>Ga0210388_10000545_pt1 | contig 30600 bp, 25 predicted proteins | sample IncBWC19OmetaG_FD_155485 | JGI IMG/M metagenome (GOLD analysis project Ga0210388, IMG submission 155485) | Forest soil microbial communities from Barre Woods Harvard Forest LTER site, Petersham, Massachusetts, United States - Inc-BW-C-19-O ...
GCGCTCGTCATTGGCACCGGTAAGAGGACTCACGCCTTGCAGGTTAATGTGATCCCTTATCACGACAAGCTGGCCTTGCACGAATTCTCGTTTGATGCCGCCGGCGGCGTTGGTGAGAATTACGGCTTTGATGCCCATGCGCGCGAAAACGCGGATGGGGAAAGCGACATCTTTGGCGGAATAGCCTTCGTATAAGTGCACGCGGCCTTGCATCCCTGCGACTGGTATGTCACCCACTTTGCCGACGACGAGTTGGCCGGCGTGGCCGATGGCGGTGGAGCGTGGGAAGTGAGGGATTTCGGCGTAAGGAATCTTTGTCGCACTCTCGAATTCGTCCGCGAACGCGCCCAAGCCGGAGCCGAGGACCAGGGCGATTTGTGGGCGGAGACCGGTTTTGGAGAAAATAAATTTCGACGCAGCTTCGGCGCGTTCGAATTCGGAGTCGGAGTTTATTTTTGGGACAGCTTTTCGTTTTGGACTCATGCTGTGGTTGAGATTTTACCTTGAGTTTGCTTCAGAGCACTAACTACAAAGCACAACCAATATTGGCTGTGCCACCGGGCGGATGCCGCTATTGTAGGGGCGCAGCATGCAGCTCCCCCACAAGCACTACCGAAAATCATGAAAGGATGCCAACTATCGAGGCGGACATTAAGTTGGCCATAGTGCCAGCGAGCATGGCGCGCAGACCGAGTCGGGCGAGGTCGCCGCGTCGGGTGGGAGCCAGAGCACCGATCCCACCGATCTGGATGCCGATGGAGCTGAGGTTGGCGAAGCCGCAGAGCGCGAAGGTGGAGATAGTAAAGGTGCGCGGGTCGAGAACGCCTTTCATGGTGCCGAGTTGGCTGAAGGCTACGAATTCGTTGGTGACCATGCGCAGGCCGAGAAGGTCGCCGATCTTTGTGGCGTCGTGCCAGGGAATCCCGATGAGCCAGGCGATAGGAGCAAAAAACCAGCCGAGGACTTCTTGCAAGTTGTAAGGGAACCAGCTGATGTGAATGTGCACCCATCCCATCATAGCGTTGAGCAGGGCGAGGAGAGCTAGGAAAACGATGAGCATGGCGCCGACATTGAGGGCGAGATGGAGGCCGTCAACGGTGCCGCGGGCAATGGCTCCGAGAACATTGGATTCTTTTTCCATGGCGGGCATTTCTACTCGGCCGGCTGTGAGCGGCTGCTCGGTTTCCGGAACGAGCATTTTAGCCACTAGCAGTGTGCCGGGCGCGGTCATAATAACGGCGGTGAGAAGATTCGTGGGGTCTGCGCCTCCGATATGGATGTAGGCGGCCATCATGCCGCCGGAGATGTGCGCCATGCCGCTGGTCATCACGGTCATAAGTTCGGAAATGGTGAGAACCGCAAGAAAAGGGCGGATCGTGAGAGGCGCTTCCGTCTGGCCCATGAAAATGCTGGCGGCGACATTGAGAGACTCGGCGCCACTGGCGCCCATGATTTTGGTCATAAGCCAAGCAGCGACGCGGATGACAAGTTGCATGACGCCGATGTGGTAGAGAACGGCGAAAAAGGCGGCAATGAAAATGATGGTAGGAAGGACTTGAAATGCGAAGATGAGGCCAAGGTTGGAATCGGACTTGCCGAGTTCTCCGAAGACGAAGGTAGAACCAATGTAAGAAAAATCGAGAAGGTGCTTGGCGCCATTGCCGAGAGTTTGAAAAATAATCCTGCCGGCAGGCACTTTCAAGACGAAGACGCCAAGAACGATTTGCAAGCCGAGGCCCCACATGACGGTTTTGAGTCTGATGGCTTTGCGATCGGTGGAAAAGAGATACGCGAGGCTTAGCATTGTCAGCAGGCCGAGCACCCCGGTGTAACGTCCCATGCGTGGACCTCTTTCTGCCGATCAAGTTTGAATAAGCCAGCTGCGACAAAATCGCCGAACCGGGCGCTATACCCCGAGGGTGCGATGAATAAGCATCGGTTTTTCGCGGGGCGCAACTTCGCCAATTTGATAGCTTTCGCCGATGAGGCTCTGCGCTTCGGCCAACTTTGCGCCGCTATTGTAATGAATTGTGACGAGACGTTCGCCTTTTTCTACGCGGTCGCCGATGCGTTTGTGGAATTCGAGGCCGACCGCGTGGTCGATGGTGTCTTCCTTTTTCTCGCGGCCGCCGCCGAGCATGGCAAGAGCTGTGCCAAGTTGTTCGCAATTCGTCGTGGTGATAAAGCCCGCGGACTGGCTGGGGACATCCGCGTGAGAACGGGCCTGTGGCAAGAGTCGCGGATCGTCGATAACACGCTCGTCGCCGCCCTGGAGGCGAATGCCTTGCTTGAATTTTTCTTTGGCCTGGCCACTGACGATCATCTTTTCGGCAAGCTGGCGACCTTCTTCTAGGGTTTTGGTGCGTTCGCCGAGAAAAAACATCCAGGCAGAAAGCTCGACACTCAATTCGACAAGATCAGCAGGGCCGCCGCCGCTGAGAACATCGATGCTCTCGGCGATTTCATTGGAGTGGCCTGCCATGCGGCCGAGCGGCTGGTTCATATCGGTGATGAGCGCGACGACTTTTTTGCCCATGCGCTGGCCGGTCTCGACCATGAGTCCGGCGAGACGGACAGCATCTTCTTCGCGCTTCATGAACGCTCCGGAACCTGTTTTGACGTCGAGAACGAGAGCATCGATGCCTTCGGCAAGCTTCTTACTCATGATCGAGGCGCAGATAAGACCAATATTTTCGACTGTAGAGGTAGCATCCCGGAGAGCATAGATTTTCTTGTCGGCAGGAGCGATTTCCGCCGTCTGGCCAATAAGCCCCATGCCGCATTCGCGGAGAACGCTGATGAATTCTTCGAGAGAAAGATTTACGTTGAAACCAGGAATGGATTCAAGTTTATCGAGCGTGCCCCCGGTGTGGCCAAGGCCACGTCCGCTAATCATCGGAACCGTGAGGCCACCCGCAGCGACGATCGGCGCGAGAATGAGAGAAGTCTTATCGCCGACGCCCCCGGTGGAATGTTTGTCGACTTTTTTCCCGGGGATGCGGTCCAGATCGACGACTTCGCCAGAATAAAGCATGGATTCCGTGAGCGCGGCAGTCTCGGCTCGATTGAGGCCGCGAATCCACGTAGCCATGAGCCACGCAGCCATTTGATAGTCGGGAATATCGCCGCGCGTGTAGCCGGAGATTAGGAAGTCAATCTCCTCGCGGGAGTGTTCAACGGAATCGCGTTTTTTACGGATGAGGTCGACGGCGCGCATGCGTAATTGATACTGCGGCGCGAGCGTAACATCGGCGGTTGGAACCGTCAACGCGAGGAACGAATGGCATGCGGAATATACGCTGACAATAATGGAAAGAAGCATTCGATGTTCTGGTTCAGTGGCCGCCAGACGCGCTTTTAGACCACCTCAAACGATCGCCACCGACCAAGGCGAGCGACAGAATGCTCAAATCCCCAGGGTTGAACTGGACATCGCGGTAAGAATTCATGAATTCGCGTTGGATCGTGAGGGATATGAGAGAGTTTTCAGGCAGTAAATCTTTGACGCGTGTTCCCCAGTCGATCAGCTTGGATTTGCCGTTCAACTCCACTCTGATCTGGGAAGTTACAGTCACAAATCCGCTGAACTCAACGCAGGCCACTCCATGAGTGGCGGCAAAGTTCCTGCAGCCGCCGACAGGGCGCAACCGAAGTTCATGGTCGAATTCGTCCAACTGGCTCGCACTGCTTGCTCCGACAACAGCCGCCGAGAGTTTCTGCTCTTTGGAAACCAATAGGGTGTAGAAGACTAGCCGATAGTGAAATTCCGGCGGAATGTCAGTCAACTCTAGCTCCTGACTCTCGTCTTGAACCTGTCCTTTCAAAGACGCCGGCCTGAATAGAACATCGCCAATACGGCGGAAGCGAATTTTTCTGTCGCTCCCTGACTCCACGTCGAAGTTGACCGTGCTTAGGCCAGCAAAATTCTGAGTCGCGTGAGCCTCTTCTGCTGTCTTTGCGGCTCTGAAATAGGCACGCTCAACCTTTAGGCGCATTCCTGGTTTCAGATCCAGACTGCTTCGATCCGGGCGATATCCGTAATAATTGAATAGGCTTTCGGGCGGCTTCATGGGAAGGCTTTGCAAAATGAATTCACGAATCATGGAGTCGGCGCCACCGAAGCACCCGCCTTGCTGAAGTTGATCTAGTTTGGCGAGGATAACGTACAGCGCTTCGAGCGCGTCGCCGTCCGGGGCGACAAGACCGTTGATATCTCCAAGCCATCGTTCCGTTGAAGGCAGCGTAATCTGAACAGAATCGGAGTGTTTCGGAGCTAGTTCCACACGAAATGGCCCATCTTCGGCGAGACAATTCGTATCCCCCGATCCATCGGGCGGAGGAACTCTCATCGTGATGTTAATCGCCGAATTGTTTGAATTGGATTCTGGGATTGAGGGCGAAAAAAGAACCGGCTCCCCATCAACCGACTCCAAGCGAAAAGGATTACCCGTCGTTCCGATTGGGTGTCTCGCAGAACAACTAACCGATGTGAGCGCAGTCAACAGAAATAGCACCAGCAAACTTTGTTCTGACTTCAGATTCACTTGCCGTCCACTTTCCGGCTGCGTCTTTTATCTGGAACGCTAATTGGAGGATTCAAGGGAGTAAATCACCGTGATGGTGGTGTCGACTTCGATGGGTTCTCCGTTGAGTAGTGTGGGAGTGTAGCGCCACTGGTTGACCGCATCGACAGCAGAATGGGCGAGGTCGGGGTCGATCTGGCTGTTCATGATGCGCAGCGAAAGCGGCTTGCCGTCCATACCGATGACAGCATGAAGAACGACCGTGCCGCTGATACCAGCCGACCTGGCGGATTCCGGGTAGACGGGCTGGACTTTCATGATGATTTTGGCTGCCTGGACAGTGCCGCCGACGCTGACGCGGGATGGCTTGCCCGAAGTTCTCTCCACCGGGACAGATTTTGAGAAGTTTTCGGGAACAACCGTCACGTGTTCGGTGATCGCTCCCACTTGCAAAGTGAACGATTCAGAGAAGTCGCGACCAGCGTCGAGCGAGACTTGCGGTACGCGATAGGCCTCGAAGCCGGGCTTCAAAATCTGCAGCTCGTAGTTTCCAGCGGGTAACGGCCTAAATGTGTAATTGCCTTCGCGGTCGGAGGTAGTCATGTCAATGGTTTTAGCTTGTTGGTTGGACATGATGATGGTGGCATTGGCGACACCGGCTCCGCTCGGATCGTGGATAACACCGGAGGTTTTGCCTGAGAGATTTTGCGCGGTGAGGTGAAGAGCGGCGAGCGGAAACAAAAGACACAAAGCAAAAAACGGAATAAGCAACTTAGTTCTAGCCGATAAACGGCTTCGATTCAGGGACGGATTCAGCATGGCGGCAAATCTCCTTTCAAGATTTGATGGACGGGCAATGGCCAGAGCAGTGGACCAAGCGGGGCCGGAGTTTTTGAGTGTCCTTGCGAGATCGAGTAGTTGGCTGGCGTAGTTGGAAGGCGCGACGCCGGAGAGCAGCACGGCGTCATCACAAGCGCCTTCGCTTTCCTGCCGCAAGCGTACGGCTGCCAGCCAGACAAGTGGATGAAACCAGTAGATAGCGCGGGTTAGCTCAGCGCAAATCTGCAGAATCCAGTCAAGACGGGCGATGTGGGCGAGTTCGTGGGAAAGCACCATGCAGCGACGGTCTTCGGACCACTGGGCGGCGCTGGAGGGCAGCACGATGACGGGACGAAAGATTCCCCAAGTGAGCGGCATCGCGGTCGAGCTGTTGCATAGCAGAAGACGGACTGGTCGGCCGATTTTGTGGACCTTTGAGAGTTGCAAGACGGTGTAAATCCAATCCTCGTCGAAAAGGGGCTTCGCATGTGCGGAGACCCACGCAAGCCGAGCTAATCCCAGCAAAAGCCTGAGCAGGAAAAACGAGGCGCCGACCGCCCAAACCAGAAGCGTTGCTCCGGCAAGTCTATTGAAGAATTGAGGCGTAGCCGTGACATTGATAATGCTGGAGGGAATTGTCTGCGAGATGGAACTTCCGGCATTCCCGTGCGTGGGACTCCAGAAACTAGCTGCGCTGCCCAATGTGGGGGAATGCCACGCTGGAAGCAGCATCGCGAAGAGAGGAAGCGCGAGCGAGGCAAGAATGGCGGCAGTCCAGACGTGGTGGCGCAAGGCGCAGGAACGCTGTCGTAATGCGACAACGATAAGCCGCGCACCGGCGAGCAGAATTGTGGCCTTGGCACAACACACCGCGAGAAATGCCAGCGCCTGTTCATAATCGGCGAGCGCACTCGTCATCATAATGGTTAGCTCTCCTTCCGGCCTTTGGCAATAAGGCGGGCGAGACGATCGAGTTCTTCGGGAGTAATTCGGGCGACTTCGCCGCCGAGGAGCGCAGCCACAACTTTTTCAGTCGAACCATCAAAAAACGTTTCGACGAGATGGCGAAGAGCGGAACGGCGGGCAACATCTCGCGGCACCGCGGGGGCGTACACGTAGCGGAGGCCGTGCTCTTCGTGGCGAACGTGGCCTTTTTCTTCTAGGACGCGAAGCTGGGCGCGGACCGTGGAATAGCTAGGCTTTCCGGCGATTTCTGCGAGGACCTGTCCGACGGAGGCGCGTTCAAGTTTATAGAGGATGTCCATAATCTGGCGTTCGCGGCGGGAGAGAGCGTTTGGCTTGGGTTTTTGCGTCATGTGCTATTTTTCCAGCAGCTATGCTAGAAAAATAGCAGTGGAGCGTTTTTGTGTCAAGGGATTTTCTCCGAACTCTTTTTCGAGCCAGCCGGCGGTGCCGCGACTGACCGCGACCAGAAGTCGGGATCCGTATTGCAAGGCAGTCGGTAACTCATGCAGCTCGCGATGCGTAGTAACATCGAGGGACGATGATGATGACAGGCGACGGTTTGGCCGTACGCGCAGAGCGTGTTTCGCGACACTACGAGATGGGGTCCGCTGTAATTCGAGCCGTAGATGATGTGACGCTCCAGATCCGCGCAGGAGAATTCGTCGCACTGCTGGGAAGCTCAGGATCGGGAAAATCCACTCTACTGAATTTAATGGCGGGGCTGGATCGTCCCACGGGCGGCGCGATTTTCGCGAACGGCAGGAATCTCTCGGAACTGAACTCGCTCGAACTGGCGCGGTATCGCAGCCGAACCGTTGGGATGGTATTTCAATCCTTCAATTTGCTGCCGCGCATGACGCTGGAAGAAAACGTGGAATTGCCGCTTCGTTTGGCTGAGGTGGATCGGGCCGAGCGAGGCGCGCGAGTGCAGGAAGCGCTGGAGCGCGTGCACTTGGAAAAGCGGCTGACGCATAGACCGAGTGAATTGTCCGGCGGAGAACAACAGCGGGCAGCATTGGCGCGGGCTCTCGTGAATCGGCCGACGCTTCTATTTGCGGATGAACCGACGGGAAACTTGGACAGCGCGACGGGAGAGTCCATCATGCTGCTGTTGAAGGAAATTCAGCAAAAGCTGGGCATGACGATTGTGATGGTGACGCATGAACGACCTCTCGCAGAACGGTTCGCTGATCGCATTGCCGCTCTTGCCGACGGGAAATTGCTCACCGACGGGGTGAAATCATGAAGGCCGGCGACCTTGGCGAACTGGCGCTACGTAATCTGCGCGAAGCAGTACTTCGCAGTTCGCTAACGACTCTTGGAGTCGCAGTAGGAGTGGCCTCTTTGGTGGCATGGCTTTCACTAGGCATCGGACTGCAGGCACTGGCAACGAAGCGGCTTTCCAATTCGGGATTATTCGACACGGTAATCGTGACGCAGCGAAGAAATGCGCAATCGATGCGGCGCCCGCCGGCTGAGAGTTCTCCGGCAAAAAACGCGCGGCAGCTTGATGAAGATGCAAAAAACGAATTGGAACGCCTGCCGAATGTCGTAGAGGTTTATTCACAAGTCCGTTTTCCAACCGAGGTTCGCTACGATGGAACTCCTTACTCGACCATCGTGGCGGGCATCCCGGCGTCTGCACACGGAAATGGATCATTCGATGGAATCCAGGGCAGCTTTTTTTCTGGCCCGAATGCAGACGAAGCGATTTTGCAGATTGAGTTTGCTAGGGACTTATCGACGCAGCCCTCCAACTTGATCGGCAAGGACTTGGTCGTGCGCTACGCGGAGAGGGAGGCCTTGCCTCCCCAAGCTGGCGGCTCACCAGGAAGCAACAATGCCGATTCGGACACCGGTGGATTCTCGATTGTGCCGCGAGAGAAGAGACTGCGCATCGTAGGAATCATAGAAACCGAGCCAGCGGCCGGATTTGGAGGATTCGGAAGCGGGCGATTGCTGATGCCACTGGAGGTAGCTTCTTCGCTACGCGCGGCGCAGGTGAATGACCTGCGCGACGCGGTCCGAGCCACGAATGGAAAGCCCGTATACCCTAGCCTAACGGTGCGTGCGAAAAGCGCGTCGCTAGTTCAAGGGATTGAGACCGCAATCAAGAATATGGGATTCGGAACATTTTCGCTGCAGGATGCCTCGAAGAGTTTAGAGGTGTTCTTCAGAATTTTCGACATGCTGCTCTTCATTTTCGGTAGCTTGGCGCTGGCGGTGGCGACGCTGGGAATTATCAACACGTTGGTGATGGCAATACTGGAGCGGCGTCGCGAGATTGGAATTTTGAAAGCGTTGGGCGCTGCGGATCGCGACGTAAAGAACCTCTTTTTTGTGGAAGCGAGCGTCATGGGCTTTTTTGGAGGCGTTCTTGGCGTGGGATTTGGATGGCTCGTAGGCCGAGCTGTGACGTTCGGAATAAACTTGTACTTGAAGCGGCAGAGCTTGCCCCCGACGGATGTTTTTTCTGTGCCGTGGTGGTTGGTGCTGATGGCCATCTTGCTTGCGGTCCTAGTGAGTCTCGCCGCGGGGCTCTATCCAGCTTCGCGTGCGGCCAAGCTGAACCCCGTCGAGGCCCTGCGGTATGAATAAGTTCCGGCGCGCTGGGTGGATGGCGCTGCTGATGGTTTGCTTATCCTGCGTTTCTTTGGCGCCTGGTTCGCGAGCTACTGGCCGAGCTGAATGCGTTTCCCTGCCAAGCAGAATTCTCAATCGTGCTGTTCCCTACTGCGTGCTGCTGCCGCCAAGCTATGACACGGAGAAGACACGCCGTTATCCCATCCTCTATTTGTTGCACGGTTTGGGCGACAACGAGCAGATGCTTGTACATTCGGGCGGAATGAATCTTGTCCAGGACATGTGGGAGCAGCATGAGTTGGGAGAGTTTTTGATAGTGACGCCGCGGGGCGGAACAAGTTTCTTCATCAATTCGAGCGACGGAAAACGACCGTATGAGGATTTTTTCCTACAGGAATTTATACCCGGTGTAGAGAAACGATACCGCGCGCAAACGGGACGCAGCTCACGCGGCATCGCGGGAATCTCCATGGGTGGTTACGGCGCGCTGCACATCGCGTTTCGCCACCCGCAGCTCTTTGCAGCCGTGGGAGCGCACAGTGCCGCGCTGATCGAGAACATGCAGAGCATCAGTGCGCATAATTCCGGACAATTAAGCCGGTTGGGATTTCTCGGCGATGCCTTTGGCACGCCATTCGATGCCGCGTACTGGAATCAAAACGATCCTTTGACGATCGCACACACGGCGAATCTTGCCGGACTGAAGATCTATTTCGATTGTGGCTCGGAAGATGAGTACGCCTTCGATTCGGGCGCGGCCACCTTGGACAAGCTGCTCACTTCTCGCCATATCCCCCATGAGTTCCATTTGTATCCTGGCGGCCACGACTGGACCTATTTCGCGGAGCATTTGCCTGCCTTGCTGAAATTTGAATTTCACGCGTTCGCACCCATAGCAGGACGCCCCAATTCGCCGCACCGATGCTTGAGCTTGTCGCTGCCTCTATCGTCTCAAATCGAATTGCCGCAAATTACTTGACAGTCCTAGAACGTGGGCGTAAAAGTGCGTCTACGCAGTTTGAGTCGGCCCTATACCCCGTTTTTGGAGTCATCCTTCAGTAGACATAGTTGAGACCACCCGCTTGAGCAAGTGCTCAGTGAAGACTCTTAATGACAGAAAGGGATAAGAGGTGACAACGATGACATTTGAACGTCGCGACTTCCTAAAGATTGGGTCCGCAGGGCTGGCAGCGGGGTTAGTGAATTCAGGACTCCACGCTGCGCAGGCTGGCGCTCCGGCTGTGAAGGGAGAACTAGAAGGCGGCACGGGTTCCCTCCACCTCGAAGGACGCCTGAAATCAGGGCTTATTCAAATCGAGATGCAGGACTTCGTACAAGGTCTCGACAGAACGGTGATTGCCAATGGCAGGCTTAATTCCCGGAAATTCTACAATGCCGTATTCGGCCACAACCGCGATCACACGGTGTTTATGATTCTGGCAGACGAGAATCACTCTACGACTCTTGTTTTGTCCGACTCCGATGTTCCAGAAATTGGGCGCGTAACCATCTGGCATGATTCGGGAGCGCCGCAGAGCTTCCGAGTCAAAAAAAGGGACTTCGTGGCAAACGATGCGATCGTGGATGAAAAGGGGACGCGAATCGATTTTGTAGGAAAGAGGAAACCTCTGGATTTCACGGCGAGAGAATTAGAGGAGGTTTTCGGAAACAACCCGGCGCTGCTAAAGTTCCGGCGCGGAAGGGCTATCGCGCACAACCCTTCCCCAGATATAGGATCGTCCGATTGGATATGCATCCTCGCTACAATATTAGGAATTGTTCCCGCGATATCCTGGGAAGCGTGGTCAGTTCAAGACACCTAGACAGGAGCGCGAACGGCTTCAATCAGCTTGTTTTCCCCGGATTGACTTCACCGGAAAGGCCGGTGTAGGAAAGCAGATCTTGAAAGCGCGGGTCCGATTGAAGTTCCTGAAAAAAGGGAGACACCTTTAGGTGAACAACGCCTGGGGAACGGTCGTCCACGGCTTTACGGAGCGACTGTAGTGCAAATTCTTTTTCGCCCAATCCGATATAAACGATGGCCAGGTGGTAAGGCGAAACATGGCCCCGCTGCGATGAGTCTTGTAGCTCGAGTAGTATTTTCTTCGCCTCGTCTGTTTTTCCCCAAGCGCCGAAAGCATATCCGAGATCGGCTAGCGCTTCCCCGCTCCCAGGAGAAAGCTCGATCGCCTTTCTAAGTTCTGAAACAGCATCCTCATACATCCGCTTTTGAATGTAGATTTGACCGAGGTGACGGTGGGCTCGGTGGCTCGCTGGGTCGAGTTCTAAAGTCCTCATGCATTGTTCGATGGACTGATCATATTCTCCCGCGTAATACAAAATGGCCGCAAGATTGTCATTCGCAAAAGCCGACAGGGGATCGAGTTGTTGCGCTAGCTTGGCTTCAACGATAGCCTCGGGCAGTCTTCCTAATTCCAATAGGAGGTTGGAATACCAGGCGTGCGCGTTTGCATAACCCGGATTGATCTCAATGGCACGTCTGTACTCCTCCTCTGCCCCTTTCCAGTCCCAGTCGAAATCCTCTTTGACATTTGCCAGTGCGGAATGGGCTTCGGCAAGAGAATTGTCGAGTGCAAGCGCCTTGAGTGCGGCCGTTCTTGCTCTTGGGAAAGCTTCGTTCGCAGGGACCGCCGTCAATTCCGGGAGAAGTCGATAGGAGTCGGCTAAAGCGGCGTAAGCGATCGCATATCTGGGATCTCTTGCAACCGCTTGTTCAAAATAGTCGATGCTTTTCTCAAGTCCCTGCGGCGTTCGCTTGTTCCAATAAAATCTGCCTGTGAGATAGGCTTCGTGAGCTATTGGATCGACTTGATCGTTCCTCGATAGCTGGGCCTCCTCCTGCGGGGTCAACTTGATCTGGATCTCGTCCGCGATCGCCCGGGCTGCAGCGTTCTGCAAAGTCAGGATGTCTCGAAGATCCTGCTCGTAGCTTCTCCCCCACAACTGGACATCGCTCGATGCTTGCACTAACTGGACGTTGATTTGCACCTTATTTTCATTGCGCCGCACTGAGCCTTCCACAACTGCCTCGACGTGCAGTTGGTGCGCAATGTCCGGTAGTGACCTCTTTGCTCCTTTGTATGACATCACCGAAGTCCGCGAAATCACTCGCAACGCACGGATCTGACCAAGGTCGTTAATCAAGGCATCAGTCATTCCATCAGCGAAATAATCTTGCTCGGGATCTCCCGAAAGATTCTCGAAGGGTAGGACTGCCAGCGATCGAATCTGTGCTGGTCGAGGGCGACCCATCAGATTGTCTCGCCAACCGTGCAAATTCAATGCGATCAGTGCCGCGGGAATCGCCAACAGCACGGTCAGAGAGTACGCAACTAACCGCCGAGTCCTGTTTGGTTGGAAAGGCGGAGGCTGAAGCGCCAGCCTCTTTGATTCAGCGCCATCCAGACGGCTTAGATCGATCAGCAGCTCTTTGGCAGATTGGAAACGCCGCGCCGGATCTTTGTCTAGACACTTGAGGATGATCCGCTCCAGCTCCGGCGAAATGCGGGAATTGAGCGCACGTGGAGGAACGGGCGGATGGTGAAGAATGGCATTGATAACCCGCGACGGCAGCGCTTCCGGAAAGGCCCGACGATCGGTGGCCATTTCGTAAAGCACTGCGCCGATCGTGTAGATATCGGCGCGGGCGTCTACGGACTCGCCCTGGAGTTGTTCCGGCGGCATATAGGGTAGTGTGCCGGCGCCGGCTTGCGTATCGGTTAAGGTATCGGAGGCGGTCAGTTCGTTTATCTTAGGAAGAAGCTTCGCCAGGCCGAAATCCAATACTTTTGCCTGTCCTCGCTCCGTGATAGCGATATTGCGAGGTTTTAAATCGCGATGGACTATGCCGCGTTCGTGAGCTTGCTCCAGTGCGGCAACAATTTGCATCCCCAAGGCAATCACTTCTTTCTCCGGGAGGGCGCCACTGCCAAGCCGCTCTGCAAGCGTATTCCCCGGAACATACTCCATCACGAGAAAGTCGATACCATCTTGTGTATCGAACTCGTAGATCGTTTCAATGTTGGGGTGGCTTAATTTGCCGAGGGCCAAGGCCTCTCTGCGGAACTGGCGCCGAGAAGCGTTGTCCGTAAGGGTGCCCGAGGGAAGGACCTTAAGCGCCACATCTCGCTCAAGTTGCTCATCATGAGCGCGATAAACGACCCCCATCCCTCCGGCGCCGACTTTTTCGAGGATGCGGTAGTGGCCTAGAGTTTGGCCTATCATAGGGCGGGACCAGCCTTGGCGCTCATCTTAGGGCGCGTGTTAAGGCAAGTCAACGCGCGACGCAATAGAGAGCGTCAACCAGGACGTTGGATGCTTCGCAACTTCTAGAGTTGCCATTTTGTTGGATCTCTCAAGACCATCGCAGTCCGGACTTTGGGAGCAATGAAACGCAGGCATCAGGCAGGCGTCTAACGAGGCAGTGAATAGGGAGACGGTATGGAAACCCTTTGGCAAGATTTGCGGCACGCGTTTCGAGCGCTTCGCAAGAGTCCCGGATTCACTGCCGTCGCGGTGCTGACGCTTGGCCTGGGTATTGGCGCGAACACCGCGATTTTCAGCGTTGTCGAAAATGTGTTGCTTCGCCCACTTCCCTATCAAGATCCAGCGGCGCTCGTTCAAGTCTGGAACACATACTTGCCCGCCTTTCCTCAAACGCCGATGTCTTCGGGGGATTTTCAGGACTTCCAACGTCAGGCGAGCAGTTTCTCTCAAATGGCCGCGTATGTGGATCCTCCCAGCGGATTCAATTTAACCGGCGATGGTCAACCCGAGCGCCTGGAGGCGACCCTTGCGACCTCCGGATTGTTTCCGCTTCTCGGCGTGCGACCGGTCGTGGGACGCACTTTTGCACCGGAAGAAGACAAGCCCGGAGGTCCACCCGTCGTACTGATCAGCCGCCGCTTGTGGCAAAACCATTTTGGGTCTGACCCATCGGTGGTGGGGCGAACAATTATTTTGGATGGAAGAGGGTTCACTCTGGTGGGTGTTCTACCAGCTGAATTTAGCTTGGTGCCCACAACGGACCTCTGGATGCCAGTGAGCGAATATGGCGACGACCTTACTAGCCATCTGCATCATGATTTCAACATACTCGCGCGAATGAAACCTGGCATTGGCGTCTCGCAGGCACAAGCCGAGCTGGCCGCGTTAAATCGTCAGGAAGAACAAGCGTTTCCTGACACGCACAAAAATTGGGGTGTGCTCGTAACTCCGATGGAGAATTCATCGGCAGTAAAGATGCGCGTAGCGCTGCTGGTGCTCTTCGGAGCTGTGGGGCTAGTGCTTCTCGTGGCCTGCGCCAACATCGTGAATTTGCTTTTGGCGCGCAACGCCGTTCGTCAGAAGGAGATTGCGCTACGGGTGGTACTGGGCGCGAGCCGCTCGCGACTCCTGGGACAGCTTCTGACAGAGAGCGTCTTGCTTTCGCTGCTCGGCGGGACTCTGGGAGTTTTTCTTGCTTCGGCAGGGCTACGTGTCCTTAGCACATTCGTACCTTCCGATCTCGCGAGCGTGAAAGATACGGGACTCAATAGATGGGTGCTGGGGTTCACGCTCGCCGTAAGTTTCCTGGCGGGGCTCATCTGCGGACTGATTCCGGCGGTGCTGACATTGAAACAAGACTTACATGGCATTTTGAAAGAAGGAACAAGAACAGCGGGCGCTGCAGGTGGGCAAAAAATTCGGAGCTTCTTGGTCGTTTCCGAGATTGCACTGGCGCTCATTCCACTTATCGGCGCGGGATTGCTCATTCGCAGCTTTCATCGCCTGCTGGAAGTCGATCCAGGTTTTCGACGCGACCACATATTAGCGATGGAAATGGACCAACCAGAATTGCCGCTCAGCGAAGTCGTCAAATTGACGACCGAGCAACAACTTGCGCTCGCTCGCAAACAATCGCTGCAATTCGATGAGCTGGCTCAGCGCATTCAGGCCCTGCCTGGGACAAAAGCTGTCGGCGGCGTCACGGTACTGCCGCTAGCATCTGCAATGAGGTCCGCTTCAAGATTCATGGTGGAAGGGCAGCCCCTTCCTGCCAATGGAGCGCGCCCCATTGCGGAGACCCGCAGCGCAAGTCCGGGCTACTTTGCAGCCATGGGTATTCCGCTGCGCATGGGCCGGCCGCTGGACGCTCACGATTACGCCAGCCAAACCATCGTAGTGAACGAAGCCATCGCGCAGAGATTTTTCCCCGGCGGTGATCCCATCGGAAAACGCCTCAATGTCTGCTCGCTCGATCCGAAGCCCTGCTGGCTGACGATCATTGGTGTAGTTGGGAACGTGCATCAATACGGGCTCGAAGGCGCGCCGACTCTCGATATCTACTACAGCGAAGGCTGGCCTCGATACATGGTGATTCGCACGGCGGCAGATCCAGCTGCGCTCGCGCAGTCTGCAATCGGCGAAGTACACAGATTCGATCCCAATCTCCCTGTTACGCATGTGATGACCCTGGATAACTTGTTCGCTGATTCAGTCTCGCCTCGGCGTTTCTCTACGTTCCTTCTGGGAGTGTTCGCGGGCCTGGCGCTTCTGCTGGCCGCGATGGGGATCTACGGCGTGATGAGTTACGTAGTCAGCCTGCGTACAAACGAAATCGGCATCCGCGTGGCTCTGGGCGCGCAACCGGTGGATATCTGGCGTCTTGTGATTGGCCGCGGAGCGCAGTTGGCAATTGCTGGAGTTGCGTTTGGACTGGTAGGTGCGTTTGCGTTGACGAAATTGATTTCAAGTCTACTCTACGGCGTGAAACCCACCGACCCGTTAACTTTCGGCAGCGTAGCGCTTCTTCTCGTGGGCGTTGCCCTCCTCGCGTGCTACGTCCCAGCTCGGCGAGCGATGCGCGTGGATCCGATGGTCGCCCTGCGCTACGAGTGATGGCTGCTCGTCTGCAAAACAAGCAATGAGCCCAAGACTACAAATTTGGCTGTCGTATATTTGCGCGCCAGTCTCCCAGGCTTCGCGTTACAGCAGTCATTCGAAAGAATAATCAAAGAGCTTGCTGTGGATAAGGTGGCAGAGGACTCGTCTGTCCAGCCACAACCTTCCATCCGCTCCCGCCATTTACATAAATGTGCATGACGCGCATCTGGCTATTCACGCTCTGGCCTCGTACGACGGCCCGCGCTGACCACAAACAAGTGGCCACCGCCGTTTCCCGGAAAATGTGGATCCTGATATCCGAGGCGTTGAAAGCTTCGTACTTGATGACGCTCGACTGCACCGCGTTGATAAATCCCGCCCGATTGACCGTCTCGCCCCGCGAAAGCGTCCCAGTGAAGTCATCACTATAGACGCGCCTGAAAAATGTTCCATCGCTCAACTGGATCGCGCGCGCGCCTTCCTTTTCCAGGTTTACGATTTCCTGCCGCTGCATTTCCGGATCTACAGGAGGCGCGTCGCAGCTTCTGTAGCATTCAGTGACCGATTGGTTTTGTGGGCTCCATGCCGGCGAGAGCGCCAGCCATATTGTGAGCAAAGCAGCCAACTTGTACATGCGGACAATCCTCCTCAGTAGGACCGAGGACCCACGCCGCGGCCATTCTTATAAGGTATACCGATGCTGCATCATCCGAGAGAGAGATCGCCCAAGATGTGATGTATTCGTGACGGCGTGTATAAAGCCATGTTCGCGGCGGAACTGCCAAACTTTTTGATTCGACGTATGCGTATTTTGCGTAAACCGGTTCAAAGCACGAGGGTGTACATTCACCCAATCCGGGAGGCCAAGACTACCCTTCCTGGCGGACGTACCCGATTCGGACGGGCAGCTTCTGCTCTCACCGCTTCAGCTAAGAACGATAAGGAGTGAACCATGCTGCTGCGAAAAAAAAGCTCGTGGGCAATTGTCATCATCGCCGTGCTGATTGTGACCGGCACCATGCTTGGGAATGCGTCCGCGCAAAAAGCATCCGTTCCGAAGCCGCAGAATAAGCTGGCGATGGGTGAGAACGAGGTCAAGCAATTGCTGCCCCTCATGAATACCGACACAAACGGAATGGTCTCCAAACAGGAGTTCATGAAATTTATGGAGGCGGAATTCGAGAGATTGGACAAGAACAAGAAAGGTGAGCTCAACGTCAAGGAACTAACGCAATCGAATTTGACTGCAAGCCGTTTTGTCGGAAAGTAACGGCAGCAGCAAGTCGCCAGAACTGGAAAAGTTCAGATAGCCTCTCGTCCATCGCGGTCGGGATAATGGACCTCATATAAACCCACTAGTGTTTCTGACTCCCTAAAATCTGCCAGTGCCCATGTCTGCTGGAGCGCGTCAATTGGGTCCCAACCTGACGCGCTCGGCCAACAGCATTGCCATCCTCAGCCCTCTGAGTCACTAGAACTTAATGAGAATGGACAAATCGATAAAGGACTCATTTCTCCGAAGATCCGGGAACCACACACTGTTGATTCCGCCGCCACAGGCCGCTTCCGCGGGCCCGAGACTGGCTTGGCCCGAAGAGCTTCCATTGCTGCACGTGAAGAATTGAGGAGAACCATTATTTCCGCCAGGGGGCGTAATGCCACCCGCACCCGTCCAATACGGCACGCTGGCATGCCGATAATCATACTCCCACCGGAATGTAATATATTGTTTCGGCATATAGTCAAACGTGATGGACGAATCCCACGCCTTGAAGGGATTCCCCGGATTCTCGGTAAAATAGGGAGAATTCGTAGCTGCGGTAATGGCGGTCTCTCCATTGATGGGAGGCAGCAGGACCAAATAGCGTCCCGGATTGTTGATCTGCCCGCCGCCGACCGTTAAGCCGAAGAGATCGTTGTGGAACCAAAAACGGTTGTACAGCATGTAACCGACAAAGCTCTGCTTGGGCCCCCCCTTCTTATCGGTGTAGCAACTCACCCCAGCGCCGTATTCGCAACCCAGGTCGCCAGTAAGCGTAAACGCCATCTTGTCGAGCGTCTTCTCCGGCCTGTCGAAATATTTGACCTCAATGCTGTTGTCCGTGTGGATGCGTTTCCGGCCAGAGACGAAGAGGTCATCCTCGCCCACGCCGTAGTTATTCGAAATGATGTTGATCCAAGGCTTCGGAGTCCACTTAATCTGTCCGCCCACTCCCGGGTTGTGATTGGCCGAGGCGTAGGACTGCCAGCCATTGATGAACCACGGCTCAATCTTCAAATGCGCAGTTGGAAAAATCTGCACGCGTACTCCATTGAAGAACCATGGAGTATTGGAGGAAACATAAGAAGGCTGGTAGGCCCAATTGTCGAAGTTGTAGTAACTGAAAAGGCCGATGTAGGACATGAAGATCCCCGCGTCGACATTAATACCGTGCAGCACATTGAAGTGGTACCCGCCGTAAGCTTCCGACAAATAGCGATAGGCATTGGCCAGATCCCATTGTCCATGCCCTGGACTCGGGTCATTTCGTGGCGTCGTCACAGAATACATGCCGAACTGTGTCATCAGCCTGGCGCGGACGTTGTCATAGTGGAAGTCGCCGCCAACGCCGAGCTGTTCCAGCTGAACTTCGTACGAGCGAAACAGCTCGCTCGAACCGCCGATGGTGTGATCTGTAGGGTGGTTGAAGTCGGCGACATAATTCGTGTCAACTCTGATTTCTGGAGTAAAGAATTTCGAGTCCCAAAAGATCTCTTTTGTGCGGGGGCTGCCGTTCAGCCAGGTCCAATCCGCATCCGAAAAAGGCTCGACGTAACCAGGCTTTCCCGTTGTCGCAACCGCCGCCACATTTGTTGGTGTAGTTTGATCTTGAGTCGGCGGAGGAGCGGATACTGCTCCCGGCACAATGGGGACCGCACTCTTTACGGCATTGGTTGAAGCCGGTGAAACCGCGTTCAATGCGACGGTATTTGACGCTGGCGCGCCGACCGCCACTGCACTAGTTTCAGCTGGTCCCACGGGGGCATTCGGTGATGCTTCTTCAGGCTTTTTTGCTTCGAGATCTGCCACACGCTTCTCGAGTTGTTCGACGCGATCCAGAAGCATCCGCTCGCGCTCCGTCAAGGGAGCAGGTGCATCCGGCTTACTTGCTGCGGCTTTTGCCGGCGGTGTATTTTTGTTTTTATCATCGTCAGCCAGCGAAGCCGGCGGAGATATAAGCGCAAAAAGTAATGCACTCAAAACGGGCAAAATGAGCATTCGTTTCTGTATGAACGCGCGCATGTCTCTCTCCAATACTTACTGCTTGGCAACGGAATTGTCGGTGTCGGATGTCGAGCGTCTTCGAGAGGAAGAGAACTCAGAACCGTTCCCAATAAGAATTAGAGTCTCGTTGCCAAAAAAGGATAGAAAAAACTGCATTAAGAAGTCGTAAGCGGACCGAAAGCTTTTTATAAGAAGAAGTTACAGCTTAGAAAAGGAGTTAGCAGCGGAAAGGAGTTAGCGGCGTAGCGGAGCGGAGGGATCGCGCTGGGAAATCGCGAGGGCTACTCCGCGTGTCTCTTCATGGATCACGCCATTCGTGGCGAGCACGACCGGGCCGCCTAGTTGGTAAGGTTGCCCAGCAAAGTCGCTGACTTTGCCGCCTGCTTCCTCAATCAGCAAAACTCCAGCGGCGGTGTCCCACGGCTTGAGCCCGAATTCCCAAAATCCATCGAAGCGCCCGGCAGCGACGCTGGCCAGATCGAGCGCCGCAGATCCATCGCGGCGGACGCCATGCGAGCGCAGAGTGAAATCCCAGTAGTAGTGCATGTTGGGATTTGCAAGGCGTTTGTGAACCGGGAAACCGGTACAGAGAAGACTGGTAGCCAGCGTATCCACGCTTGAAACAAAAATTCTCTTTCCGTTCAACGTGGCGCCCCCGCCGCGGAGAGCGGCAAACAGTTCCTCATAGAACGGATTGTAGACCACGCCGGCAAGCAGCTCGCCGCGTTGGGCAAGAGCAATGGAAACCGCAAAACAAGGATACCCATGGGCGAAATTGGTCGTCCCATCCAGTGGGTCCACGTGCCAGCGAAATTCCGAGGTACTTTCGTGCCCCGTTCCCTCTTCCGCGGCGATCGAGTGTTCCGGAAAATATTTTGTAAGGCCCGCGACAATCGCTTCTTCGGAGCGCTTATCCGCTTGAGTGACCAGATCGACGTCGCCCTTGTAACTGATTTGAACGGGCCGGTCGAACTCTTCGCGCAGGATTTTGCCCGCTTCTTGAGCGATTTCAATGGCGGCATCGAGGTAGTCTTTGCTCATGAGGAAATGGCGTAGCGGAGCGCTTCGTCGGCTTGCGCAACACGCAATGCGTTCTCCACTTTACCATCAGCGCGGAAGAAATAGCTTCGCCCACGTACAGGAAACCCTTTACGGGATATTTCTTCCAGATTGCGGCCGTTTTTGAAGGCATCTCCAGCCTATCCGAGTTAAACTAAATTCCCAGCCGAATGTGAGGGAGCATCATGTTTAAAATGTGGAAGCTCCGGCCTGCGGCGAGTATCCTCGCACTTTCAATTCTCTTCACCAGCGCAGTCTATGTTTACGCTCAAAGCAGCAAAGTTATGGGCGAAGTGCACTTTGAAGGTGATACCCAAATCGATCGGGATTCTGGCGTGTGGATAGACGGCGATTATGTCGGCTATGTGAAGGAACTGAAGGGAGACAAGAAAGTCCTGCTGCTACCGGGCAAACACTTGATCGTAATCCGGCAGGCGGGGTATGCCGAGTTCAAGCAAGAGCTGGTTGCCGAGCCCGGCCAACTGCAAACGATTCAAGTGAAAATGCAGATGCTTCCCGGCGAAAAAATGCCAGCAGTGACTTCTGAGCTCAAGATTACGGTTCAGCCAAAGCGCGCCGCCGTTTTCCTCGATGGCCGTTATGTGGGCCACGCGAGTGAGCTAGGCGGAAAATTTCATTCGCTGGAGGTCAATCCGGGAAAGCACAAGATTAAAGTCGAGCTGCCCGGTTATCGGACGTATGAAACCGAACTCGATGTGCTGGCCGGACAAAAAGCGGAAGTGAAGACCGAGCTGGTCAAAGGCAGCATCGAGCAAGCCGGCTCGGACATCAAGCAACCACAGTAGTTTACCCAGCCGTCGAATAACTCTTATTTTTCGGCGAAGCCCTCGACAAACTCTTGATCCAAGCGTATAGTAGAGATCAGGTAATAGTGGGTTTTTTGTCCGGTAGCGCCAATCTCCCAATTGGCGCTTTTGCTTTTTGGCCGCTCCGCTGATTCTAAGCCTTTACCCTACTAGAACACTCACAGCTTGGCACTGAGCGCAAGATGTAAGCCCCCTAGAATCAGCACTTGCGAGCAGACTCGTAAATGCTGACTTTAAAGAGCTTACAATCAAGCTAACTCCTTTAGGAGCAACACTTACAAAAAAACGGGGAGGGCCTGGCGATCGAGCTACGAACGGGGCACGCCCAGATAAAATCAGGCGGTCGCAACGGTCTCTGCGACGCGCAGGAATGCCCGCAACTCCCGTGCTGTCAATCGTTTACTTCACAACTCGTAGAAACACGGGGGTGGGGGGGGTAGCCAGCTCGTTCTCTTACGCAACCTCGGCATGAACGGAGCTTACTGCGGCCCGGTCAGATAAGTCTTGCGCGAACGAGCATGATAATCGCCGTTCAGGACTTTGACCTCTATCTTGCGATACGTATTGGCGGGCCCGCGTGGCGTAGGGTAATAGCCGAGCCGGTATTGTGTGCGTAACTCGCGATCGATCAAATCGAAAATCACGTCGAGCTCCTGAGGCGTATCCGGAAAAAACATATCGCCCCCGGTTGTTTCCGTGATCGTTGTGAGTGCGTGCTCGCCCGCGGTGTTGCGGCCGCTCTCATTTTTCATCGGCCGAATAACAATCGTGTAAAGCAGCGCGTCCGAGCGGACGGCTTCTTTGCGCGCCGCTTCAAAGTCGGCGGTGCTGGTCGTTTCGCCCGCGTCTGTAACCAGAATAATGACTCGCCGGCGATCTTCCCCGCGCCGCTCCAGCGACTTCGCACCCAGGAGCACGGCGTCGTAAATCGAAGTCCCCGACCCAGGGGGAATCCTGCGCACAGCGGCTTGCAGGGTTGAAACATTGTCCGAAAATGCCACTATCTGCGTGACGTTTTCATCAAAAGCAAAAACAGATAAGTGGTCGCCGGGCCGCAATATCTGACGTATGAAATGCGCAGCAGCCTCTTTCTCGAAGCTGATTTCCTTGTTCGCGCTCATGCTCGCATCGATCATCAACGCCAGGTCGAGAGGCTGCTGAGTTTCCGATTCAAATACTTCGATTTTCTGAAGCACGCCTTCTTCATAAATTTGGAATGCCTCGACGGGTAAATCCGCCGCGGGCTTGCTGTGATCATCCAGGACGCTCGCCAAAATATTTACGAGTTCCACTTTAACTTTGATCTTGCCGCGCTGCGGATTCGTGTCGTCGAGCGGTCTAAGGGGCTGCTCCGGCGTTGGCACGATGCTGCCGGGCGGTGGAGGCGTAGGCGAGGGCAGCGTTGGCGGAACTGGTGCTGAGGCATCGCCGGAGGACGAATTGGCAGGAAGCTTGGGCTTCGGCTGTGCCCAAGGTGGCCGGTCAGGCTTGTCTTGAGCGAAAGAGAGCCCGGCCACAAACAACGCTGCGAGAAAAACGCCGGTTGCAGCAAGTATGCGAGGGGGTGTGGAGCTCATTGATTCACTAAGATGCAGGTTTCGCCGCGCGTGTTTCCAGCGGAGCGGGGGGCATCTCGCCATCGGCCCAAATGGCGCCGTCCTCAAAATACTCTTTCTTCCAAATCGGAACAGTCCGCTTAAGGGTGTCGATCGCGAACCGGCATGCGTCGAAAGCAGCTGGCCGATGCGCCGAACTCACTGCGATAAACACGCTGGTCTCGCCGATTTCGAGTCGCCCCAGACGATGCGCGATGGCCACCAGGTGCACCGGGAATTTCTCGTGGATTTGTTGGGCGATTTCGCGAATTTTGCCCAGCGCCATGGATTCGTAAGCTTCGTAATCCAAATATAGCGTACGCCGGCCCTGGGAATGATTGCGAACGCAGCCGTCGAAGGTGACGACGGCCCCGTCTTCGGGCGCGCGGACATGCTGGATCAAAGCCGTCTGATCGATGGCGTCGCGCACGAGAACGAGAAGATCGGGTTGGAGCGATTTGTTCATGGAAATCCGTGCTATCCACCGCTTACGGGCGGGAGAAAGGCAACTTCATCCCCCGAATGCAGCGGTGTGCTCCATGCGGCGAATTCCTGATTGCGCGAGGCGACCAGCGACGCGCGAAAGCGCGTGAGTTCGGGATGGCTTGCACCATAGTGAGAGAAAAGCTCCTCGATCAGCGCACCATCGCGAAGCTCGACGGAGTCTTCCGCCTGGCCGACGATCTCCTTCAGTCGGCCGAAGAAAAGAACTTTTACGCGCGCAGTCTGTGAAGAGGGGCTCACTAGAGAATTGTAACCCGCATAAGACTACCGGGCCAGAGCTTGCGCGGTTACTGCTAACAGATGAGCCGGGTGTGGCAGTTTCGATATTTTTGAACCCGAAAATCGCTTTGAACTTTTCTATCTCTTGACCAAGGGCCGATGCTTGCGTAGCGTTCTGGCATGGTTTGTTTTTGTATTTTTGTAGTTCAGAAACAAGCAAAATCGCGATGAAAATTCTCGTAACAGGATCGAGTGGCCTGGTTGGAAGTGCGCTGGTGCCTGCGCTCGTAAAGGCGGGCCACACGGTGTGCAGACTCGTGAGGCCAGGCACTGTCACGAAAGACTCCCTGAACGATGGTTTTCAAGTCACCTGGAATCCAACAACCGGTGAACTCGGCGGCGCCGCCGTTGGCGCGGACGCCGTCGTGAATCTTGCTGGAGCATCGATCGCCGATGATGGTTGGAGCGCCGAGCGCAAAGCGTTGCTACGCTCCAGCCGCATCGATACAACACGAGCGCTGGTCACTGCGCTTGCGAAAATGAACGCCCGTCCCAGAGTGTTGGTTTCTGCGTCCGCAACTGGCATCTATGGCAATCGCGGCGATGAACTTCTCACCGAAGAAAGCCAACCGGGGAATGACTTTCTCTCGAACATGGCAAAAGAGTGGGAAGCCGAAGCGCTCAAGGCTGAGGCGATCGGCATTCGCGTCGTCCTCGCACGCTTCGGAATCGTACTCGCACGAAACGGAGGCGCACTCCCCCCCATGATGCTTCCCTTCCGGTTTTTCGCAGGCGGAAAAATTGGCTCCGGACAGCAATGGATGTCCTGGATCACGCTGGAAGATGTGGTTGAAATCTTGCGATTGGCAATCGAGAACGGCAACGTCCGCGGTGCAATCAACCTCATCTCCCCGCAACCAGTGCAAAACGCCGAGTTCACAAAAACTCTAGCTCACGTTATGCACCGTCCAGCGCTCTTCCCTGCCCCGGCCTTCGCGCTGCGCCTCGTCCTCGGCGAAATGGCCGACGCCCTGCTCCTATCCAGCCAGCGCGTCTTCCCGCAGAGGTTGGAAAAACTCGGCTATCACTTCCTAAACCCGAATTTAAAAGGCAGTCTCACCGCTGTCCTCGGCGCTTCCTAATTCCCGTGCGCCTTACTTGATCACATTGAGCGTGACGTCTACTTTCATCACATGCCCCGTAACGGGGTCTGTTGCGACCGTTGATTGAATGGTCTGGCCATCGCGAATCAGCAGATTTACCTGTGTGCGAAAATCTTGTTGGATCGGCTCCTTGGTGGAAACTTCGTTTCCTCCAAGGGAAGATGGCTTCTGATTGGCGCCTGCCAGGTAAATCGAGTTCTTCTCCAAGCTCAGCCTTAGAACGAAACGGCCGTCATCCGCCTTTTCTGCACGACCGTCCAGATTGGTGGTCAGTGGATACTGGCCCACATGCTTTTCACCTGCATTGCTAGACGTCTCGACAGGAACATGAAAAGTCATGCGCACGGCCCCCGGTGCGCCTCGGTCGTCCGCATTCACCAGAAAGGAATAGGGCAAGCTTCCGATTTTTTTGTCGCCATCGAATTCCGTGAAGACTACTTGGACACGCAGAGGCGTGATTGGTCTCTCGGCAGCGGCAGGCTTAACAATGTCCGCAGACTTCTCCTTCTCTTGCGCCCACATGCGGGGGGCGACGAGCAGCAGAGTAACGAGCGACACAGCCAGAATGGGCATTTTCATGGAACTCTCCTTTTCAACTCTTCGAAAATTTCAATGCCTTGTCTTCTCGTCTTCGGAAGGCGACTGCAAGCTGACATCCGCAAGAGGTTTCACTTCAATTGGAGAGATCTCCAACGGAGAAACTCGCAACTCTCGCAAAGCTTCGTCAGGTTTCTCAGTGGGCAAGGCTTCTCCATCGATCTTGCCTTGCCGAACACCGGCGAGCAAAGCGGCTATGGCCTGTTTCTGTCCAGCGGGAATCAACACAGCGACATCTTCTCTTTCCGCAACGCGAACACTTTTAACGGACTGGGTCGGCCTGACGTTCCAATATAGTTTTTTTGGCTCGCTGGAAATAATTGCAGGAAGAGCTGCTTTCATTCCAGAGGGGGCCATATTATCTGCAACAGAATTTGTTGGTGGATCGGGCCGAGTTGCATCGCGCCTATATTCGTGAACAAAAGCGCTCACCAGAACGAGAGCCGCAGCAGTCGCAATTGCAGCGACGGCCGGAACCCAAGAACTTTGAGGAACAGCTCGCTTGCTTAGCTGAGCGCGAACACGCGGAAGAAGCGAAGCAGGCACTTCGACGTTTGCCTTGGCATGCAAGCCGCCATCGATGGCAGCGAACAGTTGCTGCTCTTCGGCGAACGCGGCACGGCAGGACGCGCAAGCGTCGAGATGCGACCGCAATTCGCGTGACGACGCGGAGTCCGTGGCCGCCGCTTCCGTCAGCGCTTCTCTATAGTTTTCGCATAGCATCGCAATTTCTCCGCAAGCTGCTTTCGTGCAAAAAACAATCTCGATTTCACCGTTCCCACTGGCAGACCAAGCATCTCCGCTACTTCTTCCAGCGAGTGGCCCTGCATCGCCGCAGCAAAAGGACGAGCCGGTGTTTTTCCGGAAGCTCTTCCATGGCGCCGTCGAGATGCTTTTGAAATTCGCTCGTAGCCGCTACGTCTTCTGTCGAAGGCCGCAGCGCCGCTTGCGACCAAAGTGTTTCGCGCACTTCGCGGCGCTTCGAGGAGCGCGTTCGATCAATGGCCAGCCGAAACGCGATACGCACGAGCCAGGCGCGAAAGCGCGTGCGATCGCGCAAGCGTTCAAAGCGCCTGTACGCGCGAAGCAGCGCTTCCTGCGCCACGTCTTCCGCATCGGCGCTGTTGCGTAGCACGCCGCGCGCGACGCGGTACGCCAGCGGCCCGCATTCCGCTAGTCGTTCCTCGAATTCACGGCGGAGTGCAGCCGAAGCCGCTTCCTGCGCGAATTCCTTCTCAGCGGTACGGCCTGGCTGGATCAGAGCCAGCTCCTGCATTGGGTCTTTTATGCGAGCCGAAATCACTCGCCCTCCCCGTACATCTGCCAGACGCCACGGCTAATCATTTGGTTCACCGAACTTCATTTAGCGTGTTCATTGGGTCTGTGTATTTAGCCGATCCGGTTAAATGCGCACATTCGTGAAAGATCGGACAGAGCACGTCCAGCCAATGAGATGACGCCCGTTTTGGAACAGCGGCTCAAGCCCTCAGTTCCATACTGGGATGCCAATTATTGTGATCTTGAACTTCACTTCGTCCTGCTTGCAGGTGAAAAATCGTGCACTCTCGGGATCTAAGTAAATAACCATCTTATTTTCTTATCGTTAGCCTAAACGAAAGCAACGGGGCCAGGTCGGTCTTAGAACTCATTGGCTCCGCTCCTTTCGCTGGCCCTTCGCCTGCATTCCGATCCAGCATGCGGCCTCTCACGCACAACTCAAGGAAAATCAAAGCAAATCGCCGATCCAGGAGTGCTCTGCAGGCTCGCGCCATAGGACTGCCCCAAGCGGCCTTGGCGGCGATGTGGTTGTCAGGCTGCGGAGGTGGTCCGGCGTCTGTCACGTCACCCCCTCCGCCTGCCCCTCTATCCGTAGCCGTCACGGTGACACCGACGACTGGATCGGTCCTGCTCGGGAACTCGCAGACTCTTACCGCGACGGTAACGAACACCACCGACACAAACGTGACCTGGAGCGTGAACAACATCCCCGGCGGAAGCCTGTCCATGGGAACGATCACCGCCGCCGGGGTCTACACCGCGCCGACCGATCTGCCGTCGCCAGTAATCGTTAAAGTAATCGCAACGAGCCAAGCAGATACATCAAAATCCGCCACAGCGCAAATCACTATCACAAGCGACATCGGAATCAGCATTAAACCGTCGAATGCCAGCGTCGAACTCGGCGCCACGCAGGCGTTTCACGCAGCGATCACCAGCGCGGGCCACCCGGACACCTCGGCGCGCTGGAGCCTAAGTGGCACCGCTTGCCCCGTGGCGTGCGGCAGCGTTGACCTGAACGGCAATTACACGGCACCTGGCATTCTTCCATCCGCCACAACCGCGATGCTCACGACGCAAAGTGTGGCCGATCCTTCCAAGCAAGCTTCGGCCGCCATCAACATCACTAGCAATTTCACGCTTCAACTTACCGCCCCACGAAGCGTGGCTGCCGGAGGCACTGCGACTATCGTCGCCACAATGACGCCCGTCGCAGGTTCCAATCCCAACACAGTTCTATCGTGGTCACTCTCCGGTCCTGGCTGCAGTTCCGCGACGTGCGGAACGCTGACAGTGGTGACCACGCAAGGATCAGGTGGAACAGTCACCGCCGACACCGCAACCTATACAGCTCCAAGCACGCCGCCTAGTCCTGACAGCGTGGTAGTCACCGTAACGCCGCAAGCCGATCCTACAAAAAAAGCGCAAACCACGATGGCCGTGCAGGCGGGTGTAAACGTCAGCCTCTCTCCAGCCACGGACACGCTGGCCGCGAATCACCGCGTGACGCTGACCGCGCAAGTCTTTGGAACCACAAATACCGCAGTGAATTGGAGCGTCAGCGGCGTTTCCGGCGGAAACACTTCGCTCGGACAAATCTGCATAGTGGGCTCAAGCCCGTGCCAGAGCGTCGCGAGCGGAAGCGCGCTGCAAGTGGACTATCTCGCGCCAGGAACAATTCCCCAGCCGAATCCAGTAACCGTGATGGCTACCAGCGAGGCGGACGGCACGAAAAACGCAGCAGCGCAGATCACAGTCATCAATCATGTGCTGGTTTCGGTGTCGCCACAGAGCATCACGCTCACGCCTATGGCGGTCGAGGGATTCACGGCCACGGTCCTCGGCACCAGTAACCAAGGCGTGGTCTGGCAAGTTCAAGGGACGGCCTGCGCGAACTCCGGCGTCTGCGGCGCAATCGACGCAAACGGCAACTACACCGCACCGGGCTCGGCGCCGACACCGGATGCACTGCAAGTGGTAGCCGTCAGCTCGGATGACACCACGCAATCCGGCGCGGCAAATGTAACGATCTCCACAGGAAGCAACATTCTTACGCTGCATCCCGCGAGCGTCTACACGGGCGCGGCCCAGGGATTCACGCTCCTAGTGGAAGGAAGCGGCTTCACAGCGTCAAGTCCAGGTCCCGGCTCCACATTGATAATCGCCGGAACCGCGCGAACAACGAATTGCCTGTCGTCGACGGAATGCACCGCGCCGGTCACGGCTGCCGACGTCTCCGTCACGGGAAATGTCACCGTACAAATCCAGAATCCCGGTGGGACAGAATCCAATGCTGTCTCGCTGGTGGTCATTACCCCGAACACCTCAAACGACGTAATCGCCCTGAGCAGCGCTTCGCCGGCTGCCACAGGTAAAGACATCGTGGTTGTTGACCCGACTACGGCCGGCGTGAGCGCCCAAGGCAATGACGTGGACCTAAACGTTATGGCTCTTGGGATGTTTTCCGTTGCGAACAGTTCCTGCTCGCTCTCAGGCAATCCGCTGCCGCTGCTACGGCCAGTGAGCGGAAGCACGACATTCAATGTCTGCGTGTTCTCCGAAAGTGGTTTGGACACCAGCATGGCGTTCACTGTGACGGGACCCGGCGATGTCACCGTGATCGCAAAGCAGCCCGCCGGTCTTGGAATTATCCAATTGACGTTACTAGTCCCGTCCAGCGCTTTGCCCGGCGCTCGCACGCTTTTTATCCAAAACACAAATCTAGACGAGACCGCCGCCAGCGGAGCCTTGGTCATTCAGTGAAGATCGCGAGGTAAATGAAAATGAACTACGTTCAACGACGCCGATTCTTGTGGATTCTTTTTCTCGGAGGACTTGCGCTGCTCGCGGTAGCCGCGAACGCAACGACATTGTCGCGTCTGAAACTTGAAGACTTGGCGCAGGAAGCCACCGCTGTGGCGCGCTTGCGCTGCTTGGGAGCTACGAGCCAGTGGGAGCAGGGAGAGATTTGGACGGAGACCCGATTTGAAGTGCTTCAGCGAGAGAAAGGCGACCTGCCAGGAATCGTTACGGTGCGCCTGATGGGAGGAAACGTAGGACATCTTCATTCCCATGTGGATGAAGTTCCGGCGTTTCGTCCCGGCGAAGAGGTTTACCTCTTCCTTTGGGCGCGCGATGGTGAGCCGTATCAGGTTATGGGATGGTCGCAAGGAACTTTTCGCATTGCGCGCAATCCGCAGTCTGGTTTGGAACTGGTCACACAGGATTCCGCGTCCTCAGCGGTTTTCGATCCGCAGGCCCGTGCTTTCCGGCGCGGCGGAATTCGCAATCTGCCAGTGTCCATTTTCAGAGAAAAAATTCACAAAGCGTTGAGACAGGAAAATCAGTGAACCGGCGGAGAACTTCGATGATCCAACACAAAACATTTCGTACGATTTACAGTTACGTTGCGGCATTTCTTGCAGCATTTTATGTCGTCTGTGGGATTCCAGGAGCGAGCGGCTATGCTTTCGATCAAATCGTGGCTGATGTGCGTCAACCGGCAAGTGTTTCCGGAGGATCGGCGTGCCCGGTGGCTTCGCACGATGTCATTTCGCCAGGCGCCATCGCGGAACAGTGGAGCACAGTGCTGGGAACCAATCCACTGACCATTCTGACGCAAGATCAAACGGCCGCCGGGCGTCTGAACGAGATCGAACAAACGATCACGCAGTCGCTGGCAGTCTGGACCGCAGTGAGCGGTACGACTTTTGTACCGGGAACGTTTGCCGCGGTGACGCGCACAACTACACAAAACGCGTGTGGCTCGGACGGAGTGAACTCCATCTGCTTCGATCAAGCCGACGGAGCGTTCACACCGGGGATTCTGGCGTTCACGCGCGTAATCACCGCGGATATTATTGGCGTACAGGTGGGAACCGGGGCGCCGTCGTCACAAGTTGGACAGATTCTGGACGCAGACATTTATTTTGATCCTGGCAATTCCATGATCACGTTTGCGACCCCTGCAGCACTTGCAATCGCGCCGACGTCATACGATTTCGAGTCTCTGATGATTCACGAGTTGGGACACACGCTGGGATTCAGCCATTCCGCGGTGCTGGCTGCGATGATGTACCCCTTTGCGCCAGCACCGGGCACATTTTCCGGAATGCGACCTACCGCTCAGCAACCCGATGCCCCGCTGGGAGACGATGATCGCACAGGGCTGCGCGTTTTGTATCCGAATCCCGAGGATACGGTAAATGTAGGTTCGCTCGGCGGGCACATCCTTCCAGCCAATCCGCTTTCGCTGCCCGCTTCGCCGCCAGGCGTGACAGGAATTTTCGGCGCGCGCGCGGAGTCGCCGTGGACGCC
>Ga0210388_10000546_pt1 | contig 30559 bp, 16 predicted proteins | sample IncBWC19OmetaG_FD_155485 | JGI IMG/M metagenome (GOLD analysis project Ga0210388, IMG submission 155485) | Forest soil microbial communities from Barre Woods Harvard Forest LTER site, Petersham, Massachusetts, United States - Inc-BW-C-19-O ...
TTTGAGCCTGACCCTCTTTGAAAAAATGCCCATTTCCCAAGCCCTTTCTCAGTTTCCCCCACCCGCAGCCTCAGCCCAACACTCCAATCATCAATGTTTACTGGCGTTTTAAACCGGACAGTAGTGGAAACGAACCCAAATTTTCTTCAAAAAAGCCAATTAAAGCGCATAAGTGTCCAAAAAAACGAACCCAATTTAAACCCAAATCGAAGGCACCAGCGGGGCCGGTCTTACCAAATTTTTTTCGGGAAAGGCTCAATTTCAAGAGGGCAAACCTAGTGACAGTTAAAAAGAGTATCGAATTTGTGAACTGTTGCCGTACTGATACAGCCACGGGGCTATTATAAATAGAACTTATGTTTATGTTTTGGTTTACCGGATGGAATTTTAAAAAATTCTTAAGTGGCTTGAAATCAACTTGATAAAACACGCATTAGAAATTGACACTTTGGCTGCGGATACCGTAATGTCTTATTGCAACGGTGTCGCACTGAAACGTCTTCAGTCGCCAATCCCCTTGCCGAAGTAATTCTATAATTCCGAGGTTTTTTTATGAGTAATGCAACAGCAGGCGTGCCGTCGTCAGGTGGCGCGCAGAAGGTATCCTCCATCAACGAGGCGGTCATCCGCATCGCGGGTAACTCGCAGGACGGCATCCAAGCGATCGGCGGTTTCCTCGCGCGCCTGGCCGGCCGCAGCGAACAGGAAGTCATGACGTTCATGACGATTCCCGCGACGATTTCCGGCGGCGCGTCCATCTTTCAGGTCCGCATGGGCAGCGGCGAGGTTCTCAGTTCCGGCGACGATGCTGACATCCTGCTCGCCTTCTACCAGCACAGCTACGAAGACCATTTGAGTTCCCTGAAAAAGGGCGGCATCGTGCTTTACGATTCCGACCACGTCACCCCCAAGCCCGAATTGCAGGGCGACTATCACCACGTTGGCGTGCCGATCTCCGGCCTGACCGTCGAAGCGATCGGCGGCACGGCGAAGGACAAGGGCAAAAATATTTACGCGCTCGGCCTCATCGCGAAGATGTTTGACCTGAACATTCCGAAGCTGGAAAAACTTTTGGGCGAACGGTTCACGGGCAAGGACCCGAGCATTTTGAACAACGCACTCGCTGCGTTCCATGCGGGCTATTCCCATTCGCTCGGCAACATTCTCGAGACTTTCAAGTTCGTTGACGCCCAGAAAAAGGACGGCACCCAGGTGGTCATGAACGGCAACGAAGCCATCGGTTACGGCCTCATCGCCGCCGGCGTGCGCTTCGGCGCGGGTTACCCGATCACGCCTTGGTCCGATATCATGGAATTGCTCCGCCGCGAACTGCCGAAGTACGGCGGCACGTTCATCCAGACGGAAGACGAAATCGCCGCGATCTCGATGGCCATCGGCGCCAGCTATGCCGGCCGCGTGGCGGTCACCGGCTCCAGCGGCCCCGGCATCTCGCTCAAGACCGAGGCGCTTGGCTGGGCGGTCATGGCGGAAATGCCGCTGGTCATCATTGACGTGCAACGCGGCGGGCCTTCCACCGGCATGCCGACCAATATTGAGCAGTCGGATTTGAACATCGCCATCAATGGCGGTCACGGCGATTCACCCCGCGTCGTCATCGCCCCGGCGAACGTGGAAGATTGCTTCTACATGTCCATCGAGGCCGTGAACATCGCCCGCAAATACAGCGTCCCCGTGATTCTGTTGAGCGACCAGGGCATCGCCACCCGCATTGAGGCCTTTGTGGAACCGAAGCTTGAGCAGGTCTGCCAGGACATCTCGCCGGACTTCAAAGACGTTGCCGATCACAAGCCGTACGATCTCTCGGCCAAGGACGGCATCACTACGCACGTTCCGCCCGGCACCAAGATTCTCAGCGGCAAATATCCGATCGCCACCGGTTTGGAACACGATGAGCTCGGCCATCCGACCGGTTCGCCGAAGTTGCACATGCTGATGACCGCGAAACGCCGCAAGAAATTGCAGGCGCTCGCCGCGACACTGCCGGTGCCGAAAGTTTATGGACCGCCGGAAGGGAACGTCCTGCTCGTTGGCTGGGGTTCCACCGAAGGTCCCATCAAGGAGGCCGTGGACCGCGCCCGCGCCGCCGGCGACAGCGTCTCCTCGCTGCACCTGCGCCACATCAATCCGTTGCCGAACGGGCTGGAAAATATTTTCGCCGGCTTCAACCACGTCCTCGTGGTGGAAATGAATGACGAAGGCCTTTACGGCTTCGGTCAGCTTGGCCAAATCCTCCGCGCCCGCTATTGCGATCCCAAGATCCAGGGCATCAACAAGACCGACGGCCTCACCTGGAAGGTGAAGGAAATCCTCGAACGCGCGAAAACCAACGTGGCCGCCGGCCTCCGCAAAATTTGATCCAACTTTTAAACGCCAAACTATTATGAGCGAAACTTTGATTTCCCAACCTGCCGTCAGTACCACCACGCCGCCCGTCGGCGAACGCAAAGGACTGACCAAAAAAGAGATCGCCGCCGATCACCCGACGTGGTGCCCCGGCTGCGGCGATTTCTCCGTGCTCGCGCTGTACTTCAAGCTGATTGAAAAGCGCAAGATGTGGCACGAGAAGATCACCACCGTCGCGGGTATTGGCTGTTCCAGCCGCTTCCCGTATTTCGTACAGGCGCATGGTGCGCACTTCATCCATGGCCGCGCGCTCCCGTTCGCTAGCGGTATTTCGCTTTCGCGTCCCGACCTGCACGTCTTCGTGTTTGGCGGCGACGGCGATGCGTTCTCCATCGGCGGCAACCATTTCAACCACACCGCACGCAAAAACGTCAAGATGACCTACTGCGTCATGGACAACTGGGTGTACGGCCTGACCAAGAAACAGACCTCGCCCACCTCGCCGCTCGGCTTCAAGAGCAAGACCGATCAATGGGGCGCCGTTGATTATCCAATCAACCCGATGAAGCAGGCCATCGCCGCCGGGGCCACGTTCGTCGCCCGTACCACGCACACGAACCCGAACCACGTGTTGCAGATGATGGAAGCCGCCATGGATCATGATGGTTTCAGCTTCATCGAATGCCTTAGCGAATGCGTGGAATTCTATGAAGGCGCGTTTGATTCCAGCAACCCGCGCAAGGGCGGCGTGTTCAACGAAATCCCGAAGACGCACGACGTGACCGATGAACTCGCGGCCTACAAGCTCGCGGGCGAACCGTTCCCCGGCTACTTTGGCATCTTCTACAAGAACAACAAGCCGACCAAGAACGCGAAGGAAGCCGAGATCAACAAGAGCTTCCAGAGCAAGGTCACCGGCATGAAAGACTGGCAGATCCTGCAAAAGAATTTTGACCGGATGAAATAATCCGCGCGGAAAAAGCAAAACGCTCCGAATCACTTCGGAGCGTTTTTGTTTAATGGTGCCCGCGACAGGACTTGAACCTGTATGATTTTACTCACTAGAACCTGAATCTAGCGCGTCTGCCAATTCCGCCACGCGGGCAACCTGATGACTTGGGCCGTATTTTGCGCACAAGACGACATCAAATTCAGCATATCAAAAGATGAGCGTTGAACGCAAGCGTCCGATTTGCGTGCTGACACAGGGCTGGACACCCCTTGTTTAGACCATTTGGTAATACTGCTCCCAATCTTTGCGCGGTTGCACGCCGGACAGGAAGCCGTTGGCGACCTTGTGGTTGGTGATCGCCCCGGTCGCGGAGTCGAAGGACAATTTGGCATTCACGCGCTGCGCGATGATGCCGAGCGCCATGGTCTGGCATAACGGCCCGGCCACCGCAAATGGCGACCGGGTTTTTTCCTGGCCCATGCAGGCGAGCAGAAAATTCTTATGATGGTTTGACGGGCTTTTGGGCACCGGCGGTAGTTGGGATGCCATTTCCTTCGCTTTCGATTCCGGGATGATTTTGAGGATGGAACCGTGCGTACCGCCCTTGAATGTCAGGCCTTCGCCGTAAATGACTTTTCCCGGCGGGAGGGTTTTGGTGTCCAATGAACCCTTGGACGGCGGCGGGATGTTCGGATCGACCACGGCCGCGCCGAAATCCGCGGGCAGCGGCGGCAGATTTTTCTGGCCGTCATACCAGGTCAGTTCGCACGGCGGCATTGTGCCGCGCGCGGGAAAACGGAATGCAAGTGTCGAGGCTTGCGGAAAGATGAACGGGCTGTAGCCGTCCAGCTTCACGGCCTCGACCTCCGTCGGCAGGCCGAGATGCAAAAATTCATGGGCGGTGTCAAATATGTGCGCCCCCCAGTCGCCGAGCGCTCCGTCCCCGAAATCGTACCATGAACGCCAGTCGCCGTTGACATAACCCACGTTGTATTTGTGCTCTTGCGCGGTCGCAAGCCAGCATTCCCAATCCAGCGAGGCGGGGATGGGTTGTTCGGGCAGCAGGCCGTCCACTTTCATGCCGTGCCAGCGGCGGGAGCCGTTCATGAACGCCGTGATCCGGGTGACATTTTTGATGATGCCAGCCTCGGTCCAGGCCTTGAACTGGAAATAATTCGCTTCGGAATGTCCCTGGTTGCCCATCTGTGTGACGACGCTGAACTTTTTTTCCGCCGCCATCATTTGCGTGATCTGCCGGTAGTTTTGGCCCATCGGCTTTTCGCAATAAACATGCTTGCCCAAGGACATCGCCAGCATGGCGATGGGAAAATGCGAAAAATCCGGCGTGGCGACCAGGACTGCGTCGATGTCCTTGCCCATCTTGTCGAACATCTGGCGGAAGTCCTGAAAGCGCGGCACGTCGGGCAACATCTTCAGCACCGGCAACGTATGCGGCGCGCCCATGTCCGTGTCGCAAAGCGCCACGATATTCGCCAATCCCGTGGCGTGCAGCGCCTTCACATCGTCCTGGCCGCGATTCCCGATGCCGATACAGGCCAGGTTCACCTTGCCGGTCGTGCCTGCGGCCAAAAGGCGCGGGGCAAAATAGGACGTAGCCCCGGCCATGACGGCCGTCTTCAAAAACGAGCGGCGGCGGATCGGCCGGGCGAAGCTTGAGGCGAGGTTCGGATTCATACAGCGTGGATTCGTCTTGTTCAGTTGGCCGGCAGTTCACGGAGCTTCACGTTCTTGAATGAAGCCTCGCTGCCGTGTTCCTGCAACAAGATGTGACCGTCCGCCCATTCGCCGAAATCGGGAATGTTCTTGAATTTGCTGGCCGCGACCCGCGCACGAAAATCGTCCGAGCCACGTTCAAATTCCAGGGTCTTTTTGCCGTTCAACCAGAATTCCACGTGTTTGCCCTGCGACAGGATCCGCGCATGATTCCACTCGCCCATCGGCATCACCAGCTTGTCCTTCGGCGCCGGGATCAGGTCGTAGAGCGAGCCGATGGTGCGGTCGCCGTCATGCCCAAGCTTGGCATCCGGATGGTGCGCATCATCGAGGATCTGGAATTCCATGCCGATGGCCGAGCCTTTCGCCGTCGGTTTGCCGGTGACCTTGTCGATCGGCGAGATGTCCGGCTGCACAAAAATTTTGATGCCGCTATTGCAGCCGTACGTGCACTTGAAATCGGCGGTGAGTTCGAAATTGGCATAGCGCTCGCGCGTGATGATATCGCCGCCCGTTTGGGACTCGGCTTCCCCGTTGTCAAATCCGGTGTCCACCGTCAGCACACCATCATGGATCGTCCAGCTCTTGGTCGGAAAGCTCTCGGACTGCGGGCTGCGCCAGCCATCGGTCGTCTGGCCGTCCCACAACAGTTTCCAGCCCGCCGCCTTTTCCTGCGCGGTCAAGGTGTTCGGAGCCGGTTCATGAATTTGGATTTGCGCGCACGCCTGCAGGGCCGCACAACAAAGCGCCAGGGAAATGGTTTGAAAATGACGATGGTTCATTCGACAGTGTGTTGAGTTCAGAGATTTAGTTGATTGTGCCGATATTTGCCGCCGGGCGCACTAGTATAAACATACGACATCGAAAACCCGGTGCGGAGTTGCGGTAACAACGGGATAGAGGGGCGCGAGCGGGAAAAGGTTTCACCCAACAGTGATCTTGAGCGCGCAAGTCACGGGCAAATATCCGGCACGGTCCGTTTATTGGGGCTGGCTGGAAAACGATTCAAAGACCGCTTCTGCGTCAGCCGGTCCGCCAGCCGTCAAGGCCACGCGAACCGCGCGATCCCAGGGCGGCAGATTTTTGGCATCGGTGGCGTTGCCGCACGGAATCCATTGTTTGCCGTCCGCACTCGCTGAAAGTTGGAAATGGAAACCCTGGCTCGATTCGAGCCGTAAAAATAATCTGTCGCCGACGGGAGCCGGCTGCCGTGACAAGTCGCGGATCCGCCCGCGCTCACGCCGCCATACCACAATATTGCCATCTTCCACCGCCGCACCCACGGCATTGTCGATGTCGCCAAAAGCGCAGATTCCCGCTGAAGCATTGGTTTGCAGCAAAGAAGTATCAATGACGGCGGTGACGGTGTAATCCAGTGCCGTCGTCGAACGGGCCAGCACCGCCGAAAGAAAATCAGAACGACCGGCGCCGGCAAACAGATGCAGTTTGCCGTGTGCCAGTTGGTATCGCGGCTCGCGATGCTGCGGCCATTGCCAGCCGGCCTCCAGTTTTTTCCCGCGAAAGGTATCGGTGAAATTTATATCGGTGACCTTTTTCTGCCCGGCGCCGAAGGGGGAAGCTGCCGAGATGCTCGGGCCTTTTCCGTGATTGAGGGTCGGCCAGTCGTCCCGGCCGAATAAAACTTCATCCAGCATCGCCTCCCGGCCCGTGAAAATTGTCCCGGTGGTGGAATAGGCGTGATACAGGAAAAAATATCTGCCTTGTTCATCCTGCACGATGCTGCCATGACCGGGACATTTCCAGGCCGCGTTGCCGGTCAGGATCGGATTGGCCGGATTTTTTTCCCACGGACCAAAGAGTGAATGCGCGCGTGCCACCCCGAGCGCATAATTGCAATCCGCGCCGCAACAGCCATTGCCGGAGTAAAAAAGATAAAACCAGTCGCCGCGTCGCAAAATGAACGGTCCCTCGACCAGGCCACCCTCCCACTTCGTATCGTTGCGAATAAGTTCATGCAGTTCGTCCACGAGCTTGGTGCCGTCATCATTCAACCGTTGCAACCAGATCGGGGTCGGCTGGTTTCGGCTGTTGCCGTCCTCTTTCCAGATAAGATAGCGCACGCCGTTCGTATCGATCACCGGCGCGGGATCGATCGAGCCGTCACCCTGCGCGATGATCGGGCCGTGGTCGGTGTAGGGTCCGCCGGGTTTGTCTGCCGTCGCCACCGCAACGGCGAGATGTCCGTCATGTTGGCGGGCCACGAAGTAGACAAAGAACTTTCCATCAAATTCCGAGATTTCCGGCGCCCAAAAATCCCCGGTCGCCCAGTCCGGACGGTGCGGCAGCACCGCTCCAGTCTGTTCCCAATTCACCAGATCGCGCGAGTGGAGCAGCGGAAACAGCGGCCCCCACGCCGATGACGTGCAGGTAGCCCAATAATCTTTTCCTACACGGATGATGGACGGATCCGGATGATCGCCGCGAATCACCGGGTTTTCATAGGTCACTTCCGCCATGGTTGGCGCGACCAGCCCGGCCAGTAATATCCCTAGGGCCGATAAATATTTTAACGGAGGAAACATAATGTATTTCTCGCGGCTGGCATGGTGGCGCCAAAAAAATCAGTCCAGCAGATGCGGATGTTCGTTGAAGGTTTTCAAGACCAGTTCACCGAAGATGGTGTTGGCCCAGGCGAACCACTTGCGCGTAAATTTTTTAGGATCGTCCTGGTTGAACGCTTCATGCATGAATCCGGTGCCGGCATGGGTCGTTTGCAAGGTGGTCAGGCAGCGTTGCAATTCCGCCTCATCCGTCGCCGTGAGGCCTTCGATGATCAGGCCGAGCGGCCAGATCATGCCCGTGCCGACGTGCGGCCCGCCGAGCCCGCTGGCCGCCTTGCCCACGCACCAGTACGGATTCTCCGGCGAGAGCAGCAGACGCCGGGTGTTCCGATAAATTTTATCGTGCGCCGCGACCGCGCCGAGATACGGCAGCGACAACAGGTTGGGGATGTTGCCGTCGTCGGTGCAGTAATAGTTTCCAAATGCATCCACTTCAAAGGCGTATACCTTTCCAGCTTTCGGATGATTGACGATGGCGTATTCGTGCAAGGCCGCCGCTACTTCGTCCGCCAGTGCTAGGCATTGCTTCGCGAGGTCGGTGTCCTGACGCAGTTGTTCCACCATCTCCGCCGCCTGCCGCAAGCTGACGACGGCGAAAAAGTTCGACGGCACAAGAAACGGAAAGATGGTCGAATCATCGCTGGGACGAAACATGGAATAAATCAGGCCGACGGGTTTGGCCGGATTGCCGTAGCCGTTGCCGGGCAGCGTATCGGTCTGCTTGTCAGTGAGGCGCTTGAAATGATACGGGCCGTGATTTTCCTTCCGCTGCTGTTCGCGGAAGGTCTGCAAAATCAACTTGATGGCGTTATGCCATGCATCGTCAAACGGGGAGGCGTCGCCGGAATTTTTCCAGTAGCCGTGTGCCAGACGGATGGTGTAGCACAGCGAGTCAACCTCCCATTTACGTTCGTGCACGCCGGGTTTCATGTCCGTGAAGTCGCTCTTCCAGGGGCTGATTTTAGTTTCGTCCTTGTAGAAGGCGTTCGCGTACGGATCGAGCAGTACGTTGCGCGTCTGGCGGTTGATGACGCCGGCGACGAGTTGCTGAAGTTGCGGGTCCTCCTTCATCAGGGGCAGATACGGATAGACCTGCGCCGAGCTGTCGCGCAGCCACATGGCATCGATGTCACCGGTGATGACGTAAGTGTCGGGACGACCGTTGACCATCGTAAAATCCACGGTGGTATCGATGGTGTTCGGAAAACAGTTGCCGAACATCCACGCGATTTCCTTGTTGCCGATGGATGATTGGATTTTTTCAACGGCTTTTTCTACCGCGGCACTTTTGAATTTTCGTTTATCTTCCGGGGTGCGGACCACCGGGAAACCATTTTCGGCCGCATACAAGGCGGGGGTGAAAGCGGTGGCCGAGGCCAGCAGGGCGGTGCGTTGGATAAATTCGCGTCGGTTCATGCGGGCATTATGCCGGTTATATCATCGCACGCCAAATACGTAAATATTGGACGCCGCGAAATTCAATCACTGAATCTGTACCCGATAAAATCTTGTGTTCGCGCCCGGCGGGTCGTTGAAGGTTTGCATGAAATTATTTCCCGCCAGCGCGCTGCCGAGCGGCAGCCAGGTGGGATCGGTCAATTGATTTTTATAAAGCACCTGATAATTGAATCCGGCTTGCGTGGGAAATGAGATCGATACATTGGTTCCGTTCGGGGCCGCGCTGGCGGCGAAAATTGGAATCAACATCAGGAAATTAGCGTTGCAATCCGCCGTGGCTGAACCGGGTCGCACCAGCCGCAACGTATTGGTCGATCCATCGAGCTTCACTGTCACGAGGTTCCCGGAATTATCTTTCAACGGGATATAACCATAAGTTTCCCACGCGGTGTTCGGGATGGAAAAAGTTCCCAGCAGGTTGGTTGTCTGACTGGTTGTGCCCCAGCCGCCAGTCACGCGTGAAAGAGTGCAGGTCGTCGCGCCGCCGCCGGCCGCCAGCCGCGCATAGAGATTGTAACTGCCCGCCGGAAAATGCCGGGTATAGTTCGCCCAGGCCCCGGCGCTGAAATATCCAATGCTGTAATCCGTCTTTCCGGTGCCGATGTAAGGCGGGCTGACTAGATCACCGTTGACCTCCGTGTCCATGCCGTTCTTGCGGTAAATATCCGTTCCAGCAAAATTGACCTGGTGGGTGTCCACATTGGTGATCGAAACCAATCCGGCATAGGCGTTGGTTTGCGGATTATCAATGTAATGCCCGCCGTTGTAATCGAAATCTTCCGCCTGCAGCACATAATTTCCAAAACTGAAAGTGTCAAAGGAACTGGTCATGGTGGCGACGTTCCCGTTCGTGTCGGTGGCGGTGATCACCGCCGTATAAACGGTGTTCGGCGCAAGCGGACAACCGACATTCCAGTTGGTGCTCGAGCCGCTAAAGACCAGGTTGCTCGCCACGATGCCGTTCAAGGTCACGATGATATTACTGGTGGCGATTCCCGCACCGGCCGCCAGATTGAAACTCAAAGTGTTGGTGGACTGGCATAGGTTGGTGCCGTTGGGATAGACCGACGAGATTATCGGGATGCCCGGTCCCGAATAGCTGAAGGCCGCCTGCAAAGATTTCCCCGCCGAGCCGTTGACGTTGGCTGAAAAAATGACCTGCGGCGAAAGCTGCTGTACAGTGATGCCGGGATCAGCCGACAACAGGCCGACCGCCGCCCGATTGAGCGTCACCGTGATGGAGCCGGAGTTGGTTTGCGTCGGATCGGAAACGCCGATGGAAATCCCGTTTGTATTTTCCCAGGTGATCACCGAAGACTTGTTGTTCACGGAAATCAAATCGGCGGAACTGTTTCCATTCGTCCAGAAATTCGCCGCCACCACCCCGAGCGAAACCTTTTTCACCGCCTGCACCGCCGGCGTATTGCTCAAGATCAGGATATCCGGCGCGTTCGCATAATTGCTGACGGTGGTCGTCGTGGCGTTCGGCAAGATGATGTAGGAATAAGATGCGTTGGTCGGAGTTGTGCCGTGGTGATAACAAAGCCGGAAGTAATCGTCGGTGCGGCTGGTGGAATCGTCGCCGGAATTGATTTGCGACCATGACCCGGTGTTGGCCGTAAACGACGCGACCAAGTTGGAATTGCCCGCCGGAATATAATATCCGCCGGTGCCGCTCAACGCGCACCATGACGCCGTGGCAACCGGCAGATTGGAACTCCAGCCCGTGGCCGGCGTGATGTTCGTGCCGTTGAGCGTGAACGTTTGCGTGATCGGATTTCCCAGCCGGCGGTTTTCCGCCGTCGTGTCCACGCCGGTGGCATCGCCGCAGGTGATGCCCGCACCGAGGCAGACGATTTCGTTGTCGAGCATAAACCACGATTTTCTGCCGCTGACCGTGGTGCTCAATGGATGCAGCGACATGCCGGCGACGCCGTAAGTTTTGGCGACCTGCGCACCGCCGACCCAGTTCTGGTCGGTCGTCTTCGTTTGATTGGCGGAATTACCAAGCGTGTTGGTCTCCGCCGTGGTGCCGGGCAGATGATACGGATCAACCGTCGGCCAGAAATCGCTATTGAACTGGTTTTCCGTGCTGCCAATATAGAGATAATTCATGCCATCGCCCTGATGCCAGCCGTGCAGGTTGCCGCTGTTGATGGATTCATAATCCGCCGTGCGACTGGACTCCATGCTGATGGCGAAGCCGAAGCCGCTGCGCAAGGCTACTTCGCGACCCATGCTTGGGAAATGAAATTGTCCCGAGGCCAGGCGCGGGGAATTGATGAAATTGGTGAAGGCCGTGCCGATGGCCGGCGGCGCGAATTGTCCGATCTGCCCCATCGCCCCAAGCGTGCTCGAGCCGTCCCCGGATTCCGTTTCATAGGACCACGAGACGATCCGGCCGCGCACGGTGTCCATCATCGTTCCGTTGTAGAGAAACGGCTCGAAGGAATTGGTCACCCAGGCATAGACGTTGGCCAGGTTCGGGTCGGTGATTTTCCAATCGGTCGAGTTTTGCAAGAGGTCAACAATTTCCGGAATGTCGCCGAGCAAGACCAGCCCGTAATGGCCATTGTAAGCAATGCCGTCGATCGTGCCGTTGGAGTGAAAGACGAATGAGCCGTCGCTATAAAAACCATCTCCCGTGGTCACGTACAAAAACACCGGGCTGAGATTGGTCTGGGCCGTGACCATGCTGTTGGTGCTCCGCCCGGCGATGCCGCGCAGCAACATGACGAGCCCCTTGTCCGAAGTGTTGGCCCCGGTCATCCAGCCAAAGGTCGCATACGGGCTATAGGGATTAAAGTGATCGATCGAGACGCAGTAATTGGTGATTTGGGTTCCCGTCAACGCCGGATAAAGCAGGAGCATCGCATCGTCCAGCGCCATGGGTCCGCTGTCTTCCCAATGAAACCAGTTGTCGTATTCGGTCGCGGTCGTGGTGTACACGTTTGTCGTCATCCAGTCCAACCCGCCGCCCACGGCGGCGGCCAGGCTGGAATTTCCCTGCAACGAACTGCCGGGCGTCGCATAGGCCAAGGCCATCGCCTGCAAACGCTGGAAGGTGCCGGTGATATTCGCTGACACCGAGCCGAGCGGCAGATCACTCCAGAGATAGGTGCGCGTGGGACTGGTGTTCATGCTGCTCCAGTCGCTGTTCGCCGTGCTGGTGATGCTCGAAACGCCGCCCCCGTTGTTGATCAGATAATTCTGCCAGTACGTCCGCAACGTATCGAATTCATCCGCGCGCAAATAATTCAGGCCCGGCAGGAGCAGAAGATACAGGAGGCAAAAGATTTTTATTTTCATTCAGCAGGCGGATGGAAGGGCGGATAAAAAAATTACGGGATATATCAGGGCAAAAAAGAGCCGGCCCGGCTGGCGGATGGGAAATTCATTGGACCTTGCTAAGTTGACACAGCTTGCCGCCCGAGTCACCCCCCTCCAAAGAGGGGGTGGCTGGACTAGGGTGGATTTGTTTTACTGTCAAAGCGCTATGCCAGCTTTTGGAGGTCCATTTCAACTGGCTGGCATCCAGCAGAGAGAAAAATATGCGGCGACGAGAATTTATTAAGAATACCTTGGGTGGAACTTTGACCTTGGCGGCGGCGCAGATGGCCGGAGTGGCTTTCGCGGAAGATCCCACGAACGCGCCGGTGCCGGTCAAACCGGTTCCGGCACAAAATAATTTGGACGTGGCGAAGCTTCGCGGTGTCAACCTCGGCTCCTGGCTGGTGTTGGAGCGTTGGATGGTGCCGACTCTTTATGGCAGTTCTGCCGCCCAGGATGAATATAGCCTTTGCCTCGATTTTGGTGCCAAGGCCAAATCCCACCTGGACCGGCATCGTGACAAGTTTATCACCGCCTCCGATTTCCGCTGGATCAGGGACTACGGCCTGAACGCCGTCCGCCTGCCCGTCGGCTATTGGGCGTTGGAAGCCTCCGGGCCGTATGTCGAAAGCTCGCGTTACATCCAATTTGCCCTGGATGAATGCCAGCGCAACGGCCTGAAGCTGCTGCTGGATCTGCACGGCGCGCCCGGCAGCCAGAACGGCTGGGACCACAGCGGTCGTAGCGGGCCCATCAACTGGCACAAGGACCCGCAAAATATCGCGGAGACCATCCGCGTGCTCGAGTCCTTCGCCCAGAAATTTGGAAAACATCCGGCACTTTTCGGCATCGAATTGTTGAACGAGCCGCGCAACTCGATCCCGCTGGAGATCCTCCAGCAATTTTATCAGGACGCCTATGTCGCCCTGCGCAAGCAGCTCGATCCGCAGGTGGCCATCGTCATCCACGATTCGTTCCGCCCGCTCGACTGGAAGAATTTCATGCAGGAACCGGCGTTCACCAACGTTATTTTGGACACGCATCTTTACCAATGTTTCGATGATAAATCCAAGTCGCGTGATGCGTTCGAGCAGATCGCTTTCTCCGCCAACCGGAACGCCGAGTTGAACCGGATGCAGCGCGAGGAGCTGCCGACGCTGGTCGGGGAATGGTCTTTGTCGCTGCCGCCGCACTCCGTTAAAAATCTTTCGCGGTTGCAGCTCGAATCCGCCTCGCGTGCCTACGGAAGCACGCAGATCTTGAATTACGAGGCGACCCGCGGATGGTTTTTCTGGAGCTACAAGCTGGAGGCCAATTCGGAATGGAATTTCCGCTATTGCGCCGAGCGCAACTGGCTGCAGGGAAATTTCGCCGCCTGAAACTTCAAGTAACGTTACTCAAGGCAGTGTCTTAATTTCAAGAAAGCCGGTGGGGCGAGCGTCCCCGCGAGGACGCTCGCCCCACCAATTTAAGCCCCCCTCAAGGTTGCGGTGCGGAATCGTGATAGGGAACACCCGCCTGATAAAGTTTCAGTTGCGATTGGATGACTTCGACCAGCGCGGCGTTCGACTGATCCCCGGCCAGTTGGATGGCATGTTGGGCGGCTGCGACCGCCTCGGGAAAGCGCCCGGCCTCGGCGTCGGCAGCGGCCAGGGTGCCGAGGATGTAAGGATTTCCGCTGTGCGTCAGTTGATCCGCCCGTTGGGCCAGTTCCACGGCCTTGCTTCCATCGCGCAACGAATCCTGCCGGCACGTCGCCAGAACCAATGCGAGGTTGTTCAACGTTTGCGCGTCCTCAGGATTCGACTGCAACGCCTGCCCATATTGGACGATCGCTTCGCGCGGATCGGCTTTTTGGAGCAGGGCATTGCCGAGATTATAGTGTGCCCGGGCATAGTTTGGATCCAGCTGGACCGCCGTCTGGAATTGCTTGATTGCCTCGTCCACGTTTCCCGTTTGCAACAAGGCGCTGCCCAGGTTGTTGTGAATTTGCGCGTCGCCGGGATTTAATTGAAGCGCCTTTTGGAAATGAAGCATCGCCCCGGCAACTTCATTTTTTTGAAGCAACGCGCTGCCCAGATTATTTTCGGCGTCCGGATAATTGGACTGGATGTTCAGCGCCTTTTGGTAATCGGTAATCGCTTCGTCCACATTTCCTTTTTGCCACAGGGCGTTGCCGATATCGTAAAACGCCGGCGCATTGTCGGGATCAAGCTGGAGCGATTTTTGAAATTCGGCGATGGCCTCGTCCACGTTGCCCTTTTGAAGCAAGGCGTTGCCCAAATTATTATGGGCATCGGCTGCATTGGGTTTTAGTTGAAGCGCCTTTTGGAAATGAAGCATGGCTTCATCCTTGGCCCCGTATCTGAACAAGGCATCACCCAGATTATCTTCAATTTCTCCCTCATCCGGATCAAGTTGGAGCGCCTTTTGGAAATGGAGTATGGCCTCATCTGTTTTTCCGCGTTTGAGCAGTGCGCTGCCTAGATTGTAATGGGCCTGGGCGTAGTTCGGGCGGATGAGCAGGGCCGTTTGGAATTGCTTGCTCGCTTCATCCAGATTGTCCGTTTGCAGGTAAGCAATCCCGAGATTGTTGTAGGCTGTTTCATATTGTGGATCCAGTTGAATGGTCTTTTTAAATTCGGAAATCGCATTGTCCGTGTCTCCACGGGAAAGCAGGATCAGGCCAAGTTCATTGTGCGCGACAAAACAATCCGGGTTTTTTGCCAGCGTTGCTGTGCACAACGTTTCCCAATTCCGATAAACCCCGGCTTGATTCCATGTCAGTATTCCGACCAGGGCGAAAAATCCAAAACATGACAACCATTTTAAAATTTCATTCTTCGTCAGGGAATCCACAAGTTTTACCAGGGCTGCGGACACCAGCGCAATCGGGCCAACAATTGCAAAATACTGCCAATGATCGGCCACCAGCGAGTAACGGAAAAAATAAATATTAACGAATCCCAGCACCGGCAGGAGCATCAACACCGCATAGCCCAGCCCGAACAAAAACCTCCTCCCCCAACCGCGCCGGTAAATCCAGAAAATGGAAAATGAAACGATCAACAGGATGCCCGGCAGGTACGATAGGGCGTCAGCCGCGTCAATGTGCCAGAGTGGATAGACGGGAATGAGGCTGGCCGGCCAGACATCCTTGTAGAAATAAAACCAGACCGCCCGGCCCGCGCCGGCCAGCCGCGACCAAAAATTATCCGTGCGCACCACGTCATGCGCGATGGCGACATGTGTTTGAAACCAGATGCTGGTGAGGCCGAGGATGAATGCCGCCGCAAAAAATGGAATTGTGCGCCGGATGTCTTTCGGGTCAATCCGGTTGCGACGCCACCAGACGACGCCCAGAAGAATGAGCGGCAGCGGAGCCGCTTCAATTTTGCTCAACAACGACAATAAAAATGCCGCAAACGAAAACCAATACCATCGCCGCGAACGGCCGTCATCGAATTTCAAATACGCGAGCAACGCCAGCGCGAAGAAAAAAAACGACAACGTATTTTTCAATTCCGCGATCCAGGCCACGGACGCCACATTGACCGGATGCAGGGCGAAGAGAACGGCCGCGATCCTTGCCGCCGTGTCCGGGGGCGGCATCAGCTGCCGCAAAATCCGCCAGAGCAAGACCGCGTTGAGCACATGCAGCAAAATATTGACGAGGCGGTAGCCGGCCGGATTCATTCCCCACATCCGCCATTCCAGCCAGAACGCATCGGACATGACGGGAAAGTAATCCGGCGTGATTTTTGTGGCCCAGAATTCATACCAGCCATGCGGGACCTTGATGAGCCGGTTCTCCACGCAAAGGCCGCCGTCGTCCCAGATAAAGCCGGGCTTTTCGATGGCGGGCGCGTTGGCCGCGGCCGGACGCCACGCCGGCAGATAAACCATCAGCGTGGCGGCGAAGAGAAATAAAATGAACATCCAGCCGCGATGCCCAAGCGGGGTGTGCATCGGCGGCTTTGCTGGAATATTTTTTTTCACTGCGTCCGGCTTATGCTTAAATCGGCGACCGCCTTGGTTTTCGCGGAAAACTTTGTCCGGTCGGTTTATATGTGGATCAGTCCGCGCTGGATGGCGACGGTCACGGCTTCGGTGCGATCGGCAACGTGCAGTTTCGTGAGGATGTTTTTCAGGTAATCTTTCGTCGTGTGCTCGGAGATGTTCAGCACGCCGGCGATCTGTTTGTTCGCGAGGCCCTTGGCCAGTTCGTGCAGGACTTCGAGTTCGCGCGGCGTGAGCGCCTCGAATTTCTTGCGTCTGGCGAGCCGGCTGGCGACTTCCTCGGGAATCCAATTTTGACCCCCGGCCACGGCACGGATCGCGGGAATGAGATGTTCACCCGTGGAATTTTTCAGGACGTAGCCGTACACGCCCGCTTCCATCGCCCGGTAAATATCCTCGTCGCCATCAAATGCCGTCAGCATCAGGATGCGGGCTGCGGGGGTGTGGGCCTTGATCTCCTTTGCGACCTGGATGCCGTTTTTGAGCGGCATCCGCGAATCCAACAGGACGAGATCGGGCCGGTGTTTGGTGAATAGTTCGACGGCCTGCGCGCCATTGACGGCCTCGGCCACGATTTCCATGTCCGGCTCATTGTTGATGATGGCGATGACACCCATGCGCACGACGTAATGGTCGTCGGCGACCAGGATGCGGATTTTAGGTTCCTTCTTCATGAATGAGTGAAACCGGGGCAGCCGGAGGTTCGCCGTTGTTTTTGGCGATGAGGGCAACGACCGGAATCTCCGCGCGAATGGTCGTTCCCGCATCCGGCGCGCTGGTGATTTCCACCTGGCCACCCATGCGCTCGACCCTTTCCCGGATGCCCAGAAGTCCAAAATGCCCGTCCTTCGGTCCGACGCACGTTTCCGGTGTGAACCCCTTGCCGTCGTCCTTGATTTGCAGAACAACTTTTTGCAGTTCAAAATTCAGATTGAGGTTCACCGCGTGTGCGCCGGCATGTTTGACCACGTTCGTGATGGCCTCCTGGCAGATGCGCAAAAGATTTTCCTCGATGATCTCGGACAAGGGCAGAATTTCCCCGGAGGTCTCGATTTTGATCTGGATGCCTGCGTCGCTTGCGATCTGACGGCTGTTGACGTTGATGGCGTTGACCAGGTTGAACTGTTCCGCAGCACGGCTGCGCAGGCCCCAGACCGACTGGCGCACATCCGTCTGGCTCTGGCGCATCAGGTTGCGCGCGAGTTTCAGGTGATGCGAGGATTGGCCCGGGCTTTTTTGGAAATTGTTGGCGACCAGGTCCAGTTGCAGGGCGATGCCGGTCATGGTCTGTTCCAGCGTGTCATGAAGTTCCTGGGCGAGGCGGGTGCGTTCCGTCAGCACGGCGCGGAATTGGACTTCCGATTCCTTCCGCGCGGTCATTTCCACCTTCAACTGGGCGGTCCGTTCCTTGACGCGCACCTCAAGCTGGTCATGCGCCTCCTGCAATTCGTGCTGGGCGGTTTCTTTTTCACGGACCAGTGATTTTAAAATGGAATTTCTTTTGGAGACCATCACCGACCAGCTGATGGCGACGACCAGGACCAAAAAAACGGCGGCCAGGCTGATCAATAAATGTCGCGGGGTGAGCCAGCCGGGCTTCTGGATGATGGTGACGTAATGGGAGGCGGGCAACAGAATGTGGAGGGAATTAATTTTTCCATCTTCGCCGGGGTCCAGCAGGCAGATGCCGCTGACCTCGACGAGGCTGCCGATGGGAATGGCGGTCAGGAAACTGTTTTGATCCACGGTTTCCTTTTCCGCGACAAAGATGAAATTACTGTTCTGCAGCACCAAGGTGGTCTGGATGACCGGCGCGGTGGCGGTACGGCCGATGCCCGTCACCAGGCGGTCGATCAACCGGCCTTGCACCGTGACGAAATCTGCATGATGAAACCCTTTTTGCAGGTCGGCCACGGTGACGGAGCGCGGCTGCGGCTTGGCACGTGGATCGGAAGTTGCCCGGACGGAGGCATCTTCCAGAACCGGCAGATAGTTTTTCACCGATGGGAACCCTACGGCTTCAACCACTTCCCCGGCAGCGAAAATATTCGTCAACCGGCATTTGACCTGGAGGCCGCTGTTATCATCCTGCAGAAACAAATCGTCACCTGTTCGCTGGTAGGTGACGACGCCTTTGACATGGATCTCGGTAGCGGGTGAATTGTCGAACCGGTATTGGGCGATGTTATTGAGCCGCGCCTTCGGGGTGTCAAACGGATCGGCCGGCCCCGGTTTTTCGACGATGAAGCCGGTGAACTGGGGAACATAAAGCGTGACCGCAGTGATATGCCGCAGGGGCGCATTATAGGCAGAGGCGGCGGTGCCTTTGACCAAGACTTCGGCACCGACCAATGATTGCAAATTTGTGCCCCAAGGAGACTGCAGGATGGCCCGCAGCCGGTAACCGCCAGAAGTGAGTTCGACCGCCGGCCCTTCTTCACTCAACCAGGCATTGCGGATCACACCGGTGATTTCAATGCGCTGGCTGTCTTCGGCTCCCGACATCAACTGGTCGACCGTGACCGGTTTGGCTTCCGGCAGCGGCGCCACACCAACTTTCGTCCAGTGCGGTTTGGTAATGCAGGGCGCGTATCCGCCGGAGCGGGTGACGCCATTTACCTCAACGACATCGCCGGGTACCGGCTGGGTCAGGCCAAGGTTCTCTACAAAGACGCCGCCGCTGGCATCCTGAATAAAAAATCTTCCGTTCCAATTGGTCTGGGCGGCGGTGACCACGCCCTTGATGGAAACCGGTACGCCGGTGGACGCGCGTTTGGCCGGGAGCTGGAGGATCTGCACCGCGTTGGTCAGCTTGTCGTCGGAAGGCGCAGCGGACAAGCATGCACCGACGGACAGCAGCCAAAGCATCGCCACCGGCTTCGAGCAAGCCCGTATGCCAGACGAGATCATGGTGCGGGTTGTTTTCAGTGGTCGCAAAAAGTCTAGCGGGTTCGTCCGTTGCACCCCACCCCCTCTAAAGAGGGGGTAGTAGCAGGATAAGAAAGTGTTTAGGTTATTAAACATTCACCGCAATCCACTTTGATACAGAATCTGTCAAAACATCTTTTTTGCAAATCATAATTACGATTCCTATCACAGCCCGCCCAAGCATTTCAATCAACCATGAAAACCCCCCCTAAAACCTCTAAAGCCAAATGCATCATGACAAAAATACCCGCGGCCACTCTCGCCTTGGTTGTCGGATTTGTATTCGTGCAGATAGCCGGTGCGGCACCCACTAACTTTACGTGGAATGCGAGCAGCCCGGGCAATTGGAGCAGCCCGGGTAATTGGGCGCCGGCCACATCGGCTGCCGGTCCGACGAGCACTGACATTGCCACCTTTGGCAGCACTTTTGAATCGGCCAGCCCGACCACGGTCAACAATACGGTTGATACCAGCAGGATCATCTCTATTTTGAGTTTCTCCAATCTTACTTCAAGCGGCAGTTATGCTTACCCGGTCACTTCCATTCCGAGCGGCAACACGCTGACAGTCACAAACTACTTTCAGGTCGGTGGAATCGCTCAAGCCGCCAGTTCCGGTGCCGTATCCTCTTATGCTTACTTTGTCGGTGGCGGCACGCTTAACGTAACCGCGCCGGGCTTGGTGGTGGCGGATGGCGGAAGCGCTACGGGAGGGCAGCCTTGCTCGTACCTGTATCTTCAGGGTTTGACAAATTTTAGTTACAATAATCCCACTGGAACTTTTGGTGTCGCTACCAACGGCGGGCCGAACAACAGTAATACTGGCAGTACTTATAACCGTGTGAGCGGCACCGTGATTTTGGCTTGTGGCAGCAACAATATCACCGCCGGACTTATCGATCTTGGCGCGCCCACCACGGCCACGGTGGGTTGCGGCATGATCGGGCCGACCAGTCCCACTATTTTCGGCACCGAGCCGAACGGGGTGCAGAATTATTCCGGCCCCATCGCGAGCGGTAATCCTAATGAGCTTACACTTGGCCCGGGCACCAATAAAATAAACGCTGCGACCATCCTGGTAGCTGGTTTTAAAAATCCGTTTATCGTGACCAACTCGGGCGGCGGTTTGAGGATCCGTGGTGTCAGCGGTGCTGAATCGGATGCGAATGTCAACATCACGGTCGGCAACCGCAATGCCGGTGGCGGCACCGGCCAGACGACGGGATGGTTGATGTTCAACGGATCCTATGTGGATATCAAGGCCAATACATTTATTCTTGGAAAGGATACGGATTCGGCGACCGTCGGCAGCTCCGCTGTTGGTGGCAATGGTTTGCTTCAATTCGATACCGGCACAATTACTGCCAACAGTTTCCTGATGGCGGACAACGGTGGCGCCAACGCTGGAAGCATCCAAGCTGATTGCAATGGGGAAATCATAGTTGGCGCCCACGGCACGCTTAATGTCGGGGCCGGCCAGCTTTTTGCGCTGGCCACCAGCACGAGAACGGGACCGTCCGCCGGCTTTTTGATCGCTTCCAATGGATTGATCAATTGCCAGGGTCCGATCGTCATGGGTGCTTCCTCAAACAGCATTCCTCCCTCCAGCGCTGGATATGCGAACGGCATCATCCAATTGATTGGACACGGCACGTTGAACATGGGGCCGAACAGTTATGTCGGTGTTTTAACCAATCCTGTCACCGGTCTTATGCTGGATACGAACAGCGTATTCTCCCTCAGCATTCCGAACCCCGGTTACACGAATGTTTGCGTCAGCCAGCTTGCCTGGCCGTCGCCGGATAACGGTCTGACCCTTTCCATCGCCGCCATTCCTGCCGGTATTACCAATGGTGAAACTTTCCCGTTCCTATCTTATCAGACGTTGACGCCTAGCGTCGGTTATGTCAGCCCCACCACAACGGGGGTGACCACCAATTTTCTTATCAACGACACCACCAACACCACTCTGGCCGGGTTTAACCCCAATGTTGTCCTGCCGATCGGTGTGGGCGGCTTCATGTATGCGTCCAACAACAACGTGATCTATCTGCAATTGACCTCCGGTGCCGGTGCCGGCATTGGCGGTGTGAATCTATTGACCAATGGATACTTTATTTATGGTGCAAGCAACTGGGTGGCCTCGGGATCCGGTGCGACGATTGTGAATACCAGCAGCACATATGGAAACACCAGTGTATGTACTCATGATGGCAGAACAATCGTAACTTTGCCCAATACGGGCACAAACGTGGCCAGATTGACAGGCACCGGGGTCACGACCGGCAGCACCAACATCTGGAGTCAAACCCTGCCGGTTTATGCCAATTCACAAATTGTGCCCGGTTCGACAGTGCTTTCTCCGGGCGCGGCGGTTACCATCGGTTCCTCCACCTATCTGGCGCATGAAGATGCGATGTCGGGCGCTGACAGCTTCTATTACGAAGTCGATTTTCTTGACACGAATAACAACTTGATTGCCGCTTATGAATCAACGATTTTGACAAACCTGAGTTGCAGCAGTCCCGGCGTAGATCAATGGAACCTTTTGGCGATAACCAATCAAATGCAGATCACCGGCGGCCTTAACACGGGCGTGGTCGTTGGGAGTGTTTCCAACGCCTCGGTCATAGTTCCTGCGCAATCTGCCAACGCCATCTTCAAGGCAGTGCTGGTTCAGCGGAATGCCGCCGACCTTGGCTCGATATATTTCTCCGGGGCCAATATCGGATTCCTGTCGTCTCCAGTGGGGCCATCGCTTTCAGCCGTCAATCCCAATCTGGTCACCCTTTGCACGAATGGTTTCCTGACCACCGTTGCCTCCTCAAGCAGCACGGCAATCAGCAGTGTCCAGGTGACTGCCGTCACAACGACACTCGCGGGTTCGGTGACGAACACGACCAGTTACACAAACAATTCATCGGCGGGCATGACCGTTGCCGGCCTTGGAACTTCGGCGGCGAACATCAGCCTGACCTTGACCGCCAATACCATTTATCAGTCCGTCGTCGTGTCGATCGCCGATGCGGATGGGTTATCAGTCACTGCGGCGCCGGTGAACTTTGACACCTTGTCGCCCAATCTGGTGATTGAAGCCGCAGATTTCAATTATTCCGGCGGTTCATTCATCGATACGCCTCCGAATGGTGGTTTGGCGCTTTATCTGGGACTAGTTGGCATTACAAACATTGACGAATTCAAAGCCACCCGCACCAACTCCCAAAGTTATTATCGTCCTTTGGATTCAACTGTCATCCAGCTCGCCAGCCCGGCTGCTCCATCTGGAACCGAACAAAAATTTGTCACGGATGCGGCCAATGGCGGCACCAACAAAGAAGTTGCGATTGCATTTGACACTCCCGGGGACTGGCAGGACTACACCAGAACCGTTGCCAGCAGCGGACAGTCCATCCAGCCCGGAACCTATAATGTGTATTGCTATCTGGCCGATTCCGGCTCGGGCAACATGGTCAAATTCTACCAGGTCACCAACGGCACCCCGAACACAACGAACCAATTGACGAGCTTGATAGGTAATTTTGGCGGCCCGTCATTCACCGATGCTTCCTTTAATAATTTCGTCTACGCGCCTTTGGTGGATGCATTTGGTAATCGGATTGAGCTGGCTGTTACAAACCTGGGTGCCCAGACATTCAGGGCTCAAATCGCCTCCGGCGTCACGCCGAATGTGGGCTTCTATATGTTTGTGCCCTATGTGCCCACCTTGAATCCTGAGGTTTTAAATGTTTATCCTACGAACGGGGTTTTTGAACCCACCAACTCATTTGGCATCACGATTGGACAGGGGAACGGCGTTGCGATATCCACCAACGGCATTGGCTTGACGGTAAATGGTGTGACCATCCCCACATCAGGGCTGACCTTCACGTCATTGGTTGGCGGGGGCTGGACGGTAAACTATCCCATTCTGTCGAATAACGTGTATACCATCGTGATCAATGTAACAAACCAAAATGGATATACGGTAACCTATTCGGATAGTTTCAATACATTCGATGTTGTTCACAACTTTCATTGGCTGGCAGTTGATTATGACTTCAGCACCAACAATGGCACCAGCAGCGGCGGTAGTATTGGCGATGGCTGGACGGGTGGACTTTTCATAAATAATCCAATTGCAACGGGGGACAACCAGGCGCCAACTAATTCCCAACCTTGGGAGCTTCAGACGAACAGCTATTTTGGTTATCCCACCGGCTTTGGCCCATCCGGCATTGGACCGCTTGGTGGCGACACACTTGCCAATTTGGGCGCAGTTGCACATCAGGGTGTTGACATTAATTGGCTTACCAACGCGACACAAGATTCCGGCGGGATAACTTCCAATTCCGTTTATCGTTTGCAAAGCGTTTTCTTTGGCGGAGGGGCGGCTGAAGTAAATGACGGCGATGGCGTGGGCACTCAAATTGCTGCTGACTCCTTCCTGTTGCCTGAGTTTAATTATGCGATAACCAATGACGCCTCCTCAAGCGGCACAGACACCAACATATGCGAATTCAATATAGCATATTTCTACGCCACTAATTGGTTGAATTATACCCGCACATTCCCGACCGGGACATTCAATATCTGGGGCCGGCTGGGGGCTGGTGGTGGCGCATTTAGTGGATGCACGCTGAGCATGGTCACGAATGGTTGGGGCACATCAAATGAACTTACAACTGTGCTGGGTTCATTCTCTGATCCAAGCCCGGCCGGATGGCAAACATATCATTGGATTGAATTATTGGATACCAACAGCAATCCCGTATATGTAACATTAAATGGCCAAACCACGTTAAGGTTGACGGCTCCAACGAATGCGACCTCGGCGGGCAATGGCTTGAATCCGTTGTTCTTCATGCTGGCGCCGGCGACTGCGTCCGCATCGGCGTTCAACATCTCGGCCGCGGACGTCGGTGGCAACCTGCAGATCTCGATTCCGACGCAATCCGGTCATAGCTATACGGTCTGGTATTCCGCCGGCCTCACGCCGGCAAGCTGGTCACAGGTTGGGGGCTCCATCCCCGGCGATGGCACCACGCATACGGTGAACGAGTCCATTAGCGGCAGCGGATTCTTCAAGGTCCAAGCTCAATGATCAAGAAAGGCATGCCCATGAAAAACCAAACATTGAAAGTTCGCCGGAATCGTTCCAGCAGGCAGGGATTTACGTTGATCGAACTGCTGGTGGTCATCGCCATCATCGCCATTCTCGCCGCGATGCTTTTGCCGGCACTGGCGTCAGCGAAGAAAAAGGCCCAAGGCATTGGATGCATGAACAATCTGAAGCAATTATGTGTGGGGTGGAAAATGTATTCCGGGGACAACCAGGATCATTTGGCTCCCAATGGCCTTGAAGCAGACCAGCCCAGCAGCCTCACTGACACAACCAAACCGCAATGGTGTCCCGGGCGGCAGGATTTGGCTTATCCGGCAGCCATGGGAGTCAGTCCCGCGAACACGCTTCCAAGCAGCCCTACCGGCAATAACGGCGATAAATGTATTCAAATGGGCGTGATATATCCTTACATCAACAATTTGGCGTCTTATAAATGTCCAGCTGACCAGTTCGGCATCCAGTTATCGGGATTCGCCGGCAACGTCTACTATACTCACGTTCGCAGCATGTCCATGAACTCGTGGCTGGGTCCCATCTCAGTTTGGAACGCCGGCAGTGCTTTGGTTCAAAACCTCGTTATCTACTATAAAGAGACGGCCATAAGATATCCTTCTGACACGTGGGTTTTTATGGATGAAAATCCATATAGCATGAACGACGGCAGCTTTCTCGTCCTGCCAGGGGGGACAAGCTGGATTGATTGTCCGGCAACCTATCACAATGGCTGCAATGGAATGGCCTTTGTAGACGGCCATGCGGAGATTCATAAATGGCATGATGCCGCGGTGTTGAATGGTTATGCTCCGCCGGCAGTCCCGTACGGCAACCCAAGTTACACACAGGTTGCACCGGCCCAAAATCCGGCGACAGATTTGAACTGGCTGCAAAGCAAAACCACCCAAACCATTAATTAAGCCGGATGGCACTTTCAGTTGTGGAGCTGTTTGTTTTCCGGTTATAATCCGTTCGAAGTAGATTCTCCGCAGCTCTTGAATGCGCAGGTGAAAACTGCGCCCCCTCTAAATAGGGATGGTGCGGATTTGTTATTTCAACCAAAATCATTGGGCTCATGATGTCTTCACCATCCCGCACCTTGTTTCCAATCCTGTTCGCCGCCGCCTTTTCGATCAGTGCCATTAGCGCGCCGACGGACAAGGACATCGACCGGCGCGTAAACGAGCTGCTGCAGCAAATGACGCTGGACGAAAAAATCGGACAGATGACCCAGGTGGATTCCGATGCGCTGGCGGGTAACGAAGGGAACGTGCAAAAATACTTTTTGGGTTCCGTGTTGAGCGGTGGTTCGTCGGACCCGGACGGCGGCGACAATTCGCCGCAGAGCTGGCTGCGGTACTCCGCAAAATTTGAAGCGCAGGCGCTGGAAACCCGTTTAAAAATCCCGTTGCTCTACGGCATCGATGCCGTTCACGGCCATAATAACATCGATGGCGCGGTGATTTTTCCGCACAACGTCGGCATGGGCGCGACGCATGATGCGAAACTGGTCCGGCGCGAGGAAGAGGTCACCGCTGCGGAAATCGCCGGCACCGGCATCAATTGGGCGTTTGCGCCATGCATCGCCGTGGCACGCAATGAACGGTGGGGACGCACGTACGAAAGTTACAGCGACGATCCGGCGCTGGTTGCCAAGCTCGGGGCGGCGGCGGTGACGGGGATGCAGGGCAAGGAACTTTCCGACAGCCCGGTTTCCGTCCTGGCCTGCGCAAAACATTTTGTCGGTGACGGCGGCACGGCCAACGGGGTTGACCAGGGCAATGCCGTTTGCGACGAGGCGACGCTGCGCAAAGTGTATCTGGCGCCCTATCGCGCGGCCATCAAGGCGGGGGCCGGTTCGATCATGGTTTCCTACAGCAGTTGGAACGGCGAAAAAATGAGCGGTAATAAACATCTGCTCACGGACGTCCTGAAAAATGAAATGGGTTTCAAGGGATTTTTGATCTCCGACTGGGCCGCCATCGACCAGTTGGGAAAAGATTATAAATCGGATGTCGAAAAATCCATCAACGCCGGCATGGACATGGTGATGATTCCTTACGGGCCGGACAAAAAGAACAATTACGTCGAGTTCATCGACGATCTAAAAGCGTTGGTGGGCGAAGGCAAGGTTCCACAATCACGCGTCGACGATGCGGTGGCGAGAATTTTGCGGGTCAAATTACAGATGGGACTGTTCGACCGGCCGGCGGTTGACCCGGCGTTGACGGCGGCGATTGGTTCGCCGGAACATCGTGCGGTGGCGCGGCAGGCAGTGCGCGAATCATTGGTATTGTTGAAAAACAATAAAAACATGCTGCCGCTGTCTAAAAATATCAAGCGGCTGGCCGTGATCGGCGCGGGGGCGGATGACCTGGGCATGCAATGCGGCGGCTGGACGATCAGCTGGCAGGGCTCGCATGGCAATGTGACGCATGGCGGAACAACAATCCTGACGGCGATCCGGCAGGCGGTTTCGCCGGAAACCCAGGTGACATATTCAGCCGATGGCAGCAATGTGGAAGATCCCGATGCGGTGATCGTGGTGGTGGGTGAATCGCCGTACGCGGAGATGAAAGGCGACCGGACCAACCTGGATATCTCGGCGGCGGATGCGGCGCTGATCACCGAGGCCAAAAAACTGGGCGCGCCGGTGGTGACGGTTTTGCTGTCCGGCCGGCCCCTGGTTTTGCGTTCGGCGTTGGATGAGAGTGATGCGTTCGTGGCGGCCTGGCTGCCGGGCACGGAAGGCGAAGGCGTGACGGACGATCTGTTTGGCGACGCCAAATTCACCGGCAAACTGGCGCGCGCATGGCCGCAAGACAGCCTGCGCTGATAACCTTGTGCGTTTCCTTTTTCTACGGTTCGCGCTGCTGTTTATGCTTGCGGTTTGCGTTCCGGCGATAGCTTTGCCGCCGGGGCTGATGATTGATGTGGCGGGGATCGATCATGACCGGATTCTCCGGGCGGCGGACGCTGCGCTGCAACTGGAGCCGATCACCATCACGAAGTGGCATTCCAATCTAAGCGAGGGCGGGACGAATGATTTTTATTCCAACGCGGATTATTTCTGGCCCGACCCAAAGAAGCCGGACGGCCTGCCCTATATCAACCGCGACGGCGAATCGAATCCGAACAATTTCTGGCAGCACCGGATGGCCATGCGCAATCTGCGGGACGCGGTGGCGGCGCTGGCGGCGGCCTACAAGGTCACCGGCGAGGAGCGTTACGCGGTCAAGGCGGCGGAATTGTTACGGGTATTTTTTCTGGACCCGCAGACACGGATGAACCCGAACCTGCAATACGCGCAGGCCGTGCCGGGCAGTTCGCCGGGGCGTAGCTGGGGCATCATCGATGGGCTGCATCTGATCGAGATCCCGCCGGCCATCACCGCCATGGAAAAATCGCCGGCCTTTACGCCGGCATTGACCGATGGATTGAAACAATGGTTTCAGGCAATGTCTGATTGGATGATGACGAGCACGAACGGCCGGGCGGAGGCCACCGCGCACAACAACCATGCGGTAGCGTACTGGTTGCAGATCGCCTGTTACGCGCGTTTCACCGGCGATGAGGCGAAGTTGGCGGATTGCCGCCGCCAGTTCAAGGAGGTGTTCGTGCCGGTCCAGATGACGACGAACGGAAGTTTCCCGCTCGAGCTGGCGCGCACCAAACCTTACGGCTATTCCATCTTCCAACTCGATAACATGGTCGCGCTCTGCCAGGTGCTTTCGACGCCGTCCGACGATCTCTGGAAATATGAACTGCCGGATGGCCGCGGCATCCGTGTGGCGGTCGCGTATCTGTATCCGTTTTTGGCGGATAAATCCAAGTGGCCACTTAAGCCGGATGTTCAGGCATGGGAATCGTGGCCGTCGCGACAGCCGGGTTTATTGTTTGCGGGCCTCGCGCTACGCAAACCCGAATATCTGGAGCTGTGGGAAAAATTACCGGCGGATCCGGTTGATCCTGAAGTCCGGCGTAACATCGCCATCACGCAACCTATTCTTTGGATTCAGTAAAGTCACGGGTTTGTCCATGATCCGCCGGCAGCATTAAAACTTGCCACCGGGAACCTGAAACTTTTTAATGCCGCATGGACTCACGGGAAGCATTCGTTGCGTTGAACATGATCGAGGGCGTCGGGCCGATACGTGCCCGTTCGTTGCTCGAGCATTTCGGCGATGCCGTCAAAATCCTTTCCGCCACCAAAAGTTCGCTGCTCCGCGTCCATAATATCGGCGAAGACACTGCTGAAAAAATTTCCACGTGGGAAAAATCCATTGACCTGCCGGGCGAACTCAAACGCATCACCGATTTCGGCTGTCATGTGTTGATCCAGTCGGATGAAAATTATCCCGCGATGCTCCGCGAGATCTACGACCCGCCGCTGGTGCTGTACGTGAAAGGCGGGATCACCGCGAAGGATAAAAACGCCGTGGCGATAGTCGGCTCGCGCATGACCACGCACTACGGCATCGAGACCGCGCGCAAGCTTTCGTATCAGCTTGCCTACACGAGCGTGACGGTGGTGAGCGGCGGGGCGCGCGGCATTGATACTGCGGCGCATCAGGGCGCATTGTCGGGCAAGGGCCGGACGATTGCGGTATTGGGAACAGGAATCAATTTGATTTTCCCGCCAGAGAATGCGGAGCTGTTCGAGCGCATCGCGGCGAACGGCGCCGTGATGACGCAATTCCCATTCAACCGCCCGGCGGACAAGCAAAGTTTCCCCATCCGCAACCGCATCGTGGCGGGCATGACGCTGGGCACGGTGGTCGTGGAGGCAAACCTGACGAGCGGCGCGTTGATCACGGCGAATTTTGCCACGGAATACGGACGGCAGATTTTTGCGGTGCCGGGTCGCATCGATTCGCCGCGTAGCAAGGGCTGCCATGACCTCATCAAAAAGGGGGCGAAGCTGTGCGAGGGCGTGGAAGACATCCTGAGCGAGTTCGAGTATCTGTTTCCCGCGAGCAACAAACCGCCCACGGCGAGCGAGACGGGCGTTTTACCCGCGCTGGAATTGAACGGGAACGAGCAAAAGGTTTTTGATGCCGTGCAGACGGACGACGAGTCGAGCATCGACGAGATCATCCGGGCGAGCGGCCTGCCGAGTTCGGCGGTGAACGTGGCGCTGTTCAGCCTGGAAATGAAACGGCTCGTGAAACAGTTGCCGGGAAAACTGTTCGTGCGGAACCAGTGAATGGTGGAACGAACACCTTCCCATCAACCCAAAGATGGTGGGACGAGCACCTCACCCGCCATAGCCGCTGTTGCTACTCCCCATCGGCTCCGCAGACTTCGCCGACGCGGAGAGGGGGAAACGCTCCCGGCGTCTCGACGGAGGAACGCAGTGGGTGGTTCAAGGGGTGCAAGGCCCTCTCGCCGTAAACTTCAATTCGTATTTTTGCGGTTTTCGTGGTTAAATGAAGATGATGACCGGCGTCGCCGAACAACCCGTTCCGCCCTCCGCAATTTCAGAATTGAAATTGCCGGAGCTGCTCGCGCCTGCCGGCGATTGGGAGTGTGCGCGGGCGGCCGTGGAAAATGGCGCGGACGCGATCTACTTCGGCCTCGACAAGTTCAACGCGCGGATGCGCGCGCATAATTTCACCGAGGGCGACCTGCCGGCGTTGATGGAATTTCTCCACCGGCGCGGTGTGCGCGGCTATGTGACGTTCAACACGCTCATCTTCCAGAACGAACTGGCCGACGCGGAAAACTATCTGCGCGCGATCATTTCGGCGGGCGTGGACGCGGCCATCGTGCAGGACGTCGGCATCTGCCGGCTGATCCGCCAGCTCTCGCCGGATTTTCCGATCCATTCCTCCACGCAGATGACCATCAGCAGCGCGGCGGGTGTGGAGTTCGCGCGGGAACTGGGCTGCAATCTAGCCGTGCTGGCGCGGGAATGTTCGATCGCAGAAATTGAAAAAATTCGCGCGGCAACGGTCGCAAGCCCGTCACCTGCCACGTCCCGCACATCATTACCATTGGAAGTTTTCGTGCACGGCGCGCTATGCGTGGCGTATTCCGGCCAGTGTCTCACCAGCGAATCACTCGGAGGGCGCAG
>Ga0210388_10000547_pt1 | contig 30521 bp, 25 predicted proteins | sample IncBWC19OmetaG_FD_155485 | JGI IMG/M metagenome (GOLD analysis project Ga0210388, IMG submission 155485) | Forest soil microbial communities from Barre Woods Harvard Forest LTER site, Petersham, Massachusetts, United States - Inc-BW-C-19-O ...
GCTTGCGAATGAACAGGAGCTGCGCCTTAAGCATTCGCTGTGAATCAGCGGACATAGAGTTGGGAGACACCCTGTAGTAGGCGAGGACCTTGGGGACAAACGCAACTTCATATCGCAAGGCAATTCGTAACCAGAGATCGCGATCTTCTGTAGCCCGCATCGCTTCGTCGAACATGCCGACCTCATCAATGCATCGCCTGCGGAACGTAACCGTTGGGCAGGGCAGCTCAACTTTTCGCATGTAAATGTACGGTGCTATATGCCCCTCGGCGTTTCTCCGATTGCCCTCGAATGTTGTCCCAAGTCGGCCTTCCGGGTCGATGTGTGTGACCAAACCATAGGCGAGACCAGCCTGCGGCCGTTCTGCCAAGGCCTTCAACGACTCTGAGAGGCGGCAAGGCAACCACTGATCATCTGCATCGAGTAGGGCGAGGAATTCGGCTGTTGACGCCTGAATGGCAGTGTTTCTTGCCGCTGGCAGCCCTCGATTATTTTGCTTGATGAACCTGATCTTCGAACCAAAGCGATCCAGGAATGGAGCTACCACGTCCGCAGTGTTGTCGGTGCTGCCATCGTCCACCAATAAGATTTGCCAATCTTCGAAGGTCTGAGAAGAGACGCTCTCCAATGCGACAGGCAGGTATTTTGCAGCGTTGAACGCGGGGATAATAACATCGAACGTGGCCATCTTGCCTATTTTCCCACATTGCCTACTTTCGCACTGGGGGCGAGTAAGTCCCTGTAGGCGGCGGTGATCCGATTCATCATGGCTTCGGTGGTAAGGTTTTCTGCCGCGCGTGATTTTCCAGCTATCCCCATCGCCCTTGCCTGAGACGGGTCAGAGAGCAGCCGGGTGATGGCTGCCGAAAGCGCCACAGGGTCTTCCGCGGGAACAAGGAGGCCAGTAACTCCGTCTTCCACAGCTTCTGCATTTCCCCCCACGCTGGTTGCGACGACCGGGAGCGCCGCGGCCATTGCTTCGACGATCGCATTAGAGAACCCTTCACTGCGAGAGGGGAGGACGAAGATGTCAGCCATGGACAGATGTTCGGCCAGATTGGTAATGCCGCCGACAAAGTGGAAATGGTCGGAGAGTTTCAGGTCTCTGACGAGGGTTTGCAATTCTAAAAAATAGTCAGCCTCCAGCACATCGCCGGCGACGCTGAATGAGACATTGGGAAAGCGCGGCACGATGAGGGCGGCCGCCTTGATGAAGATGTCATGTCCTTTTACCAGACGGATGTTTCCAATGGTTGTGACGAGGAGTTCGCCCGGGGCCTTAGCGGGCCTGGAGGCTGTATTCCAATCGGCAAGATTAACACCATTGTAGATGGTCTGGACGCGAGCGGAGTCGATTCGATCCACCTCGATGCAATGCCGGCGGACTTGTTCGGAGACGGCAAAGACCGCATCGGGAACTCCGGCCATGAGCCGATAGGCAATGTTGTGCTTTCGTGCCCTCAGAATTCCCATGTCTCTGCGGCTCCATATTAGCTTTGCCTTGGACATCGATTTTGTTACAAATCCAGCCCAAAGATCGGAGCTCTCAAAAAAAGTATGGACGATCTGGACCTGTTGCAGTCTGAGGAATTCTCGGAGCTCGAAGGCAGCGCGAAGTGCAGTGAGGTCATAGGTGCGCTGCAAGGGGAGCACGTAGATAGGGCAAGGTGGCGATTTGAGTCCGGCGCTTTCGGGATGGACGGAAAAAGTCAGGATAGATGCGCGGTATCCATACTTCGGTAGAAGTGCCGCCAGGTTAAGGACGACGCGTTCTCCACCTCCAAGGGTCTTGGGGAACTGATCTAACACGAGCAGCACATGAGGCAACGCAGAATGCTCTGTGTTCTGCAGGCCCGGTCCGTCCAGCGGCAAAGAGGTGATCATACTCATTACGAACTTTCGAGCGAGCAGCGGTGGAAGCAGATTGCAGTAGCGACGACAGACAGATTTTTATCGATAGACCATATGTGGGTTGATGGCAACGGTGGAGTCGATTTGCGCTGACTCGGTCAATGGCTCCGACTCGGTGAGAAGAGTCGCGCGAATCGCGGCGGCAACGAGTACCCAAAGAAGCGCGGTGATTTCAAGATAGGTCCACCGGTCGCCAAAGAAGTTAGTAACGATACAGGAGCAGGTCGCCAAAAAAAGGCCAAGACCCAACCCTCTATAGAGCGGATCGGTTGCACGTTTGAAGAGGCGATAACCTACCGCGAGCATCTGTTGAACCAAAAAAAGAGCGATAATGAAACCGATAATGCCCGTTTCAACCATGACTTTGACATACCAGTTGTGAGTGTCTCTCAAATTGTCAACATGCTCTCCCAATTGGAAGGTGGCGAAACCAGTTCCTACAATGGGACTGCTGATGATCGATTTTTCCGCATTCTCCCACAGATCTACTCGCGATTGGGCCGAGGCCTCGAGTTGTCCGCTGGAGTTCTCGGTCATGTTCACCCGCTCACGGACAGGAGTGGGAACGACGGTCTGCCAGGTCAGCAGAAAGAGCCCTAAGATTAGAAGGAGCTTTCGGTCCTTCAACAGACCGAGGACGAGGACACTGAACAGGAACGCAATATAGGCTCCGCGAGAGAACGTGTACATGGTTGCAAACAACGTAAGCGCCACTAATCCGTAGCTGAAGAGCTTGAACTTTTTTCTTTTGACGAAGAGCGCGAACCCCCAAAAAAACATGGCAAACTGGGCCAGGAATGCCGCGGTTTGATTCGAGCCATATGCCAGTGGGCCTCCTCCGCGCTTGTTCTCATCAAAGGTCGACCAAGTTCTCGACATGCTTTCTAATATGCAACTTCTATCGATGAACAAGAGGCATATGGCCGTTATGAGGACGACCTTCCTGATGGCTTTCCGGTCTTCGATGACTAAACCTGCCGCCAGGAAGACCAATGGAATGAGCATATAGTCTTTCCACGTGAGGAAGTTGACGTCCGAAAGCCAGAGTGGTGCCGGAGCGTTTCCCAGCGCAGTGCCGATCCACATCGAGAAATAAAGATAGATTCCAAATATCAGCCACGCCACGTAGAGCTTCGATTTGGGAAGGTGTTTGCCTTGGAAGAGCGCCCCGACGATGACCGCAATGACAAGGAGGGTAAGCATGTTACCGCCCAGAGGGTAGTCGTCGAAGTGGTCCCGCAACGTGCGATACGGGAGGAACGGAATCATATAGTAGAGTCCGAGGAGAGGCCGTCCCCCTAACGAGACGAGGCACATGACCCAGAAGCCCAAGTAGGCGACCAGCGGAATGTAGTGCCCGATACCTGTTCCGAGCATTCGATCTCCGTAACGTCCGCGAGGGGCCAAATAAGTGCCTCGCAGGTTGACAGAACTAGCTTACTAGACCCACACTTCGTTTCTCCGTGCGAGAAAGTTGTAGAACGCAAGTGCGGCTGCTGCGTTGAGCATGACAAATGTGTTTGCGATCGCGACAGGCTTGAACCTCTTGGCAGGCGGGCTCAAGGCACCGAAGGCGGCCAAAACGTAAAATAATATTTGGAGCCAGAAGGCCGCACGGTAAAATGGGCCCTTAGACATTGCAGAAGCCACAAGCATGAGAATCAGGAACGGCGGAACTAGAAGTCGCAGGAGCTTGTGACTGATGAAGCGGAAAAGTAGAGGATTCGCCGGCGAAAGCAGCCATGGCGCCAGCGGTACCAACTGGTAATTTCCCGTCAGTGTGCGGACTTTGCGTGAAAATTCCTTGCCTTTCGTACTGAAGAGCCGGTCGCGTGCAATCGCTGAAGGCTGAAAGACAACTCGTTTGCCGATTCGTGCCACATTCATCGGAATGAAGACGTCATCGAGGATTGTTCCTGTAGGGACTTCGGTATAAAGTTCGTGCCGGATTGCATAAATCGCTCCAGTCACTCCCACAACTGAGCCCGAGGCGGACTCGAGCTTCCGCACAACTTTTTCGATCTTCCAGTAGATTCCAAGCGCGTCCTCAGACTCCCCTTCTGACGCATCAAGAAGCAATTCCCCACTGACTGCACCCACGCCTGGATCGGCGAAGCAGGAGGTTAATTCGGAGATTGCGTTGGATTCGACCAACTGACGCGCATCCAGAAATACCAGTATCTCTCCGGTGGCTCGTTTGACCGCTTCATTCAAAGCTCGCGCTTTCCCATTCGATTCATCGAGAATAATGGGGACGATATTTGAGCCTTGCCCAAGGAGAATGCTGGCGGTTCGATCGGTCGATCCGTCCGATGCGATGACGACCTGAAGCAAGTCCTTCGGATATCCCAGTTGCTGAAGGTTCTTCAGTTTGGCAGGTAAATTCGCCTCTTCATTCCTGGCGGCAATGACGACGGAAACGCTCGGGGTGGAGGACCCTTTTTGGATGGGGCGGGGGCGAAGACGGGCGCAAAGCCAAAGCCAGCCAGCATAGCCAAAGTATGTGTAACTGATCAGCGCAAGACATACCCAGAAGAGAAGCTTCATTGTTTTCCCCAGTTCTGGAGCATGACATCAGCCAAGAAACCGCGACTTGGACTTCGCACTATTGCAATGATCGGACTAGGCAGATCGACCCTCGCTCCCCAGAATCCGCTGCCAGGGAAATGTTGTTGGCAGACACCTTAAGTGTAAATAATACCCGGAATCGTGACACGTGGAGAACTCCGATCTTACACGGAAGTGGTATACAAAATGCGCTTTCGGATAGCGTTCACAGCTGGTTCTTCAGATTACTCAGTACTTCTCAGGCAGCCTTCGTTTCGCGTGAGATAGACGGACTCTCCGGGAACCACTCAATGGCAAATCCACCCGTCGCGTAGTAGAAACTTCGATTGCATCCGGGTTTCCTATGTTCGTGAAGTTCCATTGTCAAAGAGTCGATCGGTCGCTAAGAATGTAAGAGTCCTACCCTTGCCGAGGGCCGTCTACATCCTTTGGGCTGCCAGATCAACCGAATTCATTGAGCAACACCGTTGCCGTTACGGTAAACTTTAGCAACAGGATCACCGCGCTAAGGTAGCGCAGGGTGGCCTGAACGTCCAGACAAGCATGCTAGATCCTGTCTCAACACTCTGACGTTCATCGTCTGCTTCAAGGTTGGCACCAATGTCAGGCAAAAAGCGGTTTGCACTCAATGTAGGAATGAACTGGGCGTCCATGGCGTTAAGCATGGTTGTCCCGTTCTTCCTGATGCCATTCGTTGTTCGACATCTTGGGACTGTTGGATACGGTGTCTGGATTTTGGCAGTTTCGACTGTTTCCTACCTAAATCTCCTTGATCTAGGGTTGCGCAGTGCCATCATCCGGTTCGTGTCTAAGAGCACAACGGAAGAAAAGATCGATGAAGCACAAAAAGCGATCGGGGCCGCTCTTTGGTTTCGTTTGCTAATCGCGACGACCATTGCCTGCATAAGCATTGCGTTGGCCCTTTTGTTTCCCCATTTTTTCAAAGTTCCCTACGACCTGCAGCGGGCTTCGCAAATCACGGTCCTGCTATGCGCGCTCGGAGTTGCCTTCGGCATGGTCTCGGGAGTCTTCGGCGGGGTGCTCTCCGCCGTCAACCGCTTTGATATCACGAGCGGTATCTCGGTTGTGCAAACGACTGCGCGAGCCGTCGGATATGTTCTGATTCTTCGCAACCCCTTCATAGGACACTCAGAAAGCAAGGACTTGACAGCGCTGGCGTATTGGGAGTTGTTCACCATCGTTCTCGGAGGCTTACTGACATGGTTTGCGGCGATGAAGATCTATCCGCCATGCCGCATCCGTGTCAATCGGCCGGATTTGGCGACGTTGAAGATGATCTGGTCATACAGTTTCAAGACGTTCATCATCATGATCGCGGTGCAAATCGTCTTCTACACCGATAATGTGGTCGTCGGCGCATTTTTGTCCGTTGGCGCGGTCACTATGTATTCCATTGCCGGAAGTCTCGCGATGTATTCGGGGGCGGTCTCCACCACAATGGGATCGACTTTCATCCCCATGGCGAGCGGGATGGATGCGTCAGGCCAGACAAAAAGCCTGCAGCAGCTTTTGCTGCGTGGCTCCCAGGCTGCGCTAGGACTAATGTTGCCCATTGGAATTACTCTGCTTGTGAGAGGAAAAACATTTATTGGTTTATGGATGGGGCCCCAATATAGCCAGCCATCCGGTACGGTCCTTCAAATACTGCTCATAAGTCAGTTCTTTACAATCGCGAACTCCACAGGAGGTCAGATTGCATTTGGCACTGGCAAACATAAATCGGTTGCGAAATGGGCAGCCATTGAAGCCGTGCTAAATCTCAGTTTGAGCATCGTCCTGATTAAGACCATAGGACTGTATGGGGTCGCATGGGGTACATCGATTGCAATGGTAGTGAGTCACCTCATCTTCTGGCCGCGATACGTGAGAAGAGAACTTGGGGTCCCCATTCGAACTTACCTATGGGAGGGCTGGATCAAAATCACATTGTGCGCGGTCCCTTTTGCAATTGTCTCGGTGCTCGTTGACCGCTATCTCCACGTGAAGTCACTGATTACTTTCTTCACTCAGGTGCTGCTCACGTTGCCTGTTTATGTCCTCGGGGTGCTGTCGATCTTCCATAAGCCGGTCTTGAGCGCGTTCCGGAGATGGCAGGCGTCCAGGCTGGTGACCCAGGGTATTGCATCATGATCTAGCTTTGCGCCATGCGACTGTGCATTGTAATAGGCTGCGCCACCAATTGAGGCATTCGACCATTTGCCCTATATGGGCCCGTTTTGTTCAACCACCCATCCCACATGCCTGAGAGAATTGCCTGCCGCGACGCTTCGTTTTCGTTGACAGCATTCATATTTTTCAATTGGAACAGATAGGACCACCATATAGGTCTCAGCCGCATTTTAAAATTTGCGTATTTTTTCCAGAAACGAATTTCATTTCGCGCAAGGTAGTACCAAAAATGCGGCTGAATGTCTTGGGGCCGATCGGTAGGAAGTTTTTCGCGATGAGATACGGTTGAAGCGAAATCAACAACATTGCGAAACCCGGCATAGTTGCTTCTCATTGAGTAGTCGATGTCCTCCCAATACGCAAAAAACCCCTCATCTAGTTTGCCTATCCTGCGTATCAATTCCACTCGTACCAGCAGGGCAGTCCCAAGAAGAAGAAGCTCGTTCGGATGCTCCAAGACCCACTTTTTTCCTACTTCGATATCTCGAGTCATATCACAGATTGGCAATGCGGCATTATAAAAACCGCCTGCATAGATCATTTTTGATGGCTGCTGAAGAGATGCGATGACAGGGGACGCCAAGCCGATGGTCGGATCTGTCTCCGCCAAGCCTACGAGCGAGGACAGTGTGCCAACTTCGGTGACAGCATCGCTATTTAACAGCCAGACGTAATCCGCCCCATGTTCGAGTGCCCAGTCAAAGCCGAGATTACATCCACCCGTAAACCCCAAATTCTCTGGGGACCTGATGAACTGCACACGTCCATCTTCTATCTTTGCCAGTCTCTCAACAGAATCATCAGTGGATCCGTTATCGATGATCACAAGATGGTAGTTCGGATAGTTCATCTTCAACACGGATTCGACGGCCGCTAGCGTGTCGTCAGCCGAATTCCAATTGAGAATAACAATCACGACACTCCTGGTGCCTGATTGCCCTAACGAGGGTAAATTGCGAGAAAACGGCACGTATAACTCCCTCCCTCGCGCACAATTCATTAAAAACGGTCGCACGATATGAGATGCAAAAACGGTTACCAAGGCCAATGGAGCAGAAAAATTGAGAGCCTTCGAGCTATTGAATAAGACCCTGACGGCAATTGCGGATGGGCCACCAATATCGGGCGTCCATACGAAAGTTTCGCAGCTTGGTATAGAGCATGTGGGCAAGGACGCCATAACGGCGCCAAGGAACTACAGCGCCCCAGAGGGGCCATTTGAAAAAGGATTCCAGGGCGTACTCCCAGTACCGTTCGTCTTTGACGTCTCGGAGGCTCAGAGCAATATGAAAATAAATTCTTGCCTCTATTCTGCGTTTCCACAGATATTTACGCCAACCCGTAAGATCTTCCAACAGTAAAGAATCCAAAAGGTCTAATGTCCCGTTGGCAAACCGCCTGAAGTTTTTGGTGGCATTATTCTCCCAGCAGCGATAAAACGTCAGGCTCTCCGGGACATCGCTGAAAGCGTCCTTGCCGAATCGTCGAACGAGGCAAAACCAAAGTTGCCAGTCTTCCCCTGTGTTTGTCCATCCATTGAAAGCTTCTATCTCCTCAAGAGCGGAGCGTCGAACAATAGACGTAGAGGGCAGGATCGGGGTGCGATATCGAAGGGCAGGCCAAAGATTCCGCGCTGGAAATACAGGGGCCACTGAGGTGATGCCATCTTCATAAAGATAGGTGAACGCGGAGTAAACCACGACGAGACTCGGATTTGCTTCAATCAGGGCCACCTGTTTCTCCAGTTTTTCGGGGGCCATCAGGTCATCGCTATCAAGGAAAGCGATCCAATCTCCAGTCGCCTCACGGATTGCCGTTCGTCGCGCCGCGGACACGCCTTGATTTGGCTGTTTGATATAGCGGACCCTATCGCCGAAGGACCGCGCTATTTCTTCTGTACCATCCTTGGAGCCATCGTCAACCACGATAATCTCGTGCGCCGGAAAGGATTGGCCGAATGCGCTGTCCAAGGTCTCACGAAGCCACCGCTCGGCGTTATAGGCGGGAATGGCTACTGTAATTTTGGTTCTCACGACGGCTCGAGGACCTTCCTAGTCGTTTGAAACAGAGGAGATTCGGGCTTGCTGGCAGACTGCGGGGCCACCTCTAACGCTGACTCCAGCTTAACCCAATTCCATTAAAATATGACAACAAGAGGAATCTCAATGGATATTGAAACGGTACAAGTACAACTAATGTCGTAGAGAGCCTGAAGTGGTCATTGTCGCTCGCCAGGCCCTACCAGAACGGACTGATAAGATCAGTTGTATCAGAATCGAGAGACCAGAATCGAGATTCGCAACGAGCCAGGGGTCTTCGGGCAAATAGAATGTCTAATTTTTCAGAAGATATTGCGCGTTACAAATCTATGGGCTACAAGGGGAAGCAGCTTTGGCTGAACCCTGCGATCTGGGCGATTACAATCTACCGGTTCGGCAACTGGCTGTATAAGACGAACCCCTTCGTCCTGGTTCGCGTCCCCTTGAAGGTAGTCTATTTTTTCGCTTATATGTTCTCCGAGGTTGTGATGGAGATGTGTCTCGATCCTCAAGCCACTATTGGCGGCGGTCTCTACATTGCCCATATCGGTGGAATTCACATCAACCCTCAGGCAATTGTCGGCAGCAACTGCGACATTGCCCATCGCGTGACGATCGGCGCGTCTGCCATGGGACGTCAGGGCTCTCCCGTCCTTGGCGACAAGGTCTATATCGGCACAGGCGCGACATTGGTCGGCAAAATAAAGATCGGCAGTGGCGTAAAGATCGCGGCCAACACACTGGTCATGACAAACGTTCCCGATGGCGCCACGGTGATGGGTGTACCTGGCCGCATCATCATGCGGGCCCCGAAGACGGTCCAGCAGCCTGTATTGTCCGTAGCGGAGACGACAGATGCAAAGTGAGCCAGAGCGTCAGGAGCTGCGACGCGGCGTCAAGGAGGCCGCGGCGAGACAGGATGCAGGGGCCACGGTACGACACGGCCGGACGCTTCTTGCAGCCTCCAATAAGCCTGCGGACGTTATGTTCTGCGCGTCGGCCTTTGCGGGTATTGCAGACGCACTAAAAAGCCAATTAGGGGCGACGCGGCTAAGGGCCTACATTGTTCGATCCGTGACAATCGAGCCGGTACTTCCCTTCCTGGCTACCGAAGCGGTGCTGGCGAACTATGTGTTGGATCTGCAAGTGGGAGGTTACGGCTCTTACGTAGACGAGATGCTCAACCCACAGAGCGCACTTGCAAAGTTCAAGCCCGATATTGTCTTCGTCCTGCTCGATCTTGAAGACATCGCGGGGCGACTGCCGGACCTCTGCGCGGACGGTATCGGAGAAGGTGTCGACGCGGAGATAGAGGACTCTGTCGCGCGCATGGCGCAACTGCTCAGGAGTTTTCGCGCCAGTAGCTCTGCACGGCTCCTCTTCCAGGGATGTCTCGTGCCCGACATCACCTCGCTCGGTGACGTTGGCGATGCGAACCTGCCTCGCAGTCTGACGGGCGCAGTTCATCAACTAAATCAGAAGCTTGCTGCGCTATGCAGCACAGTCACTGACTGTGTTTTTTTTGATATAGACCACCTTGCCGCCCGGCATGGTCGTGCGAATTGGCGCGATACCCGGATGTTTCTCGCGTCGCGTCTGCCTGTTTCGGCCGCTTCGTTCAGTACCTATTCGCGCGGTTTGGTGCGCTCGTTTTCGACCCTCTTCCGTGCGCCCCGAAAGGTGCTTTGCACCGACCTCGACAATACGCTATGGGGAGGCATACTCGGAGAAGAAGGACCCGACGGAATCGCCACCGGCAGCGCATTTCCGGGCAATTGCTACCTCGAATATCAAAAATATCTGAAGCAGCTGTCCTCTCGTGGCGTCCTGCTCGCTATCGTCTCCAAAAATAACGAGGCCGATGTTCGCGAAGCGTTTCAGGTCCGCGCGGCCGACCTCGGACTGGGCCTCGACAACTTCGTCGCGACCAAAATCAGTTGGAACGAAAAATCGGATTCGATCCGCGAACTCGCACAGGAGCTCTCTCTCGCACTCGACTCCTTTGTCTTCGTCGACGACAACCCCGTGGAATGTGAAGCGATCCGGCTGCAACTCCCAGAGGTCGCCGTCATCGAGGCCGCGGTCGAGGAGCCATGGAAGCTCGTTGAACTCCTGTCGGCGCAGTCGTTCTTCGATGCGGCTGTCGTTACCGACGATGACGTAAATCGGCTGAACGAATACCGGGCCCAGGCGCAGCGATCGGAGCTGGCCAGCAGCGCAGGCGACCGCGATGAATTTCTCGCCTCCCTCGGAATCGTGTGCACCTTCCTGAGCGCTCTGGACGCTCCACTTGCAAGGTCGGTCCAACTCCTGGCCAAGACAAATCAATTCAACCTGACGACGCGGCGTCGTTCAGCCGCAGAGGTCGAAGAATTCGCCTCGGCCCCCGGAGGCCAGGCAATCGCCGTGCGAGTACGTGACCGCTTTGGCGATGCAGGCGTAGTGGGACTGGCCCTTGCGCGCAGTGAAGGTGATTCGTGCTTCATCGATTCGCTGCTATTATCGTGTCGAGTGATTGGGCGCGGCATCGAGACCGCACTTTTAGCGCATCTCGCCGATACCGCAAAAAGAACGGGCGCCAAACAACTGATAGGCGAGTTTATTGCGACAAAGAAGAACGCTCCTTGCGCAGATTTCTATCTCAATCACGGCTTCTTCAAAGACGCTTCGCCAAAAGAGACCCAGACTGATTCGGTGTTTTATCAACTTGATCTGACTGCTTCGACCCCAACGAGTCCCAAGTGGCTAACCATGGAAGGAAATGAATCAAATGAGCTCTCAGCAAGTGCCGTCGTCACTTCGTGACATTCTCGCCGACATCCTGGAAATTTCGCCGGAAGAGGTCACGCCGGAGCTTGGTGTTGGGACGATAGACAGCTGGGACTCCTTTCGGCATCTCCAGGCGGTTCTCGCTATCGAGGGGGAGTATGGTGTGCAGTTCGACCCGCAACGGATCGCCGATCTGACGACCGTCGCGCTAATCCAGTCCGAGTTGGAAGCAAAGGGAGCGACACTTTGACCCCAGAGGAACTTGGGTTCAAGCTTCGCCATGTGGGGGTTGCAGTCCCCGCCCTGGGGCCGGCGACAGACACGCTTGCGACCCTCTTTGGGTACAGGGTGATCTCCGGCCCATTCGATGATCCCATTCAAAAGGTGAGCGTAAACTTTCTCACTCAATCTGATAAGGACGTGGCCGAAATTGAATTAATCGCGCCACTAAGCGAGGACTCACCGATCACGTCCATGCTTGCGAAGGGCAGCGGAGGCGCCTACCACCTCTGCTTTGAAACGACCGACATCGAGCAGGCCCTGGTCCACGCGAAGAACAACGGTTGCGTCATCGTTAGTCCCGCGGTGCCCGCGGTCGCGTTCAACGGCCGCAAAATCGCATGGATCTACACGCGCTCCCGGCAGCTTTTCGAGCTCGTCGAGGCCGCAGTCTAATCGGGCCAAAATATCTGTATGATTCAGCCAATGCGACCCGAATCCGTTTGGGAGAAAACATTGCTCGTTGAATCGAGATCGACCCGGTGACTCAGCCGCCAAGCAGACTCTACCTTCTCTACCACGAACTGCGACCCCGCAGAAGCGACTACTCCTACGTCGTCGAAACGGGAGAGTTCGAGAAGCAGGTCGATCTTTTTCTCAAACTGCGAGAGAAGGGGGGGGGCGGGTTGTGGCCAGAGGTGACCTTCGATGACGGCCACATCTCCAACTTCGAGTTTGCGCTTCCCATTCTTCAGTCTCGTGCCATCAGCGCGTGGTTCTTCATAACCGTAGGCTGGACAGGGCGAAGGCCACGCTATATGGGTTGGAACGAGCTGCGGAAGCTCCAACAGGCCGGTCAGGTCATCGGCGCACACGGATGGACCCACTCCCTCCTCACCCACTGCAGCGCGAGAGGGTTACATAGTGAGCTGGTCGATGCCAGACTAACGCTCGAGGACAAACTCGGGGCCTCCGTCACCAGCATGTCTCTCCCCGGCGGCCGCTATAACCGGCACGTCCTCACCGCATGCCAGCAGGCCGGCTACACACAGATCTTTACCTCTATTCCAAGGGCCGAGCCAAATCCAACATCCAAGACCATCGGCCGGCTGAACGTTCGCGGAGATATGACACTTGAGTGGATCGCTAAACTCTTCGAGCCGGAGAACCACGTCCTCACTGGCCTGGAGCGGCAATACAAGATAAAGGCGGCCGCGAAGTCGCTGCTTGGGGACCGGTTGTACGAAAAGCTTTGGGCGATCTTCAATCGAAAAGAGCCAAATACCGACGTTGGAGAAGCTGCTGCACGTGAAGATTCTGCACATCATCAGTAGCGGCGGGATGTATGGCGCAGAAGCCGTCATCCTGAACATGTCGCGGTCCCTCAACGCAGGCCCGCATTCGAGCGCGCTCGGTGTCTTTGCAAACTCTGCAAACCCAAATCTGCAGCTTCATGCTGCCGCCGAAAACGAAGGCATCGAATCACACCTGGTTCCCTGCAAAGGACAGATTGATCGAACGGTGGTAGCGAGCATTCGAAAGCTTGCAGCTCAATCGAATGCCGATATCGTCCACGCGCACGGCTACAAGGCGGACATATACGCCTACCTTGCATTGCGCGGAACAGCCACTCCGCTCGTCTCGACCTGCCACACATGGTATGACAACAATCTGCTGGTCACCCTTTACGGAATGGCGGACCGCCTCGTTCTGCGAAACTATGCAGCGGTCGTTGTTGTCTCCGGCGAAGTGAAACAAAGACTGCTCAAGGCTGGCGTTCGCAAAGATAAAATCCATCTGGTTCGAAACGGAATCGACCTGCGCCCCTTTGACAACGCCCGACCCTCGCTGCGGAGCGGAACACACGCGAACCGTGCTCCGATCGTTGGCCTGGTTGGAAGACTATCGATTGAGAAGGGCGTCGATATCTTTTTGCACGCCGCGGCGCGCGTTCTGGCCGAGCTGCCGTCCACAAAATTTGTTGTAGTCGGCGAGGGACCGGATCGCGATAAGCTGGAGTCGTTGATCGACGACCTGAAAATTCGGGAGAGCGTCTCGATGCTCGGACGCCGTGACGACATGCCTTCGGTCTACGCGTCGCTCGATATCATGGTCTCGGCGTCTCGCCAGGAAGGCCTGCCGATAGCGGTTCTGGAAGGAATGGCAAGCAGGCTCCCGTTGGTGGCAACGGCCGTCGGCGAGGTGCCGACTGTAGTCCTCGATGGCCGCACTGGAGTGTTGCTTCCTCCAGAGGATCCGCGGTTACTGGCGTCTGCAATCGCAGACCTGCTGCGGAACCCCGCCGAACGGGAGCGTCTTGGAGCCAGGGCAAGAAAGCTCATCGAAGACGAGTTCTCCGCCGAGAGGATGACGGGCGACTATCTCCGCGTGTACGAAGAGGCGGCACAGGGAAAGGCAAAGTGAACGAACCCCGTAGGCGGCCGAGGGTCTTTATGATGGATCTATGGGCGACCGTGCCCTACTACACCGCATATCTCTCGCGGGCCCTCCTCGCCGAGTATGTTGATCTAACGGTAGGCTCGATCTCCTACTACCTCGACCCCACCTGCTTTTCCAGTCGCGGCATCAAGCTCGACCCCGGTCTTCTCGACGTAGTTGGAAAGTTTCGGCTGCCTCGGCTGCCCCGCAGGGTCCTCAAGCTGCTGGAGTCGGTACTCAACTTGTCTGCACTCACAGTGCGTTTTCTCATCTCTCCGCCGGACGTCATTCATGTGCAATTCCTCCCAATGTTGATGTCGCCTCTACCGATCGATCTCTGGTTCATTAAACTCTGCCACAGACGCGGCTCAAAGATCGTCCTCACCGTCCACGATCTCCTTCCCCACGACACCGGCGAAACACACAAGCAGACCTTTCATGACCTCTACCACCTGGTCGACGGCATCATCTGCCACTCCGACAGCATCCGGACGAGACTTCAAGCGGAGTTCTCGGTACCGGAAGAAAAAATATTTGTCATCCCCCACGGGCCGTTCTTCTACGATCTACTCGCAACCGCCCCCGAAGAGACCCTGCGAAACTTCGACCTCGAGCGAGGAAAGCTGTTGGTGTTGTGGCAGGGGATCATCTTCCCCTACAAGGGAATCGATCTCCTGCTGGACGCATGGCAACAAGTGGAAGCCAATAACGTCGATGCCTGCTTGTTGATCGTGGGCACCGGAGCACCCGAGTTTGCGGAGCAGATTCGCGAGCAGATCAGCCGCCTGGGACTGAAGCACGTGAAACTTCACCTGCGCTTTATCTCCACCGAAGAGCTGGTCGCCCTGTATCGCGCCGCGGATATCGTGGTCTATCCCTACCGTGCGATCACAACTAGCGGTGCGCTCGCCACCGGGCTGGCCTTGGGTAAAACCATCATAGCCACCGATCTGACCGTCTTTCGCGAACTACTCACCGACCGAAAAAATGCATTGCTGGTCGATCCGCAAAGTTCAGCTGGACTCGCCGCCGCGTTGATGGAACTCTCCAGCGATTTCCCGCTGCGCCAACAACTTGCGGCAAACGTACAAGCGATGGACTTCGGCGACCAGTCGTGGCTGTTCATCGGGAAGAAGACAGTAGAAGCCTACAAGAAAGTCTCACTTGACTCTGCGAGAACGCGCATGCCTGGTCCCTGATGTTTCTTCTGTGGACTGCTCTAACGATCTTGTGAAACATCAGCCAAGGAGTGCGAGCTCCTTGTCGGCGTCTTTAGCGGTCTGGGTGTTTGGCGCCAGGGCCGCCGCCTTCTTGAGATGAGTGACAGCATTCGTGCTATCAGATAGCTTGGCGTACGTCATACCCAGGTGATAGTGGATGGCAGCGTCGTTGGGGGCAATCTTGGTAGCGTCCTCAAGCAGGTCGCGTGCGGAGCCGAAGTTCCCCTTCTGATAGTAGATCCAGGCGAGCGTGTCCGCGGTGCTGGGAGAGTTGGGCATGCCACGGCGGGCGATCTGAGCTAGAGAGAGGGCGACGTCGAGGTTTTGTCCGGCTTCGACCATCAGGAAGGCCAGGTTGTTGGCGGCAATTGGTTGTTCGGGCTGGATCGCGAGGGCCTTCTTGTAGCTGTCCATGGCGCCGGCGCGGTCGCCCTGCGACTCCTGCAGGGCGCCAAGCAGGGTGAAGCCACGCACGTCTGTTGGGTGGTCTTTAGTCCACTGTTGCCACTTGGCCACGGCCTTGGCGGGATCGCCGGAACTGACCTCCGCGCGGGTGTAATCAACGACTGCGGTACTATCGGCCGGGTTTATCTGCATCGCCTTCTCCGCCGAGGCCAGCGCGGATTTAGCGTCACCCGTAGCCATCTGCAGTTCGGCGAGCAGGTCGTACATCTCGCCGTTTTGGGGCGACTTGGCGATTTGTTGCTGCACGCGGCTGATGGCCTGGGCGGGCTGCTTTTCAAATACGAGTGCCGACGCAAGGAAGCGTAGCGCCCGGGCGGAGTTGGGGTTCACGTCAAGCGCCTGCTCGAGCAGCGTCTTGGCCTCGGGCACCTTCTTTTCGATCAGGCGCAGTTGCGCTAGTTCCAGGTAACCGGCGGAGTTCTTCGGATCCAGCTTGATGGCCTGACGAAAATCGGCGTCCGCTTTGTCAAAGGATTTCTGGTTGCCCTCGGCCATCCCGCGCCAGATGTAGGCACTCGCGAAATAAGGATTGATCGCGATGGCAGCGTTGGCGACTTGTTCGAGGCCGCTGAAATCATGCGCGTCGATCGATATTTCGGCAAGACCAGACTGTGCTTCGAGACTCCTTGGGTTGAGCTTGACCGCATCGCGGAAGCTCTGCTGGGCGACAGTGATGTCGCCCTTGGCGCGTGCGGCGCGGCCCAGCCAGATCTTGACCACGAGGCTATCAGGATTGGCCTTGGCAGCCTTCTGGAGCTCAGTGAACGCTTCGTTGATCTTGCCGTCATTGAGCAGAATCATGCCGTCAAGGACGGCGACCTCGGGAACGTTTGGGTCGGCCTTAGCTAGTTCCGCACCGACGGTCCGGGCCTTCGAAAGGTCCTTATTCAAGATCAGAAGGCGTAGATAGGCCACCTTGAGCGGAGTGCTCTTCGGATGCTTTGCGACGAGGTCGGCGTAGGCGGCCGCTCCAGGGACGAGCTGATTGGTGCGGATGTAATAGGTGGCAAGCAGGCCGGCGCCGCTCTCGGAGTCGGACAGGTCCTCCGCCGTCTGACGGAGCGTCGCCTCGGCCTTGGCGGTGTCATTCTGGCGCAGGTAGAGCTCGGCGAGACTGGCGCGCGCCATGACGTTCTTCGGGTCGGCGGCGATGGCGGCCTTTGTCTGGACCTCAGCTCCCTGAGTGTCTCCCTTTTTCAGCAGGAGCGCGGCAAGGACGAGATGTGCCGTTATGTTCTTGTCGTCGAGCGATACCGCCTTGCGGAGCTGGTCTTCGCCGGCGGCCGCGGTGGCGGGATCACTGCTCTGCAGAAATCCGAGTGAGGCATGGAAGCTGGCGCGGTTGGGGTCGATGGCGAGTGCCTTCTGGATTTGCGCGAGCGCCTCGGTGCGGTCTCCCTTGATAGTGGCAACGCCGGAGAGCACGGCATGAGCATCGGCGTTGTTCGGGTCGATGGCCAGGATGGCATTGGCCTGCTCTTCGGCCTTGGCGGCCTGTTTTGCCGCGACGAGCATATTGCCGGCATCGACGCGCGCGTGAATATTGTTGGGCTGTAGATCGATGGTGCGCATCAACTCGCCGTAGGCAGGCATAATCGATCCCTGCTTCATAAGGACCTTGGAAAGCTGATAGTGGGCCTCGGCGAAGTTACGGTCGACCTTGAGGGCGTTGGCGAATTGGATAGTCGCCTCCTTGAGCTTGCCCTGTTCGGCATAGCGTTCGCCGCTTTCGAGATACACCTGCTTCTGCTTGTTGGGGTCGCGGTGACATCCCACGGTGAGACCAAGTGCAAGCGATACAGCCAGGACTGCCGAGACTCGAATTGCTGCCGGGGCTAGTGAAATTCTCATTGCCGATTCCCTCAATTATTTCGCGAACGAACTCACGCGTGTTGTACTGTCATGCTATTGCTTTTTACCTGCGGCGGCACTGACACAACGTATGTAGGGCCGCCGGCATTCAATTTGGAATGAATCGCGGCAGATCAGGGGCCATCTGCTGCGTAAAGTGGACAGCGCGGGCCTCCGCGGCTTCCAGGGATTCGGATGGCAGGATCTGGGTGATGACGCGAACCAGAGCGCCGTCGGTGCGGTTCATGCGGATGGCGTCGGTAACCATATACCCCTTGGCGATGTACTCGTTGGGGACGCTGCGACCGTGCGCCTGATACCAGTAGATGACAAATTGCCGAATGTCGCCGTTGCTGATGACGTACTCGCCCACCTTGTAGTTCTTGCCGTTGATGTCCTGGATGGTCGTGTACTTTTGCGATTCGAAGGTCCAGCCGGCACCAGGGAGGCAGTTCTGCGGCGAATGCATCGTCTGGCCTGTCCGTTGGCTGGCGAAGTAGCCGATAAAGAGGCTGATCGGAGGTACTCTGGCTGCTCCATCCGGGGATTCAAACGTGTAAACGCGATTGAGGAAGTCACCTTTACCCAGCACCTCCAGAGTGTCGTCGGTGAGGGGAATGTCCTGAGCGTTCCAGGGGCCAAAGCTTCGAGGCATCAGGCGCAAGGGCTCGCTGAAGGGCACCTGGTCTACGTCTCCCCGGCCCTGTAGGACGAAGATGGTTGAAACGAGGAGGGCGATGATGATCCAGAACCGGGGCGATTTCATGAGGTCCTCCTCGCCTCTACGGGGGAGATGAGCAGCATCACGCGGTGGACCAGGTAGAGGCAGGCGAGCGAGATTACAAACATGACCCAGCCTTGGAACTCGTGGAAGAACCCGAGGGCTTTATCGGGGTCCCAATACTGTACACAAAGGCCGGTTCCGACGATGCGGACGACGTTGGCGGTGACGGCGATAGGGACGCTGGCGAGAGCAAGAATCACGCGGCGTTTCGTCGTGCGCTCGAGGAAGTAGCCGTAGAAGACTGCCAGGGTGAACAGGCTCATCAAAGAGCGAATGCCACTGCAGGCCTCGGCGACCTCCAGTTTCATGATCGGCAGTTCGATGACATTGCCTTCGTGCAGCGTGGGAACACCCAGCAGTGGAAGGACGTCACTGGCGATTCTTGAAGCCAGCAGCTGCAGCGGGAAGGTGATCTGATTGAAAACAATGGCTGGAAACGGGATGGCCAAGACAAGAACCAGAAGAGGAAACCGAAGTGCGCGCACCATTGCCCAACCGAAGAACGTCCCAATTAGACCGGTCAACAAGAAAACAAAGGACATGCGGGCGGTAAAAAGTTCCACACCATAGACCCCCAGGACGAGGACTCCGATGGCAAATACCACCAGAAGCAGTCCGGACCAAGTCGGTTTGATCGGAGTGGTGCTAAGCACCTTTCTTTTGTCCCAGATGAGGAAGGCCGCGAAGAAAGGAACAAGAAATCCGTGGGAGTAGTCGGGCAGGGTATACCAGTCGTAGACGAGTTTGAGGGCGACCCGGTAGTAGAGGACACATAACAGGCCTGCAATGATGGCGTAGGGGAGCCAGTCGATCCGCGACCGGGCCTTGGCATCGTCTGCATTGGGAAGTGGAAGGTCCGCTTCCTTGGCAACGAGATCCGGGGTGTAGGGCATGGCGTGAGAGTTCCGTTAGGTGGTTCGTATGACGTTATACTTCACATGGAAACACTAAGCAATTAGCGTACCTCTTCGGGAGGCCGGATTCCCCTAATTTTAGGCCTAGCGCCATTAAACTAAAGTGGTAGGCAAGATGCCTCCCAAAGGGAAAAGGATTTGGCATCCGGGCTGCTAATCTGCATATGAGATGAATCAAACCAGATGCTTTCCAATTTCGGAGAGAACTCTTGTCCACCGAACAAAGAGCGGGGTCTAGGGTCAAAAATCTAAAGAAATCGCCAGATATTTCTCTAGAGGAGAGGTTTGGCACGCAGAATGCTTATGAATCTGTATCAATAAGCTTACAAAATCGTTGAAAAGGGAAGGGGAAACCTGACCGTATCCGCCAAGGTTCAAGGATCTGCGGTCGATGAACACCTTATAGATAGACTATTGCTTGCGAGTGGAAAATTCCGACGCAGATCGGAACGGTTTACCTCATGCGTTTTGGAGCGTTTAAGGTGCAAGAGGCCTGGAAAGAATGGGCCGCGAGAATCGAACGGATCAACCCAGGAAAGTTACGACTGCAGGGAGTGATTTCATGAAGCAATTTTGTTCCAAGTTGACTGTGATGCTGGTCGCGATTTCGGCTGTGGGTCTTGCGCAGGCGCCCCCAAAGGCGCCCACACCGGCGCCACCCTCCCAGCCGGTGAGTTCACCCCCTGTAACGGCCGCTGGGCAGGCCGCTTCAGCGCCGGATCCCTCCAGCAATACAGGGGGGCCGATCGACCCACAGAGGTACGTGATCGGCGCAGAGGACTCGCTACAGATAACGGTTTGGAAGGAGCCAACGCTTTCGGGCACCACCGTTCCAGTCCGTCCTGACGGAATGATCTCCCTGGTTTTAGTGGGAGACCTGCGGGCGGCAGGGCTGACTCCAATGACGTTATCGGCGGACATCAGCCAGCGGCTCAAAAAATATATTCAGGACCCTGTGGTTACGGTGGTCGTGCTTGGAGTGAATAGCCAGAGGATCTTTACGGTGGGCGAGGTAAATAAGGTCGGCCCCATTATGCTCACTCCTGGAATGACTACTTTGCAGGCGATCGTCGCGGCCGGTGGGGTGACGCAGTTTGCGAATTCGAAGCACATCTACATTTTGCGAACCGTCGGCGGCAAACAGGAAAAGATTCCGTTCAACTACAAACAGGCGCTTAAAGGCGACAATCAGGGGATCTTGCTGGTTCCCGGAGACACAATCGTCATTCCATGAAGGACGTTATGAAATTACGGCTAGCAGCATTGGCGCTGCTTTTGATGATGGGGCCTCTCTCCTATGGTCAAGCAGTTCCAGCGGGCGGCACTGCCATGACTTCAGGCAGTGGTGGCCCGAATAGTCCATCTCTCGATGGAATCGTCCATTACGCCCTGAGCGCATCCGAGATCATCCAGCTTGGCTACTATGGCGCTGGTGAAGTGACCCATTCGACGGTGTTGTCAGGAGACGTTGCCTATCAGGCGAAGAGCACCATTCGACCCTTCAACTTCCTCTTTGCGGGCGGTGTCATTCTGGGCAACCAATCGGGGCAGGGGACAACCTACTTTACGAACGTTTCTGTTTCGCAAGGATATGTCACACGGGACTGGGTGTTCAATATCTCGGATTCGTTCAGTTTTCTGCCGCAATCGCCAACAACAGGTCTATCCGGTATTGCCGGCGTAGGCGACCTTGGATCTACGCCGGTGCAGGGGCCTGTGGAAGGACCGGCAGGTGGAATATTCTCGGTCTCTGGCAACCGAATCGCCAATAGCTTGAATGGCAGCGTGGAGCGGCAAATCAACAGGAACACCTCTATCAGCGGCAGCGGCTCGTGGTCAGTGCTTAACTACCTGGACGAGAACAGCGGCGGCTTAGACAGTACTCAGGTTTCGGGGGTCGTGGCGCTCAACCGTCGACTGGACGCGCGGAGCTCCGTCAGTTTAGACGCCGTCTATTCGACGTACAATTACAGCGGCAACAGTGCTGATTCCGGCGAGCCGGACATTGAATCTCGGGGCATTAATCTGTCCTATCAGCGTGTCCTGAGCAGGACACTCAGCATGAGCGTCTCGGCAGGCCCGCAGTGGATCTCCAGTTCGAACAGCACGCTTATTCCTTCCAGGGTAAATGCAGCGGCTTCGGCGAACTTATCGTACTCACGCCGATTTACGAGCGCTGCTGTAGGCTATTCGCATGGAGTCAACGCCGGCTCGGGTGTGATCGCCGGCGCAATATCTGACAACGTATTCGCTTCTCTGGCACACACCTTTGGCCGCAAGTGGGTCGCGTCGTCAAGTGTCGGATATTCGCATTCAACCGGGCTGATACAGTTGTCAAGCGGTAGTTCCCTCGTTCCGGTCAACGAAGTCTACGACACGGTTTTTGGGGGCGTCCAGGCTACGCGCGCGATCAGCGCCCGTTTTTCAGGCTATGTGAGTTTCACCGCCCAAAACCAAACGAGCAACTATGCCGGTGGTGCGCAGAACGCATTGAACGGCACCTCTGAGACGTTTGGGATTGGGATCACCTTCACCCCGCGGTCAACTCGCCTGGGACAATTTTAAGGAGTCATCATGCTTGGTCATCGTGCATTGACGTTGCAGGACTACACTACGATTCTGAAGCGAAGGTGGTGGATCATTGCCATCCCAGCGATCATTTTTCCCATCGTCGGATTTGGCATTACCTACCTGGTGCAGCCGCAGTATGTTTCGCAGACGCTCGTCCTGGTGGAGCAGCAGAAGGTCCCCGAGTCGTATGTGAAGGCCGTTGTAACGGAAGACCTGAGCGAGCGGTTGGCCACCATGAAGGAGCAGATTTTGAGCCGGTCGCGGCTGCAGCCGATCATCGAGCGGTTCAACCTGTTTGCAAATGGAAAGATGTCAATGGACGATCGCATCGATTTGACCCGAAAAAACATTGGAATCGCGCCGATCCAATCGGAGATTGCGCGGACCAATGGATTGCCTGGGTTCTTCATCTCCTTCAAAGCAAGTGATGCGCGAACTGCCCAGTTGGTATGTGGAGAGATCCAGTCGCTTTTTGTGAGTGAAAATCTCAGCGATCGGGCAGCTTCCGCAGCGGGAACGACGGACTTCCTGAAGGGGCAGCTCGCCGATGCAAAGGCCAAGCTGGATGAGCAGGACGCAAGGCTGGCGAAGTTCCAGCAGACCTATATGGGTAAGTTGCCCGGTGCCGAGACGTCCAACATCAATATGCTGACGACGTTGAATACACAGCTGGATGCATCGACGCAGGCCCTGTCGCGCATGGAGCAGGACAAGACCTACGCAGAATCTATCCTGGCGATGCAGATACAGAACCAGGGGACGCAGACACCCGAACATGGCGGGGTGGCACCCCAGGCCCGGCAGGTAGAGTTACAGGAGCTTCTGGCGCAGGAGGCCGACCTGACCTCGCGGTACACGGACGACTATCCCGATGTGGTCTCCGTTAGAAGAAAAATCGCAGAGCTGCGGCAGAAAATGGCCGCCACTCCTGCCACGCCCGCACCTACGGCCACGGCGTCGCCTTCAACTCCCAAGCCTACCGATTCTCCAGGTATCCAGCAGCTCCGACTCCAGATTCGCGCGATGGACCAAAATATCGCGCAGAAGAAACGCGACCAGGCCGCGATCCAGGCGCAGATGCATTTGTATCAGGAGCGCGTCGCGTCCAGTCCCGCCGTCGAGGAAGAGTACAAGAGCATTACGAGAGACAACCAGACGGCACAGGCGTTCTATGACGACCTGCTCAGCAAGATGAATCAATCCAAGATGGCGACGGACCTGGAGAGGCGCCAGCAAGGGGAACAGTTCCGAGTGATGGACGAGCCAAATCTTCCCGAGTCCCCGGCGTTTCCAAAGCGGCAGGTATTTGTTGGCGGGGGCCTCGCCGCGGGATTGGGGTTGGGCTTGCTGATCGTGGCCCTCCTCGAGTATCTGGATACTGCTGTACGGACCGAGCGCGATGTCTGGGCGTTCACCAAGCTGCCGACGCTGGGAGTTATCGGCTTCAACGGTGAGGAGCCAGTGAAGTCGACGCGGAGATGGTTCGGGCGCCGCAGTCCGAACATAACGGCGGGCACCAAGCCGCTAATGAATGCGGGTGGCTGAGATGTATAAAAGCTTTTTCAAACTGCAGAGCAGTCCGTTCGGAACAAGTCCCGACCCGCGGTTCCTCTACATGATGCCGCACACGCGGGAGGCGCTTGCCTGCCTCGAGTATGGAATCTCAGCGCGCAAGGGCTTCACAGTGCTTACAGGCGAGGTGGGAACGGGGAAGACGACGCTTCTGCGCCGGGCGTTGAGCTCGTTCAGCAACCGTAGAGTGTCGACAGCGTTTGTCTTCAATCCGCGTCTGGACGTGCTGGACTTCCTGGAGTTTGTGCTGACGGATTTCGGGATGGTGCCGGCAACGCGAACGAAATCGGGAATGCTGCTGCAGTTGAACCGGTGGCTCATTGAGCGGTTCCGCATGGAAGAGACCTGCGTGGTGGTAGTCGATGAGGCGCAGAACCTCTCGTGGGAGTTGCTGGAAGAGATTCGGCTCCTGACCAATCTTGAGACCTCGTCGGAGAAGTTGTTGCAGATTGTGCTTTCGGGACAACCCGAGCTTGAAGAAAAGCTGCGTCATCCGAGTGTGCGGCAGCTGCGGCAGCGCGTTTCGCTGTGGTGCCGGACCCAGGCATTGACTGAGAGCCAGACCCACGCCTATGTCGCCGAACGCCTGCGAATCGCCGGAGCGAGCTGGCAGCTGTTTTCCACTGAAGCACTGGACCTGGTACATCGCTACAGCCGTGGGATTCCGCGGATCATCAATCTGCTGTGCGAGCACTCGCTGATTCTGGCGTATGTGGAGCAGGTGCAGCAGGTGACTACGACCATCGTGGAAAGTGTAGCCGCGGAGCTGGAGTTGGAGATGCAGCCGTTCATGCTCTCTTCGGCCGTCCTGGGCAATGGCGGAACACAGTCGCCGCGGTCCGCAACGGAAGACAATTTTATTGCAGCTTTTGACAGAGAGAGTCCGGGAAGGCAAGATCGATGAGCCGAATTTACGAAGCACTCCAGAAGGCAGAATCCGAACGGAAGTTGGAGCGGCGCGAACCAGAGCCGCGGGTACCGGAGAACCCGGTCAGCGCTGCGATGGGTGCAGCAGCAGCAGCAGCGGTGGCGGAAAACGAAGAGCGGGCCGCCGAGCCGATCTTCACCGAGCCAACCTTTGCCGAACCGAGGTTCGCCGAGAGGTATCGCGAGCCGTCCGCGCCGCGAGCCAGTGGAGATTCGCTCGATTTGAGCAAGGTGGTAATGAGGCCTTGGTCACCGTCTCTGGCGCAGTTGCCCGCGTTGCTGGAGCGGGGGCCTGCGGTGGAACAGTTTCGTAGCCTGCGTTCGCGGATATTTGAGCTTCGCGACATCAGCCCATTGAAGACGATCCTGGTGAGCAGCGGCCTGCCGCAGGAGGGAAAGAGCTTCGTCTCGACGAACCTGGCGCTGAATCTGGCGCGCCATAAGAACAGCAAGGTGCTTTTGATCGACGGCGACATGCGCCGGTATACGCTGCACCAAATCCTGGGGTGCGAGTCGCATCCAGGGCTGGCAGATTATCTTGCGGGCAAGGCAAGTGCTGTGGAGGTAATGCAGCGGCCTGAGCCGTTACAGGTGACCGCTGCTGGGCCCACACCGATCCTGCCTAACCTGACCTTTATCGCAGGCGGTAACGGCGGAGACAAGGCGGCCGATCTCTCGGGCAGCCCGCGTTTTGGGGAACTGGTCCGGCTGGCGGCGCCATACTTCGATTGGATCATTGTGGACTCGTCGCCGGTATTGCCGGTCTCCGATGCGGTCAACCTTGCCCGTTCGTGTGATGGCGTTCTTCTGGTCGCACGTGGAGGTGTGACGAAGTTCCCCGTCGCGCAACGTGCACAGGCTGAGTTGAAGGCGTCGAATATTCTGGGTTTTGTGCTCAACGCGGTGCATGACACACCCGAAGTCGGTAGCTACTACGGCTACAACGCCAGCAACCAGTAAAACGGAGCAATTGAAACGATGATCCGGCTGTTCAATGTGTATTACCCCACCCGCACCATCGTTCTCCTGCTCTGTGAAGCGCTGATTGTCAGTGGCTGCTTCCTGCTGGCGACGGTATTGCTGCAGGGGCCGGACACCTATCTCGTCCTTAACTACGAATATGGCGGACTGAAGATCCTTGGCCTGACGATCTTGACGCTGCTTTGTTCCTATTATTTCGATCTCTATGAGCCCCAGCGCATCTCCGCACGCTGGGAGATTTATTTTCGTCTGCTCCTGGTCCTCGGGTTTCTCTCTTTTCTGCTTTCCGCAATCATTTATCTATTTCCAGACGCGGACATTGCCCACTATGTCCTGCTGCTGGGGCTCATCTTTCTTACTGCGGCGTTGGTAGCGTGGCGCAGCGCGTACGAATGGATCATTGGAAGGGAGATCTTCCGCGAGCGGGTTTATGTTCTCGGTGCGGGAGAACGCGCACAGGCGATCGTTGAGTTGCTCCAGACGCGCAAGGACGCGGGCATGCATGTGGTCGGTTGGGACGGTGTGCTGCCCGACAAGGCGGAGCGCAAGGAGGCGTTCAACGCTGCTCTGGAGAGATTTTCCGGGCAGAAGCCGCCAATCGATCGGGTCATCGTTGCACTTGAAGACCGCCGCGGTGAGTTTCCCGTGGATGGACTGCTTAGGCTGCGATTCAATGGAGTCATGATTGAAGACGCAGGAAGCCTGCTGGAGCGGCTGACTGGAAAGCTGCATCTGGATGGACTTCATCCCAGCAGCTTTATCTATAGCGAAGGGTTTCGGGTGAAGCCATCACAGCAAATCGCACGACGCATTGTGTCGACGCTTACGGCAGCAGTTGGACTGCTCCTGTTCCTTCCTTTCTTTCCGATTGTTGTGCTTATGGTCCGTCTTTCTTCGCCCGGGCCGATCTTCTTCAAGCAGACGCGCGTGGGTCTCGGCGGAAGGACCTTCAGCGTTTACAAGTTTCGTACCATGCGGACCGATGCCGAGGAGGCCGGAGCCAAGTGGGCGACCAAGAACGATCCGCGGGTCACCCGCGTGGGCATGTTTATGCGGAAGACGCGGCTGGATGAGGTGCCCCAGCTATGGAACGTGCTGAGCGGCGACATGGGGTTTGTCGGGCCGCGTCCGGAGCGCCCCGAGTTTGTGCCGTGGCTCTGCGAGCAGATTCCATACTTCAACCTGCGTCATATGATCCGTCCCGGGCTGACCGGGTGGGCGCAGGTACGCTATGGATATGGAGCGACATTGGCCGAGGCCCGCGAAAAGCTGGAGTTCGATCTTTACTACATCAAGCACATGACCCTGGGGCTCGATCTGCTGATCATGTTCGAGACGGTGAAGACCATCTTGCGGCGTCAGGGCGCGCAATAGGGCTGGCGCTGTTGTAATGGCGCTTGGCTCGGCCTCACTCACAAGCCAACTGGAGAGGGTCAGTAGATTCGCGTGCGGGAAGAAAGGGCCGGCTTAAGCGTCCGCTCTGCTTTCTTGACCAGATGCGGGATACGAAGGGGACGGGGCGGAACCTCCGGCATGCCGACCTCGCTCAGTTTATACAGCAGCGACCTGTAGCTGATCTGGAGCCACTTCGCCGTTTTTTGCCGGTTCCAGCTGTTCTCCTGTAGGACCTTCAGGATGATCTGACGCTCAAGGTCCTGGGTGGCCTTCTTGGTGATGTTCTTGAGCGATACAGGCTCGCTCAGGTCGATCTCGGTGACGATGCCGCGCGGGGCCTCGGGCATCAGCTCCGCAACGAGGGCTTCCTCGCTCCCGATAAGCACGTAGCTGCGGATAAGGTTCTCAAGCTGGCGGACGTTACCCGGCCAATGGTAGTTCTGCATCAGCCGAACGGCGCTCCGGGAAAGTAATTCCGGCGTGTTGTGGAAAACCTTTGCATAGTGGTCGATGAAATAGTCGATCAAAATCGGCAGGTCCGCGATCCGTTGCCGTAGGGGCGGAAGGTTGATGGTCACCGCATTGATACGGAAGAGGAAGTCCAGGCGGAAGGTCCCCTCCTCGACCTGGTTGCGAAGATCGCTGTTGGAGGCCGAAACCAGTCGTGTGGCGATGGAACGGGGTTCATGACCGCCCACTCGGACGAAGGTACCGTCCTGCAGCACTTGGAGCAGCTTGGATTGGACCGCCAGATCGAGGCTGCCGACCTCGTCCAGAAAGAGCGTGCCGTTGTGCGACTGCTCGACACGGCCGAGCTTTGTCGACATCGCACCCGTAAACGCCCCCTTTTCATAGCCAAAGAGCTCGGTTTCGAGCAGCGAGTGGGGAATGGCGGGACAGCTGACTTTGACCAGAGATCCGCGCGCACGCATGGAAAAGGCATGCAGCAGGCGCACGCAAATCTCCTTTCCCGTGCCGCTCTCGCCCTGGATGAGGACGGGGACATCGGTCTCCGCTACCCTCTCCAGCTTATTTCGAACGGCCTGCATCGCGGCGGTCTTGCCGAAAATGATGTCCAGCGGAGGCAGGTTGAGAGAGGCGGCGGATTCGGCGTTATGAACCAATGTCATTTTTTCCTATCGGCGTTGGGCAGACCCGCAAAGTTTGCAATACGCTTCACACCTGCACGTTAATCGCCAATCATTAGACGCAAGAGGGAAAAAGGAGGATAACCTGGGCGTTTGAAAGGGGGAACCTGCCGCTGAAAAGGCTTTGAGATACGGTGAAATTACAATTTTACGTCAAATCTCAAGGTCACTGGGCCCTCTACAACCAAAGTAACCTAGTGAAAAAAATCCCTATTTTTTCGTTCCAGTGTGCCGACTACCATGTAAGCTAGGCCTACTTGGGATAGGGAGTGGAAAACCTTTATCTCTTTTGTCGGCAAAGTTCTTAACATTTTTATGTCAAAAGTCGTTAGACAATCTAAAATTCGCTGAGGATGATGTCGCAAAGACTCCCCACTTTGCGACTGCTTCAATCGTTTGAGATGTGTTAGTTGGATTCAGAAACGAGCAGGGATTGAGAATTATCGCCAGGTTTGGGCAATAGAATTCAAACCGGCGAAATAGGGGTAATTGTATGTCAGCTGCGCTGTCCTATCCGGTTTCTGCCTTGAAGTCGAGCGCCAGGTCGCGGGCCCAGATTCTGATCTTGGAGCCTGACCTTGCAGTACTCGATTATCTTCGGTTGACCCTTGGGTCTCAGTACTCCCTCAGCCTATTTTCAGAGGAGCAGGCCCTTCTGGAACGGCTGGAGAAGGCCGAACAACCGGACCTTCTTCTGCTTGCGCTGCACACCAGCCGAGACCCTCTGCCGCTTTTGACTCACATCCGCTGCACGAAGCCGTATCTTCCAGTGATCGTCCTGTCGTGCTCGGCCGAGTTGCGTGACCTGGAGATGGTGATCCGGCTCGGGGTCCGCGGCATCGTGATGAAGCCGTTTATCGGCAGCGATGTCGAGCAAGCTATTGAGGAGCATCTTGCCTCTGCCGACAAGAACGTGCCGGCCGCTGATGCTTTGAAGGAAATCCCCCTTAACGAAACGCACTCATTTGTGCGTTCGAGCAAGCGGATGCGAGATTTGGAGGCCCAGGCGGCGCTTGTGGCCCGCGCCGATATTCCTCTTCTGATCCTTGGAGAGAGCGGCACCGGCAAGGAGATCCTCGCGCTCTACACCCACAAGATGTCCGCGCGCAGCCAGAACATCTTCCTGAAGGTCAATTGCGCGGCGGTACCGGCCGACCTATTGGAGAGCGAACTGTTCGGCTATGAGCAGGGCGCGTTTACTGGCGCAGTAAAGACCAAGCCGGGCAAGTTCGAGATTTGCACCGGAGGGACCATCTTTCTCGACGAGATCGGCGAGATGCCGGCCATTCTGCAAGCCAAGCTGCTGCAGGTGTTACAGGACGGAACGTTCTCGCGACTGGGCAGCCGATCGCCGATGAAGGTAGATGTCCGGGTCATTGCAGCCACCAACATCAACATGAAGGAAGCCATGGCTAACAAGAGCTTCCGTGAGGACCTGTACTATCGCCTCAACGGTTTTACTCTAAGCATTCCGCCGCTGCGGGAGCGCAAGGAGGAGATTCCGGTACTTTCCGAGTACTTCATGCGCAAGGGAGCCAAGCGCTATGGACGGGAACCGTTGCCGTTCTCGGCGAACCTGTTGAACGTGCTGGCCGAACACTCATGGCCGGGCAATCTGCGCGAGTTGGAGAACGTTGTTAACCGTTACCTGGTGCTTGGGGACGAGAGGTCGATTGTCGAAGAGCTTTCCCCTTCCACTGCATATCAGGGCGCGGTGGCGGCCCCACAGGAGGTGCCGAACGGCGCCGGGCTAAAGGCGATGGTCCGCAACCTCAAGGGTGATGCGGAGTCGACGGCAATTGCACAGGTGTTGGAGGGGGTTGGATGGAACAGGAAGGCCGCGGCAAACGATCTGCAGATAAGCTACAAGGCGCTCCTGTACAAGATCAAGCAATACGATCTGTCGCCGCGGAACCACGCGTCGTAGTGTCGAAGAAGGCCGACAAAGAGCTGTCTGATAGTTATCGCGTCGTGATCCGTTATGAGAACCATGCCGTCAGAGGGCTGGCGGAGCCGAGTGAGCTAGGGTCGATCGAACAACTGTTGCGAAACGACCCTATCTATCCGCTTGATTCGATTCGACTGAGGCTGCTGGATTCCAACACCGTGGAAGATGTGTCTACGAAGGACGCGAAGGCGGTCTTCTTCGTCAAGACCTTCGACGGAGACCTTCGCCACAGGGCCCTGCATTTTCATGAACATGCGCCGACTGTGCCAGGTCTCTGGGTGCGAGTTTACTTCTACGATGGCGAGATGATTGAAGGAATCATCAGCAATACCAGGGACTTTGTGCTGGAGGCGGGATTTTTTCTGCGGCCGACCGACCCGAATGGAAACAACAGGCTGGTCTATGTGCTCAAGGCCGGGCTCAAGGATTTCCATGTGCTCGGGATGCGGAATTTTTCAAAAAATCCTGCGTAGTTTTCGGAAAAAAAATACTGGGCGTGGCTGGGCGGGGGAAGACCGCGGTTTTGCTCGTGTTTTCGAGGGTGGTTTTGGAAAAATGTGGTGCGCAGCGGTGGTTTTTTGTGGTGAAGTTGTGGTGGATTGCGTGGTGA
>Ga0210388_10000548_pt1 | contig 30521 bp, 26 predicted proteins | sample IncBWC19OmetaG_FD_155485 | JGI IMG/M metagenome (GOLD analysis project Ga0210388, IMG submission 155485) | Forest soil microbial communities from Barre Woods Harvard Forest LTER site, Petersham, Massachusetts, United States - Inc-BW-C-19-O ...
CGCACGGGCCATTTCGGGGCGTGGTGCGGCCCCGTCTAGCCGAGAAGAATCTCTACACGTAGATTAAATCCATGATCACTACCAAGGACAACAACGGCAACCCGATTGGCTTCATCGAGACGCTCGTCTCCAACAAGGAGGTTATGGTCATCAACGCAACCCAGAACGCGACAACCGTCGTCACCCGGAATAGGGAGAGCGGGGAAGTCAAACAGGAGGTATTCTGCGGAAAGAATCCTCTGGTGACTCGTGGATAAGCGTCCCACCCGCTGGGAACTGAACCGTATCATCCGAGAACTCAGGGCCGATAGCGAACACCTGGAGCGTCAAGTATTGGAGTTGGCACAGGAGTTGGCTAAACGAGACAAGATCATCGCGGAGCTTAAAGGCCGTCATGGTTTTGGTTTCCATTTTGTTCTTCTAGTACTTCGCCGGTCCGCGCGGGGTAGCGCCGCCCGACGCTGTACTAGCGGCGTGGGGCAAAATCGTTATATACGGCAACCAGAGACCCTATCAGACCAGACTGACCGGAGATTTGAATCGTTTGATGCTTAGAGAGCCAGACCGCCGAATACTGGTCTTGCCCATCCAGTCCTGGGGCTGTTCTCTTGGTCTTGCCCAACTGTTTGGTAGCCCCGCTTGTCTCTTGAGAGCAGGTATCCCAGTTACAATCCCACTGCATGAAGTAGAGTTTGTCGTCTAAGAAACGGAAGGCTGCGTTCTCTTCTTCATGAGCACCATTGAAAACGCAGGTGGTAATGCTGACGAATTTCCTATCCCTGACGCAAGTCGCCTTGCCTCTCCTGTATTCTTTGGTTACGTTGAATACTTCATCTTTACTCATTCCCCCACGAACACCGTGCCATAGGAATACTGGCGCGGTAGCCTGTTCTCTGCGAACCTCCGCAGCGGCGGCTTTCGCTTCCTCCTTATACTCCCTGTCCTCCTTGGCTTTATTCTTCGCCCAGAGTTCTTTCAATTCCTTTTGGTAGACAACGTCATCGAGATATGATTGGCTGGAAGCGTCATACCGATATTGACGCCCCTTGACTTTCAACCCAAGGAAATAGTCCACCACGCCTACACGTTCGGTAAGATCACCATCCTCCACTGAACTCATAGTGCCAAGAATCTTAAGCGGCACGAACCACCCATTCGACTTATCCTCGTTAGCCGACTTACTGCCATCCGCTCCGGGGATGATCAGTCGTGGTATTACGAAAAAAACATCGCATCGGCCTGTACTCTCGCAGTCCTCAAGATTTATTTCAATCAGGAAACCGTAACCACTGACAGAGGGTCCCGATTCTGATGATGACAAAAATGGCATCTGGCGGTACTTCATTAACGGCACATATCTGCTCAAACTGTTTAGAAAATCCCCTAGAGACTGGTGGAAACCTTCTCCTCCTGCAACTCGACCCCCCGCCTCTTTGTATGGTGTGAGCCCTAGAAGTGCTTCCGAGGCAGGTAAATCCGTGTCTCTATCACTCTGCGCCTGCGCTCCCACCGCCGATACGGTAAGGGCGATTATTGCTACCACCAGTTTGATTCTCACTTTGTTTGTCCTTAAGTACTTCGCCAGCGGCGCGTTGCGCCGCTGGGATAGGGTGGGGCTCTTTGCTGAGAGATGTCTCTGGTACTTGGGGAGGAGTCTTGTTGGGGATTTCTAATGAGAAATGGCCGGAGAGTGTTCCCGGCCCTTGGTTCTCACCCATACCGTTGTTCAGGACTTGGTAGTCGCCTTTTCCCACTCGGCTTTCACGGCGACCTTCATGGATTCGATTGCAGAGGAAGATCTCAGCAGCGAAATGCGAATTTCAGTGGATTGAGGCAAGCGGCCACTCGATGAGCACGCTCCGCTTCCGCATCCGGTACACTCCCCGGATCAAAAGTCTGTTAAGGACGCCCGTGACGATGTGGCGAACTGTGCCATTCTCATTTTCCTCGACGCTGGTCATCACCCTGTTTTCGTTCTGACTTCACTTGCTTCACGATTGCCTGCTCGACTTCCTTGACATCGACCCCGAAGTGAGCCGCGATTGCGGCCAGCGTCCACCCAGCGTCGATCATCGTCACCATCGTCTCGGCTTGGTCTTTCGTGATGCGATGAGACATGTTCGTCCGCCGCGCCTTCCGCAATCCCAATGTGTACGCCGGACCAGTATCCACTTGCCGACAAAATACGTTCGTACTATAGGCGTCCGGTGCTGAGGGAGAGACGCATGGCAGGGAGCCGAAAGTGGAAGAAGACACCTGTTTCGATTCGATACAGCTGGCCTTGATATGGGTCAGCTCACAAACGCCCACTGCGACAATCGGTCTTCTGCCACCTGAATAAACCCGTAGTCAGTCAACACCTTCCAGGCTACCGTAAATGCAGCTCTTGCCTGGGATTGGCCATGCGTGTGCACCCCGCCACAGAGAGAGTACGATGGATTAATCCAGATTGAAAACCTAGGGCCAGAATCACTGGAGGTCATCACGTGAAGCCGATCTTTACAATTCACGCTGGCGAGTTCCTCGCTGCCGACTATATGCAGCGTAAATTTCGCAACGTGAATCTCTGGGTCCCCGCCAAAGACACAGGCGTTGACCTCTTAGTTTCGGACAGCAAGAACAAGAGCGCAGTCTCACTGCAGGTGAAGTTCTCGCGGGACTTCCTAGCTACTCATATGGCAGCCGTCTTTCAGGAGCCGCTTCGAGCCTGCGGATGGTGGACGCTTAACCGCCAGAAACTAGTGGTCTCCAACGCCGACTACTGGGTGTTTGTGCTGGTAGGATTTGCCCGCCGGAGCACCGACTTTGTAATCATCACGCCTGCTGAACTGTCGAGACGACTCGACGCAATACATCTTGGAAAGCCGAAAACAGTTCAGAGCTACATCTGGGTCACCGAAAAGGACAGATGCTGGGAGACGCGGGGCCTCAGACGTCCAGACCAGCTCGCGATTGCACAGGACGAGTTCAAGAGTAAGGAGCGCGACTTCACCGCATATCTCAACAATTGGGAGCCGATCAAGGAACTCAATTAGCACCGCGCCGCTGTCAGCTCCCCGTTGCTCCAATATCTTTTTCTCCTTTCGCAGCCATCCTCTACTGTCACCAGCGAGCTAACCCTGATCTGTCAGGATCGTTCCCTCAGAGAGCGCCTCTGAAGTCGCACGGGCCATTTCGGGGCGTGGTGCGGTTCAGTCTATGAGTGTGGAGATGTGCTTTTTCTCAGCCCGACGTATTCCAGCAGCCGAAAGGACTCTCAGGAGCGAAACCCGGTTTTCAGTGTGATTACACCCGCCGACGATCCTAGGACGTCAGAATTACTCTGAATGCCGGAGAGCGTGTACTCAGCATCGGGCGACGCATCGCGCCCGTGTTGGCTACGCAAGTTTGGATCAAAACTCACTTTCGTGTCTTTTCATCTTTTCACGTATCGGTTTCTCGTTGTCTGCGCTCTCGTTTCCGACCTGTATTGCCCCGGCTTCAGCCCGAGGCAGTCTTTAACGAAAGACTCGAACCTTGCACGCACAGCGAAGCGCTACAAGTTCGAGTCCGCAAAGATAGCCACAGCCGTCCGAGCGAAACTGTCGAAAAAAGGAGACAACCAAGCGAGCAAACAAACGAAAGCCCCGACCTGAAAGGCCAACGCACAGAAGCATAGAAGATGAAAAATCAGGCCGCAAGGCGGCATTTATGATGCCGCCTTGCAGCTTCTTCATGAGGTATACAGACTCGCCGTGGTTTCAGTTTTGTCCTTGGTCGTGCGGGACGGTCACAGTTGTCGAACACGATGTCGTATTTCCTGCGCGGTCAGCCCCGGTGTACCTGAAGGTATACACGCGTCCGGTTCCTGAGCCCAATCGCTGAGCGCGAAGCTGCCCGCTCGTGGACGCAGTTCCGGTCACAAATCCCTGAATATCTCCTTGTCCGCTGTCGGGTTCATTGCTCGTCACCGAAACGAGAGTGAATCCTGCCGATCCAGAAAGAGAATCCGTCACGTTCACGGAAACATTGATCGGCACCAGTTTGTTGTTTGGCGGCCAGAGGACATTCGGGCTGGTGCTGCACGCAACAGTAGGCGGTGTTTTGTCGATATTGATTCCGCTCACCGTCGCAGACGCAGAATTCCCCGCAATGTCCGTGCACGTGCCCGTCACAGACTGGTTAGCTCCTTCCGTGGAGAGCGTCGTTGGCGCGGGCGGACTTCCAGCCGCGAGGCCGGAGAGCGCGTCCGCGCACTGGAAACTGACGGTCACGGCCTTATTGTTCCAACACTTCGCGTTAGGCGATGGAGCAGCCGTCCCGCTGATGGTCGGTGGAGTGCTGTCGAGTTTGAAAGTGGTTGACTCGGTCGCTTCCGTGTTGCCAGCAAGATCAACGCTCGCGAATTGAATTGTGTGTATATCGTTTACGTAGACAGTAAGCGGACCAGAATAGGCTGTCGAAGACCCGCCATCCAGACTGTACGTCGTCCCAGCGATGTTTGATGGCCCATTGATGTCTGTAGCGATGAGGGTGACCGTAACGGGGCCGGCATACCAGCCATTGTTACCTTGCTGACCCGAAAGAAAAGCGGCGGTCATTGGGGCGATTATGTTGGTCGCGGGGGCTATAGAGAGATGCTGCGCACCTGATTGAACTAGCAAAGCTCTTGTCGTCTCGGAAAGATCGGCGGGGTTAATTACGGATACATTGACGATACCTCCGGTTCCTCCTGTTGGCGGTGTAAAATCACTGGCTGTCGTGATGCCTCCCACGCTGCCCGTGTAAGTGCTGTGCCAGACGAATGAAGCCAGGGCATCGTATCTCGGCGGTAGGATCGCGGGGCCGACGCCAGCCCCATTGAGGACTCCTGCCAGCGTCGTGGAAAACCCAATATACTTAGCTGGGTCCGATAGGTTTAGCGAGGTATTATCCCCCATGCAAGTATTCTTCGGCGAATCCTGAAAAACGGCGGTTTGTCCGGTAGGCTCCAGTGAGAACGGCCCGAAAATGTAGTAGTCCGGATTGAGTGCTATCGACGGATCTTGATACCAAAATCTCTCCTCGTCCAAGTAGTACGGCAGGTCGTCAGACTGCCATGGCAAGTTATGGTCCGTGTACGGCTTCTGACCATATTCCCAGTACCCTCCCAGCGGCGGATCAAGGTATGGCGGGTACAGCGCATTACCTTTATTTGTAATACTACCGGTGCCTGTATATTCGTGGAGAGGGCTCAAGGAGTAGCACGCGGGTTCGTGTTCGATAATGGAAACCCAATTGAAGTGATCGTAACCAAAAGCGGCGGCCACCTGAGAGACTGAGCTCACACCCGGTTCCGGACTGAAATACACGAAGACCCACGGACCGAAAGGAATACTTGGCCCGAAAGGCACGAGCGGCGTCGTGACCTGAACCTGAAACGCGGCGTCCTCGTTGGAATTAGGGGATTCTGTGCTCCCTTTGTAGGCACGTACTCGGTAGTTAAAAGTACCGTACGCAACTGGCACCGTGTCGTCATAAGTGCAGGTTAGGCCTGACCCTGTCGCTGCAAGAGTGCAGTAACTCGACGCAGAGACTACTATGGGCGGACTCGGCCAAGTGCCGCTCAAAGCCTGCGAAGGCGTCTGGCGATCAATCTGGAATCCATCTATCGAGTCTAGAGTCCCTCCGTAGTTCCACGCGAGTTGGATCTCGGTGCCGGTGCTCCCTGACTGCGTCGCTCGGAGGTTCGTGGGAGCAGAGATATTTGCTATCTGAATGCTCAGAGGTTGCGTGGCGATGCTCCCAGAGTTGTCCGTAACCTGAATTGTGAAGTTGAAATCTCCAGAAGTGGTTGGCGTACCCGAGACGGCATTCCCGGAGAGGCTAAGACCATCTGGCAGCGCGCCAGAAACCACCGACCAAGTGTACGGAGCCGCTCCACCTGTAGCTGTCAGGCCCTGCGGCGAATATATGGAGCCCACTGCGCCATTTCGAAGGGACGAGGTCGCAATGGATAGCCGCGTCCCGCCGCCAGCAACGGTCCAATTCCCTTGCGGACCCTCGTTATCAGCACTGCAAAAATAAGGTAAATTTGCTCTGGGGACGGTTTGTGTGCAACCTGGTTGCGGTGATGCGACATAGGTGCCCACAAAATCGTAATAAGTAGCGAGTCCGTTCTGACCCCAACCATCTGTTTGCAAAGATTCAGTGCATATAGGTACATCACACACCACAATCCCCCATTTCACGATGTTACCGAGAGAGTCGGTAGTGACGTTAAGGCCTATCAAGAAGTTGAGAGATATAGCACCGTCAGTGAAACTAACGGATGTAATAGACAAGGCCCCGTTTAAGGAGCCGTATCCGTAGCCCCCGTATGAGGTAGTGTTTGCAGGTAAAGGAGCAGGCACTGTGAAGTAGCCTCTGATGGAGCATTCAGGCGGACAAGTTATGCCCTGGAATGTCGTGAGCGGGTTGCCCTGGTAGGTATACGTGGTCTGGGCACCCGCCGTCGGTGCCAAGCTCGTAGACAGCGCTACGAACAGGATAACAACGAGAAAGCTTTCCACTGTTTTGATTCTTACACTATAGAGCACTGCCGCACCTCCTTAGCTCATCTAAATCGTCCTGTAAGGTATAAGGTAAACAAAAAGCCAGCCTGCTTTCGGGTAGAGGCAAATTGGATGAAGGTCGTAAAAACAGCGAGGACGAGGACGCTCTTCAACTCGAACTGGATCGTCTCCATGGCTGGCCCTCCAAGGCGCTGTTCAGGACCCAATCCATCTAAACAAAGACCTACATTCTCAAGTTGCGGTGCGACCCGATCTAAACTCCTAAGACTCTTTGCGATTGCTTTGCTGGAGGGGACGGCTCACTCTAGTAGCATCTTCTGCTATTTACGTCAAGTGGAACGTCTGCCCTTCCTGCTGGTGTCCGCTCTTTCCCCCGAATCTCACTGAGTAAGGTCACTGGCTTTTTTCTGCCACTCATTTCCTGGGCACTGCTTCGGGCCAATTCCTGCGCCCTGCAGCTTCGCAGGTTCCTCGCTGTTCTTCCACTCGACGTTGTTTCCAAATATGAATTTGCGACCACCTCTTTCGCACAAATCTTGACGCGGGTCTCCTCGCCATCCTCCGCCGTCTCCAGCGAGCTAACAATGACCTGCGTATTTCGTTCCCTCTCTGAGCTTCTCTGAAGTCGCACGGGCCATTTCGGGGCGTGGTGCGGCCCCGTCTAGCCGAGAAGAATCTCTACACGTAGATTAAATCCATGATCACTACCAAGGACAACAACGGCAGACCGATTGGCTTTATTGAGACGCTGACCTCCAACGACCGCGTCGTCACTGTCAACCAAATGGGAAAGGTAACGACTGTCACGACACGGGACCGAACAAGTGGACAGGTCAAGACAGAGACTTTTTTCGGGACCTTGCCCCTTGTAAGAAAGGACTGATGACCTGCTCATGGTTGTTCCTCGCCTCTCGCGCAACGCCGGAGCATTTATGCGGAAAGCCGGGAACTCCTTACTGCCCAGAACACCAAGCGGAGATGGATTACATCCATAGGCTGGACGAGGACTGGAAAGAGATCGAAGCGACGCACAAGGCCGTTTGCGACGAGCCGAGAGGCCGCGCCACCAAAACCCAGCTTTCTCCGAAGCCTTAGTAATTTCCATTTAGTAGTGAGGTGGCAAATGAGCGACAAAAATGATTCGTGTTCCGCACGGCGAGTATCCTCTGAGGGGGTGAGCAAATCCGATGAGCAGTGGCAGGAGGGGCAGGACGGTCACGAGTGGCACCTGGAGTTCCCATACACGCCCGGATTTCCGTATTCGTTTCCGATTGTTCCAGCGGGAGCACGCGACAAACACGATACAGTTGGGCATCTGTCAAACGACGGCAGGGTACACGTCTTCAACTCTGGCATCATCGAGAAACTTGTACGTGCTGGCTTACGCGCACGTGTGCGGGAAAAGAGACCAATTTAGACGATGCGCGAAGCGCTGCCGGAAGAGGAACAGCGGCTTTGGGCGGTGTGCAAGTGCGGCGCTAGACTTTATTATGCTTAGCCACGTTATTCCCTGACCGCCGAGACGGCTTGCTCCCACCTTCTCATAAAGTGGGAAATTATCCTTTCGCCTTTTATTCGTCTTATAGTAGTATAGCGTCGTGAACGGCCAAGTGGGTGGTTTGTTTTTCGAAATTAGACCTACTTGCTGGGTCCGCGAGAGCCCTTAACGGCAGCGTCGCTTAGCCAGAACTTGCGAGTATTTCTACCTCGGCCGAGCATTCTGAAGGGAGAGCGAGATTTCCGAACCTGCAAGTCCTTCCAGACTGCCGCTTGGATACTCGCACGCGGTGTCTTACCCTTCAAGCCGGGGTATCCGCGTTTGCGTATGTAGGCTAGGATTTCTCTGCTGCCCACTGGTTCACCAAGTGCTAGTAGGGCCTCTAGGACGACATCTCGAAGAGACTTGTTCTGCGTTCGCTCGGTCAGTACCGGGTTGTGTTCGGGCATAATGTTTCCGGCAGTCCTCCGATTAAAAGGAGTTTAAGTCGCAATTTGCTCTTGATCAATGTCAAACAGGCAAAAAGAACTCGGCCAGTACATGACACCCATGCAGGTCGCACGAAAAATGTGCGCTCGTCTGGTTGGCGATGTTTCGCAATGGTTCGTCATCGATCCTGCATGCGGTGAAGGTAATCTGCTTCTGGCAATCGTGGAACGAATGCAAGAAGCCAATGTAGCAGATATCCATAGGCGAATTATAGGAATTGACATCGATCCGAACATGGCGGCCACAGCGAGGGTGCGGCTCGCGCAAGCGATATCGTGCCACCCTGAGCAAGTCCAAATTATTTGTGACGATTTCTTCGAATTGGCCGGCAATCCACTTTTGTTTAGCGAAATATTCACTGAAGTAACAGTCGTCATCTCTAATCCACCATACGGACAGGGACGAGAATACGAATTTCTGACTGTCTGTAATGAGCTGTTTGCAAGAGGGACAGAACTCGTCTTCTTGATGCCGCTGGCTTTCTTGGATCGTCTTCCTGAAGCTAGCGCGGGAGTCCTGGACGGTAAGCCCATGGGGGTCACTACTGGCCACTGCATCTATCACCATGTTTGTGGACATCAACTTAATTTGCAATCAACACACCGGAGGCGTACCCGCGACACGGCCTTTTCCGTTCTGAGTGGCGTGAAATTGTACGAGCTTGGGGCTGGAACACCCCCTCAAGACCATCGCCTGATCTCAGAAAAGCCTTACTCTTCACCTTCTCCTAAGCCGGGCTGGTTGCCATGTCTGCGGACAGGGGACGTTGAACCATTTCGGCCTCGGTTGGGGCGTCTCTTCGTAAACTACGGGCCGCATCTCGCGCACCCTAAGGAAATAGGCCGTTTTACTGGACCACGGTTATTTGTTAGGCGCATGCCACTTTGGGGGAGTCGCCTTCTCTGTAGCGCCTACACTGATGAAACCGCGCTGTGCGCGGGCGACGTGCTTGTGGTCAAACATATATCGAGCGATGTGGAGTTGCTCAGGGGACTCTGCGCCTTTATAAACTCGCAGAAGGCAGCGAACGCAATCCTGAAACATCGACCTTCTGTCCAGCACCGCGTTTCCTATCCGAAAATCTCTGGCAAGGATTTGGAATGGCTATTCGAGAATGAACTTCCAGATGAAGACGAACTTCGCCGCCTTGCGATGAGTCATGAGACGTTTGTGAAGCCGCTCAAGCCCTCGAAGATGTCTGGGGTCGCGAACAGATCACTTAGATTCATTGAGACGGGCTTTCCAATCGAGCAAGTCTCTGAAGCCGCTGGCAAAGAGAAGTCCATACGACAAGGTCATATTAGTACACTGCAGATGTGGTGGGCGCGGAGACCCATGGGGGTTTGCAGGGCGGCGCTGTTTGCAGGACTGTGTCCTGCTGCTGATGTGATAGAGAGCATACCCGATCTAGTCAGCAAGCTCTCCTTTATCCCCGGGAATTCTATCGACGAAAAGTTGCACCACATCTGCGCCGCTCTCGCTGATTGGCAAGGCGGCACGGACAAGCAGCTTTTGGAAATCGCAACAGCGCTGATTTCAAGCGATGGTGCGCGGACACCTTCAGTCCTGGATACTTTTGCGGGTGGAGGCTCTATTCCCATCGAGGCAGTGCGCCTCGGCTTACAGGCGTTTGCTAGTGACCTCAATCCTGTAGCGGTTGTCCCACTGAAGCTCGCATTGGAAATGCTTCCCGAGACATCTTTGAGTAACCTAGATATTTATGACCGCCTGGGCCAGGAGATAGGTGAGCGTCTAAGGCGACTAGGGACAACGCTGTACGGTGACACTGATAGCATTCGGCATTTGGCGGTTTTTTGGTGCAAAACAATTACCTGTCCTGACTGCAAGCGCGAAGTCCCTCTGCTAAAGGACAAGTGGCTCGCCAAGGACCCGCGCAGGTGCGCAGTGCGCCTGAGGTATAAACGGAAACTTGGATTCGAAGTCTATTCGCCTTCTAATAGTCAAGAGCTAGCCGACGCTGATTCAGGTAATGTCACAGCCAGTGGCGGTCGTTGCCCGTGGTGCAAGACTACATTGAGCACATCCGCCTTGGCTGAGCTAAGTCGTACCGGTCGCATGAGGGACATTCCTTACGCCAAGTTGGTACTCGAAGACGGCAAGAAAACATACAAAGACATTTCGTCCAAGGATATCCGCAGCGCCGCACACCCAATTCTTCGGCGAAAGTCTGATCGCCAAGTAAAGCAAGTTCCGGACGTAGACTTAGACATTAACGGAATTCGTCACACTTGGGCGATGCAATACGGGATAAAGACGACTCGTGACCTATATTCTTCCCGACAGCAGGTGGCTCTTTTGGAACTTTTTTACGAAATCGAAAGGGTCTTGGGTGGCGTTAACCATGAAGCGGCACAACTGTGCCGTTTGCTGTTGACGCAGACTTTTAATCGAATGGTGATGTACGGCACTCGGCACGCTTGGTGGCAGGCCAATGGCGAGTTTCCAGCCAACATGTATGTACGTCAGGGTATCCCGATGGTTTGGAACTTCGTTGAGATTCCGGTCTCCTCGTCAACTGGTGGTGGATGGCACAGTGCGTGCACGTGGATCAAGAAAGTCTCTGAACATTTGGCTGCACTGCCGGGTCATGGGAAAGCATGGTTGGGTGATGCTGCCGCGACAGAGCTACCTTCTCAGTCCATTGATTTGGTCGCAATAGACCCGCCATATTTTGATTCCATTACGTATGGCTATCTTGCTGATCCATTCTACGTATGGATGAAGCTCTTCCTAAACAAGCAATTCCCAGAGGAATTTGCACGAGAGCAAGCCGCGAAGGACGAAGAGGCCATCGTTGATCGCCCTCACAAACTCGCACCGAGTCCAAAGACATCGGGCCATTTCAGACGGAAGATGGAGCAAGCCTTCAAAGAGGCTGCTAGAGTTCTTAAGCCGGGCGGAAGGCTGCTCGTAATGTACGGCCATAAGAAATTAGAAGCATGGGACGTGTTACTGTCGGCGCTCTTAGATTCGGGGTTTGTTCCAACGGTCTCCTGGCCTGTGCAGATGGAACGAAAGGTTAAATTCAAGCATGGGCATATAGACGCTTTGGCTTCGTCTTGCATAATTTTTTGCGAAAGGTCGGAGACCACTGAAAAACGAGATGCTAGCTGGGAAGAAGTTCAATCTGAGTTTAGGTCCACTATCCGGCGAGCACTCTTCCGATACCAGCGTGCGAATTTCATGGGGACCGATCTGGCCAGTGCATTGATCGCACCAGCTGCGGCTTTGTTGCACAAGTATTCAATCAGAGATTCGGCGGGACGCCCCTGGAGGGTGAGCAAACTTCTTGAGCAACTGCCTAGGATTGCAGAGGAATGTGAGACCGAGGCTATCGAGGAGCAAGGGGCACAGAATGCTGGTGAAATCCTCTCTGCATTGCGATCGATCTCGTTAGATGAGCTACTCGGAGCGGGCAAGAGGCCTGGATGGACCGCCCATGCAGGAATCCACTCCGCTATCTCAGTGGCCGCACGATATGCAGAGGCCTTATACCAAGGAAAGAAGATCGAGGCGGACGAGTTGTGGAATGAATTGACCGACGCTGAGCGTACGAACCTTTGTATGGCCCTGAGAGCTGCGGCACTTATTAGCCCACCAGGCTCTTTGGGTAGGCAACTGGCTCATGCAGGCTTAGGCCGAGCCAGCATGCTGTTGCGGGTCAACTAGAGCTGTTCTCTACAAAAACTACTCTTACTTTGAACCTAGCTAATTCAGTGACAATTTCTCTGTCTGCTCCTTTTCCGTTCCCGCATACTACGAGTTCGCAGTCAGAAGAAAATGCTTTTGGCAAACCAATGCCTGTGGTCTCCTTCACATGCTGCCGAAATGTACTCCACCTCCCTGGCGCGTGAAAAGCTCCCCGAATTTCTTCGAACCTTTGGCGAATTTTCTCCGCTACGGCAGCGGTGAGTTGCATCTCCACTTCTACAATTTTGGTAACATCTTCTTTGAACGCCAATATATCGGGATAGTGTTGCTTGGAGGACCCTGCAATCGAGATCGCGACCACCCCGACATGGGGCGTGTTGGGAATACACGTATAGACAACAGTCCAGTCAGCGTCTCTTAGCTGTGCGGCGTAGCCACGAATCGTGGACCCTTGTCCTGCCATTTAGTGTCCACCCCGGCCTCTCTCCTTCCGGTGCTTTGGGTTGTGCCTTTCCAGTTGGCGGATGGCCATTAGCTCACTCCTGGTGCAATCTTCTGCGGGTATCAGCTGGCAGGATAGTTTGCTCGACAATCTCTTAAGCATTCTGCGTGGAATTCTAGGGACCAAGACACGACAATTTTTCCCCAAGTGCTTAGCACCAATGAAGAGCGCTTCGTCCCAATCCTCGGAGTACGGTCTGTAGGTCGCGTAATATAGGTGTCCGTCTTTCAGATGAGCCTGAACTTGGCTCAAGATACTTGGTTCAACGTTAATGAGTCCATGTCGAGCGAGCCGCGAGACATCTGCGTTTGAAACAAGATCTGCGATGCGGTATACGCCTTCTACCCAGTCCAGACGTTCTAACAGGACTTGCCTATTTTGTCGCAGAAGAACCCAGTCCTCATTAGAGAGCTGATCTGCGAATTTCGTCGTGCATAGAGGAGCCAGCACAACCAATAGGTTGCGAAGCCGCTTGCTGCCAAAATTGCGGGACCGCTGTTCGACTATCCAGGGGTGATGGGACGTCATTTGGGGAAGCCAAAATTCTAACGAGGGGCGCTTTGATCCCGCCATTTCAGAGAGTTCGTCGGCGGTGAACATGAGTCTGCCATCTATTGAATCGAATTGGCCCTCACCCCTCTCCCAGTGGCCAGTTTCTGGCCGACAGTTGTAGACCTGAATCCAACGGCTTGGCTGGACAATGAGAGACGACCGTTTCGTTTTGGTGGTATTCGCCAGACTTGCCGAAATTAACCGGGCCAACTTAGTCTTAATTCGAGCGAGCTCCTTTGACGCGATTGCTTGCTCGGCTTTCCCAAGCAATTTTGTAGCGGCATCATGGGCAAAAAATGCCCCGATGTCATCCCAGCCCAACATTTCGTCTGCGACGCTCGCAGGCAGACGGTGCCCTGCCCCTACCTGTAGTTCTCGAACTGGCAGGATTTGTCTCAGACTGGTCCCCTCAGTTTTGTTCGGGTCCCAATCGTCTAGAAAGGTCTTATTCCGGGACGCGTGGCGATGTGGCAGACAATTTTGTTGTCCACTCGACCTCTGTTTCATGTACGGAGTTGCAACGAAGGCATGGACCGACCATTGGCCAGCAGCCCATAGAAACGGATATCGTTTGTCAACGTTGGATCCGTCAGGTGAATGTGTAGTGATTTCGACGCCGCCCAATTCTGCGGTGACATCGCCTTTCCGTGCAACGAAATAGATGTCTGGGTTACGGATAACGTAGATTTCACGCAGCTTTGGCAGAGCAACTGCCGCATCTGACTGCTTCTTCAGATTCTCGCTACCTAGTTCTATCCGCAGAGGACAAACACTGGAATAGTATGCTGTCCACGTCTTCTTAATGGCTGCGTCTATCGCCTCACGCTCCGGTGAAACGTTTTCGCCATCTTGGAAGACGATAATCTCGACGCCAGCTTCATTCATATATCAATCAGATTAACAGGGTAGAACCGCATCAATCCAGCAGACACACTTGGAGGAAGCAGCTCTCAAGCGCATGCTGACGGTGACGGGAGTAGACTGGAAGGGAGAAGAGCGATTTAGAAAAGTCCTCTCAGCGGCCTCAGACAAGACGCAGCACTCAACATTCCAGGCTGCTTATCACGGCTGGAGACTTACTAAGACACTATAATCCATTGGGTCGAGGATGCCGTTCTTCATCCATATACTTGCGAATAACACCTGGGGATTGGGGGGAGTCGATGGCTTACGCGAACGAGTTTGTAGACCTGCTGGATGAAGTGATCAAGCGTCGGACAGAAGTGATCAGGCGCTTGGTAATTTCAGAACAGGGTGCACCAAAACAATTCAATAAGACGATCAGAAACAAGTTGCGCACCAAGCTGTTGGATTCGGTTTCCAGAATTCTCGTACGAAAGAAAGCCAATCGGGCATTCAACAAACTTGTTGTTCGAAATAAATTGCGGCATATCTCGGGTTATGGAATCAATGGTCGCTTTGACCATATCTACGAATGGGCAAGGCGTAAGTTTCGTGGTCCGATTGTTTATGCGTTCTGGAACGGCACGAAGTGCCTCTATGTCGGCAAAGGCCAAAGTCACAAGCGTCTGAAACACTACAAGAAGTCTTATTATTTGAAGGCCGCCGAGAGTCTGGAAGTCTGGCAGATAACGACCAAATCGAGATTGGCAAGTGCCGAATGCCTCGCAATTCACTTGTTCGACCCTAAGGACAATGAAAAAAAGGCGGCCAAGGTGAAGTGGGGGAAGAAATGTCCGGTGTGTAAAAGCCACGACAAAGTGAAGGCCGAACTCGAATCTCTACTCAGCCTAAAGGCTTAGATAAGCCGATGAATAGTCTGAATGTAGCTATAGTTGAGGTCGAAGCAGTGCGTAGCGTGGTTTCCACGCAGCGGAACAACCCATTCTTTCAACGTCGCCACAATCGAAACGTCCTTAATCCGCCGATTCAATTCCGCAACGAAGTCTTCTGGAAACAGATGGTTGTCTGCATGTGTACCTCCGTCCAACCAAGTGGGCCTACAAGTCGGCTCAGTCAATTTGCGCGTGAGCAACCGTTCGCATTGGATCTGGTGGTCTGTGAATCGAATGCCGACCTGCGTAGCTACGCCGAGAGAACACTTCGCGAACACGGATTACGTTTTGGTCCAAAGATCGCGAAGCAGATTGTGGCAAATCTAGCTTGGCTCCGAAATGGTGGCTGGCACACGGCCGAGACTCAGTTCAGGGCAGTGCTTGATCTTTCGCTAGGCTCTCCACCGAGCACCCGTATCGCCGCTGAGCGGAAGGCATCAAACGTTCTCATGGGTCGTTCTGGTGCTCTTGCTGGCTTTGGCCCGAAACAGGCAAGAAACCTCTGGCAGTGCCTTGGGGTCACGCAGTACGAGATTCCTCTAGACAGTCGCATTTGCAACTGGATGAATGCTCTGCCCGCATCCGTCCAAGTAGTCCCAAAGCACCTCTACACAAGTGTTCCCTATTACGAGGGCACGATGACCAGGATTCAAGAAATCTGCTCAGTTGCGGGGGTCCTTCCCTGCCTTTTTGATGCCGCCGTATTTGCCAGCGCAGACACTGACCAATGGAAGGAAGACGATGAAGTTTTCTGAAGTGACCCACAAACAGCTAGTGACTGTCTTCCCGTCTTCGCAGGTGAGCATTAGCGCTTTTCGTCGGTAAAAGCGTCGCAAATGTCGCGAAGGTCCTTAACGCTCACTAGATAGGCGCGTTCAACAAGGCCATCCAGTTTTGCCACTCTGATCTCCAGTCGTCAGCGCAGTATCTAATCCAACCTCCCGCCGACTTGCCTTGCGCATCAAACCTGTAAGCGAATCTTCCGATCTCAACATAAATGGCCGCGTGAACATGGAACAACGTGTATTCAATACCAGCTTTCTCTAACTTGCTGGCGAATTGTTCCTAGGTCATGTCATTTGTTCCACGGCTCCATTGAGCGGAAAGGCTAACCTTTCCGCTTCTGATCCCGTAGAACAGAGCCATGCGAATCGCACTCTACGCTCGTGTGAGCACGAAAGACCAAAGTTGTGAGATGCAACTCCGCGATCTCCGGGCCTACGGCGCGGCGCGGGGGTTTGACCTTGTCCGCGAATACGTTGACGTGGGCGAATCAGGGTCGAAAGATTCACGCCCCAACCTTAATATGTTGCTGGACGACGCTCGCAAGCGGCAGTTCGACGCAATTGTGGTATGGCGGTTTGATCGCTTCGCACGATCCACCAAGCATTTGCTGTTGGCGTTGGAGGAATTTCGATCGCTTGGCATACAGTTCATCAGCTACCAAGAGAATATGGACACCAGTAGTCCCCTGGGGCAGGCTCTTTTCACCATTGTGTCAGCGGTAGCGCAGCTTGAAAGAGACTTGATTCGGGAGCGGGTGAGTGCCGGGATTCGGAATGCACGAGCGAATGGCAAGAAGTTGGGTCGTCCGAAGAGTCCGGTAGACCGGGAACGGATTCTGGAATTGAAGGCGCAAGGCCTCAGCCTTCGACAGATTGCCACAAAGCTCGGGGTCGGCTACGGTACGGTCCGTGCCAGGCTCCTCTCCTCGCACAAGATGTAACCTCAGAAGAACGAAGAACCCGAAATCGGGTCCCAAGGTAACCTCCGAGTGAACGAGAGTCCGAGAGCTGATCGATTCGGTCAACACAAGCGCGTTCAGCGTTACGAATCGGGATTTAGTCCGAAGGGAAACTCATCGAATACGTCGAATATGCAGTAATTGACTTGACTCTTGGCGCAGCCTAACATCTGTCTCAAATAGGGGCTTTCCGGCATGATTGGCCAAACCATCTCGCACTACTGCATTTCTGAAAAGCTCGGTGGTGGCGGAATGGGCGTCGTTTACAAGGCCGAGGACACCAAGCTCCACCGCTTCGTTGCCTTGAAATTCCTTCCTGGCGGGTACGCGTCAGACTCGCAAGCTCTGAGGCGCTTCGACCGTGAGGCACAAGCTGCTTCCGCCCTGAACCATCCAAATATTTGCACTATCCACGAAATCGGCGATCACAATGGTCAGCCTTTCATTGCGATGGAGTTTCTCGACGGGCAGACGTTGAAGCACCGAATTTCTGGCAAGCCGCTTCCGCTTGAGGAAGTTCTTGAATGGGGAATTGAGATTGCCGACGCGCTCGAAGTCGCTCACGCCGAAGGCATCATCCACCGTGACATCAAGCCCGCGAATATCTTCGTGACCAAGCGCGGTCACGCCAAAATTCTCGATTTCGGTTTGGCGAAGCTGGCACCAGTGGGCGGCGCTAGGAATCTTTCGGAGATGCCCACCGTCAGCGAGCTAGAACAGCTCACTCGACCGGGAACGGCGATTGGCACCATCACGTACATGTCACCCGAACAGGTGCGGGGCGAAGATCTGGATTCACGCACCGACTTGTTTTCATTTGGTGCCGTGCTGTACGAGATGGTGACAGGGCTCTCGCCTTTTCGTGGCGAGACCTCTGGAGTGATTGCGGAAGCTATTCTGAATCGCAGGCCGGTTACGCCGGTGCGACTCAATCCCGACCTTTCCTCAAATCTCGAAGAAATCATCAACAAGGCGCTGGAGAAGGACAGGAAGCTGCGTTATCAGCACGCAGCCGATATGCGAACGGATTTACAACGGCTCAAGCGGGACATCGAGACTGGGCGTATCAATCCGAGTTCCGGGTCGATGCCGGTGGGGCGGGAAAGTGGCTCTCAGCCTGCGGTGGCAGAGGCCGACCCGGAGCCGGGACGCCGCGAGCAACGAGTGCAGCCGTCGATCGCCGTGCTTCCTTTCACCAACATGAGCCGCGACGCCGACGACGATTATTTCTCCGATGGCCTCGCGGAAGAAATCCTCAACGCGCTTACGCAAGTTCAGGGACTAAAAGTGATCGCCCGCACCTCAGCATTCGCTTTCCGAGGCAAGGAACAAGATATCCGCGAGATCGCCAAAACGCTCGGCGTCAGCAATGTGCTTGAAGGCAGTGTCCGCCGGGCCGGCAACCGCCTCCGCATCACCGCGCAGTTGATCCAAGCCGCCGACGGCACACATCTCTGGTCTCAGCGCTATGACCGCGAAATGATCGACGTCTTCGCCATCCAGGATGAAATCAGCCAGGCGATCTCGGAAGCGCTTAAAGTACGGCTGGCTCCCCGCGCAAGGACGGTGAATATCGAAGCCTACCAGTATTACCTGAAAGGACAGTACCACCGCGTGCGCTTCACACCGGAGAGCCTGGCGAAAGCGAAGGATTGCTTTGAGCGGGCCTTGGCCATCGATCCGAATTGTGCTCCGGCTTCCAGCGGATTGGCGGGTTACTACAGCACGCTCGCGGTGCTTGGCATGAAACCGGCTGGCGACATGTGGCCCTTGGTGAAATCGGCTGCGGAGAAAGCGCTGGCCGTCGATCCTGCCAATAGTGAGGCGCACAGCTTGTTGGCGGTTATGGCGGCAAGTTTCGACTATCACTGGAAAGTGGCCGAAACGCATCACCGCAAGGCCATGGCGGCTGAACCCGTCCCGCCCCTGGAGCGATCCCGCTACGCCGTGTGGTATCTACTCCCGTTGGGACGAGTGGCGGAAGCGATGGAACAAAATCGTTTGGCGCTCGAGACCGATCCCCTTTCTATGCTTCTTCACTACTCCATGGCAATATCCATGGCCTGCGCGAAACAGTACCGGGAAACCATTGAGTACGCGCGCAGAGCCCTGGAAATCGACGTGAACTTCTACTATATCTGGTTTGCGCTGGGGCTCGCCCAGCTTGGCGCAGGTTTCGCACAGGAAGCGGTTACCGACTTTAAACGAGTTGTGGAGCTGGCGCCCTGGTTCCACATGGGGGCGTGGTTCTTGGCCGCGGCTTACCGGCAGGCTGGCGACCGCAAGCGTAGCCAGGAATGGGCACGCAAGCTCGATGGCCCACATAGTCAATCCCTCGGGGCTGCGATCTATTACGCCACCGCCTGCGAAGTGGACACCATGTTTGAAGCGCTCGACGAGGCCCACCGGCAGCGCGATGTGTTCCTCGTCCATATTCGAATGTTTCAGACGCTGCCGTTTTTCGACCCCTATCGCGCCGATCCGCGCTTCCAGGCCCTGCTCCAACGAATGAACCTGGCCTAGAACGCCCGGGGAGCGATTGTGGACGGTTTATGGACGGTTCCGTTACCGGAGACTAGGATTGTACTCTTGTTACCAGGCAGATTAGGAATTCGCTCCGCGACGGACATCCTGGGAAACGCATGCGGAACAAGCGCGAGAATGCAATTACCCGCGAAAAGTCGCGTAGTGTTTACCGAACATTTTGCAAGGTCCAATCCGCGGGCCCTCCAGTGGGGTCCGCACCCGGCTGATGAAGAGGTGAGCTAAAAACCCCACGCTAAAGGCACCAGCTAACACCACTATAAAGGATACTTAACCGCGACGGTTTTGGCGGGCGGAAATCTGAAGGTTTCCGCTCACGGCCGGGTGCGGCGGCATCGCGCAAACAACGACAACCACCGCCTGGGACGAGATTTAGAGAGCGATTTCTAATCATGGCGAAGATTAGGCGAACATGATAGGCTTTTGTTTGATACGAATTTCTTTCGTGAAATAGTCACCTTTGCGGTAATGCCTTCATGTTAGTTTACTCACACTGTTAAAATGCCTCTGACTCGCAATCAAATTGCATCCCTGTTGGAAAACAAGAGCATCGCGGCTGTGCGAAGCTGGCTAAAGAGCCTGGACCTCACTCACTCTGCGAATACGAAGACGGAGTTGACAGAAAGAGTCTTCGGTTTGTTGAACGAAGGCGAGTTAACGGAAGAAGAGTTTCGCCGGGGCCTCCTGAGCCTGGAAGAAGCCAGTGCCAAGCGGGTCTTCTTGTTTGGTGTTGAATGTCCTGAGAATGCTGACGAGCATTTCTTGGAAAGCCTTCGACGTGCACGCGTTGGATTGGATGACAACCCAAGGCTAGCGCCTAATCTGCCACGGAACCCAACCCTCGTTTACGTTACAAAGCACGGAAGGGTTATCCGAGCCAAATGGGCGGAGACTCAGGAAAGCGTTGAACCTGACATAGAAAGAGCCAGATTCGTCCGAAATAAATTGACGAAAGTCATCGTGCTGATAGCTGACCTGGAGGCAAGAACCGCCCAGCTTCGCTTCGACAAGCCGGAAGCCATTCATTCCTATAAAGACGGTGACGGAAATACAGACGACAATTTGTTTTTTGGGCATTATGTGAACGCCGCAGCGTCTTTGCTCGGAATGAACCTAGCTCCGACGGATGTACGCAGTGCTCTGCGGTCGCTCGTCGAAACGGTGCCTCGAATAATTCGTCTGGAATCGAAGGATTTTCGGACTGGATCGAATAGCCGCGTGAGGTTTTCATCAAAGACCGATGTGAGAGATGATGGGGATTGGCAGGTAATGCATGCCGAAGGTGGCGATGCATGGGCTTACGACAGAGAATTTGTTCACTGGTTGCCTGCTACGTCGGATGGAAGGCTGAGCAGAGAAGTGTTCACCGCGATTGATGGCAGGACTGGTAAGCTCCGCGTAGAAGCCGATTGTCACGAGGAAGAGCTTGAGTACGCTATCTCAACGATTAGAGCGCATCAAAGCTGAGAATCCTAAGCTCAAGGGATCTATTGATGCACTAGCGGACTATATTGAGCGTTTGCGGTTGCGCGGTCAGAGGGAATTAGAACCGTACCTCGCAGCGCAGGCGCTGCATACAACTGAGGCCTTTGCGCTTGGACTCCTAAAGCTATTTGAAGATGCTGGCCTACTCAAACATTCATACAACATTTATTGCACAAAGCAGCGAACCCTTTTGGCTAATGTTCGAGAAATAGAAGACATTCCCTCGGTCATCTACTGCAAGTTTTGTGACCAGGAACATTGCGACCCAAACGATTTTGAAGTTGAATTAGTTTTTACGGTCGAAGACGCAGCTTGGCAGTCACTGTCTCAAAATGTGGCAACTCATTAGAGGCAGGAAGCGACTCCCCAAGACGTTTTATGAAAAGGCCAGAGAGCTTACGGAACAAGCACGCAGAGAACCTGACCCGCAGGTCCGGAAATTTCTTCTCCAGACGGCGGCCAAATACTACGGAACGGATATGACCCAGAAGGAACCATTCCTGCAAACTTTGGTTGCAGTTGTTGTTGTCTACGTTTTGGTGTTTGGCGTGGTTATTTACGCTTTCAAGAACTTTCCCGTCTATGCGGCGCTCCCATTGATTGTCGCATCCTATGCGGTGTTTGCCTTGTTGATCGGAGCTGCATTCAGGGCTGCTGGCTACATCAGCGAATCTACCTTTCTAGGAATTTTCAAGGCTGGTCTCCGCGCATTGCTGTTTAGGTGGAAGCAATGAGGCTCCCAGCCGTTGTATGATCTATGGCTCAGAGTTTCAGCATGCACTGGTGATCCCCGCGCGCCACTCATCTAGGGTTCCATCCCTTTAATTGGGCGAGCTTCCTCTTTGCCATTGCCAGCACACCATCATAGGTCTGGAAGTTCAGATTGGGGTGATCGAGCTCGATCTTCCGCAGGTCGATTGGGCTGACACGTCCCAGACGCCCGATTATTACAAACATTCGTGGTTTATATGCAAGCAGGCCGTACGTGCTCTGAATAGCTTTCCGATTTTTCTCCTCGTCAAAATACAGGCTGTATTCGCGCAACTGCGCACACGCTTCAAAGACGCCCGCAGAAAAACGAAATCGACGTGCTTTTAAAACAAAGGCAGGAGCTAACGGATGTTTGAGTTCGAGGATGTCACATAAACGGCTTTGGTCAGCGGGTTCAAGGACAAAATCCGGTTTTAGCGGCTCAGCGGCATCTCTTTGCAATACTATCCGCGAATGCGCCGCGCTGTACTGCTCCCCCAATATGAATTGTGGGTTTCGCTCGAAGAATGTCTGCAGGTCACTTTCTTTCACCTGCGCATTATTTATCAGAGATTCGAACTCTTCTACCGCGCCCTCAAGCGCTTGAATCTCCTTCGAATACACGTAGAGAATATTTAAGAGATTCTGGCTTCTATCGAGGAGTCTGTAAGTGCCGTCAGAAGTAACTGAAATTAATCGGATTTCCTTGCCTTCCAGCGCGAGCGCAACGAGATCTGTATCGGAAGTCTCCTTTTCTTGATCCGGTAACGACCTCTGCTCTAACGCGCTCAGTTTCTCAAATTCCGCACGCAGATTTGTGTCCAACTCGTTCTGTTGGCCCTCCTCAATGTCGTCATATATAGCTCGCCAAAAATTCAGCTCGCGTTTGTCTACACCGAGCAGGATCAAATCGTCGAGAAGTCTATTGAGGTCTTCCTTATTCATGATTTCTAGAAAGAGCGTACACGCCGTCGGGAGTTGAAGTATACCTCCAGGAGAAAATGGAAAAATAGACCCCGACGCTGCGGCAGAATTAGGCAGCGAGATGGTCTCTGCAACGGCCACAGTGAATTGTTTCGGTTGTACCACATCGCGATCCTCGATTCGCGGAGAGTCGCCGAAAGGGCAGAGGCGTGGGAGGGTGGGCGTACCAACCCTCCCTGCATCTCCGAAACTAGCAGGACCCTTTTATTGTCACGATGGTCTTAAGCACTGCCCTTCGCTGCCAGAGCCGCCTGAAAGTGCTTAGCGTCAACGCCCGCTTTTGCCCGCTGCTCCCAGGTCATCTTTGGTCCCTGCGGGCCATACACCTTTACGAACTAGGCTTTTGTAGGGCGTCCGGCGGGCGCGAAAAGGCGCGTGCCCTCAGCGATGTGCGCACGGGGAAGGAAGCTATTTGTTGAGTTGGAGCCGATTTGGAAGTTGCTGCTGGGGCCGATTGGTCCGCAGCACAAAGGTCTCCTCCCCGCGCAAACGACCCATCATCTGCTGGAGCTGTTTAGAACAACCGTCTCATACGATCCGCCTCGCGTACTGCAATTGGCAGCGGACCTATTCAAGGGTTTCAACATGGGATACCAGTCCGACCAAATGGCCATAGGAGAAATCGTCCAGTTCGCGGAAGTGATTCTGGCGGATCACAAGGAGATTCTGAAAGACCCTACCAACGCTTCAAATCTTGCTTCGATACTCGATCAATTCGTCGAAGTGGGCTGGCCGCAAGCAACGCAGCTTGTGATGAAACTCGATAGCGCGGTCAGATGAAGCCAGGAGGAAGAACAGATTCTGGATCCCCCCACCGCCCCTACTAACCAACCTTTTTTCTTGAACAACTTAGCGGTTTGTCGAGGCGGCAAAGGCGGCAATAAGAGCCTCAAGGGTGGCACCTATGGCTCTCGCACTCTGGAGCATTGCCAGAAAACTACATCCAGCGAAATAGCTTGTGCACAGCGCTTGCGGAGTGTCCTCGCTTGCCTGACGGGTGGCCTCTTTGAAATTCCATCCGACCACGCAATTAAACAGACTGTTGCCGAATAGCGACCCACGTTGGGAACCGAGTTTTCACCCCAACGTTGGGCTTTCTTGATACCTCACCTGCTCTGAAAAGCCCTTTGCTGAAAGCCCAGTAGCTCCCCGCCAAAATTAGCACCTCAGTGCCATAGGTTTTTACCGATTGAAAAGGTAAAGTACGCTTACTAGGACGTAAGCGACATAAACAGACGTAACGCGAAATCCTAGCAAAGTGAGGAAAGTGGCGTTTTTAGCGGCTTTCTGACAGGTACGGTTTAATTCCAGGTCTCCCAGCCAAAATCTTCCATGAATTAGCGAAGGCCCCTCGCTCGGTCTGCGAGTTGTGGGTGCGATTTTTGGTTAACAATAAGAGGCTCCCCCCTCCTAGGTTTTTCATAAGTGTTGATTCTAAAGGGAGATAAAGTTGTTTGTTTTGTATCAGTTGTGTAAGTGTTGATTCTAAATAAGTTACGGTGGACGAAAAACAGGGCAAGAATCTTGGCGGAGAGTGGGTAGTATCCCCCCGGTGTTTTTTTGTAAGAATGTGATTCGATGGGAGTTAAGTAGTGGGGGTCGGCGAAGAATATGATTCTTAAGGAGATAGCGGCGTTGGGGAGGGTACAGGGGGTGGCTCGCGAGAGAAATATGTGGAATGGTAGTATTGGATTGAAAGCATGAGAGTTTCCGCCAAGTGAAAAAGAGGGTGTCGTGATCGTGATCGTGATGGGGACGACCGGTTCTGGCAAGACCACCATCGGCACACTGCTGGCGAAGCGGTTGGGGTGGGAGTTTGTGGACGCCGATGACTTTCACCCGGCGGCGAATGTCGAGAAGATGAAGCACGGCATTCCGCTGACGGACAAGGATCGGGAACCATGGTTGAAGGTTTTGCACGATAAAATTGTCGAGTGGAGCGCCGAGAAGCGAAGCGTCGTACTAGCGTGCTCGGCCCTAAAGCAGAGTTATCGCGATGAACTGCACGCCAGCTCTGATGTTAGGTTTGTGTATTTGAAAGGCAGCTACGAGTTGTTTTCGCGGAGGGTACTCGCGCGAAAGGGACACTTCGCAAAACAAGACCTGCTCGCAAGCCAGTTTGCAACGCTCGAGGAGCCTACCGATGCAGTCACGGTGGACGCCTCGCCTGCTCCAGAACAGATCGTCGGCGAAGTGCGCACGCGGCTCGACTTGGCGAAAGGCTGAGATTCGCACCGGCAAGGGCGCCAGACTCAATCCAGAGTGAAGGCGATGTACATCAGCTTTTGATCCCGCTGAATTTGAAGTACCACCGCTGCACCCGGCGGCAGGTTCTTAAGCGCGTTGCGTAATCGGTCGAGAGTAGTCATCGGCTCGCTGTTGAACGTACGGATCACGTCGCCGGTCGTCAGCGGCACTTCCGAGGTGGCTCCTGCGGCGCGCGCGGCGACAATGATGCCGAAGGGGTCGCGCAGTTCCGGCACCATGGCCGCTATGCGCTTGTCGATTTCTACAGCCAGAATTCCGAGGGCCGGCACCAGACTTTTTTCAGGATCAGCCAAGGCAGTGATCTGGTCCATGTCCTTGGGCGGATCCATGAGGGCCACGTCGAAGCCCAGCCTGAGCTTGCCTCTAAGGAGGTCGAGATGCACCTTGTCCCCGCTCTCGCGAGACATCAGATGAAATGCCACATAAGGGACGCTGCTTGCGGCTTTTCCGTCGATCGAGAGCAGGACATCCCCGATACGGAGTCCTGCGGCCTCGGATGGCCCGCCCGGCAGGACGTCCGAGACCACAACGCCGAAATTGCGTGGGAGCTTCAATCCATCCGCCAGAGGTTGCGTAATCGTCTGTACGCTGATGCCAATTTCGGGCCGGTGCAGATGGCCGAATTTGCGCAACTGCTGGTAAGCGAGGTTGACGACACTGCTAGGAATCGCAAAGCCAAGCCCCTCGTTTCCGCCTGACTGCGAAAGGATGAAGGTATCCACGCCGACGACCTCACCGTCGACATTAACCAGCGGCCCGCCAGAATTGCCTGGGTTAATAGGGGCATCCGTCTGGATATAAACCATGGTCGAGTCGGGATCAGTCTGTCGCGCGACTGCGGAGATAATTCCGTGGGTCACGGTATTGCGAAGTCCTTCAGGGCTTCCGAATGCAAAGACGGACTCCCCTTGGTGAAGATTTCGGTAGCTCGCAAGTTTTAGAGCACGAAGTCCGGTGGCGTCCACCTTGAGCAGGGCGAGATCGATTTCTGTGGTGACGCCGATGATGCGAGCCGAGACAAGACTTGTTTTTGCAGCCAGCGCACCTTCCGCGAAATCGTCTGAGCTGCCGCTTGAGAGCACGACCTGCACTCTCTGAGCACCTTTCACCACATGCGCGTTAGTAACAATGTATCCGCTAGGATCGATGATGAATCCTGAACCAATGGCCCGTTGCCGCCCAATGACCACGCCTGTGTTGCCGTGTTCGGGCTCTTCGATTTGGCCATAACCTGACACCAGAATCTGTACCACGCTGGGGGACACTTTCCGAATCAGGGCATCCACGGATTCATTCATCCGGCGCAATTCGTCCATCGGGCGTGTCTGGCTCTGACACTGGCCTGGAGCAACGGGAAGAAGCAGAAGAGCGGCACCCCCAAGAAGGAGGCGGGACATCCATCTATGCATCCGCACCAGAGTGAGTGCTTCGGACTGGAACATGGGATATATCTCCTCAAAGGTTTGCTGTTTCATTGGACGCATTTAAGGTCCCTCAGAGTACAACAATAAGCGGCCACAGTGGTCTCGAAGCAGGGAAAGGCCTTCAAGAACAAGAGCTTCAGCCCGTCGTCCGACCAAAAAACATTTGAGCAAATAATTGCGACAAAAATGGCGGATGACGCATCCGATTCTTAAGGAATTTGCTTCATCTCCGAGGGCGTGTCGGAACGAGCACGCTTGCGGCACCGGTTACTTCTAGAATTTCTGAAAGATGCGACCATAAACCATAATTAACCGCGTCAACTGAGGGGCTCCCGACCATGGCCAGACTGCAATCCAAAGAAGATCAGCGGCTCGAGGAAGACCGCAACCGCAAGAAATACTGGAAGCGCTGGGGCCCGTATCTCTCCGAACGGCAGTGGGGCACGGTGCGAGAGGACTACAGCCCCGGTGGGACGGCCTGGGAGTATTTCCCCCACGATCATGCGCGCTCGCGCGCCTACCGCTGGGGGGAAGACGGTATCGGTGGTATCTCCGACCGGCATCAGATGATTTGCTTTGGGCTGGCGCTTTGGAATGGCCGCGATCCCATCCTCAAAGAAAGACTCTTCGGCCTTACGGGAAACCAAGGCAATCACGGGGAAGATGTGAAGGAGTATTACTTCTACCAGGACTCCACACCCACGCATAGCTACATGCGTATGCTTTACAAATATCCGCAAGCGGAATTTCCGTATGCGCGCCTCGTGGAAGAAAATAAAAACCGAAGCCGGCAAGACCCCGAATTCGAGCTACTCGACACAGGCGTTTTTGCTGACGATCGCTATTTCGACGTATTTATCGAATATGCCAAGGCGGACGTCGAAGACATTCTGATAAAAATCACAGCCGTGAATCGCGGCCCCGAGCCGGCTACGCTGCAGCTTCTCCCCTCCTTGTGGTTCCGCAACACCTGGTCCTGGGGTAAGGATTTGCGCAGGCCAAGCGCACAAAGGGCTACAAGCATCGCCGGCTGTGTGTGTGCCGAGGTCGAACATTGGCGATACGGCAAGCGATGGCTTCTCTGCGCCGGCGAGCCGGAACTGCTCTTCACGCAAAACGAGACCAACTACGCCCGCCTGTTCAATGGCAAAAACCGGACGCCCTACGTGAAAGACGCTTTCCACGAATACTTGATACGTGGGAATAAATCCGCCGTAGACCCGAAGCAGTCGGGCACAAAAATGGCAGCGTATTATCCTCTTCAACTCGGCCCTGGTCAGTCCGAAACCATCAAGCTTCGTCTGACCGATAGGGAACCCCTCGCTTCGATGCAACGAGGCTTGGGGGTAGTCGGCACGATCACCTCGCCTGGCCATGCCGAGGCTGGCGAAAACGTCCCACCCGCCAATGATTTTGCGACAGGTTTTGACAACGTCTTTGCAATTCGCCAGAAGGAAGCCGATGAATTCTATGCTTCGCGGGTAACTTCGGAATTATCCGACGACGCAAAAAATGTAATGCGCCAGGCTTTCGGCGGCATGTTGTGGTCCAAGCAGTTCTATCACTACGACGTTCGCTCCTGGCTTGACGGTGATCCTGCGGGTCCTCCTCCCCCTCCCGAACGCATGAAAGGGCGCAATAAGGATTGGACCCACCTCTATAACGACGACGTCATGTCGATGCCGGACAAATGGGAATATCCGTGGTACGCCGCCTGGGATTTGGGATTCCACTGCATTGCTCTCGCGCTCGTGGACCCCGATTACGCGAAGGAGCAGATCATTCTGCTGCTTCGCGAATGGTACATGCATCCCAACGGGCAACTGCCGGCTTACGAGTGGGCTTTTGGCGACGTCAATCCACCTGTCCATGCATGGGCTGCCTGGCGCGTTTACAAAATCGAACGGAGGGTACGCGGCGTTGCGGATCGCGGCTTCCTCGAAAAAGTCTTCCACAAACTCCTGCTTAATTTCACATGGTGGGTGAATCGCAAAGATCCCGACGGGATGAACATTTTCCAGGGTGGTTTTCTCGGTCTCGACAACATTGGAGTCTTCGACCGTTCCGCGCCGCTTCCTACCGGGGGCCATCTTGAGCAATCCGACGGCACCAGCTGGATGGGAATGTACTGCCTCAATATGTTGGCCATCGCTTTGGAACTAGCCAAGGAAGATCCAGCCTACGAAGATGTCGCCAGCAAATTCTTCGAACATTTTGTGAACATCGCCCACGCCATGAATGATATGGGAACCGAAGGCCTCTCTCTTTGGGACAACGAAGACGGCTTTTACTACGACGTGCTGCACCTCCCAAATGGCGACGACCATTTCATGAAGATTCGATCCATGGTTGGACTGATTCCTTTGTTCGCGGTGGAGACTCTTGAGCCGGAGATCGTAGACCGCTTGCCGGGCTTCAAGCGCCGTATGCAATGGTTTGTCGACAATCACGCAGACGTCCCCGAACACATCGAAATGACGCAGCGTTCCGCGCGCGGCGTCCGGCGCCTGCTTTCGCTGGCAAGCCGCAAACAACTCAAGCGCATTCTCAGCCACATGCTTGACGAGACGGAGTTCTTATCTGCCTATGGGATCCGCTCCCTTTCGCGCTATCACCTCGATTATCCTTACAAAGTACAGGTCAATGACCATATCAGCCGGGTTGATTATGAGCCCGCGGAGTCGACTAGCGGCATCTTCGGCGGAAACTCGAATTGGCGCGGCCCCATCTGGTTTCCCCTCAACTATCTACTTGTGGAATCGTTGCAGAAGTACCACCACTATTACGGCGAAGATTTCAAAGTGGAATGCCCGGCCCGGTCAGGAAATGAATCAGATCTTTGGGAAGTCTCTGCGGAGATCTCCCGCCGTCTCGTTCACATTTTCGTGCGTGGAAAGGATGGCCGCCGTCCCGTCGCCGGCGGCACGGAAGTTTTCCAGAAAGACCCGCACTGGAAAGACTTGCTCCTCTTCTATGAATATTTCCATGGCGACAACGGCGCCGGCATCGGCGCGAGCCACCAGACGGGCTGGACCGGTCTCGTCGCTAAATTGATCGAACAGAGCGGAGAATAATGTGACGGACGTCCAGTTTCGTCCGGCAGCTGCCGAGGACGAGAGCGCGTTGCTCCGCATGATGCGCAATCTGGCGGAGCAGGAGCCTGGTGCCTATTTTTTCGACGAGCCGGTTGTTCGCGAAGTGCTTCGAAGGTTCCTTGCGAGTCCGGACCTGGGACAGGCCTGGGTTTTCTTGGATCGAGAGACACCTGTTGGCTACATTGTTTTGACCTTTGGTTACAGCTTCGAATTTCACGGGCGGGATTCTTTCATCGACGAGTTGTATATCGAGCCGCAATACCGTCGGCAGGGAATTGGCAGGCGCGCCATGCAGTTTGTGGAGGAGCGCGCCCGCAAACTGGGAGTGAATGCCATTCATCTTGAGGTCGACCAGGGCAACGACCCTGCCGCTGAACTCTATCGGCGTGCGGGCTATGACGATCACGCCCGTTTCCTTATGACCAAGTGGCTCAAGCCGGGCAACCACTGATCAGAGAGTTGCGCAAAGCTATCATCCAGGAAGAGGGTGTCCGTGATGACTCAACAAATCGAATCCCCATCTGGACTGCGCTCCCCGGTCCGTTTCGGACGCGATATTTGCGGAAATCTTTCCGCGGCCGAATCTCGAGAATGGCTTGTCACCAACGGCATAGGCGGCTTTGCTTCCGGACCCATCGCCGGTGGCATGACCCGCCGCTATCACGGACTCCTCATCGCTGCTCTTCAGCCGCCGCTTGGGCGAACACAGCTCGTAGCCTTTCTTGAAGAGACCGTTCGTTATAACGGAGAGACTTTCGCGCTTTCGACGCACCGCTGGGGCAGCGGGGTCGTCGATCCGCAGGGATTTTTCTTTCTCGAAAGCTTCCATCTCGAGGGCACCACTCCTGTTTGGACTTATGCGCTGGCGGATGCTTTGCTCGAAAAACGCGTCTGGATGGTCCAGGGCGAAAACACGACTTTTGTTCATTACACTGTCGCGCGAGGCAGCGGACCTCTGGAGATCGACCTGAAAGCGCTCGTCAATTACCGCGATTTTCATTCGTTGACGCGTGCCGGCGACTGGCATATGAAAATCGCTCCGGTGGAACACGGAGTAATGGTTCTGCCATTCGACACGGCAACTCCGTTCTTTCTGAAATGCGCCGAAGCTTCCTGCGAGCCGCGTCACGAGTGGTATCGAGATTGTTTCTTGCCTAGGGAGACCGAGCGCGGACTTGAAGATCG
>Ga0210388_10000549_pt1 | contig 30496 bp, 29 predicted proteins | sample IncBWC19OmetaG_FD_155485 | JGI IMG/M metagenome (GOLD analysis project Ga0210388, IMG submission 155485) | Forest soil microbial communities from Barre Woods Harvard Forest LTER site, Petersham, Massachusetts, United States - Inc-BW-C-19-O ...
GATCCCCTCGGCGCTGATTTCCTGGGCCTCGGACTGCATCCGCTCCATCGCCAGCTCGCGCGCGTCATACAGCGCCTGGGTGAAGTTCGACAGCTCGACGTTGCGCCCGGTCTGCGCCATCGACTGGAACATGCCGCGGTGCGCCACGTGGTAGACGCAGCTGCCCATCACCATCCCCACCGGGCGGTGTCCTGTGCGCAGCAGCGTCCAGAAGTCCTGGCCTGACAAGTCGCTCGTGAACGGCCGGCCGTTGGGGGCGCGGTGCATCGCCCCTTCGCGGTGCTTGACGGCGGTGCCGATCGCGATGAACTCGGCCATGTCCTGACCCCACTCGTAGCGCCCGATGTCCAGGCGCACGCCGACGACGCCGTCGGCGCCGAGCTGGTCGGCCTCCTCCTCCATGCGCGTCATCGCCAGCTGGCGCGCGCCGTACATCGCTTCTGACAGGACTGTCATCTCCTGGCTTTTCTTCCAGCCGGCCATCTGGATGCCGATGTGGTAGATCGAGCTGCCCACCACGAGGCCGAGCGGCTCGAAGCCGGCCTGCTTGACGAGCAGGAACTCGTTCACAGACAGGTCTGAGGTGAAGAGTCCTTGACGATTCTGCTCGAGACGGGCGCGGCCCGCCTCGGGGACGCCCTCGAGTGAGGAGGGGTCATACGGGGTCTCGCGCTCGTTCATTTCGTTCGTGCTCCTTCTCAGGTGTACAGGTCGACTACCGGTTTCGGCGCGTCGACCGTCGTGTCGGCGTCCTCGCGGATCGCCGTGCCCACGGCGGTGAACGTCACCATCAGTCCTCTGATCTCGCGCATGCCGACGCCGCCGCCGAGCGTCTGCGGGCGGACCGTGTGCCCGACGTTCATGCCGACGACGCCGGAGGCGCCGAGCGCGGCGGCCTGGCCGCTGATCCGCTGCATGACGGCCTCGCGCGCGCTGTATATAGCCTGGGTGAACTCGCGCAGCTCGAAGCTTTCCACGCCCATCGTCATCGGGCCGGCGCCACCCATGCCGCCCCCCATCATCCCCCCGTAGACATAGCTCGTGAAGAACACCGCGCTCCACGCGACGATCCCCAGCGGCTCGAAGCCGCCGCGCACGAGCATCGCGTACTCCGCCACCGACAGCTCGGTCAGCACCGGGTGCTGGACGCGAGCGCCCTCACGACGCACCGCGGTGCCGACCACCACGTGCTCGAGCGCCAGCCCGCCCGTGTCAAGCTGGCTTTCGCCGGCGCGCGTCTGCACCCCTACGACCGCGTCGGCACCGACGTGGCGGGCCTCCTCGCCGAGGCGCACCAGGGCGCGTCCGCGGACCTCGTTGAGCGCCTCAGACAGCGTGTCGAGCTCGAACAGCATCGCGCCGCTGTAGCCCATGTTGCCCCACGAGGACTGGTAGCCCATCTGGTAGATCGAGCTGCCCATCACCTGCGACAGCGGCTTCAGGCCGAGCTGGTGGCACAGCGCGAAGCCGTTGACGGAGAGGTCGGACGTGAAGGACGCCTCCCCGCCGTGCTCGCCGAGCTCGCGCAGACGGCGCACGGCCGACAGCGGGATGCCTCCCTGTTCGACCCGCGCCAGCGACTGCTGCTGCTCCTGCTCCAGGTCCTGCTCGGGCTGCGGATCGGGGCCGCTCATCTCAGCGCAGGAGCTCCTCGAGCGCGCTGCGCGCCTGCGCGCTGCGCTCCGCCTCGGCGCGCAGGTCAGCGGTCAGCGCCGCGATCCACTCATCCGGCGAGAGCGCCTCGCGCTTGATCGCGATGCCGCCGGACTGGCGCTCACGAAAGCCCTGCACGCGCCCGTCATCGACCGACAGCTCGTACGCGCAGGGGCCGAGCTCGACGTGCACGCGGCGCACGCGCTTCTCGCCGCGGCCGAGCATGCCCGAGCCGCGGCGCTCGACCCGCGCGCGCCCGGGCAGCGCCTGCTCGAGCTTGCTCGCGAGCACCTCGACCGAGATCGCGAGATCGGTGCCGTCGCCACGCAGGCCGGCTGCTGCAAGGTCGAACGTGTCCTCGGCGCTCACTCCGTGCAGGGTACCCGGAGCCGGAGGCCGGCCACGCCACGTGCGCGGCAGGCCTCCGGTCCGGAGAAACGCGGCGTCAGTGCAACAGGTCGAGCGTGTTGTTGGAGTCGTTGACGAAGTACACGCCGCGCCCGTTCGGCGCGAGCGTCAGGCCGAACAGCCCGCCTTCGCCTGCTTCGGTTTCAAACGGCGGGAACTGATGGCCGGACGGCGTCGTCTCGACGAGGTTGCCGTCGTTTGCGTTGGCCGTGAGGATGTCGCCGTTGGGTGCGATCGTCAGCCCGAGCGGGCCGTTGAGGAAGCCACCTTTGGCGACCGTGAGGCCGCCGTCGGTGCCCAGCGGCGTCTGCCGGAACAGCGCCTGGGGGACCGCCGCGATGCGGTTGGCCGCGGTGTCGGCGACGTACAGCGTGCCTTCGGGGCCGAGGCCGTCACCGGTGGGGCCGACGACGAGCGCCGCTTCGCTGGTGCGCTCGGGGAAGCCGTCGGCGATCACCCGCTCGGAGGTCACGATCGGCGCGTGGCCGGGCAGCGTCAGCAGCCCGAGCCGCACGACGGTCCCACCGTCCGTCACTTCTTCGCCTTTCGCGACCGTGCCGTTGAGCACGTTCGTGACGAACAGGTCGGTCAGCGGTCCCGCCGACACCGCAGTCAGGTCCCACGGTCCGTTGATCGCGCCCCCTGAGATCGTCTTGATCACGTGGCCGGTGCTGTCGAGCACGATCAGGCCGCCTGCGGTCGCGGTGGCGGCGTTGCCGTTCGTTGTCGGCAGGCTCCCGACCACGACGTCGCCGCCGGGCAGGATCGCGAGCGCGGTTGTCAGGCCGACGCCGAAGGGGACGCTGCCGGGGCCGATGTGGGCGAACAGCGACAGCTGCCCCGTCGGGCTCTCCTGCACGATTGTCGTGCCGGTGCCCTGCAGGTTTCCGGAGTTGTTGAAGTTGCTGATGAGGATGTCGCCGCGCACCAGCGAGCCGACGCTGCTGGGCACGGTGACGATGCCGTAGGGGTTGACGTCGCCGTTGGACGGCACAGTGGTGCCGATTTCGGTGACCGTGTTGAACTGGCCGAGGAACGGCGGTCCCAACGCGAGCGCGGTCGCGGACGCGGACGCGAGCACCGCGAGCGCGAGCAGCGCGGGAAGAATGACGAAGCGCTTGAGCATTTCTGCCCTCCCAGCGATTTGAAGATGGTCCAATCGATTGAGCCTTCACGCTGCAAGGACTCCGTCCGCGGCCCGACCTTCCCGCACGTAATAGGGTTGGTGCCCACGACCACAGGAAGCGAGGGGAGCGATGGCGCGGCGGATCGAGAAGGTGGGGGTGCTCGGAGCGGGCCTGATGGGGCACGGCATCGCGCAGGTGGCCGCGCAGTCCGGCTACGAGGTCGTGCTGCGCGAGCTCGACGACGCGACGCTGCAGAAGGGGATCGCCAAGATCGACAAGCAGCTCGCGCGCGCCGTTGAGAAAGGCAAGTCCTCGCAGGAGGACGCCGACGCGGTGCGGGCGCGCATCCGCGGCACCGTCGACTACGCCGAGCTTGGGGACTGCGACCTGGTGATCGAGGCGATCACCGAGAGCTTGCCGCTGAAGCTAGAGATGTGGCGCGAGATCGACCCGATCGTCAAGTCCGAGGCGGTGTTCGCGACCAACACCTCGTCGCTGGCTGTGATCGACCAGGCCGCCGCCACCGGCCGTCCGGGCCAGTTCGTGGGGCTTCACTACTTCAACCCGGCGCAGGTGATGAAGCTCGTCGAGGTCGTGCGCTGCATCACCACCAGCGACGACGCGTTCGAGACCGCGCTCGAGTTCGCGCGCTCCGAGGGCAAGCTCGCGATCCCGACCAAGGACAAGGCCGGCTTCATCGTCAACCGTCTGCTCGTTCCATACATGCTCGACGCGATCCGCGCCTACGAAGAGGGCGTCGGCTCGGTGGCTGAGATCGACGAGGCGATGAAGGCCGGCGCGGGGCACCCGATGGGACCGCTGACGCTCGCGGACTTCGTCGGCCTGGACACGATGGGATCGATCTGCGACGTGCTCTTCGACGAGTTCCGCGAGCGGCGCTTCGCGCGTCCGCCGACGCTGCGCAAGATGCTCAGCGCGGGCTGGTTCGGGCGCAAGTCCGGTATCGGCTTCTACGACTACTCGGGCGCGGAGCCCGCCGAGAACACAGCTCTTTAGAGGGCGATCGACGCGGGCCGCCCCGCCGCCAGGCGCCCTAATCGGATCCCGAGCGCCTGCAAGCACCCGGGATCTTCGCGCGCGAGGTACATTCAACGGATGAGCGAGTTGTCGAGTCTGCGTGTCGCGGACGCCGATCGCGAGCAGCTCGTGGATGAGCTGCGTGAGCACGCGCTCGCGGGCAGGCTCACCTCGGAGGAGCTCGAGGAGCGCATCGGCGGCGCCTACAGCGCCTGCACGCGCGGCGACCTCGACGTGTTGCGCGCCGACCTGCCGGTCAGCTCGGGGTCGGTCAAGCTCGCGCTCGTCAAGCGCAAGGGCCAGCTGCGCCGCCGGCTGGCGCAGGAGGCGGGCGGCGCGATCGGCATCTCCGCGCTGAGCGTGGCCGTGTGGCTGCTCACCGGCGGGCATCATCAGGGCGAGTTCTGGCCTGCGTGGGTGATCGCGATCACGCTGCTGCCAGTGATCCGCGACTCGTGGCGCCTGTTCGGGCCGGCATCCGACCTCGACATCGTCGAAGCGCGCCTGCAGGCGCGCCACGAACGCAATCTCTCGCGTGGGCGCCGCGGGCGCCACCGGTATCGAGGGCTGCCGCGCCCGTGAGCAACCTGAGCGACGCCACCGAGCGCGCGCTCGGTGGCGGCCCGGAGCGTCACCGGCAGAAGGCGATCGAGCAGGGCAAGCTGCCGGTGCGCGAGCGGATCGCGCTGCTGCTCGACGCCGGCTCCTTCGCCGAGGAGGCGCTGCTGGCGAATTGGCACGAGGACGGCCTCGGCGCCGACGGCGTCGTCATCGGGGTGGGGGAGATCGGCGGGCGCGCGGTCGCGCTGATGGCCAACGACCCGACCGTCAAGGCCGGCTCGTGGGGGCCGAAGACCGTGGAGAAGATCCTGCGCATCCAGGAACGCGCGCTGAGCCTGCAGATCCCGATGGTCTACCTCGTCGACTCGGCCGGCGCGCGGATCACCGAGCAGGTGCAGATGTTCCCCGGCCGCCGCGGCGCGGGGCGCATCTTCCACAACCAGGTGAAGCTGTCGGGGGTCGTGCCGCAGGTGTGCGTGCTGTTCGGCCCGAGCGCCGCGGGCGGCGCCTACATCCCGGCGTTCTGCGACATCGTGATCATGCGCGAGGGCAACGCGTCGATGTACCTGGGCTCGCCGCGCATGGCCGAGATGGTGATCGGCGAGAAGGTCACGCTCGAGCAGATGGGGGGAGCGCGCATGCACACGGGCGTCTCCGGCTGCGCGCACCAGCTCGTCGACAGCGACGCCGAGGGGATTCACTTCGCACGCCGCTATCTCTCATATCTGCCGACCAGTTGGCGCGAAGAGCCGCCGCTGGCCCCACCCGAGCCGCCGCTCGACGCGCCCGGGGAGGCGGGCATCGGCGGGCTGATCCCCGCGGATGAGAACAAGCCGTTCGACATCAAGCTGCTGCTCGATGCGCTGATCGACGACGGTTCGTTGCTGGAGATCCAGCAGCGCTGGGCGAAGGAGCTGGTCGTCGGCTTCGCGCGCCTGGAAGGCCGCGCGATCGGGATCGTGGCCAACCAGCCCAAGCACAAGGGTGGCGTGCTGTTCACCGACTCCGCCGACAAGGCGGCGCGCTTCATCTGGACGTGCAACGCGTTCAACGTGCCGCTGCTGTTCCTCGCCGACGTGCCCGGCTTCATGATCGGCACGCAGGTCGAGCGCGAGGGCATCATCCGCCACGGCGCCAAGATGATCAGCGCCGTCAGCGAAGCGACGGTGCCGAAGATCTCGGTGATCGTGCGCAAGGCGTACGGCGCGGGCCTGTACGCGATGGCCGGACCGGCGTTCGAGCCCGACTGCTGCATCGCGCTGCCGAGCGCGTCGATCGCGGTGATGGGCCCGCAGGCGGCGATCAACGCCGTCTACTACAACCAGCTGCAGGCGATCGACGACGAGGACGAGCGCGCCGCGAGGACCGCGCAGCTGCGGGACGAGTACGCGCAGGATATCGACATCCTGCACCTCGCCTCCGAGCTCGTGATCGACGCCGTGATCGAGCCCGACGCGCTGCGCGCCGAGCTCGTGCGGCGGTTCGCGCACGCCGCGGGCAAGCAGCGCGAGTGGCCGGCGAAGCACAACCCGGTGACGCCTGTCTGAAGCGGCCGGCTAGAGCGCTGCCCCCGCTGCGCGTGTCTGCTCGTCCTGGAACGGCGGGTAGGTCTCCGTCAGCAGCAGCAGGTACGCGTCCGAGCGCGCCATGTAGGAGTTCGCGAGCACCATCAGGTCGAACAGTCCGCGCGGGAGCTTGCCGGTGATCACGATCACCACCCACGCGCCGAGCGCGCCGATCTCCAGCAGGATGTTCATGACGTAGCGCAGGATCGCGATCGGGATCGCCAGCAGCAGCCGGAAGAGCGTCTTCAGGCGGCTGTAGCTCTCGATCGGACCGGCGAACTCCATGCGCACCGGATAGTCGGGGTCGTCCGCGCCGCTGAACGGCGGGTAGGGATCGCACAGCAGCGCGAAGTAGGCGGTGCTGCGCGCGAGCGTGCGGTTGAAGCCCGAGACGAAGTCGAACAGCGCTCGCGGGTAGCGGGCGGTGATCACGATCGCGAACCACGCGATCACGACAGCGATGTACGCGGCGATTCCGTACAGGTACAGCCAGATGAACACGGGTATCGCCAGGATCAGCCTGAAGAAGGCCGTCAAGCGGTTACGCCGCTCGACGTACTCGACCTCGAAGGTCACCGGATATGGCATCGGTCAGCTCCCCCTTTGCTAGTGCTGCGTTGGCCTCCCCGCGGATAGCGTAGATCGCGCGGCGGCGGCGCGGGCGGCCTTTGCACTAGATTGCTGCTGCGATGGACTCCGTCGAGCTCGCCTACGCCGGAATCGCCCGCCAGGCGGAGCTGATCGCCGCCGGGGAGGTCTCCTCGCGCGAGCTGCTCGACACGTATCTCGATCGCATCGCGCGGCTGGACACGCGCCTGAACGCGTTTCGCATCGTGTTCGCCGAGCGCGCGCGCCTGGAAGCCGACCAGGCTGACGCACGCCGCGGAGCGGGAGGCGAGGCGGCGGGTCGGCCGCTGCTCGGTGTGCCGATCGCGGTCAAGGACGACATCGACGTCGCGGGCGAGGTGACGACGTACGGCACCAACGCCTACGGTGAGCCGCCGAGCGCTGACGCCGAGGTGGTGCGGCGCCTGCGCGAGGCGGGCGCGGTGATCATCGGCAAGACCAACGTGCCAGAGATGACGCAGTGGCCGTTCACGGAGACCGCGACGTTCGGCGCGACGCGCAACCCGTGGGAGGAGCAGCACGCGCCCGGGGGTTCCAGCGGCGGCAGCGCCGCTGCCGTCGCGGCGGGCCTGGTCGGCGCCGCGCTCGGCTCCGACGGCGCCGGCTCGATTCGCATTCCCGCCGCGTGGTGCAACCTGTTCGGCCTGAAGCCCCAGCGCGGGCGCGTGTCGATGGCGCCGCGCAGGCGCGGCTGGCACGGGCTGTCCGTCAAGGGCGTGCTCGCGCGTCGGGTCGCCGACACGGCGCTGTTCCACGACGTCGCCTCGGGCGCCATCGACACGGACATCGACCGCGTGCCGGCGCCCGCGCTCCCGTTCGCGACCGCCGCCGCCGCGCCTCCGGGGTCGCTGCGAATCGCATTCTCGACGAGCTTCCCGGCGGGCGTGATCGCGAAGCTCGACGACGACGCCCGCCGCGCGTTGGCGGAGACCGTCGAGCTGCTGCGCTCGCTCGGGCACCAGGTGAACGAGCACGACCTCGAATACACGCCTGGCGTGAAAGCCGAGGTGATGGCGCAGGTCACGCGCCGCTACCTGCGTGGCGTCCACGACGAGGTGGCCAAGCTCCCGCACCCCGAGCGTCTCGAACGTCGCACACGCGCGATGTCTCGCATCGGCGGCCTGATCCCGATGTCGCTGCTCGAGCGCTCGCTCGCCGCCGAGGCGGAGCTTTCACGCAAGCTCAACCGCGTGTTCGAGGACCACGACGTGCTGCTCACGCCGGCGACCGCCGCGCCGCCCCCGCGCATCGGCCAGCTGCAGGGGCGCGGCGCGTTGTGGACGCTCAACGCGGTCGCCGGCTGGGTGCCGTACAACGGCGTCTGGAATGTCACCGGCCAGCCGGCCGCGTCGGTGCCGGCTGGCTTCGGCGCAGACGGACTGCCGCGGGGGGTGCAGCTCGTTGGGCGCCCGGCGGACGAGGCGACGCTGCTGTCGCTCGCCGGTCAGCTGGAAGCCGAGCGCCAGTGGGCCGAGCAGCGCCCGCCAGAGCCCTCGTGAACGAGGCGCCCGCGCGCAGCGCCGCCGACGCGCACGAAGCCGACGCGCTGCTGGCGATCGCGGTCGAGGCCGCGAGCAGCGCGGGGGCGCTGCTGCTCGAGCGCGTCAGCCGCGGCGCCGAGAGCAGCATCGCCAGCAAGAGCACGCCCACGGACCTGGTCAGCGAGGCCGATCTCGCTTCCGAGCACGCGATCCGCGAGCTGCTCGCCGCACGGCGGCCGACGGACGGCTTCGTCGGCGAGGAGGGCGATCACGCCGAGGGCACGAGCGGCCTCAGCTGGGTCGTCGACCCGCTCGACGGCACCATCAACTTCCTGTTCGGGATACCGCAGTGGTGCGTCAGCGTCGCCGTTCGCGACGGTGACGGCACGATCGCCGGCGCGGTGTATGACCCCAACCGCGACGAGCTGTTCAGCGCAACCAGACACGGGCGCGCGACGCTCGCCGGCGCGGACGGCGAGGTCGTGCTGTCCGGCAGCGCCCGTGACGAGGACCTGTCGAAGGCGATGCTCGCCACCGGCTTCGCCTACGACGCCGACGTGCGCGGTGCGCAGGCACGCGTGCTCGCGCGCGTGCTTCCGCGTGTGCGCGACGTGCGCCGCTCCGGCAGCGCCGCGCTCGACCTCACCTGGACCGCCGCCGGGCGCTACGACGGCTACTTCGAGCGCACCGTCAAGCAATGGGACATCGCCGCAGGCGCGCTCATCTGCGAACGCGCCGGGCTGGGCGTGCTCGAGCTGCCCGTGCACGACCAGCTCCCGTGGGGGATCCTCGTGACGCGGCCCGCGCTCGCCGAGCCGTTGCTGGAGCTGGTGGGCGGGCCGTGATGAATCGATGCGGCGGGTGGGAATCGAACCCACACGCCCTTCCGGACAGGGCCTTTTGAGGGCCCCGCGTCTACCGTTCCGCCACCGCCGCAGTGTGGTCGTGGTAGCGAGGATATCCGCGCAGGCTCAGGCGGAGTACAGCGGCGTCTCGCGGTAGCCGCCCGCGGTGATCTCCGGCTCGCGCTGCTCGACCTCGATGTTCCATCCCTGCGAGAAGCCGCGCATGGCGAACGTGATCAGCAGGATCTGCACCGGCACGATCAGCAGCGTCAGCACCCCGAGCAGCCCGGCGTTGATCGCCGGTTCGGCGAAGCCGGTCTTGTCGCGGGCGAACCATCCGGGTCCGGCGACAGCCGCGAAGATCATCAGCAGCACCGCCAGCGACGCCGACAGAGGCAGCACGCCCCGGTTCCAGCGGGCGGCGTAGAACGCGAACACCAGATAGATGGCGATGTAGGCGAGCTGGATCAAAACGGCGCCCTGGAGCACTTTCCAGCCACCAACCGTGATGACCAGGATCAGCGCGGCGCTCACGAGCAGCAGCACCACGACGGTCGCACGCGTAGCCTGCACGACGGGCTTGTCGCGGTTGGGGTGCGTGATGGTCACGCCTTCCCTGCTCTCCGGGCCGGACGCCGAGGACATTGCTGACATGACGATACAAGCTGGCGCGGGCGAGGTACGCTCTCAGAGCCGCGCGGGCGTGGTGGAATTGGTAGACACGCCGGCCTTAGGAGCCGGTGGGCGTTCAGCCCTTGGGGGTTCGAGTCCCTTCGCCCGCACTGCGTTTCTTGGCTCTGCAGCGGCTGTCGCGGAGGTGCCGCAAGGCCCATGTGACTGGTCGGCCATCCCCAGAGTCGTCTTTGTGCTGCGGGCCTACTCGGGCCGATCGGCGCTGCCAAGCTGCTTGAGCATCGCGCGTATCGAGATGCCCTGCTTCTGTGTCTTCTTCTTGTTCTTCTTGGGCTTGGGGGAGAGGCCGGGGGCGGGGGGCGGTTTGCGCGGGGAGCGTGCGGGCTTGACAAGCCGCTCGAGAATGCCCGACTCGTACAGGAAGATGCTGGGGCGCTCGACCTCGTAGTGGATCTCTAGGCGCTTCTGCGCGCGGGTGAATGCTACGTAGCCGAGGCGGCGCTCAGCCTCGATGCCGTCGCCGCGGGCGCGGTCCTCATTGGTGAGGCCTTCGAGCGCACGTTTGTGCGGCAGCATCTTCTCGTCGCAGGCCACGACGATCACATGCGGCCACTGCCGCCCCTTGGCGCCGTGGATCGTCGACAGCTCGATGCCTTCCTTTGTGTCGCGGCACGTTTTGAGCCGCTGCGTCTGGCCTTTGAGCTCGTCGAGGTAGTCGCGCGGGCTCATGCCCTTCGCGTTCTGTTCAGCCTGCTCCAGCGCATCGCAGTCGAACTGGTCCAGCCCGCCCATCTGGTCTTCGTTCTCGAACCATTCATCCAGCCCGCCGGGGCCGCGCAGTAGCGCCACTGCCTCTCCCGCGTCTTCGCATTGCGCCAGTTGTGTGAAGAGCTCGCCGGGTGACAGCAGCTTCCCGTCGCCGCGCCGGGGTGCGTCGATCCCTGCAAATGCCGCACCGAAGGATTCTCCGCCCTGCAGCCGGGTGGCAATGGGCACGCGATCCTCGGGTGAGACCGACCGGCCGGGTGTCCGGCAGACGTTGCGAATCAGCTTCTCGTCGGCGTCCTGCGGAGCGAGCACGAGACGCAGATGGTCTTCCAGCGCCTTGCGTGCACCGGTGGGCTCGAACAGCTTCTGTGGCCCGTCGATCTTGACGCCCATGTCCGCGCAGGCGAGCGCCACTGGGCGCAGTGCATCGGTCGTGCGCGCGAGGACCACGATTTCGCCGCGAGCTTTGTCCTTCAGCGTCTGCGCGACCACAACCGCCGACTCGGGCTTTGACGCAAAGCCCCTTGCAAGGATCGCGCGTCCCTCCGCGTCTGGCTGCCCAGCCGCAATCTGCTTGGAGAAGCGGACCTTGTTGTGCTCGATCAGTGCTCGCGATGCCTTCACCACCGCTGGCGGGCAGCGATAGTTGACACCCAGTGCCACTCGCTCGAGGGCTGGATAGAGATTGTCGAGGAGGATGATGCGCTCCACGCTCGCGCGGCGGAACGCGTACAGCGTCTGGTCCTCATCGCCGACACAGAACAACTGGTCCTGCGGCGCGGCGACGAGTCGCACGAGCAGCTCCTGTGCGGGCTCGATGTCCTGGTACTCATCAACCAGCACATACTGATAGGTGCTCTGCCAGCGACCCCTCACGCTCGAGTCCTCACGCAGGCGCTGCACCGCCCGCAGGATCATGTCGTCGAAGTCGATCCGCCGCCCGCTTTGACGCTGCAGCTCCTCATAGCCGGTGTAGAGCGCCGCGACAGTGCGTGCTCGGGCGTCGCTTTTCTCATCGAGCGTCTGGGCGTACTGCTGGGCGGTCATCATCCTGCCGAGCTTGATGTTGCTGATTTCGCTCTTGGCTTCAGGCGACTCCAGCCAGTACCCGTCCTCGCCGACCGACCGCTTGGCGTCAAACGCCAGCTTGCGCCACTGCCCAAGCGATGGACTCCACAGCTCTTTGTCACGCGGCAGCGCGTTTGCGCTCCGGAGGATCTGAAGGCCGAGGCTGTGGAAGGTTCTGGCGTTGACCTCGCCCACTCCAGCTGCGGCCAGGCGCTCCTGGAGCTCCTTGGCTGCAGCTTTATTGAAGGTCAGGCACACGATCGCCTCTGGTGGAGCGCCGCGGCGAAGCAGCTCGCGTACCCGCTCGACCAGCACCGCAGTCTTGCCACTGCCCGCTGGCGCGATGATCTGCACAACCCCCTCGCCGGCTCGTACCGCGCGCTCCTGCGTCGCGTCAGGAACGAAACCGGTCTCGTTCAGCAGACGCGTGGTCGCCGTCGCCGGCCTTCCGCCTGCGAGGCACCATTGCAAGCGCTCAAAGGAGTAGGGGTAACCGAAGTAGGGCTCCACGAGCCGCGCCGGGTCGAGCTGCTCGAGCTCGACTTCGTGGCCGATCACAAGCTCGATGCCCAATCGGGCCGCCGGCTCCACGACGAAGCCCAACAGGTCGGCCACTGCGTCAGCGTCATCGGTGCTCACGTCGATGACTGCCAGCTTGTCGACCTCCGTCATCCAGGCGAGCCATTCATGAGCGGCACTCAGCAACGACGGACGGCGCATGTCCATCTTGCGCGTCGGCGCGACCCAGCGTTCGCACAGCCACGGCCACTCGACGACCGTGAACCCCTCTGCTTCCAGGCCTTCTCGCGCAGGCGCGACCCTCCAGTGGGCTGGTCCTGTGTAGAAGCGCTCGTCGGATTGCGTGCTGTCCATAAGCCCTGATCTGCCGGCTAGCTGGAATCCTAGATCGGCATGATGAGGCAGGAGCAACAGCATGAGCCTGCCGCTACCGTAGATGGTCCAGGGATCCTCCCGAGAGTGGTGTACATGATTCGGCAACCGTGGACTCGCTACAAGCGGGCCTCGATGAGCTCGCGCGCGGCGAAACGATCGACCTAGATGATTTGCGTCGTGATCTGGCGGAGAAACGGGCCGCGAGATAGCTGGTGGCACGACTGGTACTCGCGCGTCGCGCGCGTACAGAGCTGCTTGCGCTCGACTGGCCTTTGATCGATGCGATCGAGGAAGCCCTCGCCCTGCTTCAGCGCGAACCCGATATCGGCTATCCGCTACACGGCAGACTACAGCGCTGAGCCTCAGCGTCGCAAGCGATTCGCCGGCCGCTACGGCTGGGTCTCGCGCTTGACTTTCCAGCCACTGTTCGTCGTCGGAGCGAGGAAGTCCGGCGGCTGCTCGTCTTCGAAGCGACTGTCCCATTTGTAGCTCTTGATGTAGACGCCACCCGCCGCGCAGCACGTGACGCGTCCGCGCCATTCCTCGGCGATCGATCCCCACACGTTGATCGTGCCGAGCGGTTTTCCGCAACCGAAGTTATCGACACCCCAAGAGTTCTTCGTGCTCAGGAGCGCCGCGTCGATGACGGGATTTTCGAGCGAGCCGCCGAGTTCTTTGGTGGCCGTGCTTTCGCCGGCCGCCCCGTTCTGCTGGTTACACGTGTACTGAGCGGTTCCTGCCGGCGATTCTTCCTGTTTGCAGCTGGAGGTTGGTTTGCCCGATTCGCACGAGCCTGTCACTGGGTGGTAGAGCCGCACGTATTTGTCAGCGATCAGGCCGAGCGTGGCCGTCCCGGTTGGTTCGCCGCCGCCGGTCCCACCCGTCGTGGTGAGGTTCCCGTTGATGATCACGTCCTGTTCCGCGATCACGGTGAGCGACTGCGTGTATGATCCCTTGATGTAGACGTCGCCACATTCGGTGTCGGCGGTGTAGCTCGGGAAGAACGGCGTGTACGTGATTCCGCAGCCGCCCGCGCCGTTGACCACGGCGATCACGCCGTTTTTGGGAAATTCTCGCGTTTCCGTTTTGCCGGCGTTTTTGACTTCCATCGTTCCCGGGGTGCCTTCTTTGAGAACGAGTACGGTCCTACCTTTGAATTTCGTTTCGGCTTCCGAGATCAGTTCGGGACCGGTTTCCGGCGGGAGCAGGATCGGCCCGCCTTCTTTGTAGCCTTTGCCGTTGATTTCCGGCGTGCCGCCGTAGTAGCCCTCGTCCATTTCGACCGTGTCGTTGTGGCCTGTACGGCCGAAGCTCGGCGAGCCGCTGATCTCAGCGGCGTCGTTGGTGTGGAACGGCCCTTCGATCGCGTCTTCGGAGATCCACGGAAAGCTGACGCACGGTTTTGGTTCGGTGATTCTTTCTTTGTAGTAGTGTTCACATTCTGACGTTTTGCGCCCGACGGTGAGCGGGTCGACCACTTCGTAGTTGCTCACGAAGGCGTAGTCGAGGAAGCTCGGGTGCGAGAACGTCGCAACGATGGACCGGGTGCAGGGAATCGCTTCACCGGTCGGGGTCGTGTGGCACTTGCTGTGGAGGACCGTGCCGGTTGCCTTGATGCGGAAGGTTCCGGACGCCGAGTTGGCGCTCTCGATGACGCTGGAGAGTTTACCGGATTCGCACAGGTGGCCGGCCGCTTCGGCTGTTGAGGATGGCAGCGTTTCGTAGGTGTAGGTCTCTGCCGCCGCGCCGGGAACGGTCACGGCGGCGGCGGTCTTCGGGCACGTCGCCCAGTATGAGCTGTTCGCGCTGAGCTGGTATTTGTAGGAGTCGACGCCGGCCAGCGCGGCGAAGTACGCGCGCTGTTGGTCTGAGTTGACGCGCGTCAGCGCGACGTCCTGCGTGGCGGACGTAATCGCGGCAGCGACGAGCAGCGTGCACACGAGCATGAGCAGCACCGCGAAGATCATCGCAAAGCCGCTCTCATCGCGCATGTCTCGGCGGCGGCGTTGGAGTGTGATCATGTGCATGTTTCGTCCTTTGCGCCTTCGCCGGTTTCAGTGGGGTTCAAGCGCAGCACGACGGCGTCGTTGAAGGACACCGCGCGCGCGAGCTTCGTTTGACCTCCTTCTGGGGCCTGCGAGAAGCTGATCGCGACCTTGGCGAGCTTGCTGGCCGTGGCTTCGGCTGGGATTTTTTCGGTCACCTGGGTGAAGGCGCCGGTGCTCGTCGACAGGCTGTAGTACTGGAACACGGTTTTGGTGCCCGAGATCGTGACCGGGGTGACCTTGGTCGCGAGCACGCGTTTTTGAGCCTTCGCGGCTTCGAGCGTCGGGAACGTCCAGTTTCCCGTTGTGGTGCCGGGTCCGCTGCCCGCGACGCTTTCAAAGGAGTAGTCGGTGAGCGTACCCTGACCGTTTTTTTTGGCTTCTTCAGCCCAGCTGATGTCGTGCAGGTAGACCGTTTTCTCGACAGCACTCTTGCTCGTCGAGGACCCGTAGGAGCTCACGTACCACAGGTTCGTCGGTCCCGTCTGTTCGAGCGGCGCGGCCGGCGTGGTGCCCGGCGCCTGAACCGCCTGGGATCCGAAGCCGGTGCAGCTCGAGTGGAGCTCTTCGACGATCCTCGTCATGGCGGCGCGGCCGAGCCTGTCGGCCTGCACGCGTTCGTTGATGCGTGATGCCTGGGTCGTCGTGAACTCCAGGAGCCCGACGATCGCGATCATGATGATCGACGCGATGGCCATCGCGACCACCAGTTCGAGCAGCGATGCGCCGTCCTGGGCGCGCAGTGTGGATGTCAGGCGGCGGCGCATGGTCTAGGGACAGGTCAGCGACGGGGTTTCGGATTTCGTCGCGCTTTCTTCGGGGTAGATAGTTCCCCACGACGATTCAGTCGGGCCTTTGTTTTCGAAGGTTTTCGAGTACTTGTAATATTTTTTCGTCGTGGTGTTGTGCACGACGACACACAGCGTGAGTTCCTTCGCATACGGCTGATAGGCGGGTACGAGAGCGCCGCCGCTGATCGTCACTTCGTGCTTGTAGGGCGTGCTGCCGTTGCGGGCCGCGGCGGCGGCTTCGCAGCCCTTGTTGACGATCATCGCGTGTTCCACGCCGGCGAACACGCCTTTGGGCGCGGCGAGGGTGCCTTCCTTGACGGTGACGTTGACCTTGGGCATGTGGACTTCGACGGGTGTCGTGGCGTTCGGTTCCACCTGGGCGGTGGTGTCGGTGACGGCCGGGTTGACGACGTGCGGGTTGTTGGCTTCGCAGTCACCGGCGAAGACCGTGTAAGGGTTCGGGCCGGACGGGGTTTCTGAGACGTTGCGGAAGGGGAACAGGATCTTGCCGAGTTCCGCTGCTTCGGTGTAGCTGGCCGCGCTTCCTCCGACGTATCCGTCGGGGGCCGCGATCGCCGTCTGGAATGCGTAGAAGGTGGAGCCCGACACTTTGCCGCCGCCGGCTGCGAAGAAGTTCGCGCGGATTCCGCCCGGTTCGGCGATCACGAATTTGATTGCGGTCGTGGCGGTTTTTGACACGGTCGCGCTCTTCGCCGTGGGTGTTTCTTCGCCGTTTTCGTTGACCCAGCCGACTTTGGTCGCTGTGGCTTTGACGCTGGTGGCGGAGAGACCGCCGAAGACGACGCAGCCCGCCGACGGTGTGCTCTGGCTGAGTTCGGGCGAGATCCCGGAGACGGTGACGGTCGCGCCTTCAACCGGTTCGTTCTTCTGATTGAGAACCTTGACCTGCAGCGTGTTGCTGGTGGGGACGGTGATGATGCTCGATTGGCTGACGGGTTCACGTTTGCCGAGCGAGTTCCACGTCACCGATGATGTCGTCTGCAGATAGTTGGCGGTGCCTGCCGTTGTTTCGCACGTAAGGCTCGATTTAGTCCCTCCGGTTTCAGCGCTCACGTACGTTGCCGAGGAAGCGACCGTGTAGACGGTGCCGACGTACGCGGCGCCGCTCAGCCCGGTTGGGTTTTCGCAGAAGGTGGTGGTCCCTTTGCTCCAGTAGTGCCAGACTCCGGTGACCGCTTCCAGGCAGCTGCCGTTTTCAGCCCGGTTCGTCGTCGCACTGCCGAGCTGGCCCAGCACCGTGGTCGTGAACCCCCGCAACCGTTCCTCGTCCTGGCCTGCCAGCTGCGTGGCCTGCGCATGGGAGCGCGTATCGGCGGTGCCGTGGTCAGCGGCGTCGATGCCCGTGAGCGTTCCGACGGCGATCACGGCGGTGATCAGGGACGCGACGAGCACTTCGATCAGGCTGAACCCCGACTCTGCAGTGGACCGCGCGCGGACGGCCGAGAGGTCCGCGATGCCGCGCCCCGGCCGTGTTCCTTGGCGCGCCGGGCCGATCCAGACAAGGTTGAACCCCCGCCAGCGGCAGAATCCCGGCCCGGCTGTGGCGAATGGCTTGCGCATGAGTACCAAGAGGCGTCTTTCAATCCCCTTTCGGCACCCCGCATCGGCGGCTTTAGCGATGACGAGCGCCCATAAACGCTTGGCGCGGCGCTCCGGTCGACGCGCGTCGGCCGCACCGGCCCGTCTACGCTCGGTGCGGCCGACGGCGCGAGCGCCGACAGTTCAACCGGCGTCAGGTCTTACAATCCCGGCTCCCGGGGGACTGGTGTATCGGTAACACGGTGGTCTCCAAAACCGCAACGCCAGGTTCGATTCCTGGGTCCCCCGCTCCAGCCTGACCCCGGACTTTCGGGGTTTTTGGCTTTGTAGAGGTCTTTCGCGCCCTCATGTCGTGGATCGAGCAGGATCGTGGCCCCGGGGTTGCTCGTGACCTCGGCGCCGGGCACGTTTCGCTATCGAGGCAGCATCTGTCGCGATCTGAGCAGCGTCGCCCGCAGCGGGTCGGCGGGCTTCACCGTGTATGCCGTGCCGAGCGTCGGGACCGCAGGGCGCACGCTCAGCCTGCCCGCCCAGGCCAGCGCGCCGGGGGTCGCCACGGCGCACGGCCACGACAGCGTCGCGGTCGGCAGTGAAGGCTTCAAGGGCAACGGGTAGTGACGGGCGCGCCGCGCCGCGCGTGCTCACTGGCCAACCCCGGCGGCCATCGCGGGTGTTTTGAAGGATTCAGTGCAGCCCTTCAGGAGGCATCTCCGGAAGCCGACATATCTGGTATTCTGCATAAAGCTGATCGAAAATCTGATGAAGATCGACGTACACCAACATCTCTGGACAGAGCCGCTCGTGCGGGCGCTCACCGAGCGCAGCGAGTTTCCGTTCGTGCGCCGCGAGCACGGCCTGATGGTGCTGTACCTCGCGGACGAGCGTCCCTACGTGATCGACCTGCGCGGTGAGCAGCCGGAGCAGCGCGCCGCGCTGATCGACAGCGACGGGCTCGACCGCGCGCTCGTCTGCCTGTCGAGCCCGCTTGGCATCGAGTGGCTCCCGCGCGAGCAGGCGAGCGCGCTGATCGAGGCCTATCACGACGGCGCGCTGTCGCTTCCCGAGCCGTTTGGCGTTTGGGCGGCGATCGCCTTGGATCGCGCAGACGCGGATGACATCGACCGCGCGCTCGCACGCGGGTGCGTCGGCCTGTCGCTCCCCGCGGGCGCGCTCGCCAGCGTCGAGTCCGTGAGCGCGGTCGCGCCGCTGCTCTCGCGCCTGGAGCTCCGCGGGGCGCCGCTGCTGGTGCACCCGGGCCCGCGCATAGGCGGCGCCCGTGCCCCGCAGGCAGGCAGGGAGACGTCCCTGGAGGAGCCACTGTGGTGGCCCGCGCTGACCCGCTACGTGGCCGGCATGCAGGCCGCGTGGCTCGCTTTCGTGGCGGCAGGACGCCCCCGCCACCCGCGGCTGCGCGTCGTGTTCTCGATGCTGGCGGGGCTCGCGCCGCTGCAGCTCGAGCGGCTGGCGTCGCGTGGCGGTCCGCGCCCGCCGCTGCCCGATCCGTTGACGTTCTATGAGACCTCCTCCTACGGGCCGGCGACGGTGCGCCTGCTCGGAGAGCGCGTCGGCCCTGAGCAGCTGCTGTACGGATCGGATCGGCCAGTGGTGGAGCCGGCTGAGCTAGGCATGCCTGAGGGCATTGCGTGGGGGCCGACCGCCGAGGGTACGCGCCGAGCGCTCGGCGCGCGACAGACATCGACAGCGGCGACGGTGCCGGTATGAGCGTCACGGCACAGCGCGCAGGGACCGGGCTCGAGGTCGGCGCGAGCACGATCGATCCGCGCGAGCTCGCCGCCGTTCCACGTCCACACGGGCGCGACCTGTCCGCTGCGGAGCTGCAGGAGTTCGTCACCGAGTTCGCCGAGCGGCCGGAGCTGTGGATCGATCTCGTCAGGCACGACAGCACCCAGCGCGTGTACGAGGAGCTGTTGAGCGATCAGCATGTGACGGCGTGGCTGATCTGCTGGATGGACGAGCACGACACCGGCTTTCACGATCACGACGTCTCCTGCGGGGCGGTCGCCGTCGTCAGCGGCGCCGTGCGCGAGGAGCGCCTGGCGATCGACGGTCCGACGCGAAGGGGCGTCTTCCGCGCCGGATCCAGCTTCCACTTCGCGGCGTCGGACATCCACCGCGTGAGCCACGCCGGTGCGGATCCCGCCGTCACGCTCCACGTCTACTCGCCCCCGTTGCTGCGGATGGGCGCTTACGTGATCGGGGACGACGGCGTGCTCGCCCGCCATCCGGTGTCCTCCGAAGAGGAGCTGCGCGGCTAGCCGCTAGACGAGCGGTGCGACGCTCGGCTTGGCGCCCGCGCGCCGCTGCACCGACTCCGCGCCGGCGATCAAGATCAGGCTGACGAGCTCCGGCTCGAACAGCCCGTGCTCGACCACGCCGGGAGTGGCGCTGAGGCGCGCGGCGAGCTCGCGCGGGTCCGCGACCGGCCCCAGATAGTCCCCGATCACGCCTCCGTCGGGGCTGGGGGGCAGGCCGCGCAGCCGCGCCGGCGCGACGCTCGCGAGTGTGTGGCCGACGCCGAAGGGCACCAGCTCGAGCGGCACCGGCGGTGAGAGCTCAGCGACGAGCTTCTCCGCGGAGGCGATCACGACGAAGCAGCGAGCGGCGGACGCGACGATCTTCTCGCGCGTGTGCGCGCCGCCGCCGCCCTTGATGAGCCACCCGCGCGGGTCGATCTGGTCGGCGCCGTCGATCGCGATGTCCAGCTCACCGAGGTCGTCGAGCGACTCCACGGTCAGTCCCAACTCCCGCGCGGCGGCCTCCGTCTCTGGCGAGGTGGCCACGCAGCGCAGGCCCTTGCACGCGCGCGCGGCGATCGCGGGAAGCAGGTGGGCGACGGTGGTGCCCGTCCCGAGCCCGACGCGCATGCCGTCCTCGATCAGCTCAGCGGCCGCGCGAGCTGCCGCGCGCTTGCGCTCGGCGATCGCGGCGTCGTCGTCGTCGCTCAGCGGGGTTTGTCGCTGCCGCGCAGTCGCACGAGAGGACGCCATGGCGCGGACGTTACCGCCCCGGATGGCCCTCTGAGGCGAACACGATCCGCCGAGGCCGGTCCGTGCAACAGGAATCCCTGCCCGACAGCGCAATCGAGCTCGCGCGCCAGTGCCAGCTGACGGTTCGTCTCGATCCCGACAGCGACCGCCGTCAGGCCCGCCTCCTTGGCGAGCGCGATCGACGCCGCGAACATCGCGCGCCGCTCCTTGTCCTGGTGCAGTGTGCTCGTCAGGGCGCGGTCGAGCTTGACAACGTCCAGTGGCAGGTTGCTCGGCAGTCCCAGCGACAGGTGTCCGTAGCCGAAGTTGTCCAGCGCGATCATCACCCCGAGACGCTTCAGATCCTTCAGCGCCGAGCGCGCCCGCTCGGGGTCGCGCAACACGGCCTCCTCACTGATCTCCAGACACAGAGCCCGACCCGGAAGGCGGCGGTAGGCGAGCTCGTCGTGCACGCGCTGGGCGAGGTCCAGCTCGGTCAGCTCGCGCGCGGAGACGTTGACCGAGAGCGGAATCGTGATCCCGCTTTTGCGCCAGGCATCGGCCTGCGCGCACGCCGTGTGCAGCACCCAGTTTCCGATCTGCACGATCAGCTCGCTGTTCTCGGCGGGGGGCAGGAACGTCGAGGGCAGCACCATCGCGCTCGCCAGCTCACCGGTGCCGGTCGGGCGCCAGCGCACGAGCGCCTCGACGCCGAGCGCCTGTCCGCCCGCGAGTCGCAGGATCGGCTGGTAGGCGAGCAGCAGCTCGTGTTGGGGCAGGGCCTCGCGCAGACGGCTCTCGAGCTCCATGTGCGCGCTCAGCTCCTGACGCAGGCGCTCGTCGAAGAGCTCGAGGCGGCGGCCGCCCGCTTCCTTGGCCCGGTACATCGCCACGTCGGCCTCGCGCAGCATCGTCTCGGGATCGCTGTCGGGGCTGTGGGAGACGGAGATGCCGACGCTGGCAAGGATCGCCACTTCGGTGGAGCCCAGCGGGAACGGTCGCTCGAGCGCGTCGAGCACCCGCTCCGCGAGCGCCAGCGCTTCGCCGTCGTTATCGATTTCCTCCGCGAGGATCACGAACTCGTCGCCTCCGAGACGCGCGACGGTATCGCTGTCGCGCATCAGCTCGGCGAGCCGCTCGGACACGGACAGCAGCAGCCGATCGCCGACATCGTGGCCGAGGTTGTCGTTGACCGCCTTGAACTTGTCGAGGTCGATGAACAACATCGCGACCGCGCCGTGGCTGCGGTGCAGCCGCGCGAGCGCCTGGCGCGCGCGGTCCATCAGCAGCAGCCGGTTTGGCAGGCTCGTCAGCGGATCGTGCAGCGCCTGGCGTTCCAGCCAAACCCGGTCGGTCACGTCCTTCGCCGCCGTATACCAGCTGTCGCCGTCGCGGCGCGCGCTCCACAGCAGCCACCGCCACGAGCCGTCGCGGTGCTGGTAGCGCGTCGTGATGTTCGCAAGCTCGGTGGTCTCGCCGTCGGGGTCGAGCATCGCGCCGAGCGCCTGCTCGATGTCCTCGGGGTGCAGCAGCTCGCGGACGGGTCGCGCCCGCAGCTCCTCCTGCGTCCAGCCGAGCAGCTGCTCCCATGCGGGGTTCAGCAGCGTGAAGCGCCCGTCGAGCGAGATCATCGCGAGCAGGTCGCTGGTCATCTCGAACAGGCGCGCGATGCGCGCCTCGCCGTCGAGCGGCGGGTCGATGCTCGTGTGGACCTGCGTGCTCGTCGCGTGGGAACCCATGCCTACTGACCAAGTCGGCTTCAAGCGCTCGATTGCGCGTGCGCGGCGCAGTTCATTGGACGGATAGACCACGCCCAGAGCCGAATTGCCACACCGGCACGCGACGCGTCGGCGGAGCGCCTATGCGGGGAGGCACGACGCGCTGGGACTCAGGAGGCGCTGCCGAGCTGCGCGGTCGGCTCGCTGCCCTGGCTCTGCGCCGGGGACGTCGCGCTGGCGTCGGGCGCGCCGGTATCGCCGCGCAGGAATCGCCACACCGATAGGCCCATCAGCACCGTGAGGATGCCGGCGCTCGTCGCGCACTCCTCGCAGATGGCGTGGATCGAGAACAGCTCACGGTAGGTCAGGTACGCGCTGAAGCCGAAGCCGACGAGCGTCAGTGCCATCGTCGCGAGCCTGCTCGTCTCGTTTTCGGGCACCAGCAGCGAGCCGAGGATCGCGACATAGCCGATCAGCCCGATCAACGCCACCGGCACGCCCGCGAGCTTCGAGTAGACCGAGCTCTGCACCTTGATGCACGCGTTGCCGGCGGTGCACAGCGGCTTGATTTCGGCGTAGTGGACGTAGGTCAGGTAGCTGGCGAGCGCCACGCCCAGGACCGTGAGGGCGATCAGCACGAGCCTCAGGGTGCGGGAGCTCATCGCGATCTACGCTTTGAGGAGGCTTTCGACGCCTTCGTTGACGAACGCCGGGTCTTCGGGGTTGGAGTATTCGAGCTTCTTCATCGCGCCGCCGGAGCGGCCGATCAGGAAGGACGGCGTGCCGGTGAAGCCGACGTTACTCGCGGCCTGCGCGTCGGTGGTCGTCACCTGTTCGGCCAGCCGCGGGTCGCCGCGGTCGGTGCTCCACTGCGTGAGGTTGAGGCCGGGGACCTGGCTGGCGATGCCCTGGAGGTATTTTTCGGTCACGTAGCCCGAGTCCTCTTCTCCCTGCTCGTGGTAGAAGGTCTCGATGAAGTTCCACATCTTGTTCTGCTTGCCGGCAGCCAGCGCGGCCACCTGCTGGGACTTGAAGACTTCGGGTTCGCGCGTGGCCGTCTCCAGGGAGCGGTATTCGATCCGAACCTTGCCCGTGCGCACCCACTTCTGGATGACGGTGGGCAGCGCTCCCAGCGTGAATTTCTGGCAGATCGGGCACTCGAGGTCGCCGAAGTATTGGATCGTCACGGGCGCCGTCGGCGAACCGAGGATGCTGCCGTTCTGGGGGATCCCGCCGACGAGCGCGGTGACTTGGTTGGCGACCTTGGTCTGTTCGTGTTTGGTCGCCGGGATGCCTTTTTTGGAGCCCCCGCCGGTGGCGATCAACACGACGACGATCGCGACCACGACGACGGCCGCGACGATCCCGAGCTGCGTCAGACGCGTGCGCCGCACGGCGCCGGCGGCGGCGGCCTCCTCCATCGCCTTTCGCTGCGCGCGCGCCTGGTCGCGGCGCTGCTTGCGCGTGAGGTCTGTCTCGTCGCTCTCCACTGGGCTCATACGGGAACTTTTACAGATTTCTGCCGGCTCGCGACGAACTACCGCGCCGAGCGTACCCGGCTTCGGGTCGTGCGGGCGCTTTTCGATCTCGTGAACGTGCCACGATATCGCCATCCAAAAGGCCGTAGAGGACGCGCTGGTGCGCCTGCCGTTGTGCGCCGGCAGCTGCACGCGTCGGCTCGCCCCCGTAGCTCAGCTGGATAGAGCATCGGACTTCTAATCCGAGGGTCGCTGGTTCGAATCCAGCCGGGGGCATCACAAATGCCTGCAAGCACAGTTCCGACAAGGCACGCTTCCGGGGCTCGCGCTGGTCGGCTGTAGGATCATCGTCCATGCTCGCCCGCCTGGGGATCCGCGCCGGCACCTCGCTCGCAGGCATCGCGATCGGACTCCTGCTCTCGAGCGCCGTGCTCGACAAATTCTCAGTCGACGCGACCGCCGTGGTCGAGGCGACCCTGGTCTTCTGGGTCGTCCACCTCGTGGTTGGGTTCGTAGCGCTGAAAGTGCTCGTCCGCGAGCCGTCCCTCGCGCTCGCAGGATTGCTTGCCCTCGGGTCGACAATCGTCTCGCTGATCATCGTCAACGCCATCGTCAGCGGGCTGTACATCAGGGGCCTTCAGACCTATGTCCTTGCCACCGCGATCGTGTGGCTGGCGACGGCCATCAGCGACACGATCGGAAGGCGAATGATTCGAGCGCGGCGTACGGAGCGCTGACACAGTGTGAGCCCGAGCGAGTCGCCCGCGATCGACCGGATCCTGCTCGGTGACAACCTGCAGCTGCTGCCGGCGTTCCTGGACGAGTCCTTCCAGCTGGTGTACGTCGACCCGCCGTTCAACACTGGCAAACTGCAGACGCGCAGAACGCTGCAGGCGGCGCGCGACGAGGATGGAGAGCGCACGGGCTTCCAGGGGCGCCGCTACAGCGTGCGCCTGCTCGCCGAGTCGAGCTACGCCGACTGCTTCGATGACTACCTCGCGTTTCTGACCCCCCGGCTCGAGCACGCGCGCCGGCTGCTGGCGCGTGAGGGCACGCTGTATTTCCACATCGACTACCGCGAGGCTCACCACTGCAAGCTGCTGCTCGACGAGATCTTCGGCCGCGAGTGCTTCCTCAACGAGATCATCTGGGCCTACGACTACGGCGCGCGCAGCAAGCGTCGCTGGCCCGCCAAGCACGACACGATCCTCGTCTACGTCAAGGATCCGGGCGCCTACCACTTCGACTCCACCGAGGTCGACCGCGAGCCGTACATGGCGCCCGGGCTCGTCACGCCGGAGAAGGCCGCCCTCGGCAAGCTGCCGACGGACGTGTGGTGGCACACGATCGTCCCGACGAGCGGTCGCGAGAAGACGGGGTACCCGACGCAGAAGCCCGAGGGGATCGTGCGCCGCATGGTGCGCGCCTCGACGCGACCGGGTGACTGGTGTCTGGACTTCTTCGCGGGCAGCGGCACGCTCGGCGCCGTGGCGGCGCAGCTGGGCCGCCACTACGTCCTGATCGACTCCAACCCGGAGGCGGTGGCGATCATGCACGCGCGCCTGGGCGCGGACGGCGGCGCAGGCGGCCGCGCGGCGCGTCCGGCAAGCGGATCGGCGAACTAGAACTAGAACGCGGCGCCGCGCGCGGCGAAGTGCGAGCCTTTGCGCATGTACCACGTCGAGTTGCGGCACTTCCCGCACAACATGGCGCGCTTCAACCTCACAGACGCGGAACTGGGGGCGATCGTCGAGCCGTGGGTGCGCGACCAGATGGTCGAGTTCGGGGAACGCAAGTGGAGTCCGCAGCAGGCGAAAATCACGATCTTCGAGGGACCGCGGATGCCGCTCGATCAGCTGACCATGGGGCGTGGCTGGCGCGCCGCCGAACGCGAGAGCGAGAACGTCACCGATGCGGTCCTCGCAGCCGCCAGGGAGGGCCTGGCCGCGCCGGCGCCGGCGCCGGCGTCCACGCCCGGGGTGCCGGTCTCCGCGCAGCCGGCTGCAGCGAACGGCGCGCTCGCCGATCCGCTCGCGCTCGGCGTCCAGCTCGCTTCGCTCCTCGGCGAGGATCCGGCTGGACTGCTGGCGGCCTGGCGCGAGGTGGCCACGCGCGCAACTGGCCTGTCGCCCAGTGAGAGCCTCGCGCTCGCGGAACGCCAGCTGCGCGGCTGACGCGCCGCTCGACACTGCGTGCCGCCGGCGCCTACGGTCGCTAAACTCCGGTCCTCTAACCCGTGGTGGGCGTAGCTCAGTTGGTAGAGCTCCTGGTTGTGGTCCAGGCGGTCGTGGGTTCGAGCCCCATCGCTCACCCCTCGAGAAGTGCTCTGCGGACGTCGTCTTGCACGACGTGACAAGCACGGTGTCTCCAGTTATCCTGCCGGCTCGCGTTAGGGGACTGACTTAACGTGAGCGGGAGCCCGGGAGATGGCCAGGATGGCCTGGGGCCGGGCGCCCGCAATACATCTGGTACTCCAAGGGGGCATAGTGACACACGGAAGATTTCGCGTCCTGCGACGGGTGCTGCTCGCGGCCATCGCACTCGCGGCAATGGCATTTCCTGCCGCAGCGACATTTACGCCGGCGCTCGCGCAGGCAACGAGCACCGAAAAAACTGCGCTGATCGACGAAGAATCGGTCACGAACGTCGACGGGAAGACGAACACGGAAGGTAAGCCCGTCAGCCTCGAGCAGTACGCGGCCGAACAAGATGGCTACGCGGTGACGATTCGCAGCGGCGCGGAATGGGAAGAAATGAGCGCTGCAGAATTCGCCTCCTACCAGGTGCTGATCGTGGGTGACCCGTCGTGCCGGAACACGGCGCTGTCGGCCGTTGAATCCGCTCACACCTGGACGCCGGTGGTGATGGGTGACGGTCCCAATCCGCTCGTCGGCAACCGGGTCGTGGTCGGCACCGATCCTGAGTATCACTACTCCGCCGGCCATCTCGGAGCCGAGCACCTCGTGCAGGACGGGATCGCGTTTGCCGGCGGTGTTGCCGGAGCGACCGGTGTGTACTTCGACACCAGCTGCACCGATATCCAGGAAACCGCGCAGGAAGAAGCGGAACGCCTCGCCGGCGACGACCTGCGCCCGGCCGAGGTCACGCAGCCGATCCTCGAAGGCCCCGACGGCCGCGACAAAAACGACGTGCTCGAACATCTGACCGAAGCGCCGAGCAAAGAAGCCTGGACCGAGGACACCTCGCCGCCGTGCGGCGGGGAAGTCGGGCAGGTCGCAGCCAACCCGGTCTTCGACATGGGCGCCAGCAAGCTGCTCGACAGTGACATCGAGGGCTGGGGCTGCTCGGTGCACATCGCGTTCCCGACGTTCCCGAGCGACTTCTTCCCGCTTGCGGTGGATACCGAAACGCCGCTCAAGCCGACCTGTGGCACCGATCCCGAAGCCGGCGAAGAAGTCTGCGGCGAGGCTTACGTGCTGCTGGCGGGCGAGGGCATCGTCGCCGAAGCGCCGAACCTGACGCTGACGCCGAAGAGCGAAAGCAATCCCGCGGGTGGCACTCACACGGTCACGGCGTACGTCCACCAGGGCGAAACCCCGGTGGCGGAAAGGGTTGTGACGTTCACGGTTACCGGACAGAACCATGGTGTCGGCGGGACCTGCACCACGAGTGCTGGCGCAGCTGACCCCGAATGCAAGACCGACGCCAACGGTGATGTCCGCTTCACCTACAACGACTCAAACGGTGCCGGCAACGACACGATCGACGCCAGCGTAACGCTGGAAACCACCGTCGAAGAAGAGACGCCCGAGGTCAGGCCCGCGGCGAGGACGCGGGTGAGCACGACGACCGAGCGCGCAACCGCCGCACAGCAGTGGACACCGGTGATCACGCCGGCGCCCGCGGCCGTGGCACCAGCCGCAGCGCCACCGGCGAAATCCGCCGTGCTGGCGTTCGGCGCTGCGCGTCTGGCCAGCAACCCACACGCGTGCGTCGCGAGCGGCGGCTATCGCGCATCGGTCAGCGGGAAGCTGATCGGCTCGGTTACGTTCATGCTCGACGGTCACAAGATCAAGACGCTGAGGAAGGCCAACTCGCACGGGTCCTACGTGCTTCGCATCCAGGTCAAAGCCGGTCACGTCCATCACCTCACGATCCACGTCGTGTTCACGTCGGCCAGCAGCACGAAATCGGTGACGATCCACCACACGCTCGCTCGCTGCGCCGCCGTGCATCACGTCGCGACGCCGCGGTTCACGGGCTGAGGAACCGGGACAGCTGAAGGCAGATCAGCAGGGGCGGCCGTACCGGTGATACGGCCGCCTGCCTGCCTTCAGCTTCCGTCCCAGGGCGACAGCGCGTGGCTGACCGGCCCGGTCTGCGCACGCGCGCGCTCGGTGACCTCCTCGAGCGTACGCTCGGGCGCGCCGCGCCGGCGGCGATGCCGGTTCTGCGCGGCGAGCATCTGATCGACGTCGCTCAGCTCCAGCTCGACTTCGCGCTCCGGCGAGCGGGTGGGCTTCCAGTCGAGCAGCTCCGCGTTCTCGTCCCGGTGCAGGTAGCCCGCCAGCAGCGCGATCGCGAGCATCAGCAACGGCAGTCCGAGCACGACGCCGAGGAAGTAGGTCTCTGCCATGAGCTCAGCCTCACCCCGCTACCCGCGGCTCCTCCTCGTTCGCTCGCAAGCCTCAGGCTAGGTTAGCCTTCTCAGCGCATGCCCGCGCTTCCAGTTGAGATAGCTCCAGGCCTGCTGCGCTGGACCGCGCCGCACCCCGAGTGGAATCCGCAGGCCCAGCCCGGGAGCTCCGGCGACTGGGGGCAGATGGTCTGGTCGGTGCTCTACGAAGTGTCGGACACCGTGGTGTTGATCGACCCGCTGCTGCCCACGGCCGAGCGCGAGCAGTTCCTCGACTGGCTCGACCAACGTGTCGGCGGACGCCCCGTCAGCGTTCTCACGACGACCAGCTCGCATCGCCGCGACCGCGAGGAGCTCGCCGAGCGCTACCGCGCGAACACGGCACGCGTGTGGAACTTCATTCCCCACGGCGTCGAGCCGCAGCCGCTGCGCGGCGCCGCCGAGACGCTGTTCTGGCTTCCCGGCGTCGCCACGCTCGTCGCCGGCGACCGGCTGGTGGGAGATGGGCACGGAGGCGTGCTCGTGTGCCCGCAGAGCTGGCTCAAGAATGTACGAGCGGATCGCGCCGACGTGGCGGGATTGATGCGCCCACTGCTCGAGCTGCCGATCGAGCGGGTGCTCGTATCCCACGGCGAGCCGGTGCTGCATGGAGGGCACACAGCGCTCGCGCGCGCGATCGCCGAGGCGACGCCCAGCTGAGACGTCGGCGGCGCACAGGCGCCGCGCGGGGCGGGCGCGAGCTCAGCGCTCGATTACGAGCTTCGTCCAGTCTCGCTCGAGCAGCGCCGGCGCGGCGTCGCTCCACGCGACCACGCGCGTCGTAACCAGCTCAGGATGCAGGGCGCCGGACGCCGCCAGCTCGAGCACGTGCGGCATCGCCGTGCGCGCGTTGGCGCGGCCTGTCTTGAAGGTGATGCCCTTCGTGTACATCTCCAGCAGCGGCAGCGTCGGCTGCTCGCCGAAGTAGATCGCGGTGCTCGTGCAGATACCGTCGGGGGCGGTGGAGCGGAGCGCCAGCGCGAGACCCTCGGGAGCGGCGCTTGCGTCGACCGTGATCGCGTACGGGCCCACGCGCTGTGGTGTCTCGGCGCGCGTCTGGGCGCCGAGCGCCGCCGCCGTCTGACGCCGCGACTCGTCCGCGTCGACGTACAGCACCGACTCCGACCCAAGGGCCACCGCGAGTCCCGCCGCGTACAGGCCGATCGACCCGGGGCCTGCCCCGCCGACCACCAGCACGTCGGCGCCCGGGTGCTCCGCCAGCGCCGGCCCGACCGCGCGCCAGGCGTCGCTGATGTTGTCCGACGCGCTCGCCACCGCCGCGGGCTCGAGGCCGTCGGGGATCGGCACGAGCATGTGCTCGGCGTACGGCACGCACACGACGTCCGACAGAAAGCCGCCCCATCGCTCGACCGCCGGGCCGAAGCCGTAGCTCGACATGAACGCGACGCCGCTGCAGTTCGACGTGCGCCCCTGCCGGCACGCGGGGCACTCGCCGCAGGAGATCTGAAACGGGACGCTCACCAGCCGGCCCGGTTGCAGGGAGCCGACCGCGTCGCCCACCTCGAGCACCTCGGCCACGCACTCGTGGCCGATCGCGAACGGGGGCGCGAAGGGCGAGGTCCCCTCGATGATCAGCGCATCGAGGTCGCACGTGGCAACGGCCACCGGGCGCACCAGCGCGGCCGCGTCGGAGCTCAGCCGCGGCTCGGGCGCCTCCCTCCACGTCAGCGCGTCGGGACCCGTGTACGTGAGCTGCAGCATCGCCTTGCGCGTCAGTCCAGCGGCGTCGTGTACGCGCCGCTGAGGCCGCCGTCGATCAGGAACGTCGCCGCGGTCACGTAGCTCGAGTCCTCGCTGGCGAGGAACAGCGCGCCCTGGGCGATCTCCTCGGGGCGCGCGAAGCGGCCGATCGGCACGTGCACCAGGCGGCGCGCCGCCTTCTCGGGGTCCTTCGCGAACAGCTCTTTCAGCAGCGGCGTGTCGACCGGTCCGGGACACAGCGCGTTGACGCGCACCCCGCGGCGCGCGAACTCGACGCCGAGCTCGCGCGAGAGCGCCAGTACGCCTCCCTTGGAGGCCGTGTAGGAGATCTGCGAGGTCGCTGCGCCCATCACCGCGACGAACGACGCCGTGTTGATCACCGACCCGCGTGCCGGACCGTCGTTCTCGAGCAGGTGCGGGATGCCGTGCTTGCAGCACAGGAACACGCTGCGCAGGTTCACCTGCTGCACGCGCTCCCACGCCTCGAGCGTCGTCTCGAGCACCGAGCCGTCGTCGTTGGGTGAGATGCCCGCGTTGTTGAACAGCACGTCGATGTGCCCGTAGCGCTCGCGCACCGTCTGGAAGGCGTCGCGCACCTGCTGCTCGTCGGTGACGTCGACCTGCAGCACCAGCTCGCCCGGCGCGTTCGGTTGCACATCCACGCCGACCACCGTGGCACCCTCGCGCTCGAACAACGCGACCGTCGCCGCCCCGATGCCGCCGCTCGCGCCGGTCACCACGCACACGCGCCCGGCCAGGCGCCCCGCGCTCATAGGACAACCTCTGGTTGCTGGGTGGTGAGGTTGTTCTCGTTTTCTTTCCGAGAGAGGGAGATCGTTCCCGACTGCTGGTTGGGAGAGGCCCGAGACTCAGCGCACATAGCTGACCACC
>Ga0210388_10000550_pt1 | contig 30487 bp, 22 predicted proteins | sample IncBWC19OmetaG_FD_155485 | JGI IMG/M metagenome (GOLD analysis project Ga0210388, IMG submission 155485) | Forest soil microbial communities from Barre Woods Harvard Forest LTER site, Petersham, Massachusetts, United States - Inc-BW-C-19-O ...
GCGACCCCTTTTCTCACAGCGACAATATCAGCCCCACGGCCAATGTATCGTTGAGTTATACTTACAGCCCCGGCAACTACGTTCAATTGGGGGTCACCCAGTCGCAGAATTCCACGGATGTGGTGCAACCGGGCGTTAACGGCAGCCTGACGCAATATCAGAACACCACGGTGGTCTATGCCGATATCAACCACCAGATAGTGCACAACCTGTACGCCACCGTCCTTGGCCGCTACCAATACTCGGTCTTTCAAGGCGGTGCAGCGAACCAGGAGGCTGACCAGCAAATCGACGCGAGCATCAATTTGACCTATAATTTCAACCGGCACTTTTCCGCCGATTTTGGTTACAACTTCAACGATCTGCTTTCGGATCTGGTGGGCCGTGCATTTACGCAAAATCAGGTTTATTTGGGCGTGACGGCCAGCTATTGAGATGTCCTGCCCGCATGATTTGAACGTGAAGCCGGGAGCCTTGTCAAAACGAGGCTTTTTTTATTTTTAATCAAATGGACCAACTTAAACCGCCCGCCCCCATCGCCGCCCCGCCGCCGGAAACCCGGTTGCATTTTCTTGATTACTGGCGTGTCATCCGCATCCGCAAGGCCATCATCATCACGGTGTTTCTGATCACGGCGCTCATCGCCACGGCGGTCACGCTCATCCTGCCGGAGTCATTTGCGAGCACCGCCACCATCAAGGTGGAAAATGAGGGTGCCATCATCCCGAACATGGAAGGCGGCCAGGCGGCGCAAGGTTACACTTACGACCCCTTCTTCATCCAAACCACGTTTGAGATCATGAAGTCGCAACTGGTTCTGACCAACGTCATCAATACGCTGGGATTAAACGATGTCTGGGGCAAAAAGTATAACAACGGCGAGGCGCTTAAGACGACGGAGACGATGGAAATCCTCAAGGACCGCATGGCATTGGCGCCAGTGCGCAACACCAAGATGATCGCCATCACCGTTTTCAGCGAGGATAAAAATGAAGCGGCGGACCTAGCCAACCAAATTGCCAAGGCGTATCAAAGTTATCGAGAGCAAAACACGAAACAAATCCAGGCCGACGGCTTGAGGGTTCTTGAACAGCAACTGTCGGCGGAGTCCAACCAGATCCAGTCGGTGACGACCAATATTTATTACCTCCGCACCTCGTTACACATCATGGACGATGGTGGGCCAGAGAGCCTGACGCCGACACCCACCATTGAAAAGAAGCGGCTCGATGATATCAACGGAAAGATCACTGACGACGAGCAGGCGTACTCCCGGGAGTTTGTCGTATATTCCGCTCTTGACGGCCTTTATCAAACGAACCGGGAACTGCTTAAGGACGTGCTGCCGCAGATGGATCCCGACACGGAACTCTCTTCCGCCGTGGACGAACTTAAAGAAGCGATCCAGGCCAAAAATAAATATCTCGTAGACTACAACCCGACCAATCTCATTGTCGCCCGGGTAGAGTCGCTGGTTGACACATTGAATCAACAGATCAGCAACCGGGTGGATGGCATCATGGCCGGGCTGAAAACACAACTGGACGCGACCCAGATGGATTTGCTCAACCTAAGCAACGAAGTGGAGCAGGCCAAGGAACAGGATTTTACAAATACCGTCACGTATGAGCCTTACTACGAGCAAAAACGCCAGCTCGAAGACTTGCGGACGATGTATAACCTGCTCGAGTCGAAGGTGAAAATGGCCAGCATCGATTACCAGCTTCCCACCTATACCATGGTGCAGATCACCGATCCCGCCGAACCCGGCAAGGTCCCCGTGAAGCCCAACAAGCCGCTCAACATCGCCATGGGCCTGGTGTTTGGGTTTATCATGGGTATCGGCCTGGCATTCTTCATCGAATATCTGGATACGAGCGTGAAGACGATTGACGACGTGGAGCGCACCTTTCAAGCGCCCGTCCTCGGCGTCATCCCGCAAAACATCGGCTACCTCATCGAGGAAGGCTCCGAAAGCAAGCACGCCGAGGCCTACCGGGTGCTCCGCACCAATCTGCTGTTTTCACGGCAGGACGAGAAACTCAATACCATCGTCATCGTCAGCGCCGGTGCCGGCGAAGGCAAATCCACCACCACGCTCAACCTCGCCACGGTTTTCGCCCAGGCCGGCAACCGCGTGCTCATCGTGGACTCCGACCTGCGCCGCCCGACACTGCACAAGTTGTTCAAGGTCGCCAATAATCTCGGGCTCACCAATTACCTGCTCAAGCAGAACACGCTCGTGGAGATCGTCCAGACCACGCAGGTGCCCAATCTGGACTTCATGGCCAGCGGCAAACTGCCGAACAGCGCCATGGGCATCCTCGGCTCCACGCAGATGAAGGAGATGATTTCCGAGCTCAAGCAGCGCTACGACTTCATCTTCTTCGACTCGCCGCCGATCCTCGGCGTAAGCGACGCCTCCATTCTGGCGAGTGAAGTGGATCTGGTCATGCAGGTCGTTCAATACCGCCGCTACCCGCAACCCATGACCATCCGCGCGAAGCAGATGATTGAAAAAGTCGGCGGCAATTTTGCCGGCATCGTCTTGAACAACATCAACATGTCGCAGGACGAAGGCTACTACTACTACAGCGGCTACTACCACGACTACTACTATTCCCGCACCCCCGGCGAACAGGATACCGACGCCAAAGCCGCAACGAAATCCGATGAAGGCGACACGGAAATGACCACCCGCTCCTAACCGGAATTTTGAGACCATTGAAGATGAAAGCCCATTTTATTGATATGCCGTATAAATTTCCGTTGAAAGCACTGTTGCTGGTTTTGCCGTTGCTCGCCCTGCTGTTCACCAGCGGGTGTTCCACGCCCGATTACTCCGCGGAACTGGTCGTCCCGGACAGTAGTACCAACCTGCCCCCGGCCGCCCGGCTGCATATCGGCGACACCATCACGATTGCTTTCGACGGGCTGCCGCCGGAAAACCCGATGCCACAAGTCGATAAAACCATCAACGAAGACGGCACCATCACTTTGCCCGACATTGGCCCCATCAAGGCCGTGGGTCTGACCACCGGCGAGCTCGAAACTGCCATCACCACGAATTACGTCCCGCGCTTTCTGAACCATCTCAGCGTTACCGTCACGGCCGGCACGCGCGTCTACTATGTTCGCGGCGAAGTCAAAGCCCCCGGTCGCCAGGAATACGTCGGCGAGATCACCGTCACCAAGGCCATCACCTCCGCCGGCGACTTCACTGACTTTGCCAACCCAAGCAAGGTCATCCTGACCCGCTCCAACGGCCAGCGATTCACCATCGACTGCCAAAAAATACTGAATGGCGAAGCGCCCGACCCCGGCGTCTATCCCGGCGACCAGATCGAGGTCAAACGCCGCCACTTTTGATGATCCAACTCCGAATCCTTTCCGGCAAAATGGCGGGCGAAAATGTTTTCGTCCGCCGTTTTCCTTTTCGCATCGGCCGTGCCCCGCAGAATGAGCTGGCCCTTGATGACGCCGGGGTCTGGGATGAACACCTGAAGATCGGTTTTCAAAAAAGGAAAGGTTTCATCCTCGAAACAAATGCCGAAGCGTTCGTCGCCGTCAACGAACAACCCCAAAAATCCTCGCGCCTCCGCAACGGTGACATCCTCTCGTTCGGCTCCGCCAAGATCCAGTTCTGGCTCGCGCCGGCAAGACAGCGCAATCTCGCCACCGCCGAACTGTTTGTCTGGCTGCTCCTGGCCGCAGTGACCGCCATCCAGGTTTTTCTCCTGCTCAAGCTGAGGAAGTAATACGGTTGCAGGTTGCAGGTTCTCCCGGCGACATCGGCTTAAGCGATTTAAGAAATACTGGGCCGTTTATTTAGTGGTGTTGCGCCCTCCCTCACCCTAACCCTCTCCCACTGGGAGAGGGAACAGCCATGTCTACCTTTCGTTTATTGAGCACGGTATGCTGCAATCCAGCGGCTGGTTTTTGTCTGAAGCTGGGAGCGTTTCTCCCTCTCCCAGCGGGAGCAGCGACAGCGGCTATGGCGGGTGAGGGAGAAAATTATCGAAAATCAACGGCTACGACTTTTCTTAAACCGCTCTAGAATTTTCAACCGGCAACGGATCAATGGCGGAAATGGCGGGCGCCGGTGAAGGCCATGGCCATCCCGCGCGCGTCCGCCGCCGCGATGACTTCCGGGTCCTTCACCGAGCCGCCGGGCTGGATCGCCGCCGTGGCACCGGCATCCGCCGCCGCGAGCAGGCCGTCCGGAAACGGAAAAAACGCGTCGCTACAGACCACGCTGCCGTTCAAATCCAACTTCGCCTCGCCCGCCTTCCAGACGGCAATCCGGCTGCTGTCCACGCGGCTCATCTGGCCCGCGCCGGTGCCGAGCGTGCGGCCTTCGCCGACGTACAGGATGGCGTTCGACTTCAAATGCTTCACCACGCGCCAGCCGAAGAGCATCGCCTTCAATTCGCTTTCCGTCGGCTGCCGTTTCGTGACGATCTTCAGGTCCGCCGCCGTGGTGATCTTTAAATCGCGCTGTTGAAGCAAGTATGAATCCGCGCCCACGCTGCGGATGTCCCACGGCTGCGACGACAAGGAATCTTTTTTGATCTTCAGCAGTCGCAGGTTTTTTTTCTGCTGCAAAATCGCCAGCGCCTCCGGCGAAAAATCCGGCGCCACGATGACCTCGCTGAAAATTTCCGCAATCGCCGCCGCACAACCGCCGTCCAGGGTCTGGTTCACCGCGATGATGCCGCCGAACGGGGCCTGCTTGTCGGTCGCGAACGCCTTGTCCCACGCTTCGCGCAGGTTTGCCCCCTGCCCCACGCCGCAGGGGTTCGTGTGCTTCAAGATGGCGAGCGTCGGCACATCCTGGTTGAATTCGGCGATGAGCGCGGTCGCGGCCGTCAGGTCCAGGATGTTGTTGTACGAAAGCTCCTTGCCGTGGAGCTGCTGGAAGTAGTCGTGAAATTTTCCGTAGAGCGCGGCGGTTTGATGCGGATTTTCACCATAACGCAACGGCTGCGCCAGCGGCACGGAAAGCGTCAGCACGGCAGGCAGACTCTTTTTGTCCGATGAAAATTCTTTCTGCAGATAGGCCGCGATGGCCGCATCGTAAGCCGCCGTGCGCGCAAAAACTTTCGCGCACAATTTACGGCGCAGTTCCAAGGTGGTATCGCCGTGCTGGCAAATCTGATCCGCGACCTCGGCGTAATCCGCCGGGTCCACGATGACGGTCACGCTCTCGTGGTTTTTCGCGGCGGAGCGAAGCATTGAAGGGCCGCCGATGTCGATGTTTTCAATCGCGTCGTGCAGCGCGACGCCCGGCTTGGCGACCGTGGCTTCGAACGGATAAAGGTTCACCACGACGAGATCGATGGATTCGATGGCGTGTTTTTTGACGGCTTCCTCGTGCGCGGCATTGCCGCGGATGTAGAGGAGGCCGCCGTGCACGAGCGGGTGCAGCGTCTTCACGCGACCATCGAGCATTTCGGGAAAGCCGGTGTGCTCGGAGATGTCCTTCACGGGCAGGCCGGCATCGCGCAGGGCCTTGGCGGTGCCGCCGGTGGAAATGAGTTCGTAGCGGGACTGCACCAGGGCCCGGGCAAAAGGCACGAGGCTGGTCTTGTCGGAAACGGAGAGGAGGGCACGACGGTTTTTCACGTGCGATAAAATCGGAAAATTTTGTCCGGGCCGCAACGAGCAAATGTTCTTTTACACGACAAATCTTGGCGGGACAAACCGCAAATATCTCCGGTAGTGTCCTTGTTTCGAGAAGGCGGTGGGGCGAGCGTCCTCGCGAGCCGTCGTGAGCCTTGGGTTTAAGCGGCTCGCGAGGACGCTCGCCCACCAGATTCAGAGACTGCCATGTCTTTAGCCACGGATTTTACTGAATATCGCCCGCAGATTTTGCGGATTTCTGAAGACGATCTAGACACGAATGGCATGAATGAAAAAGAAACCTGAAAACGAACTTTACCACGGATGGACACGATCAATCGGGAGTTTTGAGTTTTTTGTGTTCAGTTTTTAACCTAAAAATTCCAAGCACCTAGCACAAAGCTCCAGAGAATATCCAAACTCCAATCACCAAAACCGCCGCGCATCGTTTGGAGCTTTTGGCTGGGTGTTTCTCTGGATGTTGGAGGTTGGTGCTTTGAGCTTCAACCATGGAGGCCGACATTTCTACTTTTTACCGGCGTAGGGAAACACCCCATGGCAAACATCCGGCGCATCACGTAGGGTCATAGTAGAAATGGATGGCGAATGATTTTCCATCCGGAACGAAACCAAAATTATATGACTCTATTATTATCCCCGGTTATCGGCAGCGCCATCTGGATTGGCGGCGGCGGCGTCGGCCTTTTGCTCGTCATTGTCATCATTGTGCTATTACTGCGTTGACCGGTTTACATGCCCGCAGATTTTACGGATTTGTGGTCCTTCCGGACGGGCACTGGAAAGTTTTAACCACGGATGGACACGGATTCACACGGATGCTGACATTCAAGATTGGGGACGGCGGCACGCCGTCCCTCCCGTTAATGGCGCGAACTCACGTCCACGGCTACCCGCAGATTTCGCGGATTTGCGCAGATTCCGTTAAACGAGGTGCGGAGAACGCGGAGCAGATAACTTTTATCTACTGACCGCGAGCCCTGATGGGTGACCGCTTATCGAAATGGTGTCAAAAGATTGTGACCGTTGGCGGAACACGGCCTACGCGCAACGGACGAAAAAGCGCCAGAGGACTGGCACAGTCCAAGACGCTTCGCGAATATCGAAAATGATTGCCACCGCATTCGCGCCTGAACCCCGGCTCGGGCGGATAACGGCGTAACCTCGTGCCGGCACAAATCTTACACTTGAAAAAATAATTCAAAATCGGATGCGCGGCGCAACGGGGTGTTTGGCGGAGCCGTGATAGAATGGTGACAGGTTGCAGGTTGTTCTTTGACATAGGCACCGGCCTGGTGCCGGGGTATGGGCGGTCCGAGCCGGATGGGCGTGTCGACCTGATGCCGGGCGAAACGGTTGCACGTTGACGGCTGCGGGTTGCCGGGTCTGAACGGTTCGCGTGAACAGATAAAATCTACGCTTATGTTCGCGTATCAAATGGAGAAATCTACGCTTATATTCGGATAAATTCGCTTATGTTCGCTTAACGGAGAAAAAAAACCGCAGGGCGGCGGACACCAATCTGGTGCATCGGAATTTCGGAATAGCGATTGCCAATTGCGGATTGCGGGAGTCGGCGGACTTCAGCGAAATGGCGGCCAAATGATGAAAAGGACGAACAAGGACGAATAGTCCGCAAAATAAATTAACGGTTTTGACAGAATTGACGATTTTTGCCGAATAAATTTAAATGATGAGGATGATTCGCTTAAAAATTGTTTTCTTCCGGGCTTAATCCGTGTTCAATTTGGGCTGAAAATACTTTATGAGCCAACTTGCCAATCAAATCGCCGTTGTCACGGGCGCGGGCCGGGGAATCGGCCGGGCCATCGCCTTGAAATTCGCCACGGAGGGCGCGGATGTGGTGGTGGTGTCGCGAACCCAGGAAAATTCGGAGAAGGTGGCGGCGGAGATCCGCGCGCTCGGGCGCAAGGCCTGGGCCCACGCCGTGGATGTGTCGGACGGCAACGCGGTGACTGCCGCCGGTGAAAAAATCCTGGCCGATTGCGGCAAGGTGGACATCCTGGTGAACAACGCCGGGGTGACGCGCGACGGCCTGCTGATGCGCATGAGCGATGCGGATTGGGACACGGTGTTGAACACGAACCTCAAGGGGGCGTTTCATTTCACGCGGGCGTTTTTCCGGCCGTTCGCGAAGCAGCGCGCGGGGCGCATCATCAATATTTCGTCGGTGATCGGGCTGATTGGCAACGCGGGCCAGTGCAATTACGCGGCGAGCAAGGCGGGCCTGATCGGCTTCACGCAGTCGTGCGCGAAGGAGCTGGCCGGGCGCGGGGTGACGGTGAACGCGATCGCGCCGGGTTTCATCGAGACGGACATGACGGCGGAGTTGAACGAGGAATTGAAGGCGAACATCATGCGGGTGATTCCGCTCGGCAAACTGGGCGCGGCGGAGGACATCGCGCACGCGGCGTTGTATCTCGCCAGCCCCGGGGCGCGCTATGTCACGGGCCAGGTGTTGACGGTGGATGGCGGCATGGTGATGTGAAATCCGGACTTTAAATTTGCCTTCGCGCGCGAAGTCAAAGTTATGTCCGGGGAAAAACTTGGATTAGAGGCTTGACGGGAACAGCGTTTGTAGGCTAGAAAAGCAGGACATTTATGGCAGATAAACCAATTGATCAACGTGTAAAAGACATCATCGTCGAACAGCTCGGCGTCAAACCCGAGCAGGTCACGCCGGAAGCCAAATTTATTGAGGATTTGGGCGCGGACTCGCTCGACACCGTCGAACTGGTGATGGCGCTCGAGGAAGAATTTGGCATTGAGGTGCCGGATGAACAGGCCGAGAAGCTCCAGAGCGTCGGCGACGTGATGAAGTACATCGAAGAACAACAGAAGTGATTTCAAATTGAGTGGCGGGGCAGTTTTGGCTCGACACAGCCGGAACTGCCCCGTTTCATTTTCCTATGGCAAACACCTATCTGGATCGCCGCGTGGTCGTCACGGGCATGGGCGTCGTCACGCCCTTGGGCAACGACGTGGAAACGTTTTGGAAGAATCTTATCGGCGGCCAGTGCGGTATCAACCAGATCACCGCGTTTGACGCCTCGCCCTTCGACACGAAAATCGCGGGCGAAGTGAAGAATTTCGACCCGACGGCCGCGTTTCCCTCGGCGAAGGATGTCCGCCGCGCCGACCGTTACTCGCAGTTTGCCGTGTACGCCGCGTGGGCGGCATTACGCGATTCAGGCCTGGAGCTGGCGAAGGAAAACACGGATGAATTCGGCGTGTTCATCGGCTCGGGCATCGGCGGTTTGCAGACGACCAGCGACCAGTTGAAGGTCTTGAACGAACGCGGCCCCGGTCGCGTGTCGCCATTCACCATTCCAATGCTGATTTCCAACATGGCATCCGGCCTGGTCTCGATGTATTTCAACCTGCGGGGACCGAACTTTGCCACTTGCTCGGCCTGTGCCACCGCCAACCACGCCATCGGGGAGGCCTGGCGCACCATCAAGGCCGGGGACGCCCAGGTCATGTTCGCCGGCGGCTCGGAAGCGGCGGTCATCCCCATCGGCATCGCCGGTTTCTGCGCGATGAAAGCCATGAGCACACGCAACGACGACCCGCAAACCGCCTCGCGTCCTTTTGATAAAGACCGCGATGGCTTCGTCATGGGCGAAGGCGCCGGCGTGCTGGTGCTCGAAGAATTGGAACATGCCAAAAAACGCGGCGCGCACATCTATTGCGAGCTTTCCGGCTACGGCAACACCGCCGACGCGCATCATCTCACCGCGCCCTCACCCGGCGGCGAAGGCGCGGCGCGCAGCATGAAAATGGCGCTTCGCACCAGCGGCCTGAATCCCACGGATATTTCCTACATCAACGCCCACGGCACGTCCACGCCGCAGGGCGACATCGCCGAAACCCAGGCCATCAAGAGCGTCTTCGGCGATCACGTAAAAAAAATGGCCGTCAGCTCCACCAAGGGTGCCACGGGCCATATGCTCGGCGCCGCCGGCGCGGTCGAGACCGCTGTCTGCGTCCTCGCCATCAAGCATGGCGTCGTGCCGCCGACCATCAACCTGCAAAACCCCGACCCCGAGTGCGACCTCGACTATGTGCCGAACACCGCGCGCCAGATGCCGGTCAACGCCATCGTCAACAACTCTTTCGGCTTCGGCGGACACAACTCGACGATTGCGGCGAAGAAATTTATTTGATGAGTTAATGGTTTAGCGTGCAGGGTTCCGTGTTTTCCAACCCTGGACGCGGAACCCCAGATCCTGATCTAAACCGTGAACTTTTTACCGTTGATCGAATCCAAGCGCGAAGGAAAAATCCTCGCGCCGGAACAGATTCAGGAAGTCATCCGCGAATTCACCGCCGGAAAAATCCCGGATTACCAGATGGCCGCCATGCTCATGGCCATCTATTTTCGCGGCTTGAACACGGGCGAAACGACCGCGCTGACCCTGGCCATGCGCGATTCCGGCGATGTGCTTAAGTTTCCGCGCGACCCGCGCCCGCTCGTGGACAAACATTCCACCGGCGGCATCGGTGACAAGGTTTCGCTTCCGCTCGCGCCCCTGCTTGCGTGCCTCGGTTTCCGTGTGCCAATGATTTCCGGCCGCGGGCTCGGCATCACCGGCGGCACGCTCGACAAGCTGGACGCCATCCCCGGTTACCAGACCCTTTTGCCTGCCACGCAAATCCAAAAAATCGTCCAGCGCACCGGCTGCGTCATCTGCGGCCAGACCGATACGATGGTGCCTGCCGATAAAAAGATTTACGCGCTGCGCGACGCCAGCGGCACCGTGCCGAGCATCCAGCTCATCACCGCGTCAATTCTCTCCAAAAAACTGGCCGAAAGCCTGGACGCACTCATCCTCGACGTGAAATTCGGCTGTGCCGCGTTCATGCAGACCAAGGCCGACGCCAAAAAACTTGCGCATGCGATGGTCACGCTTGGCAACCAATGCGGCACCAATACGCGCGCGGTCTTGACGGACATGAACACGCCGCTTGGCCGCGCCGCCGGCAACTGGCTGGAAGTCAAAGAAAGCGTCGAGTGCCTTGAAAGCAAAGGGCCTGATGATTTGCATGAATTGGTGATCGATTGCGCCGCGCATCTTCTGGTACAGACCAAAAAAACGAAGTCGCTTTCCGCCGCGCGTGTACGTGCCGAAGACTGCCTGCAATCCGGCGCCCCGCGCAAAAAATGGGATGAAATGATCGTCGCCCAAGGCGCAGACTTGAAGGCGTTCAATCGCAAACTGGAACCCGACTCGACCGCAAAAGTTGTCGTCGAAATAAAAGCTGATGAAGCCGGTTTTATCTCCAAGTGTGATGCGCGGATCATCGGCGAGGTCATCCGCGACATCGGCGGCGGACGTTTGACGAAGGAATCGAAAATCAATTACGACGTGGGGCTGAACCACATCGCCAAGCCCGGCGAACGGATTGAAAAGTCAGGGACACTTTGCCGGCTTCACGCGGCGGACCTGGCACAAGCGAAGTCAGTGGTTGCGCGCTTGAAAAGCGCCTTTGAGATTTCGCCGCGCAAAATCACCGCGCCGAAATTGGTCCACGAAGTGATCGGCTAGGCGATTTTCTCCCAGAGCTTGATTTCCGGCATTCCGACAGCAAGTCCCTCCAAACGCGGCAGCAACACCTGGATGTGCGGCATTTGCAGATGCGCATCGAGCGCGGCCTTGGTCGTCCAATTTTCGAAAAACAGAAATTTCCCCGGTTCCTCCGGCGATTGGTGCAGGTCGTAATTGATGCAGCCGGCTTCCTTGCGGGTTGGCGTGACAAGGCCGATGAGGGCTTTTTTCAATTCCTCTTCCTTGCCGGGCAGGGCCTGAAACGTGGCGACAACGGTGATGGTTTTCATTTTGATCGAATTCTTGGATAAAACTTCAGCGCAGCGATTCCAAAATCTGGTCCGCGGCCGCCCGCGGGTTTTCCGCAGCGTAAATCGGGCGGCCGATGACGAGCCAGTTCGCGCCGGCCTGGATGGCATCGCGAGGCGATAGCGTACGTTTCTGGTCATCAGCCTTTTCCGCGCCGGTGCGGATGCCGGGAACCACCAGTTGCGTGCTCGCGGGCAAAATTTTTCGCAACGAAGCCACTTCGAGCGGCGAACAAACCAACCCGCGCAATCCCGCCTTGGTGGCGAGCGTCGCGAGGCGGCGCACTTGAAATTCCACGTTGCCGTCGCCGCCGATTTCGCGCAACGCGCCGGAATCGAGGCTCGTCAGCACTGTCACGCCCAGCACGAGCGGCGGCGTGCGGCCGAGTTTCCAAGAGGTTTCCTGCGCGGCATTTTCGGCGGCCTTGAGCATATCGGAAGCGCCGCTGGCATGGACGGTCAACATCTGCACATCGAGCTGCACGGCGGAAATTACAGCCTTGGCGACGGTGTTCGGGATATCGTGAAATTTCAGGTCAAGAAAAACGAGCGCGCCGAGCGCACGGATTTTTTTGACGATGTCCGGCCCGCTGGCGGTGAACAGTTCGCTGCCGATCTTGAAAGCGCCGACTGCCGGTGCGATTTCTGCGGCGAGTTTCAGGGCCTGCTCCGCCGTCGGCACATCCAGCGCCGCTATGATGGGGTTGCGCATGGGTCCAATTTAGCCGCAGACAGCCGCAGATGAAACTCTGATTTTTGGAACTTGAAACTATCTGATGAAAATCTTCAGACATAATCGATCAGGGTTTCGGCGATAAACCCGGGTCATCCGCCTGCGGATGTTTGTGCCAAAGATGCCGCGTCAATGCGACCACCGTGCCCAGGGTGAAAAGCATGAGGCTGCCGATGAAGGCCAGCAATCCCGCAGGCAACGAACGAACGTCGTCTACCAGCGACACACACGGGCCGCACAAAATGACCACCACGGCCGCCGCCGGCACGATGAACGGCCCGCGTTGACGAAAACAAATCTGAAGAATGTAAAAACCTCCCAACACGGTCGCGCCGGAAAGGCATGCCCCCCAGCCATGCCCTGGACCGGAATTCATCCAGGCAAACGCGTGTCCCACCCAGACGATGCATGCAAGCATGCGAACCATTTTTGCGCCGTGATGTTCATCATCATTCCAGCGCAGGCTGTGCATCAGGAAAAAAACGAAGGCCCCTTGCACGGCCCAGTAAGACGCGCCGGCATAATCGTTGAACAGCGCGACGAGGCTTCCACCCAGAACGAGGCTGCCAAAAATTGCGAGCTTGGGATTACGCGATAGCGCCGTGCAGAAAAGCAGATACAGGACAAGACCCGCGTCGACCCAATGGGCGCGCATGAGTCCCGGCGCAAGAAATTGCTGCCAGGTTTCCGGCAACCCGATGCCAAGCAGCAGGACCGTACCGGACAAGAGGTGCCGCGCAAGGCGGTTTTGCCGGTTCAAAATACAGACAGCCAGATACGCAGCGACGTTCAACGCAGTGAGGATGAAAAAAGTGTTGTTTGATGGCGATGCAAAGGCAACCAGCGGCGTGACGGCGGGTGGAACCATGAGCAAAAATTTCGGCAGGAAATCATTATTGCCGAAACGACGATACACCGTCCACGCCAGCACCCACGCACACGGCGCGAAAAGTTCGGGGCGAAATTCAAACTGGTAGACATAATCCAACGTATAGACATGCGTGCCGGTAACCGCCAGCCAGAGCGCATACATCCCCAGCGGGAGCCAGCGGCGTTGCGGCGGCAAATCTCCGACCGCGCCCCCACGCGGGAGAAAATTCACCAACGCCAGCGCCGCCGGCAAAATCAGCAACCAGGTCGCCTCATTCATCTCGTAGACCGCCCCGGAAGAAAGCAGGCCGACTTTCGCCTGGCCAAAGTGCCGGTAAAGCAGCGGCAAAACTACGTTCAACGAAAGCATCACGGCGCCGATCTTCAACGCTTCAGGCGGCAGGTTGAGCTGCGTGAAGAATTTTTTGAGGCCCCCGAAACGCAGCACCGCCGCCGCCGCACCGACGAGACACATTTGCACGGCCATGCCCGGATCGATCAATGCGGCCAGGCTGATCAGGATGAACGGCACGAAGACCAGCAGGTTTTCCAGCCCGACCAGCAGCGTCGAATCATACCAGATTTTGCGGCGGGCGAGAAAAATCGCCGTGAAGACCAGGAGGATTTCATAGACCTGAACCGAGAAAAAATTGAACAGCACGCGCGCGGTCTCCCAATTTAACATCGGCGCATCGATTGAAACGCGATAGCAGCCGAACAGCAACAACGCCGCGCTTACGAGATAAAACGGGTTGCACTCGAAAATTTTCCGCAGCCACCATGACAGTGGTTTGGAGGCATCCAGCGCGGCCGGCGGGGTCCGCTCCGGAATGGCAGCGATTGTTGGCGGCATGTTGGTCGGGTCATTATCATTCATAAATCACCTCGTGGCTTTCACGGCCAAATTTCAACCGACAATTTGCAAACCGCATAAAACGCGCCAAATCGTTTTCACGTTGTATTCATTGGAAAATGTAAACGCTCAGGCAGGAACGAATCCGGTTTCGCGTGAAGCTCACGCTCCGGGTGCGTGATTTTCACGCCGTGAACTCACGAATTTTGACTTGCCGCGAAAAATTTCCTAATCTGCCACCATGAAAATTGTCCGGCACACTGACAAAGACTTCTCCGCCCGCCTGCGCGAACTGACGGCGAATGCCAGCCTGTTCGACGCCGAAATCGAAGAACGCACCAAGGCGATTTTGCACGAGGTTTTTGTGCGGGGTGACGATGCGGTGCTGGAGTTCACCGAAAAATTTGATGGCGCAAAATTGTCCGCCCTCCAACTGGCCGTGACCCCGGCGGAGTTGTTCAACGCCTCCCTCAAGGCCGATGAATCCCTGCGGGCAGCCGTGGCGGAGGCGGAAAAGAACATCGCTTTCTTCGCCAAAAAATCTTTGCGCAAGGGCTGGTCGGCCAAAAATTCGCACGGCGCAGTCGTCGGTGAAAAATTTGATCCGTTCACACGGGTCGGCGTTTACATTCCCGGCGGCACTGCGCCGCTCGTCTCGACAGCATTGATGACAATCACCCTGGCGAAGGCCGCCGGTTGCAAGGAAATCGTTGTTACGACCCCCTGCGGTCGGGACGGGGCCATCAACCCGGCGATTTTGTTCGCCGCGCGCACAGCGGGCGCAACGGAGATCTATCGCATCGGCGGCGCCCAGGCCGTGGCCGCGATGGCTTACGGCACCGGCATGATCCGTCGTGTGCAGAAGGTTTTCGGCCCGGGCAACGCCTACGTCAGCATGGCCAAACGCCTCCTGGTGGGGCGCGTGGCGATCGATCTGCTTGCCGGCCCGAGCGATCTGCTGGTCCTGGCCGATGACACGGCCAATCCAAAGTTCATTGCCTCCGACATGCTTGCGCAGGCGGAACACGGTTCCGGCCATGAACGCGTCTGGCTGGTGACCGACTCGAACAAAATTCTTAAGACGGTTGAAAAGGAGATTGCCCGACAGCTTCCAAAACTCTCGCGCCGCGATTTGGTCCAGCGCGTGCTTGATCGCAATATCTGGCTCATTCAAGCCGCCAACATTGTGGAAGGTGTTGCCATCACGAATCAAATCGCGCCGGAACATTGCGAAGTCATCACCCGCGATGCCCGCAAAACGAGCGGCGGCATCTTCACTGCCGGGGCGATTTTTCTCGGCAACTGGTCACCGACGGTGCTTGGCGATTACATCGCCGGGCCAAGCCATGTTTTGCCGACCGACGGCGCCGGCGCAAGTTTTGCCGGCCTGACGGTGGACCAATTCCAGCGCCGCACGAGCGTCGTCGAATATACCAAACCGTCTCTGAAGAAAGCGCTGAAAGGCGTTCAAAAGTTTGCTGAGATGGAAGGCCTTGACGCGCACGGAAAATCTGCTGAAGCGAGGTTCAATTGAAAAACGCAAATGTGTTTGTAGATGTCGACCTTACTTTGGTTGACGCAAATGGAAAACTTTTGTCAGGCGCAAGGGAAAGCCTTTTAAAGTTAAAAGACAGAGGATGCCATCTGTTTTTGTGGTCTTCCGTCGGTATTGATTACGCAAAAAAAATCGCCGTATTGCATGGTCTGGTAGATTTGTTCGAAGGCTACGCTTCCAAGCCGGACATCATCATTGACGATATGCCCCAAACTACGGTTGCCCCGTTTGTCTTTAATGTTCAAGATGAATCGTCTTGGTCGACAATGGCCGATAAAATAATCTCAAAGCACATTGATTAGAACTTGATGAAAGTTTCAAATTTAATCCGTCCGCTCGTCCACGATTTGCACGCCTATGTTCCCGGTGAGCAGCCGAAGATCAAAGGCTTGATCAAGCTTAACACGAACGAAAACCCATACCCGCCATCGCCGAAGGTCTTACTCGCGGTGAAAAACGCGGTGGACGGGCGGCTGCGGCTGTACCCGAATCCGACAGCGGAAAAGTTGCGCGCGAAACTGGCGGGGCTGCACAGGTGCAAACCGGAAAACATCCTGGTCGGCAATGGATCGGATGAAGTATTGGCGCTGGCGACACGCGCATTTGTCGAACCAAAATCTAAAATCCAATATTTTACGCCCGGTTATTCGCTTTATCCCGTACTGGCAGACATCCATGGCGCGGCGAAAAATGCGGTGAAGTTGAACGCGGATTTTTCCATGCCATCAATCGCGGAACTGAAGCGCGGAGGAAAATGGGATTTCAGCGCAGCACTGACGTTTATCACAACACCGAATGCGCCCAGCGGACGAGGTTACCACACCGCGGAGCTGGAAAAGTTATGCGGCGCGCAAAAGGGCGTCGTCGTTTTGGACGAAGCTTACGTGGATTTCGCCAGGGAAAATGCAGCAAATCTGGCACTGAAATTCCCGCATGTCCTGGTGGCGCGGACCTTTTCCAAGGCGTACTCCCTCTGCTTCCAGCGGGTCGGCTATTTCATCGGGCACGCGGAACTGATTGCGGCGCTGGACAAGATCCGCGACAGCTACAACGTGAACGGTCTCGGCCAGATTGCGGCGGAAGCGACGCTGGATGACTTGAAATACTACCGCGCCAATTTCAAAAAAATCGTTGCCACGCGTGAATGGCTGGCCAGAGAGCTGACGAAGCTTGGTTTCGATGTGCTGCCGAGCCAGACGAATTTCATCCTCGCAAAACCGCCGGCTTTTCCCGCGAAGGCGTGGCTGCAAAAGTTACGTGACCAAAAGATTCTTGTCCGCTGGTTCAGCGCGCCGGAAGTGAATGAATATCTGCGCATCACCATCGGAACACAAAAAGAAGCGGCGGCGTTGCTGGAGGCGGCCAGGAAACTTGTTTAGCCCTGATATTCCGCGGGAACGAACGCCACCCCTGAATTGTCCTTCAAAACCTTTGCTTTGCGCAGCGCTGAAATTCTGCTAGATAAACCGCGTGTATTTGGAGTTTTATGGACTGAAAGTGGCGCCATTCGACATCACGCCGAATCCGCGCTTTCTTTTCCATAGTCTGAAACACCGCGAGGCCTTCAATCATCTTTTCTACGGCATCCGCGAACGCAAAGGTTTCGTACAACTCACGGGCGAGGTCGGTGCCGGCAAAACAACCTTGTGCCGCGCCCTGCTCGAACAGCTCGACGGACGTTTTTCCACGGCACTCATCATGAACCCGGTTTTAAGCGGCGATGAACTGATGAAGGCCATCGCCACGGAATTTGGTTTGCAAGTGAAGGGCCTTGATCGCATGGAAACCATCGCGGCCATCAGTGATTTTTTGTTGAAACAGACCCTGGCGGGCAAGGAGACGGTGCTGATCATCGACGAGGCGCAAAATCTGACGGAAGATCTGTTGGAACAGGTGCGGTTGATCTCCAATATCGAAACTGACGACCGGAAATTGTTGCAGATTGTGCTTATGGGCCAGCCGGAATTGCGCGACAGGTTGAACAGCCCGCGGCTGAAACAATTGCGGCAGCGCATCACCGTGCGCTATCATCTCGCGCCGTTGACGCGCACCGAGGTCGGGCAGTATATTCAGCACCGGCTGGCGCTGGCGGGGTCGCGCGGGGCACCGACCTTTACGCTATTTGCGATCTGGCGGGTGTTTGGTTACAGCCAGGGGATTCCACGGCTGGTGAATGCCTTGTGCGACAAGGCGTTATTAGCCGGGTTCGTCGAACGCAGTTACAAAATCAACTACCGGATGGTTGGACGCGCCATCCGCGAGTTGGAAGGAGACATTCACACATGAGCCTCATCAACGATGCATTGAAGCAGGCGCGGCAAGCGCCGCCGCGCAACACGCCCAACTCGCTGCCGCCCCTCCAGCCCGCGCCCGAGGACCATTCCAACACCGCCGTCTGGCTGGTGCCGGCCGTCATCATTTTTTTAGTGTTCGCCGCCATCTTCGTCATCGGCTGGGCGGCGGCGCGCCACAGTGTCCATACCACCATCACCACCGCCCAGCCGGTTGACCCGGCTTCGACGCAGCTCCTCGTGACCGTCAGCACTCCCGTCGCGGTTTCGCCGCCGCCGGTGCCGGAGACGCCGGACATGCCGCATCTGCAGGGAATTTTTTATTCCGCGCATCCGACCGCCATCGTGGACGGCAAAACCATCCACACCGGCGACCAGTTTAAACAATACCAGGTGAAACAAATCACCCAGTTCAATGTCATCCTCACCGGACCGGACAAAAAGGACTACAAGATCACGCTCGGCAACTGACCGGTGTTTGTGCAAAAAATCTTCTTCGGTTCACCCGCCGTCGTCCGCATCGCGCCATTTTTCATTTTCGTTTTGGTCACCGTCGCCCAGGAAAAAATCGGCGGGGTGTCCGGCGGCTGGCTTTATCTGGCAAAAACAATTATCGGCGTCGGAATGATCTTTGCCGTCCGCCCTTTCGTTGCGGAAATGCACTGGGCCGTTTCCTGGGAAGCCATCGTCACCGGCATTTTGATTTTTGCGATCTGGGTCGGACTTGATTCCCTTTATCCGCACCTGCAAAAAAGTAAAGCCGGCTGGGATCCGCTTGCACAACTCGGCAGCCACGCCCCGCTCGCCTGGCTGTTCATCGCCACGCACCTGCTCGGCTCCACCTTTGTCGTGCCGCCGATCGAGGAGATTTTTTACCGCTCATTCCTGTATCGCTATGTCGCGTCCAAGGATTTTCTGTCCGTGTCGCTGGATAAGTTTCTGCCGGTCCCGTTTCTGGTCACCGCGCTGGTCTTCGGTCTGGCGCATAACGAATGGCTGGCGGGCATCCTCTGCGGCGCGGCGTATCAATGGCTGGTGCTCCGCAAAAACCGCCTTGGCGATGCCATGACCGCGCACGCCATCACCAATTGCCTGCTGGGCGTCTGGGTGGTCTGGCGCGGCGCGTGGCATTTCTGGTGAACAACTTTTCTCGCCGGGAGTTGCGGCAATCAGCCTGAATTGCTATTTTTCGCAGGCCAAAAAGGCACGACCAACTTTTTAAATCCATGAGCAACACCTCTGTACAAATCGGCATCTTGATGGGCAGCGATTCCGACTGGCCCACGATGAAGGCCGCTGCGGACGCGCTGAAGGAATTCGGCATCACCAGCGAAGCCAGGGTCATCTCCGCACACCGCGACCCGCATGGCCTGGAAGAATATGTCTCCGGCGCCCCCGCGCGCGGCGTCAAGGCGTTCATCTGCGGCGCGGGCGGCGCGGCGCATCTCGCGGGCGTCACGGCCGCATTCACCACGCTGCCGGTCATCGGCGTGCCGATCCTGGGCAAATCCACCGACGGCTTCGATTCGCTCCTTTCGATGGTGCAGATGCCGCCCGGCGTGCCGGTCGCGACCGTCGCCATCGGCGGCGCGCGCAATGCGGGCATCCTGGCCGTGCAAATCCTCGCGACCGCCGACCCGCGCCTGCAGGAGGAACTGAAAAAATTCAAAGTGAAGCTGATGGAAGAATCGCGCGCCAAGAACAAAACTCTGGCACAGTAATTTGTTAAATTTTTAATAATTTAACCAACCATGCAACGGCTCATCGAAGGCGTCCATAAGTTCCAATCCGGCGAGTTCGGAAACTACCGGAAGCTTTTTCGCAAGCTGTCGCAGGAAGGGCAGAACCCGCACACGTTGTTCATCACCTGCTCGGATTCGCGCGTGCTCGCGGAACTCATCACGCAGAGCAAGCCGGGCGACCTGTTCGTGGTCAAAAACATCGGCAATATCGTGCCGCCCTCGAGCGTGGCCGGCGACACCAATTCCACCGCCGCCGCCATCGAGTTCGCCGTGGAAAATCTGAGCGTGAGCGATATCGTCATCTGCGGCCATTCACAGTGCGGCGCGATTTCCGCCCTGCTGGGCCATACGAAAGTGCCGAAAGAACTGCCGCACCTGCGCGCGTGGTTGAATGTCGCCGCGCCGGTCGTGGAATTGGTGAAAAAAGATTACCCGCACCTGACCGAACCCATCGCGCGCGAAATCGCCGCCGCCGAGGAAAATGTCCTGTTCGGCCTCGACAACCTGCACAGCTACCCCTGCGTACAGGAACGCCTCGCTGTCGGCGCACTGCAGCTGCATGGCTGGTTCTTCAAGATCGCCACGGCGGAACTGTTCGCCTACGACCCCGAAACGCGCCAGTTCTCGCCCCTCATCGCCGAGAAATAAATCATTGCCCGGTCACGGGATGATGACTTTATAAAATTGCCCAGGGGCATTGCCCATCGGCAGGGAAACGCTCATGACAGTGTTGGTCGCGAGGATCTGGCTGCCCACATTGCTCCACCCGGAGACGCCGAGATTGGTCGAGGACTGGATCTGGTATGACACATTCAAGATGGCATTCCAACTGATGGCGAGGTTGCCTTTGGAAACCACGGTCGCATTCAACACCGGTCCGGGCACGGGCTGCACGGCGACGTCATCCAGGCCGAAGGCGCCCGGCTCATTGTTGAAATCAAACTCAAACGGCGTATGGGCAAACACGGCCGGAACGACAAACTGGAGGTTCGTCCAGCCATTGGCGCTCATGTTGGTTTGGGCGAAGAGCGCCGAATTATTCCATTTCACCCGGAACAAATTATTGGTCGCCACACCGTCATCACCCGGAAGACTGTTCAACCATAAGGACACCAGATATCTTTGCCCGGGCGCGGTCGCCAACGACTGCGAGAGCGAGCCCACTGCCGGACCGTCCTCGGCCGTTTCCCCCAGGTACGCGCCATAGAGCCCTGAATTGACAAACAATCCGTCAGGTTCGTCGGAGGACAAGGCCGGCTCACCGGCCACGTCCGCGTCATCGGCGGCCAGGGCAAAATTGTCCCCCGTACTGCCGACCATGGTCCAATCATCCAGCCCGCCGGTTTCAAATCCGCCATTGCCGGCATAAAGATCGAACTGCCGGTTTTGCGTCGTGCCTGCAGAAAGATTTTTGAACACCACATTGCCGCTGGCATGGTAGATCAAAAAATTGTTCGCGGCGGAACTGAGGCTGATGGTCACCGTGGTGCTGGCCCCGACCTTGAGACCGCCGGAGGTGGAAGAAGCCGTGAGCCAGGCCGAGGTGTTGACCAAACTCCAACTCAAGAACGACCCTCCCAAATTGCTCAATGTGTAAGTTTCGTTGGTCACCGTGTAAGGTCCGCCGCCCGGACCGAAAGTAGTGAAGCCCAGCGGCGAGGTGATTTGCAGATTGTCCACCGGCGGCGACAGGAGCGCGGGGATAAGATTGTCTCCGTTCGGCGAGCCCAACCCGGTGCAGAGATCATAACCGGGGGTGGCATAATACTTGGTCGGGCTCGAGCTGTTCGTATTCATGCCGGTGGTGATGTCGTGAAAACAGGCCTGGTAGTTGGTGCTTTTGGCAATGGCGTAAAGAACCGGATTCGCGAAGCCGACGGGCGGCTGGCCGTTGTCGGCCGCTTGTTCATTGGCCAGTGCGAACAGACCCGCCCAAAGCGGGGCGGTCAGGCTGGTGCCGTTGACCGGATAAGGATCTGATCCGGGACCTATCCCCAAGGAATCATAAAAATCATTACCCCACACGACCGTCAAATTATAGGCTATTGCGGAAACATCCGGGATATTGCGCATGGTGGTAGAACCCTGGTTGGCGGACATGCTGATGCCTTGCTGCCAAGAGGGAATCGCGTAAGCGGTGCTGATGCCACCTGCGCCCGCCTCGTAAGGTACAGCTTCATCGGTCGAGGGATCGATGTGCGCCGGGGTGATCCAGGTCGATTCCGAGATCCAGGTTGAATTCGTCTTGTTCAGCGTCGCTTGCGTTCCACCCACGACCGTGATGTAAGGGTCATCCGCCGGTTCATCTATGGGGCCCGAGAAAGCCCCGAAATCACCAGCGGCAAGGAAAAAGCTCTGGCCCTGCGCGGCGAACTGTTGAAAGATCTGCACCGTCGAAAGATTAATGTCGAATCCGTAGGAGCAGCTCAATTGATTGGCCTGATCATCCGTGGCCATGCGGTTCAGCACGTCATTGATCTGGGCCGTGGTGGTCGCGTCCTGGATATAATTCGTCCCTAGGGGCGGCTCATCCTGTGGCACCGGTCCTTCATAAACCAGCACGCTGCAACCTGGCGCCATCGAAATCGTCGTTTCAATGTCCCCCGTCACCTCGATGACATAATCCAGATAGGGGGTCTGCGCCAAGGTATTTGGATCGAAATAATTATAATCCGCGGAATTGGTGTCGGCGCCATCAATCGCTACCGGCGTCACCGTGACATACGACGGAAAGCCATAGTCATCTTCATAATCCTCAATATCCTGCTCGTTGAAAGGAAACAGCTCAAACAGCCCGATGGTCTGCCCGGTGCCATCTTCCAAGGTATTAGGGACGTACGCCGCTTCATAATCCCCGCCCGCAAAGGGTCCCGTATTGCCGCCGCCGCTCCCGCCACCGGGGCCCTTGTTTATCCGGATGTTCGCATGCAGATGCGGACGCGGACGCACATAATTATCCAGACCGCTGATCGCCAGCACCGACGTCTTCAGATCCAACGACGGCTCGACATCCGGCGCAAAAAAAGTGCGGTTTTCCTTGGGATGCTGGAAGGTCTGCAGATGCACATGAAACGCGTTCTCGATGTCCTTCACCGAACCGCTCAGGTTCACCAACGTGCGATTCGCATGCGTGTGGATGATCGTCAAGTTATGCGCCTTGGCAAAATCGATCACCGATTGATAGTCCTCCACCGTCGGGGCGAACGCAGCCGTGAACTGCTCCGGTTTCAGAAAATGACGGAAGTTCGGGCTGGACGGATTATAAATGTCCCTCAGCAGATTGGTGAGCTGCTCGCTGTTGCGGAACGGCAAACCGATCGCCACCTGCAAATTGGCATTCGCATTGAGCCGGCCTTGCACAGCGAGATGCCGCGTGACCTTGGGAACGTGGCCGCTGAGCACCTGCGTTTGCCCGGGGGCGGCCGCCGGCGCGGAAAAAGCCGCCAGCATCCACAACCCAGCCGCCACGATTAAAATTTGTTCCTTTCTTCCAAATTTCAGAGCGAATACCAAGGTCCGAATCAAACCGGCAACGCAACTATAAGTACAACGGGGCATTAAACTGAATCTAAGCTCAAGACAGGGTTGGTTCAACTAAAAGTAATGTCCGAGGCCGCTAATGACGGCAATTTTTGCCGATTCTTCATTTTTAAATTGGCCACACAGGTTTGATTTGGTCGGATTTGGTCGGATTTACTTTGATTCAGCCCGATTCTGAGGTTGCGGGTTGCTGCCTTGCTGTGAACTTCGCTCCCTTCGCCTTCTTCGCCTTCTTCGCGCGACACCATCCTGAACCCCCGAAATCCGATTTCTATGGTCGGATTAACTCGGATAAAATCCGATCGACACCCGGTTTGACCCCGGTTCGAGACATGGCAGGGCGCGCAGTCCCTGCGCGCCGCGTATTGAACGAGCGTGATCAGATCTACAAGGACTGCGCGGCTACCATGGTGCCCCATCTGCCGTCTGCCATTTTATGTCAAAGAACAACACCTCAAAATTCTTCATCTGCCTTAAACCACTATACCTAATCTTGTATACATTGTCAACAGTTAACGCATTCTGTGTTTTATAAATTAAATTGGGGGACGCGTCACTCCGTGCGCCGTTGAACGCGGAATCTGAACGAGGCACCTTGAACCAGCAGCCCGCAACTACCCGGCAACCAACCGGTCTTGCACCGCCAGCACCTCCCGGGCGGCGCGCAGGCCGGAATCGAGTGCGCCAAAGACCGTCCCGGCTTGGGCATCCGCCACGGTCGCTTCGCCGGCAAAGAAAAGCGTGTCGCCAACGGGTTCGGCCAGTTGACGGGGAAGATACAACCCGCCAACGGGAATATAGCTGTATGCGCCGCGGATATTCGGATCGTCCGCCCAGTTCCAATAATGGGAAGCGACAAAGTTTTTTCGCAGTTTGTCGGCGCGATCCGCAAATACCCGGCCCAGGATTTCGAGGCCGATCGCTTCAATTTGAGCAGGAAATAGTTTGATCAACGCATCCGCCTTCGGGCCGCCGGCCCACCCGACCAGGCTGCAGCCTTGCGGATCGCTCCACCACGTGGGAATCGCCTCCTCGAAAGCATGCACGAATCCGAAGTTGTCCAGGAACGGCTCCGCGAACACAAAGGTGATTTTTATGACATTGCCCACCTGCAGCTTGCGTGCGACCGCAAGTTTTTGCGGCAAGGGCGGCTGGAAACGGATTTCATCACGTTGCAAAATCGCCAGCGGAACCGCGATGACCGCGGCATTGGCCGCAAACTCCCGCCGGCCGCCCACCGGCGGATCCACCGGTGGCGGCACCGTCAAAAACTCGGGTAAAGCGGCCGGCGGCTGGCCGGAAACCGTTTGGTCGGCCGTTACCTCCACGTTGCCCTCCTTCCACACAATACTGCGCACGTTCATGTATTTGTGGATCACCACTCCCCGCTCAACAATATCTCGTTCCAAAAAATCCACCAGCGCGCCGTACCCGCTCGCCAGCCATTGGCTCTGGGACCCGTTCATTTCGCTCGCCGCCCGCTCCGCCGCGCGCAATGCCTGGATGCTGATCCGCTTTGGATCAGCCGCATCAAATCCCTGCACAAAGTTCCGCACATACGTCCGGGCTGGTTCGTCGAGGCCCGCCAGAAACTCCTCGCAGGAACAGTCGGGAGCATTCGGATCAACTTGTTTGAGCGCCTCGTCCACCTCTTCCCAGATATCCACCTCGGTGAGCTTGCCGTTATCGAACAGCCAGTTTTGGTCGGCCACCTCGATCATCGATAACCGCGCCTCCTGTAAAACTTTCAGAAGTTCCGGCGGCAGGCCGTGAACAAATTCCGCCCCGAGTTCGACTGGAATATCATTCTGCCGGAGCGTATGGATGCGACCGCCGCAACGTTCCTTGGCCTCCAGCAGCGTGACCGCCACCCCCGCCCGCACCAGCTCCCGTGCCGCCGCCAGTCCGGCTATGCCGCCACCGATGACAATCGCCGATTTGTTTTGATCATTTCGCATTGTCATCGGTGGCCGGTCTGCGCTGATGCCTCAGCGCCAAATGGCTTGGTTGTTTGCTGAACCGCCTTCATAGACTGGAAATATGCAAGCCACATGCCATGTAGAATGCCCTTAAAGCAGGCGGTATACACCCGCCTTGATGACGACCGCGATGCAAAGCGCAAATACCAGACTCCGGACGATTGCACCTTGCATCATGAGAGGGACGGCGTGCCGCCGTCCCCATTCTTGTTTTGTAGCCGCGGACGTGAGTCCGCGCCATCCCCCCGGAACGTCTCGAAAAATTTGAAAGCTTACGACATTTCACAATGACATTGACGCATTCGTGTTCCGAGACGCTAAAGGTAGGGCGCGTCACTTCGTGCGCGCCGCCCTTGGCCAGACACACGACGGCGCGCGCCGTAACGCGCCCTACCCGCCTCGCCCGTGCCGAAAATATCGTTCGCACTACCGACCACTTCCAATTCGGCAAGACGTTGCGAGCATTTCTCCCTCTCCTCTCTGCATCTTGGCGGTTTAACGCCCCACTTCCAACTGTTGCGCCGGGATGATCCGCACCGGTCCCAGCAAACCCGACGGCAACAACGGTGAATCCGACTTGTACGGCTGTACGCTGGCCCAGGTGATGCGCTGGTCCTCCGGCAATTTCTGGTCGCCGATCATCCGGTTGGGCCAGAGATTGGTCACGCGGATTTCCAATTTGTTCGTTCCCGCCTGCGCCGCGTCCGTGATGTCCACCCGGAACGGTTCCTTCCACAGCACGCCCAGCGGTTTGTCATTGAGCGTGACCTCGGCCAGATTCTTCACCGCGCCCAGATCAAGGAATAGTTTATGGACGGTTCCAATGTATGAAGCTGGTATGTATTCGGCCGGAATTTCCACGTCCTTCTCATACGTCGCCGATCCGGAGAAATATTTCACGCCGTCGTTGGTCGATTCCGTCCACGACATCAGGTGATCAAACGCCGCCGTCTCGGGCGCGCCGAGCTTTGGCGGAAAACTCAGGGACCAGTCTCCATCCACATCGATCGGCAACGGAAAATTGTTGAGTTGCTCCGACAAGGTTTTCCCGGAAGCCAGCTTGATTTCATAATCGCCCCCCGCCCAGACGGTCAAACCAATGCCCTGAGCCGTTGCCACCGGCACATTCGCAACCTCGTTGCTATCCGTGAACAACGGCTGGCCATCATGCTGGACGCTGACGACCGGATCCGTGCCCGCATCCGGTCCGCGAAAAACGACGAACGCCGAGCCGATCGGGTCAAAGTGGACCGGCAGCGTCGTACACCCGTTCGTCGCGTGGTACATCGCGATGGTTTCCTTGACACCGGAATCGGGATGCCAGAGTTCGGGAACCTTGCCAGCCACCCGGAACGTGCAATCCACCGTGCGCTCCGCCTTTTGCTGGTTCGAAATGAAGTAAATCTCCGCTGCGTCCGTGTGGCGATGGATGAATTTCACGTCCGGCTGCGATGCGCTGAAATCCGGCGCGGCCGGCAGCGACCCGGCCAGGGGTTCGCCCCAGCACACGCGGCCCCCGCCGTAGCGATGTGAAGTGGCCTTGATACCGTCGCAATCGCCCCAAATCTTGCCGGCCAGCTTTTTCACGGCCCCATCCTTGTCGGCCAGGCTCGGCGACTTCACCGGCTTCGGACCATAAACTGTCGCGCCATCATGGACCAGCTTCCCGATCTGTGTCAGCAAGGGCAGCGTCATCCGGTCGTTGTATGGCAACACCAGCACGCGATAACGCATGCCGCTCTTCAAAACAATTTCGCCGTTCTCGACCGACGTCTGGCCCATCAGGATTTCCGCATTGCAGACGTCGTAATCGTAACCGTCGGGAAGCGCCGGCTTCAGATCCCGGTGCGAAACCCCGGCGGCCGCGCCCTCGCCGTAAAAATAAAGCGCGTCGGCCATGAAACGGCCCTGTTGCAGCAGATATTCGCAGCGCGCCAGATATTCGATCCACGCCGAACCCTGCTTCCACCAGGTGTTTGAACGCTCAAAATTGATGCCCCACGGTCCCATGCTCATGCCGGGCTTGCGATCATTCCACGGCTGGTGCGCGTAGCGGTGAAAGATGAAGCGGTTCACGCCGTTGCAAAATTCGAAATCGCCCAACTGCTTCAAACCGTACGGGTCGTTCGACCATGAGGCGGTATTGGCGGTGGAGGTGAAGGATTCCGTGGCGACCACGGTTTTCCCGTAGATGTGCGCTGCGGACGCGGCCTCCTTCGGGTCGTCGATGTTGTCTTCGTACGAGCGGTTTACCCAAAATTCGCCCATCGGGACATCCGTCCGCCCCTTGCATGCCAGGTCGTCGGCCACCGTCGGCAGGCCGATGCCCGGCGCCTCGGAGTAAAATCCCATCTTGTGTTCATGGGCGTATTCCTGCACCACGCCGTAATGATTTTCCGTCAGCAGATCGGCGGTGGTCCGGCGCAAATCCCAGAGAAATTTTTGCGTCAGATCCTCATCCTTCACCACCCGCCCGGTGAAGGCCGCCAGCCACGGCGCCATTTCATAGCCGCGGCGTTGGGAAAAATCCTGCGGCAGCAGCGTCGTCCAGTTCTCGCAGCCGCATTCCCAGCTATCGAGCAGGATGGAGTCCAGGGCCCGGCCGGGCTCTTCCGGCGAATCGGCGATGATCGGCCCGAACATCTGCTCGAACTGATAACGCACCGACGCCCGGCTCAATTTATCGCACTCCAGCCCCGGCGTCGTGGAGGGATGCGTGGTCGCGCCCGTGCCGGTGTGGCCGATGCGCACCAGCGTCCAGCGGCCTGAGGGCGCGTTCCAGTTCGTCTTGCCGGTCAGGTCAACGATCTTCTTCGGGTTGATCATCTCCGCCGCCTGCAACATGTCATTGGTGAACGGAATGTCCCGCCGCGGTTGCATTCCCACCCGCGCCGCGTACGAATCGAACCGCGCGCCGCCAAGGGAAATCTCGGACACATGAAATTCCCCGGTGCCAACGTGCGGATATTTCAAACGAAAATGCGTGCCGGTCACGGGCGGAAAAGTCGAAACGCCGCTCAGGGTGATCGCGCCGGCCGGCGTGAACGTGACACCGTCCATGCTCGCCTCCAGTTCGCCCACGGCCCTCATGAGCACCAGATCACTGGAGATGGTCAGGCTCCGGCACGTCACCGGCTGGTCATAAGTCAGGTCGAATTCCAGCTCCGAGTTGCGTTTGATGCTGAAATCAACGCCCGTTTCGGGCTGGCCATCCAGAAGTTTGCCCGCGTCCAAATTGGTGACGCTGCATTCCAGCTTCGCTGGCAACGGCAGGTCGTCGCCCTTTAACGTCGGAAATGCGAGCAGCGCGATGTCCTCGTAAAATCCGCGCGTCGCCGGCGGTTGCGGCAGGTCGAGCGCTATTTCCCCGCCGCCGGTCGCGTTTCGTTCCGTCCATACCACATGCTGCATGCCCTGTTCCGGTTTGATCCACGGTCCGCCGGATTCGCACCAGCCGTCGCAACCCTCGATGGAAACTTGCAGGCCAAGCTGGTCCGCTTCGCCGAGTGCCTGTTTCATAAAACCGCGCCACTCCGGGCTCATGAATTTCACCGGCCCGTGAATCGTGCTCTGGTCCACGGTGAAGATCTGGCAGCCGCCCAGCCCGATGTCTTTCATCGCCTGCAAATCCGCCGTGATACCTTCGCTCGAGACATTGCCGCTGACCCAATGCCACCATGTCCGCGGCTTCGCCGAATCCGGCGGCGATTGAAATTGCTGGTCCAAATCCGTTTCCGCCGCCCCCAGGCGCAAAACCAGTAAGAAGGAAAGGAGAACCAGCCAGCGACGCAATGCATCGCCAGGAAGCTGGGCGCGTTTCCCCCTCTCCGCGTCGCCGGAGTCTGCGGAGCCGATGGGGAGCAGCGACAGCGGCCATGGCGGGTGAGGTGTACGTCCCACCATTGTTGGGTTCACGGGAAGAAAACAGGCGGAGATGGGACGTGGGTGCATTGGAGGATTTTGCTCCAAGCCATACGCCAAGGCGAACGAAAATCCATGGATAATTTGGCACAAATGAAACACAGATCCAGCAACTTGCTGTAGCCGCGGACGTCAGTCCGCGCCATCTAAAAGTCCTCATCCCCATTCTTGTTTTGTAGCAACCGACGCGAGAAGGCTCATGCTTCTGTCAAAAACCAAAACGCGGATTCTGCTCCGAGGTTTACGAGTTTTATGAAATCAATCAGCGGCTGTTCCCTTTCCCAGCGGGAGAGGGTTAGGGTGAGGGAGAACGTGCCAATAATCCGTAGCCGCGGACGTGAGTCCGCGCCATTTCAAGTCGGTGACTGCCCGTCCAGCCAGTGACCCGGCCGGCGCGAACCGCCATCCTGCTCATCACCCGTCACTTTCAATGCGGCAATTGATGCCCCGCCTTTTCCTCCACAAACCGGATTTGCGGAATCCACTTTTTCCCGATCAATAAAATCGCCAGCGCAATCCACGAGGTCACCGCCAGCACCAGCGCCACCGGCATCAGCGTGTGCGAATCAAAAACCCCGATGCTCGCTGACGCCAGCCCGCTGATGCCAAGTTGCAAAAAGCCGAGCATCGCCGACGCGCTGCCGATGTTATGGTCGAACGGCACCAGCGCCAGCGCCGAGCCGTTCGGCGCGCACAGGCCCAGTGCCGAGAGCGTAAGGAACAGCAACACGAGCGTCCCGACCAACCCGAACCACCCGCAAATCGTCCCGACCAGCAGCAGCGTGCCTATCGGACAAACCGCAAACATCGCCCAGCGGAAAATTTGATCGCTGGAATATTTCCGCAGCAGCAAAATGTTCACCTGGTTGCTGCCGATGAACCCGACAGCCAGCCCGGCGAAAATCGCGCTGTATTGCCCCTTGCTGACGTGAAAAACTTCCAGAAATACAACCGATGAACTGGTCACATAAACCAGCAGGCCGGAAAATGAAAACGCCCCCGCCAGGGCATAAACCAGAAACTGCGGTTCCTTAAGCACTTCGATATAATTGCCGGCGATCGGCAGCAGGCGCAGTTTGACGCTATGATCCGCCGCATAACCTGTCGGGAGCACCGTGGCGGAAACCACCAGCATCAACAACGCGAACGCCGACAAGATGACAAACACCCACTGCCATCCGAAGTGTTTCGCCACATACATTCCGGCGCCCGGCGCAAGAAACGGTGACGCACTGATGACGAGGATGAGGAGCGAAATGATTTTGGCGGTATCGCGCGCGGGGAAAAAGTCGCGCACCATCGCCATCGCCGCCACCGCTGATGCGCATCCGCCCAGCGCCTGCACGAAACGCCAGCCTATCAGCCATTCCACATCGTGCGAAAACATGCACGCCATCGAGGCCAGCACGAACAGGATCATCCCTACATACAACGGCGGCTTGCGTCCGAACCGGTCGAGCAACGGACCGTAGATGAGCTGCGCCG
>Ga0210388_10000551_pt1 | contig 30457 bp, 20 predicted proteins | sample IncBWC19OmetaG_FD_155485 | JGI IMG/M metagenome (GOLD analysis project Ga0210388, IMG submission 155485) | Forest soil microbial communities from Barre Woods Harvard Forest LTER site, Petersham, Massachusetts, United States - Inc-BW-C-19-O ...
ATCGACTCCCGGCAGGTGTCCCGCCGGGACCCACCACAGAGCCGCATACATAGCGATCTTCTCGAACCATTCATGCCGCTGTCGAAGCAATTCCGCGTGTGCCGTCTTGTACACATAGTGCTTGAGCGCTTCGACGGACTCCCACACCGACATGTTCAGCAACATCCGGTCATCTTCATATGGCCGAAGATATGTGTTGTTCCCTTCCGGAGTCTGCAGCCTCCACACAAACCCTGGCGCATTATCGGCAAGCGCGTTGATCTCGTCTAAACGCGCCACAAATCCCGCCATAACTGGATCATCGAGTTGCGCTCTGATGCGTCCGATATTGACTTGCGCGATCTGATATTTTCCCATCTCGGCTCCCCTGAAATTTTGAATGGCCACATTTGGTCGGCGATCCTCTAAAAGTGGAAACCCTTCTTTTAGCCTCGAGCCCGGCGCCTATTATACGCGCGAAGTTGGCGCGTTTATGAAATCGCCGATTCCGAATAGCCTCTACGAAAAAGAGGGGCTCGCAACATCTCCGCCGCGAGACGGTTCTCTTGCATCCATGACAACCAAACTGGGTATTTTCCAGCTGCCAAATGGGTAGCCTAAGGGCAAAAAGTCAAAAGCGATGGTTGCCATGCAATATCCGGGCTTGTGCGAAGAACCCTGTTCCTTCTGAAGAATCCGCCCTTGCAACGCATAGAATTTGAAACTTCTTAAATTTGCGGAAACGAAAAACCTGGGAGAGTGGAGGTCTTCTTGCTCCTTAGAAATCGGATCACCGTAAGTTTCGATTCTGTCGGAAGGAATTTCTATCGCAAGAGATCGAGGCAGGCGGCTGAGACACTCTGCGCTTCACAGGCCGGGAACCTGAGCGCACCGTTCAACGCGGCGCATCTTTTCGGGCCCACAATTAAGTAAGACTCAGGAGACTTATCTATGGCGACGAACAAAGAAGAGTTCCTGGCGAAGGTCAACCGCGCACACGCCGCCAGGATCAAAGCGGAAGAGTACGTCCAAGCAGGTGGCGACCTTAAGTCGGAAGAAGCGGCGCCGCTAGGCATCGAAATGCTCGAAGCTTGGAACGAACTTTCCACCGAGTTTGCGCACCCGGTCTTGAAGGACCCCTCAAAGAAGTAGCACGGAAGGCCCGCCAAAGCGTCGGGGTATCACCGACATTAACTTGGACAAGCTTCGACAGCGGACTCAAGCCTGTTCGGCACCTGAGTTTGAGACGACAGCGAGGAGGGTCCCACTTATCGATTCCTGTGGGACCATCCTCTTCACTGGCGACTAATTAGGCTTCTTCTTCGGCGCCGGCCTGGCCGTGTGGTCGGAGTCCCCGCCCTTTGCGCTTATGAGGGCCAGGAAGTCTCGCGCGTTAAACGGATAGCGCCGCACGGACTGCTGTCCGGTGGTGCTCAAGGTCACGTCCACGCGGCGATTATTGGCCAGGACCAGGAGAGGCAGCTTGTTCATCATCAGCTGGCGCTCTTCCGGAGTAATGTCAGGATTCTGCGCAAGCTGTTCCTTGGTCTGCTCGGTCGTGAGCTGATCTTCTTCGCCGTAAGCGCGTGTGTCGATGTGGTCCGCAGAAACGCCGTGTTGCACCAGGAAAGCCTTGGTGCGTTCCACGCGCCGTTCTGTGAGGCCCTTGTTGTACTCCGCTGTGCCTCGCGGGTCGGCATGGCCGCCGAGGATCAAGTGTGCGTCTGGCTTGAAGGTCAAATACCTCGTGAAGTCGGCCGCGAGCTTTACCAAAACCTGCTCCTGGCTGCTGAGCAAGCCTCCCGCAGGATTGGCCACCGTCGGGCGCGCCGTCGCAAAGTAGATGCTGTGGAGTGAGAGCCTTACTTCCAGCTCAATTTGTTCCGGAGGTGGCGGCGGCGATTGGACTTCAATTCCCAATTCGCAATCCGCGCCGCCTCCACGGCCATCGTCTACATGTCCATTCACAGAATAATGGCCGGCATTTAGACCTGCAGTCTCGAATCGCACGGAGGCATCCCTGCCGCGAACATGGCCGCCACTGGATCGCCATGTATAGGTAAGCGGATCGTTATCTGGATCGCTGGCCGTTGCGGTGATTTGGACTGTGTCGCCAATAACCACCGTAGTGCGGTCCGCAGAGCAGCTCATCGTGGGCGGACGATTGGGTTGCGGTTCTACACTGATCGACGAAGAGCAATCGGTCCATCCGCCGCGGCCATCATCCACGCGAACTTTCACAACATATGTTCCCGGATTTGTGCCCGAAGAGTTCCACCTTGCCTGCGGACCATTGCCTTCCACCGCACCGCCGTTGACGGTCCAGGAGAAGGTCAAAGGATCGTTGTCGGGATCGCTGGCGTCCGCGCGCACAACTACGAAATCCCCCGTGCCGACATAGACCATAGTCCTATCGGCCGAGCAGGAAGCGATTGGAGCATGATTGGCAGGCAGTGGCGGAGGCGCAGGATTCCCGCCGAAGCGGAACACAAGCCCAGCGGAGAGACGCACGTTATTTTGCCATCCGTCAGCACCCGTGAGGGATGTAGGATCCTGGAACCGAGTGAGCAAATATTCTGCCTGAAAGAGACGCAGAGCGAGGCGGTGGTTCAATCTTAAATCCAGGCCACCTCCTGCCGTCATGGTGAACGCGGTTTGCGCTTGAAGAGGAGTGCAGGCATAGATGGCCACAGTGCAGCCATCAACAGTGACCTCGTTGGCATGTGCAACTCCGCCGAGAACCTGAAGAAACGGAGTAAGCCTGCCGTGGTCGCGGAAGGAAAGGCGCGGACCAAACATGACAGTGAAGACGCTACTTCCGGCGTCCACGACTCGAGATGGAGTGAATCCCGGGCCCTCGTTGGTGAACTGCAAGGAATTGACTCTGAATCCGGCAAAATCCCCAACCAAACCCCAGTGTCTGTTGAAATTGTACGCAAGCGACGTGCTGCCGCCATTCATGGATTCGATCCGGTTGCCAGTGCTATACGGAACAGCCCTCCAATAGGAGTAGCCGAGGAAGAGTTCCACCTTTGGCGTCGAATCGTTCTGTGCTCTTTCACGGCGCGTGTGTCTCCCCGAATGGTTTGCATTTCCTTCTCCAGCAGGCGTCTGCGTAGAGGCAGGCGAGGGCGAAGCAGGCAGTGGTTTTGCGCTGGCTTTGGCCGCAGCAGCGGGAGCCGAGGCCGAACTCACGGTCTCATCCTTCTTGGGCGTGTCTCCGGGCTTTGGCGTCTCGTCCGCGAAAAGCGCAGGCACCAGAAAGATAGCAATCGCCACTGTGGGAAGAATGCGTGTTCCCAATTTCATTGTCGCCTCCAGAATTGTGCCTACTGGCCGCGAAGCGTGCCTAAGACCCGCTTCGCGGCCGTACATCTTGTTCGTCGCGCGTGCCTTCGAGTAATGCTCGTCCTACGGCGCAGGTACAGTGACTGTACTGGCGTTAATCGTGGCCGAGCCCATTCCTCCGGCTGCGCCGCTGAACATGCTTCCAGTCACTGCTGCTCCGGTATTTATCGTGATGCTCGTCGCGGCGAGGACATCGCCTTGAAAGATGGAACCGACGTCGATCGTCGCGGACGTTGCAACTTGCCAGAAAACGTGGCTGGCTTTGGCGCCTCCGGCCAGGATGACCTGTGAACCGACTCCCGTAGTTAGCGTGGAGCCCATCTTGAAGATGAAGACCGCGTTGGGATCGCCCTGGGCGTCCAGAGTTACGTTGTTGTTTGGCCCCGCTCCCGAGATCAAAACGGATGTGGAGTTAACGTAAAGGCCCGGAGTGAACGTCAGCCCTCCCATATTTCCCGGCAATGTCTGCGCGTTCGTGGATCGGCTGGTCGCGTCGTTGAATGCGGCCAGCAGATCGGCTTGGGCTTGCGTGACGATCGGATCGTTAACGTGGATGGTGCCGTTCACCTGTGCTGGCGGAATGCCTTGCGAAGTTCCCGGAGCCAATCCCACATTGCCGTTGATGACCACAGGCCCGGTGCTGCTGATGGATGCCGTGGCCATCACAGCAAAACTGCCCGCGGAGCCGAGGTTGATCATCGCCGGTCCTGCAGCGCCGGTTGCCGTGCCCGTTGTGAAGCTCCACGGATCCGGCGGAGTCGACGCCGGCCCGCTTGCAAGGGCGTTGCCGGACAGATCCGCGACCATGTTTGAAATCGTCGCCGTGTATTGCGTGTTGGCCGTCAGATTTGCTGAAGGCATGAAGGTCGCGATTTGGCTTGCGGAATCGTAGGTTACGGTTCCGCTGACCGGAGATCCCCCTGCTCCCGCAACGGCGAGCGTAAAGGTTCCGTTGTTGATCGTCGTCGGATTCATCGCCGTGCTAAAGGTGGCGTTGACGGTCGTGTCAATGAAAACGTTCGTGGCCACGCTCGCGGGGTTGGTGACGGTGATGGTAGGGCCAACGACGTCGGTGGCAACGCCGGTTGTAAAGCTCCAGACGTAGTTGGCGGTCATGGCTACGCCGGTGAGGTCTTTGGCAGCAGTGGTAATTGTGGCTGTGTACTGCGTGCTCGCAGCTAGATTGGCAGTCGGTGTAAAGAGCGCGGTATTGCCGGCATAGCTGACGGTTCCTGTGACTGCGGCGCCGCCGACTGTTGCAGCTACCGTGAAGGTCCCTGCCGCGGAAATCGTGGACGGGTCCATAGACGCGCTGAACAACGCGGCTATTTTTTGATTGAGCGGAACATTAATCGCCGCGGTAGCAGGATTAGTGGACGCGACTGTCGGCGCGACTGCATTCGGAGCAGTGCCCGTCGTGAAGTTCCAAACATAGTTCGCGGGCAATGCGTTGCCCTGGGCGCTTTGCGCAGCGGTGGTAACTGTCGCCGTATATTGTGTGCTGGCTGTGAGTGCGGCGGTCGGCGTAAAGATGGCGGTGTTGCTGGACGTGTCATACGTCACCGCGCCCGGAACGGCAGTTCCGCCGGTCGTGGTAGCCAACGTGAAAGTTCCCGCTGCCGTGATTGTGGAAGCCGTCATCGGCGTATCGAACGTCGCGACAACTTTCTGGTTGAGCGGAACGTTGGTTGCGCCATTGGCTGGAACGGTCGACGTGACGGCCGTCATGGGGGCGGTAGTAAATGTCCACACAACATTGGCTGCGAGCGGAGCGCCAGTGGGATCTTGCGTACCTGTCGTGATGGTGGCCGTGAATAAGGTGCTGTTGGCGAGAACTGCCGTCGGCGTAAACGTCGCCGTCGTGCCCGAATAGGTGACAACGCCGGCCACCGGAGTAGCGCCAGGCCCAGTGACCGTAAAAGTTGTGCCGGTGATGGTGGCGGGATTCATAGCCTCGCTGAAAGTGGCGGTGATGGGCGTGTTGACGGGAACAGCGGTGGCCAGATTTACAGGAACGGTGGAAACGACAGTGGGTGGGGCCTCAGTCGTAAATGTCCACACGTAATTGGAGGCCAGACCGACTCCCGCGGGATCCTGCGCACCGGTGGTGATCGTCGCCGTATACAAGGTGCCGGGGGCAAGATCGACGTCAGGCGTGAATGTCGCCGTGGAACCTGCAAACGTGACAACTTGCGGTTTAGAGATGATTACCGCAGCCTTGCGCGCTGCTTTGGACTGGCGAGGTGTGCCCGCTCCGCGGAAGACTACTCCCGCAACAGGGCCGCCCGGGCCAACGACAGTAAATGTACCCGCGTTGATCGTGGCCGGGTCCATTGGCTCGCTGAACGTGGCTGAAACGACAGTGTTGACGGGCACGGCCGTGGCGCCGGCGGCCGGGACCGTCGAAATGACAGTCGGGAGACCAGTTGTAAAGGTCCACACAAAGTTTGCTTGCAGAGGGTTACCGCCGGGGTCGGTGGCCCCGGTGGTGATTGTTCCCGTGTAGAGAGTCAAGGCGGCGAGCGAAGCTGTCGGTGTGAACGTGGCCGTGGTGCCTGAATAAGTCACTGCCCCCGCAACAGCGCCCGTGGGCCCCGTCAAAGTGAAAGTTGTTGTGTTGATAGTGCGGGGGGCCATCACCGAACTAAAAGTTGCGGTCACGGTGGTATTGAGGATTACAGCGGTGGCAGCATTCGCAGGGGATGTAGCAATCACTGTTGGAAACGCAGGGCTGGGTGCTTGTTCTCGGCCGCACCCGCCTGCCAGAGCGACTAATACGAACGCCAGTAGAGATATTTTTACAGACTTGAGATTGCGCATTAGCTTCTCCTGTTTAATCGATGACAAGGCGTTCCGTTTTCGATTCCTTGGCCGTCGTACATTTGAATTCGTTAATGCCCAGAGTTGCAGTTCGGCGCCATTGCGTATCCATCGCTCGGCGCCTACACGAATAGAACAAGAGTTAAACGTCGCTGATGCAGGTATGAGCGACAGTTCGTGTTAAATGGCTTGCGTCAATTCGTCTCTGTGACTCGAGAGATTTGCAGCGAGGCTGGGAACTCGGTACAAACGTCGCAAGCTGACAAAATTGGCTTACTATCGGGCTGGGATTCTGTCGGTATTCCTGCGGAACCTCGACAATTTCTCTCCGCGCTTTTTCGACAGGAACACTTTCTCCCTGCCGGAGACCATGCAAGACACGCGCCAGAACGAAACGTGGCCGGAGCAGATTTAGATTCGAGCGCGTTGAACGGCTAAGGGCCTGATTCCATGGGAGAAAGCGATGAAAGAAAATTCAGGCTGCGAACGGCAGTCTCGTTCGAGAAAATCGATCCATACCAGATTGAAATGGAATCCGTTTCATTTGAGGAAGTGGGAATCGTTTGGAGATTCTCTGTGCGTTGTTGTCGGCATATCTGCTAATCAATTCCACGCCGGCCAGTCAGAAATTTAGAGCTTCGGCAAAACGTTCTCGTGTCCTCCAAAGTTTCTAGTTTCCGCGGGTGGTGTGATAATGGCCTAATCAATCTGTGCAAACGTGAGATGCCGCGTAAGATCGGAGAACACGGTGGCGGACGGAATGACGGCGAAGAAAGTCGTGTTAATTGCCGGCGGGACCGGTGGACTGGGCCACGCAGTGAGTTTGGCGTTTGTCGAAGCGGGCGCGCGAGTGATTGTTACTTTTCAGAGGCCGGGAGACTTGGAAGAGTTAAAGAAGGTAGCTAGCGCAAAATTGGTTGCGACTGATGGGTCTTCGCTGGAAGGCTATGCGGTGGACGTCACGGATGAGGCGGCTGTCGCAAAACTGATTGACGGAATTGTGGAGCGGCATGGCCGGCTCGATTGCCTGGTGAACGCCGTCGGAGGATACGCGGGCGGAATGAAATTGTGGGAGATGGAGACGAAAGTGTTTGAACAGCAACTGACGCTGAATTTGCGCGCAGGGTTTGTACTGGCGAAAGCTGCGGCTCGCGTGATGGTGAAGCAAGGGAGCGGCGCGATTGTAAACGTCGCTTCAAAAGCCGCTGTAGACCACGCTGCAGGAGCATCAGCGTATGCCGCCTCCAAATCAGCGACTGTAGCGATGATCGATTGTTTAGCCCAAGATTTGAAGGGCACGGGAGTTCGGGCGAACTCGATTATGCCGAGCATTATTGATACGCCAGCGAATCGCAAAGCGATGCCAAAGGCTGACTTCGCCAAATGGCCCAAGCCGGAAGAAATTGCCAAAGTGATTTTGTTTTTGTGCAGCGATGATGCGAAATTGATTCAGGGCGCAAGCGTGCCCGTTTACGGAGATACTTGAAAAACTTTGCAAGACGGTTCGCTTGGAAACCGGCCCCGTAGGGGCACGGCACGCCGTGCCCGTCTTGCGCGTGAGCGCATATAGATGCGGCCGACGTAGTATATAAGGAGGAAAAATGTCGATTCGACCAGTAAAGAGACTTGTAGCCGCTAAACCCACCGTTGAGGGGGCAGGAGTCCATCTGCGGCGTGCGTTTGGATTCGGCAATACAACGGACTTCGATCCATTCCTACTGCTAGACGATTTTCGGAACGACGTTCCCGAGGACTATCTTGCGGGGTTTCCGTGGCATCCCCACCGCGGGATAGAAACGATTACGTATGTGTTGGCAGGGACTGTCGAACACGGCGACAGCATGGGCAATCACGGAGAGATTGCCCCGGGCGAAGTGCAGTGGATGACGGCGGGCAGCGGGATCATTCACCAGGAGATGCCCAAGGGAGATCACGCGGGTCGAATGCATGGTTTTCAATTGTGGGCGAATTTGCCGGCCTCGCTGAAGATGACGGCTCCGCGCTATCAAGAAGTAAAAGCCCCTGAAATACCAGAGATCAAGGACGACGACGGGACGCATGTGCGCGTAGTATGCGGAAATTTTTGGGGCAAGAGCGGACCAGTGGATGGAATTGCCGCGGATCCGATTTATCTGGATGTGTCCGTGCCGCCAGGGCGAAGAAAGACTCTGCCTGTAGGAACGACGCGCCATGCGTTTGCCTACGTATTTGCTGGATCTGGAAAGTTTTGCAATGCATCGGAACCTTTGGCGGTGCCAACAGAAGCCGTTGGATGGCTCGACACGGCGCCTCCCGTGGCGGCAGACAATCGTTCGTTGGTTTTGTTTGACCGCGGGGATGAGGTTGTCGTTCAAGCGGGCGACGATGGCATTCGCTTCCTGCTCGTGTCGGGCAAACCACTCGAAGAACCGGTGGCCTGGTACGGACCAATCGTTATGAACACGCAGGAACAACTGCAGCAAGCGTTTAAGGATCTGGAGAAAGGAACTTTCTTGAAGGGGCAGAAATAAAAGATATAGGGGAAATTCAGGATAGACAGGAAGCTCCGGAGACGTACAGGATAGTGCGGAAGAAGAGAGAGGTATCGAATATGCGGCTATGGATTGGAATGGCAGGTCTGGCATTAGCAGCAGCAATGCTGGCCATCGGTTGCCAGGGCGATTCGGCGGAGCGAGAGAAAACGATTCGAGAGGAAGCGTCGAAAGCTGCGGCGCAGGCCAAGCCCGCGGTGGAAGAGGCAGGGCGGGCTGTGAAAGCGGCGGTCGACGGAGTAAAAGAAGGCTGGGAAAACGGGAAACAGAAGACAGTGGATTTGAACTCGGCGAGCGAGGATGAGCTGACGGGATTGCCGGGTATCGGGCAGCATGAGGCGCGGCGAATCAAGGCCGGACGTCCGTACAAGGACAAGCACGAACTAGTCAGCAAGAAAATCATGAGCGCATCGACGTACGAGAGATTGAAAGATGATGTAGACGTGAAGTAGAGCGACATCTCAGCTGTGATCGGAAGGGGGCAAGCCCCTCCCCTACAAGAGCTGGAGATCGGTTTTCTGGAAATCCATTCCCTTCGCTAAAAGCGGCTCACCCGAGACTCTGGCGAGCGCGTAAGCAAAACAATCTCCGAAATTGAGGCGTGCCGGGTGCACTCCCTTTCCGTATTTTCTCCAGGCTTGCCTGGCGACAGAGAACTGTTCGGCGTCCACTGAGACAATCTCGATCGAAGACTTTTGAATTAGGATATCCAACTCATGACCGCCAACTATGCCCAACCGGGATTCTGACACGATTGCTGTTTCTAACGCGTTCGCTGCAGAGAGGAGCCGGACGTTTGCTTCTGTAATTAGATCCACGAAATGCGAGCGTTCCGGCTCTGCGAGGAGTATGGCAAGCAGCGCCGACGAATCAATGACCACTACCCGGCTCCGTATTTGGGCTCGTGGGAATTCCATTTTCGTCATAGCCCAGAATTTCGTCATCGGTGAGATCGTTATTCCGCCTTGGTAGCGCGTCCACACGCGCAAGAATGTCCGCAATTTCCTCTTTGAGGGCTCTGCCTTTTCGTTGGCCTCGGAGGCGCTGAAGGCGATCTTGCAAAGATTTCTTGATGACTTCTGTGATGGTCTCGCCAGTCTCTTTTGCAAGCTGACGGGCCAACTGTTCGGTCTCGGGGTTCTTAATACTGATGGGCAAAGGCTAGGCCTCCCACAGGAATTCTAGCAGAATGTCGCTATAGAATCTATACAGAAGTATAGATTCTATACGAACACTCATCGTGCATGGCCCACCCAAGGGATTATTGTTCTCGCAAAGCAACAACCGGGTCGACGCGGGTAGCGCGAAAAGCGGGTACATAGCTGGCAACGAAAGCCACGAAAAGAAGCAGGGCGGAGACGGCCGAGAGTGTGACGAAGTCAGTAGACTTGACTCCATAAAGCATAGAGCTCAAACCACGGAAAAGTAAGAACGACAGGACAATTCCCACGGCAGTCCCGATCAGGGCCATGTTCATTCCCTGCTTCAGAATCATGCTAAGCACGTGCGAGCGCTGTGCTCCGAGTGCCGTGCGAATGCCAATCTCCTGCGTGCGCTGGCTGACGGAATACGAAACGACGCCGTAGACACCGACCGACGCGAGAATCAAGCCGAGAACACCGAAGGTGCCAACAAACATGACGCCGAGTCGTGCTGGGAAGAGAGCCTTACCATATTGCACCTGCTCGTCCATGGTAGTGATGTTGAACACAGGAAGACCGGCATCCATCTGGCGGATTTGATCGCGTACGGCAGCGATGAGCCGCTGCGGATTGTCCTCCGTGTAGACGAACAAATTGGCGCCAAAGTTGTAGTTCTGCGCCAGGGGGAAATAAGCATAAAGCTGCGGCTTTTCATAAAGAAAGAGATATTTGCCGGTGCGTGTCATGCCGACCACCTGAATGGGTGGGCCGTCTTTTTTCGTACGAAACACTTTGCCGATGGGATCCTGGCCAGGCCAGATTTTCTGGGCAAAGGTTTCGTTGATGATGGCGACATGGGGAGCTGTGGCGTTGTCGGCTTCGGTAAATTCGCGGCCCTGGATGACGGGAGTACCAGCAGTGCGGAAATAGCCAGGCTGGACGCTGTCGTCGAAAGCAGACTCCGTTTTAGATTTGTCGTCGTTGGGCTGGCCTTCAGGGAAAATATTGTCGAGCGAGGCGTCATTGCCCATGGGGATGGAGGAAGCAACGGCAGCGTCGCGTACGCCGTTCAGCGAGCGCACCCGCTCGGTAAGTTGCTTGAAAAACTGCTGCCCACGCTCTTCGCTATAGCCTTGCAGGCCAACATCCATGGACATCAGAATGGTGTGGTCGACACGAAAGCCCATGTCCACACTGGCCGAGTTTCGGAGGCTGCGAATGAAAAAGCCGGCGCAGGCAAGGAGAAGCATGCAAACAGCGACTTGCGCAACAACCAAAGTATTGCGAAAGCGATGATGGCCTGCCGAAGCTCCCCCTGAACGTCCACCAGCCTTTAATGTGTCCGCCAAATCCGTTCGCGAGGCCTGAAGCGAAGGAACCAAACCGGCGGCCATTCCGGTTATGAGTGCAGCCAGAAAAGTGAACATAAAGATTCGCCAGTCCATGCGCAGGTCAAATAGTTTCAGTGGTATGTCGGTAGGGATGCGCACGGACATCAGCGCCAAGGCGGCCCAACGTGCGAAAACCAGACCAACCAGTCCACCGAAGACAGATAGAAGTACAGTCTCTGTCAACATTTGTCGCACCATTCGCCCACGGGTAGCGCCGAGAGCGGTGCGAGTGGCGAATTCTTTTCTGCGGCCGTTGGCACGAGCGAGAATGAGATTGGCAACGTTGGCACAGGCGATGAGAAGGACAAGTCCAACGAGCAACATAAAAACGAGAGCCGCAGTTGACATGAAACCTGCCACTAATCCGGGCTCCGGGCGAGCCTTGAGCTCTGGTATGACCAGCAACGCCATGCCTTTGTGCGAATCAGGAAATTCCTGAGCCAAACGATGATTAAGCGGCTCGGCGGCGGCCATCGCCTGTGCAACAGTCACGTCAGGCTGGAGTCGGCCAAGAACGCGAAGGAAGGAAGCGCCACGATTGTTGAGGGCGTCAGCCTGGGTCGGGTCAAGTAGGCCCATGGTTGTGAGGGGAATATAGAAGTCCGGCTCGAGGAAGTAGTACGCTCCACGATAACTTTCAGGTGCAACTCCGATCACGGTGAACGCGTGGTTGTTGACCAGAACGGTCTGGCCGACGATCGTAGGATCACCCCCGAAACGCTTTCGCCAAAATTTATAGCTGAGAACCATGAGTGGGTCTTTGCCGGGGACCCAGCCCTCGTCCTCGGCAAACGTGCGGCCTCGAATCGCCTCAAGTCCGAGCATGGAGAAGTAATTGCCGCTGACCGTTTCGCACCAAGCGCGCTCGTGACGTCCCTCGGTTCCGAAGTTCACGGGGTTAGAGTTGTAAGCAATAACGTCGGAAAAGACCGTCTTAAGGTTTCGATAGTCCTGGAAGTCCGGATAAGAAAGGTTTAGAGGAAAGTCGAAACTAGGCGTCTTGGAAGCGAGGGCGACGAGCTGCTGAGGGTCTTTGACGGGGAGCGGCCGCCAGAGTACGCCATTGAAAACGCTAAAGATGGCGGTGTTCGCGCCTATTCCAAGACCGAGGGCGAGCATGGCGATGAGCGTGAAGCCAGGACTCTTCCACAGCATGCGAAACGCATAGCGCAGGTCTTTCCAGAAAGTTTCCATAGTTCTCCCCTCGCGGACGTCACTAGGAGTAACGACTGAGCACCCCGAAAGGTTCCATAGGAACCGAACGACTGCGAAAAAGAGGCCGATAAATGTGTCCTTCGGGCGTCTGGATGAGCAGGAGCGTCAACAAAGTTTATCTACTTGCAGATTTGGGTCGTTCGAGAGGAGAATGCGCATCGTGAAAAACCTAACCCGGCTCGTGCTTTTCTGCCTGCTCGCAACAGTTTGCTTTGCCCAAGACAAAAAAGAGGACGCGCCGAAGCCAGCGCAGTCCATTGCAGAACTCCAGCAACAATTGGAGAAAATTCTCGTCGACACGCACACACCGGGCGTGTCCGTCGCGATAGTTCACCGCGACGGTCCTGAGTGGATGGCGGGGCTCGGCAAATCAGATGTGGCAGCAAATCGTGACACGACCTCGGACACACAGTTCCGCATTGGCTCCACGTCCAAGGCCTTCGCTTCGCTCTCCATTCTGAAGCTCTCGAATGAAGGCAAACTTTCGTTGGACGACTCGGTCCACAAACTGGTGCCCGAGGTGTGGTTTGAGAATCCCTGGGAGGCGACAGATCCCGTGCGTGTCGTTGATCTTCTGGAACACACCACCGGCTGGGACGACATGCACTTGCGCGAGTATGCCAAGGATGACCCTGCCTTGAGTCTGCGCGATGCGCTTGATTATGACCACCACTCCCGCATTTCACGTTGGCGGCCGGGCACTCGCATGGCTTACTGCAACTCCGGGCCTGCGGTTGCCGCCTACATCGTCGAGAAAATTACCGGTGAAAAATTCGAAGATTACGTCAGCAAGAATTTCTTTGATCCCATCGGAATGAAGACGGCAACCTATTTTCATCCCACTACGGGAATGCTAACGAATCTCTATCACGCCGATGGAAAAACAACCTATCCCTACTGGAACGTGGAGTACCGTCCGGCCGGCTCGATAAATGCGTCGGCAAAGGACATGGCAGCGTACGTTCAGTTTTATCTGAATCGCGGGACTGTGAACGGCGTGGAGGTGATCCCAGCCGCTTCGATTGATCGCATGGAAATGCCCACCCGCACGTGGGCGGCACAACAAGGATTGAAAGCTGGATACGGCTTGAGCAACTACTGGAGCATCAACGAGGGCTTCGTCTACCACGGGCATGACGGAGGCGTCGCGGGCGGCCTTACGGAAATGGCTTATATACCCGAGAACGATGTGGGCTATTTCTACAGCATCAACGCAGCGAATGGCGGTTCCTTTGGAAAGATCGGCGAGGCCATTCGCGCGTACCTTACGCGCAATCTGCCAAAACCAGTCCCACCACCAGTGGCACCCTTAGCTACGAACGCCGCATCGTATGCCGGTTGGTATCAGCCTGACTCCACACGCTCAGAGTTGACTCATTTTCTCGAACGCCTGCTTGGAATAGTGCGAGTCCAATTTACCGACGGCGAACTCCTCGTCAGCAATATAGGAGAAAGAAATATCGTCTTCGTTCCTGTGACGGACACACAATTCCGTTCGAACCGCAAAAAAGGCCCACCATCTCCCATAGCCACGGTTGAGTTGCTCGCCCCAAACGCGGAGGGCCAATTCATTCAGCTCGGCGCTGGAGAGGAGACGATAAAGCGCATCCCCGCGTGGTTCGCGATCTCCGAGATCATTCTCACTTGCTGGTTTGTGCTCGCGGTGGTTCTGATCCTCTTGTACGCACCGTTCTGGATCCTGGGCGGGCTGAGAAAAGAACGCCGCCGTCCGGCGGAGCGTGGCATGCGATTGTGGCCGCTGATCGCAGTTCTGAGCTTGATCGCAGTTGTGATCATCTTTAACGCCGCCAGCGACGATTTGATTCCGCGCATGGGAAACCTGACTGTTTGGTCCGCTAGCTTCTTTCTGGCGACCGTCATTTATGCCCTCGCTACTCTTGCTGGAGCCGTTTCCTTGTGGCGCGCTCCCAAAGAAGGCGTGCGAACAGGTGTTCGTAGATTTTCGATGGTAGTTATCGTCGCACTCCTGGTCGCCGCTGCCTACTTTGCCTACTGGGGAATCATCGGCTTGCGCACCTGGGCGTAAGAGTTCCGCAATATTAGTTAGGATCCTGGACGCTCCAGGATTTCCACCAATTCCGTGGAAGGCAAGCAAGCGCATAGCCATCCGGCATACAAAACATTCCTACTCTCATTACCGCTCGTGACAGGCGCCCTTTCCCGGCATCATTCCATGTAAGGGTCGCGGAGGGGGCTGATTCCCACCAGAGGCTCTCGAGAGACACGCTGAATTTGATTTTGGAGAGCCGAGCGAAGCTCGGACTCATCGGGAGCGTACTTCAGGGCGTTTGAATACGCCTGAAAGCATTCCTCGCGAGAACCGCGCTTCAGGTAGAGATTGCCGACCTGGATGTAAACGAAGTAGGCCTTTGGATCAAGTTCCAAAGACTGGCGAAAATATTTTTCCGCCAAGGCCTCATCCGGCTTGTCGCCATAAATCTTGTCGATGCCATACCAGTAGAGAGCGGAAGCAGCCTGTCCCGGCAAGTAAAACGTGCCACGATATATTGACAGTTCGCCGAGAAGCGCCACGGGAGTGGCTTCGCGCAATGCAGCACGGTCCCAATAGCTATTTCGAAACAGCCTCCGCCGCGTGACAATGATGGTTCCCGACCTTTCGGGAAGAGCGATAAGCGGCGGGTCATTATCCTTGTCGCTTCCAAAACAGTTAATGCCTCTGGCCTTCTCCTCCTCTTCCGAATCATCATAAATACAATCCGGACGGAGACCCTTTGGCTTGAGCTCCCGGTTGTAATAATTGGCGAGTTCCTTTGTGCGCTGCCCGAGCCCCACGCCCTCATCACTAAAATACGCATAGGCCTTTGTTGAGCCTCCGACAAACTCATTGAAATATTCCCATGGCCGTAGCTGAGGAAGCGCCGAAAGTGCCGCCGCAACAAAAGCTAGCGTCACGAGAACCTTCAGCAGTTGTGTTTTCGCGGAGAGTGCCATCGCAAAGCTGATTCCTGCAAAAATTGAAAGCAGCAGGACCACGGGCAAAGCGTGACGGATCCCCGCATAGGTCGCGCCATTTGCAAGCACGAGAAGGAATAAGATTGCGACGGCAAGCACAATTCCAGATGGAAATTTCCACGCCGAGGGAATGCGGCCGGATAGAAAGAGAAAGATGCCGAGGAGGAGAAGCACAAACAAACCAATCGGGACCTTGACGGCAATCATGGCTGGGAAGAAGTATTTCGGGCCTCTAAAGTGGTACAGCATGCCCAAAAAAAGCTGAGGATCCTCCCGGCCTTCCATCCCCGCGCGGACGGTGTCTGCAAAACCCCAAAGATAAGCCCGGGGCACCACGCGGGCAGCGGCCATCGCCTCAAGCACGGCGTGGTACCGGGGCGAAGTCACGTCGTTGATTTTTTCTGCCAGAGGGCGGTTGAATGTCCCCACTGCGCCGGGAGTTTCGGAATAGCGGAAAAAGTAGAAAGCCCACAAGACAACCATTGCGCCGGCGAGGGCCGCGACGAGCTTGACGAACTTAAGGATGCGCGAACGATTGGGCGAATCGAGCGGCTGAACGACGGCCAGTGTAGCTCCAATGAGAGCGATGCTCAGAACCACAACTGGCGCGGAATGTTTCGTGGCCAGGGCCAGCCCGAGAAATCCGGAACAGGCTGCAAGATCGGCCCCGTGCCACTCGCGAAAGGCTCTTGCTGCGAGTACCACGGCCGTCGTCGACAGGAGTGCGACAGGAAGGTCCGTCATGACCACGGGCAGGTGTGCGGCAACCGTCGGGTCGATGGCAAGGAATAGAAGTGTCCCTATCGAAACGGCTGCGTTGAATGTTCGCTCCAGCGCAAATGCCAGAGCGAGCAGGAGCAATCCATTCAACACGTACATCGCTGCTCTTGCGCGGCGCTGCACGGAGTCAGGGTCGTTCTGCCGAAACACAGCTCGTTCGGTAAATGTCCGTTCTCCCTCTTTGTCGTTGAATTGGCGAAGGGGATCCAGTCGAAATCCGGTTGTGGCAATGACGCAGCCGACCCAAAGTTTTACAAGCGGAGGGTGCTCGGGATTGATGCGAAAGTCGTGGTTGCGCACGTAGGAAACACCAGCGGCAATGTGATAGGCCTCGTCGATGGTGAAGCTGTCGAGGCGTGTTGCCACAGCCGAACGCAGGACCGACAGCGCAACCAGGAGCAGCGCGAGCCACAGGAAGACACTGCGTTTCCTTGCTAACGTATTCGCCAAAGTTCCCGGTGCTGGCTTCAAGAGTGGTGTTTCGGGAATCTGGTCGGACATTTAGGGTGTCGGGCGTTTGTACGGCGATTAGAGGACGATGCTTGAACGCTTATATCATGAGCCGACTGGGGAGCGATAGAGGTACAAACGTGAACGAGAGGGATTCAAAGATAGATTGCTGGTCGAACCGCTAACTTGAGCTCGAGCAAGAGTTGCCTTCGCCAGGTGAGAGCGGATCTCACATTTCTGTAACGAGTGTATTCATTGTGCGACTCTCCCAAACAATTCTTCCTGATGCGACGGCAAGAACAAGCAAAATAGAGACAAGTCTTAAACGATCCGTTCGCATCCCTAGCGCCAGTCTCCTTGGAACAGGGGACAGGCATATCAGAACGTTGTTTGTTGCTCGGGCCGCGTGACACGGGACGTGGGTATTGTCTCGATAGGTGAGCGTGTGCAGGAAGCGGCTGGACAATTTCAAAGCACCTCAAATGGCTGGAATTCCTCCAGCAAAAGAGTCCTTGTTGTTCTGGCGGTCCTTCTACCCGTCTTACTCGCTGGAGCCTCGCTTCGCGGCCGTCCAAGCTATGCGCTTACGGCCTTCGGGGATTTGAGCCAGTTTCTCTTGCTGCTTACAGCGACTCTCTTCTTTGCCTGGAAAGGTATTTCCACTTGGAGCACGTTGCGAGCGTTCTGGCTCTTGATCGCGCTTGGGTTCGGCATGTGGTCAGTCAATATGTTTTTGTGGGTTTACTATGAAGTCTGGATGAACAGACAAGTTCCATCGGTTCCCATCGGGGAGTTCCTGCTCTTCGTTAAACTTGTTCCGATGCTTGCCGCGCTGGCCCTGGAACCAAACAATGACAGCCCCGATCGTCCTCGCCTGCTTGGTCTTTTCGACCTCACTTCCCTGCTTGTTTTCTGGACGTACGTTTATCTTTTCTGGGCCATGGCTTACCTGCTTGCGGGAAACGACTTGGCGCGTTACAACAGCAACTCCGACACTATCGATATAGTGGGCAATCAAGTATTTCTCTTGATTCTGGCTGTCGTCGCCTATCGAAGCCGGGGGCGTTGGCGCGGCTTCTACTTGCACTTTCTCGGCGCCACGGCAACGTATGGGTTCGCTTCCTTTCTGATCAACCACGCCATCTCCTCAGCGCACTATTACACAGGAAGTTTTTACGACGTGCCGCTCTCCGCTTCACTGGCGTGGTTTTGCGTCATATCAATCATCTACCCCGCAGATTCGCGAGTAGATCGCCTTCAAGACTCCGAGGAGTCCAAAAGTGTGGGCCGCCCAAACCGACGAACTCTAGTTTGGTCCTCGCGACTCTCCATGCTCGCAACTCTCTCGACCCCGGTAATCGGGTTATGGCTGATGACGAGTGGAGAAACTCAAGATCCGCTGCGCCATTTTCGTATTCTGTTGACCTTATCAACGATGCTGTTCCTGACCATTCTGCTTTTGCTTAAACAAGATCTTCTCAATTCCAAGCTTGCCGGCTACCTGCAAGACGCATCCTTTGCCTATTCGAATCTCAAGCGATTCGAGAATCAGCTCGTACAGAGCGAAAAACTCGCATCACTCGGTAAGCTGGTGGCGCGAGTGGCACATGAGATCAATAAAGCCATGGCCGCGGTGGGCAGGAATGTCGAGATACTAAGCTCGCATCCTAAGGCCGATGGAAACCGGCAAAGGATGACAACCAAGATTGGGGAATCCGCTCGGCGCACGAATAGCCTAGTTGAAAATATGCTCAGCTTTGCGCAAGAGATGCCGTTGCAGCGATCTTCCGTGAATGTTCGGCCTCTCCTGGAGAGCGCCGTTAACTTGACGCGCGCCGGGCGCCGACACACCGTGCGAGTGGAGATCCAAGAAGAGGGCTTTGTACCCACGGTCGAGGGCGACGCTAATCAGTTGATCCAAGTTTTCCTGCATCTCATCGCGAATGCGGTTGATGCGATGGAAGGAAACAAAGCAGGCTCGCTCACAATCGCTATCAAAGCGGTCGAAGAGCATATCGAGATCGGGTTTATAGACACCGGTTCGGGCCTGAAAGAGCCGCGCCGCGTTTTTGAGCCGTTCTATACCACCAAGGCCGTCGGCAGGGGTGTGGGGCTCGGACTCAGCACATGCTATGGGATCGTCCGGCAGCATGGCGGAGAAATCGACTGCCAAAATCGGCCAGAAGGCGGAGCCGTGTTCAGGCTGATGCTTCCAGCATCTGTAGCCGTCGCGGTAGAAGCAATTTCTTGAACTTCTCGGAATTATTGGTGACGCGAAATTGATTCGAACGATTGACACAATCTGGACGAGGATCGCTCTGGGATTGGTTATTGCGCAGATCTGCGCTGCGGTCTTTTTGCGAACCAGCACCACGCTAACTAGGTTAGGTGACACCTTTCCTTGTCTGTTGGCGCTGGTGGTGATGCTTTCGTTCAGGAGTAACCGCCGCCGATCCAACGGAACAGTTCGGTTGTTTTGGGCCTTGAATGAAGCAGGGTTCGGCATCCTGTTTCTTTCGCAAGGGGTCTGGTTCTACTACGATGTTGTGCTGCGCCGAAGCGCACCTAATCCGATAGCAGGTGATGGACTTTTTCTTCTTGCTTTGGTTCCCACTTTGGCTTCGTTCACTCTGAGGCCTCATGCCGAAGGTGCTGCCGGAGATCTGCGATTTCGCCGCTTGGACTTTCTTCTTCTGCTCTTCTGGTGGGTTTGCCTGTACCTTTATTTTGCCTTGCCCTGGCAATTGGTAATTAAAAGCTATCCCGACTACAACCCGGCGTACTACGGTCTTGCTCTAGCGGAACACGGCGCAGCCCTGGTAGCTGTGGGAGCGCTCTATGCCAGGAGCAAAGGATCCTGGAAAAGATTCTACGGACAGTTTTTCTTTGCGCTCGGTGCATTTGCCGCCGGGAGCCTTTTGCAAAATATTTTTATCGACCGCGGGCTGTATTACACCGGAAGTTTTTACGACGTGCCTTGGGGTTTTTCGCTGGCTTTGTTTACCGTAGCTGCCGCACTAGGCGGGGATCTCGAGTCGCAAACAGGTGAATCCGCACTTTCTTTGCGCAATCGGGGATTGTGGAGCGCCCGGCTTGCGATGATCGGAGTCATCTCGCTACCCATTTTGGCCATCGCCACGTTTTCCGATGATCACACCCCGCAACTGATCGTTATTTTTCGTCTCCGGTTGATCTTCGGCGCAATGCTTTTTCTTGGGACTTTGACTTTCCTCAAGCTCTCTTCGATGGACCGCGAGCTTCTGCGCTTGATCGCTTCCACGGAATCTTCGCTAGAAAGCCTCCAGCTCGTTCAAAAACAAATCTTGGAATCTCAACGAATGGCGGCGCTAGGTCGCTTGGCTGCCGGTGCGACGCACGAAATCAGCAACCCGCTGACCGCAATTCTGGGTTATGCCGAACTTCTACGCGACAATCCAACCCTGACAGAAGAAGATCATCTATCGGTGAAAGAGATTCAAGGGCAAGTTCACCTAGCACAGGCCGCTATCACCGGAATGCGCCGATTTGTCCGCGCGGAATCCGACGCCGAAAAAAATCCATCCACAGAGTAACCTTCTGAAACCACGTCGCGGTCTTGGCTAAGGTTCACCTGCGCCAAGATACGTGGCGAGGAACCAGGTATTGCCGAACGGGTCTTTGATGGTGGCGGCGCGGTCACCGTAAGGCGCGTCTGCCGGGGGAGTCACGCCCGTGGCTCCCGCGGCAAGGGCTCGCGTATACGTCGCGTCCGTGTCGGGCACATAGACGTGTAGGTAGTGCGGAGAAGGCTGTGATTCGCCCTGAGCTTCTGCAACCTCAAACGTGGCACCTGCGATTTCGATCGTAGCGTGAAGGACCACACCTTCTGGAGACTCCGCCACACCGTCAGACTTTGCGCCAAGAGCTGCCTCAACAAACGAAATCATTTTGTGCGCGTCGCGAACATGCAGATACGGCTGGACGGTGCGGAGACCTTCAGAGCCAGGTACCCAGCCTCTCGGCGTGGCAATGTACCAGGTGTTGCCGAAAGGATCGATGACGATACCCCAGCGATCGCCTGAGGGATGATCGTCGTTCGGCGGATGAATGGCTGTGGCGCCGGCTTCGAGAGCGCGAGCGTAGGCGGCGTGCGCATCTGCCACATAGAGATGTGTCGTCATTGGTCGCGCCGGATACTGCGCGTTGGCGTCGCCGAGTTCAATCACATCCGAGGGACCAATGGCGACTTCGGCGTGCATGATAGAACCGTCAGGACGAGGCACACGAAGGCGTTCGGTGGCCTCGAAGGCGAAAACGAGAAAGTCGAGAAATCGTGGTGCCCCCTGGACGAGGAAGTACGGCGCGATGTTGTTGAAACCAGGACGTCGGAAATTGGCGGTTCGGGGCGGTTCTGGAGTCGGCGCAGTGGCTTCGCTCATGGACGTTCTCCTGAGCCAATCATAGTCGAGAAATTCGTTCAAACGAAGCTCGCAGAACGGGCCGTATCTCGCGAGGCGCTCTGAGGAGCAACCACTAAACCGATCTGCGCAGCGCTGGATGCGATTGCACTTCCTGAAGTGGGCCCTCGCGCACAAAGCAATAACCCTGCTATCCTCACTCGCCAGTTCATCCGCGCGGGAATTTGCTTCTACTCCCGCGAGATAATATAGATGCTTCAGAACAAGATAGGAGGCTCCAGCCTATGATCCGTATATCGGACTACCCGATCTTAGTTTTCGGGCTGTCTCTCGTCTTCTTATGGCTTTCGGCGTGGATCGGCTCTTACCTTCGCAAGCGGTTCCGGGGGCTTGTGAATGATGAAGATCTCCAAGATTTTAAAGTCGTCGAGGGAGCCACGCTGACACTACTCGGGCTGCTCATCGGCTTCAGCTTTTCGATGGCCATCAGCCGCTACGATCAGCGCAAGAATTACGAAGAGGCAGAGGCTAACGCCATAGGCACGGAGTACCTCCGGGCAGATTTGTTGCCTGCTGCGGATGCGGCAAAGATTCATATGTTGCTGCGCGCATATCTCGATGATCGAATCTTGTTCTACAACACTCGCGACTCTGGCAGACTCCGTCAGATCGATGCCGACACAGCGCAAGTGCAAGCGAATCTGTGGTCAGCAGTCCGGGGACCTGCTCAGACGCAACCGAGCATGTTGTCTTCGATTATCCTTTCCGGAATGAACGATGTGCTGAACTCGCAGGGCTACACGCAAGCCGCCTGGTGGAATCGAATTCCCCGTCCAGCCTGGGCTCTGATGGCAGCCATCAGCATCTGCTGCAACCTGTTAATCGGATATGGTTCTCGCCGGATAAACGCGAGACCCATCTTGTTCTTCGTTATACCACTTGTCGTGTCCATCTCCTTCTTTTTGATTGCGGACATCGACAGCCCGCGTGGGGGCGTCATTCGCGTGACTCCCCAAAACCTGGTCAGCCTGGCTCAGAGCCTGCCTTCGAGCTGAAACGGAAATAGGGTGGGCAGGAAGTCACATACAAGTCTGACTCCGACATCCTGACCTCTTGGGGATTCCAACGTGCTATCCTCGCGGACTCTCGGAATTTTGAAACCGATTTGAAATCAACAGACGGTAAAGTCTAAATATCATTTTCTCCGTGGAGCGATGAGAATGGCTATTAGGGCAAAACTGTTCGGACTCTCGATCATGCTGATTCTCATCGGCTCCTTTGTTGCACGGAGCGATGATCCTCTCAAGATTGCCAATTCTCCTTTCCTCCAGCCTACGGGGGCTTATGCCGTCGGCACACACGAGTACTTGTGGATTGACCAGACCCGCCAAGATCCTTTTACGAAAGACCCTAAAGCGCGGCGCCATCTTATCGTGCGTGTCTGGTATCCAGCTGTGGCCGTGACCGGCGCAGAGAAAGCTCCGTATATCCGCGACCCAAACGAATTTCCCGAGAAGAGTGTGTATCGATCGTTTCAGAACGTAAAGACCAATGCGGTCACCGATGCGCCCATTGCTAAGAGCACAGTTCCCTTTCCGGTTCTGGTCTACCAACCCGGCGGCGGCACGCCGCGTTTCATTGGAACATTTGAGACGGAAGAACTCGCGAGCCATGGATACGTGGTCGTGAGTACGGATCATCCCGGCTTTAGTGACACCGTTCTATTTCCCGACGGTGTCGCATTTAAGCCTGATCAACATTTGGCTCCGGCTGAAACAGGTGACTTTCGCAAAGACGTGGAGAATAGCTGGGGTTGGTTGAATGACGAGGTTTTTCCAACTTGGGTTGCGGACGCCTCCTACACTTTGAACAAAATCGAAGAGCTCAACAAGACTTCGGGGCAGATCTTCTATCATCAGCTCGATTTGTCGCGGATTGGGATGTTCGGTTGGTCTTTCGGCGGAGCAACGTCAGTGGAGTTGAGCATCGACGACCCGCGTGTCAAAGCCGTCGTTGATCAAGACGGACAGCTTTTCGGCAACGCGCGGAAACAAGGCACATCGCGCCCGTTAATGCTGATGCATCACGGCGGCGGAGACAAAGCGCCCAAACCCGAACAGCAAGCTGTCCTGAACGAATACATTGCCCAAACCGAAGTCTGGGATCGTTCCATGATCGAACACTCGACCAACGACCGCTACGAGGTCACCATAGCCAAAACCCAGCACGGCCACTTTAGCGATTTCTTACTTGCTATCCCGCCGGAGAAGGACGAGCTTGACGCGCGCCGCGGCCACGCGATCGTCATTGCCTACACGCTGGCGTTTTTCGACAAATACTTACGCGGGCAGGCCAGCGATCTCCTAAAAGAGCCCTCGGCCAAATATCCCGAAGTCACTTTCAGCAAGAAACCGTAGGCGGCTCTACAAAAGAACTGTACATCTGACTCGATAGCAAGTGGCGGGACTGCCCTACGGCGCTTCCCTACTGTCCTGCTTGCCATCTTGCCTCTCGTCGCGCATGGGTATAGGCTTCTTCTCCGGCAGTACGTTTGCGCACGCCCAGGGCTGGAGGGGTTCCGCCCTGCCTTCCTTTTATTGGCGCGAACGCGCTTCCTGGCCACCAACGGGCGGCTAATGAGATCAATTATTTCGCGGGAGCTCCCACAGTGTTTGTTGTGAGTGGCTGCGCCGCGACGATTCCGATAAGGAGAATTCCATGGCGACAGCAACAGCTGCAATTGAACCAAGCGTCAAAATTAGTGCGAATAAGCTGCTGATCAACGGTCAGTGGGTCAACAGCGCTTCCGGCAAGACGTTCCCGACGGTCAATCCGTCCACGGGCGAAATCATTACGCAAGTGGCGGAAGCCGACGCAGCCGATGTAGATAAGGCAGTAGCGGCAGCGCGAGCAGCGTTTGAAACCGGCGCGTGGCGCAGGAAGATGACAGCATCGCAGCGCGGGGCAATGCTGAACCGGCTGGCTGATTTGATCGAAAAACACGCCGACGAATTGGCGCAGCTCGAATCGCTGGATAACGGCAAGCCCTACCAGGTAGCAAAGGCCGCGGACCTGCCGCTCACTGTTGCTTGTTATCGCTACTACGCCGGATGGGCTGACAAGAATCACGGTAAAACGATCCCCGTGAATGGAAATTATTTTTGTTACACCAAGCATGAACCGGTCGGCGTGGTTGGCCAAATTATTCCTTGGAACTTCCCCCTCTTGATGCAGGCGTGGAAACTCGGACCGGCACTGTCGATGGGCTGCACAGTAGTGATGAAGCCCGCGGAGCAGACACCGCTTTCAGCGCTGCGCGTCGGCGAACTGATTATGGAGGCCGGGTTCCCTGAGGGCGTCGTAAACATTCTGCCAGGGTACGGACCGACGGCAGGCGCATCGATTGCACGACACATGGATGTCGACAAGGTGGCGTTCACTGGCTCGACGGAAGTGGGCAAGCTGATCATGAAAGCCGCAGCGGAGACGAACCTGAAGCGCGTGACGCTCGAGCTTGGCGGAAAAAGCCCGAACATCGTGTTCGCGGACGCGAACATGGATGAAGCGATTGAAGGCGCGCACTTTGCGCTGTTCTTCAATCAAGGGCAGTGCTGCTGCGCCGGCTCGCGACTGTTCGTCGAGGAGAAAGCCTACGACGAATTCGTGGAGCGCAGCGTGGCGCGCGCGAAGAAGCGCACGGTGGGAAATCCTTTTGACGCGAAGACCGAACAAGGTCCGCAGGTCGATCAGGACCAGTTCGACAAGGTGATGGGCTACATCGACAAAGGCAAGAAAGAAAATGCCAAGATGCTGACCGGCGGCGGACGCGTCGGGGACAAGGGTTACTTCATCGAGCCGACCGTTTTTGCCGACGTTACCGACAACATGACCATCGCTCAGGAAGAGATTTTCGGGCCGGTCATGTCTATCCTGAAGTTCAAGACCATCGACGAAGTTGCGGCGCGAGCGAATAAGAGCACGTATGGACTTGCCGCGGCGGTGTGGACCAAAGACATCAGCAAAGCGCACGCCATCGCGGACAGCGTTCGCGCAGGCACCGTGTGGGTGAATTGCTACGATGTGTTCGATGCGGGCGCGCCGTTCGGCGGGTTCAAGCAGTCGGGCATTGGGCGCGAACTCGGCGAATACAGCCTGGCGAATTACACCGAAGTCAAAACCGTTACGGTAAAGCTGTAGTTCAAAGTAGTTGGCACCGCCAGAGTTGAAACCGTAGGGGCACGATATATCGTGCCCCTCTTTCTTTATGCGGTGGGCGTACAATCGCGGAATGGCGGTTACGCTTCGGTCTTACGAACCGCACGACTCCGCGGCATTGCACCGGCTGGATCAGTCCTGCTTCCCTGCTGGAATCTCCTATTCGAAGACTACCTTCCACTATTTCCTGACGATTGCTAGCGCGGATTGCATCGTAGCAGCAGATGGCGCGCGCATCGCCGGCTTTATTTTGACCGAAGAGAATCCTCCGCTCGCGCACATTATCACGCTAGATGTAGCGGAAGCGCACCGTCGCCACGGAGTCGGCTCGGCGCTCCTCGCGGAAAGCGAAAAGAACCTAGCCCTACGCGGCGTGCGCTCCATCCTGCTGGAAACGGCAATCGACAATGAAGGCGCTGTTGCGTTCTGGAAGAGGCATGGCTATCGTATCGAAGCAGTGTTGAAGCGCTACTATCTGGGCCGGCTCGACGCCTACGAAATGCGGAAAATTTTGCCACCAGGAACAGGCAAATCGGCTCCGGCGCAAAAGGAACCCTAAAACAAATGCCACTATATCAGGCGATTGTCCTCGCCCTAGTCCAAGCCTTCACCGAATTCTTGCCCGTGAGTAGCACGGCGCACCTCACTCTGTTTCCGTGGCTGCTGGGTTGGCAGGATCCCGGTCTAGCGTTCGACGTGGCCTTGCATGCAGGAACGTTGGTCGCCGTTCTTTTGTATTTCTTCAAGGATTGGTTGACGTTGGCGCTCTGCGGAATAGGAGTGAAGTATCCGGCTACCGCCACAGCCGAACAAGTGGGGCAACACAAGAAGCTTTTCTGGTACATGGTCATTGGAACCATTCCCGGAGGAATTCTAGGCGCCCTCTTCGAGCACAAAATCGAGGAACATTTCCGCACCCCCTATGTGATCGCGATTTCGCTGATCGCCGTTGCATTAATAATGTGGTGGGCGGATTCTAAATCTCCACTCAAAAGACCGATCGAGGATTCGAACATTGGAGATGCCGTCACGATTGGCACCGCCCAGGCGCTGGCGCTCTGCCCCGGAGTTTCGCGCTCGGGTATCACGATTACAGCGGGGCTCTTTCGCGGCTTTACGCGCGAAGCCGCAACAAGGTTTTCCTTCCTACTTTCCACGCCGCTAATTGCTGGAGCAGTTGTCTCGCACTTGCCCAAGCTGATCAAGCTGCACAAAGCCGGCGGCCTCGATTTGCCCCTCTCAACGTTACTCATCAGCATCCTAGTTTCCGGAGTGGCCGGATATTTCGTGATCGCATTTTTTCTGCGCTACCTGCAAACACACACACTCAAACTATTTGTTTTCTACAGACTGTTGTTTGGTATCATCGTCCTTGTTTTAGCGTTTCTCCAGGCGGGCGCGCGATAGCGCCAACGTGCCCGTCGCACCACTCAGCCTTCCCCAAAATGCTGAGGAGAACCCCGTGCGTTTGCTGACTCCGACCGAAAATAAACGGCTCAATGAGCTGATTGGCTTTTTGTGTATCACGCTGGGTCTGTTAATGGCACTGGCCCTGATTTCGTATTCGCCGCATGATGCGGCATTCAACGTGAGCGCCGCTGGGCCCGAGGGGTCTTCCGCGCGAAATTGGATTGGCCCCGCTGGCGCGTATGGCGCAGACTTGCTCTTCCAAGTGCTTGGGTTTGCAGCGTTCCTTCTGCCCATGGCTTTGCTGGTGCTGGGCTGGCGATGGTGCCGCAGCCGCGCGATCGATTCTCAAGTGGCGACCCTTATTGGATATGCCCTTCTGATTATCTCGCTCCCTTCTCTTTTGGCGTTGCTACCGCTGCCGGGAGTGCGCGGCGCTGTCCCCGCAGGGGGGATGCTGGGCGAATTGCTCGCGCACGGCTTGCGCAGCGGCTTCAACTGGGGCGCGTACGTGATCGCCTTTGCCGTACTCATTACCGCCGTTTTCATGACGACCAGCTTCTCTTTTGCAGGAACGCATGCATGGGCGACGAGTTCGAAGGGACCGCTCGGCGCCGTAGAAAGACTAGGCCTATTGCAGAAGGCAGCGGCGCGCTGGCACTCCTGGCGGGATGACCGCGAGCAGGAGCGTATGCGGCGGCGCGTTGAAGAGACGCGTATTTCCGGCCGCAAGCCAGTCTCGCCGCAATCATTTGGTACTGCCACCGCGGTGGCCGAGCCGGTCAAGTCGATTCAACTAGCAGATCAGAGCGACGTTTTTGAGGACGAGAAAGAAGAAGAGACAGAAAAACAAGACTCGCCCAGGCGGAAAGAGCCGATTGTTTTCGCTGGTCCGGAAAAAACTATTGCGAAGAAGACATCTGAGCCCAAAATCGCCAAGGGTAATCCCAACTACAAACTGCCATCCCCTTCTCTACTCCAAGAGGGAGAACGCAGCCAGAAGATTGACGAAGACGAATTAAAGGAACGCGCCCGCGCGATCGAGGCCAAGTGTCTAGAGTTCGATATCCAAGGTCGCGTGACCCAGATCAATCCCGGCCCTGTCGTTACCACATTTGAATTCAAGCCCGAAGCCGGAATCAAGTACAGCCGGATCATCGGTCTAACGGAAGATTTGTGCCTGGCGCTTCAAGCCGAATCGATTTTGATTGAACGCATCCCCGGCAAATCCACAATCGGCATCGAAGTACCGAATCTCACCCGACAAACCATCGCGTTGCGAGAAATCATTGAGGCCCCGGAGTTCAGCAATTCGCCGAGCAAGTTGACGCTGGCTATGGGACGTGATTTGCACGGACGGATTCGCGTCACCGACCTGGCCGCTATGCCGCACTTGCTCATCGCCGGATCAACAGGCACCGGCAAGAGCGTTTTCATCAACTCGCTCATGATGTCGATTCTTTATAAGGCGAGCCCTGACGACGTGAAAATGGTGCTGGTCGATCCCAAGCGCCTCGAACTAAACCTCTACGAGAACATTCCGCATTTGATTGCGCCCGTGGTGACCGATCCGAAGATCGCCTCTAACGTGCTGCGCAACGCAACACGCGAGATGGAGAAGCGTCTGAAGCTCCTGGCCCAACGTGGCGTGCGAAACATCGAACAATACAATCGCACGTTCCAGAAAGCCCAATCGCTCTCGCTCTTTGAAAACGTTGAAGAGAGCGAGCACAAGCCCCTTCCCTACTTGGTGATCGTAATCGACGAGCTAGCGGATCTAATGATGGTGGACACAAACAATGTGGAAGAGTCCATCACACGTCTGGCCCAGATGGCACGCGCTGTCGGCATCCATTTGATTTTGGCGACCCAGAGGCCGTCGGTGGACGTAATCACTGGATTGATCAAGGCAAATTTCCCGGCCCGCATCTCCTTCCGCGTAGCCAGTAAAGTCGATTCGCGAACGATTCTGGATGCAAACGGTTCGGAGTCTCTGCTAGGCAAGGGCGACATGCTCTATCTGCCCGCGGGCTCTGCGCGCCTGCACCGCATCCACGGACCACTCGTCTCAGAAGACGAAATCGTGAGAGTTTGCGACTTCTGGAGAGCGCAAGCTCAGGCCAAGTACAACGAACACCTCCTCGAAGCGCCGAAGGATGAGAATGGAAAAGTCGAAGGTTCTGCAGAAGGCGACGCGGAAGCCGGCGGCGAGCCTGTCGACGACGCCCTTTACCAGGACGCAGTTCGCGTCGTCTGCGAAATGGGCCGCGCTTCTACTTCGACATTGCAGCGCCGCCTCCGCATCGGCTACGGCCGCGCTGCCCACTTGATCGACATCATGGAAAAAGACGGCATAGTCGGCCCGCCAGACGGCACACGTCCGCGCGAAGTGCTAAAAGGCAAAAGCTGGATGAAGGAGTTCGACGAATCGGCGCAGTGAGCCATCGCACCGCAGCCCTGTCTCCTGGCATTTTTCTCAACTGTGTTTCAGTTGTCGTTACAGCCCAGACGAAGTCATTCAACTCACGCGAATTGACACAATCGCGCCGCACCCCCTACAATTTCTAAACCACACGTGCCGGGGTAGCTCAGTGGTAGAGCGCCGCCCTGAAAAGGCGGGCGTAGCCAGTTCGATTCTGGCCCCCGGCACCATCCTTCAGAAATATTCCCCTATCCCCAAAGAAATCAATACTTCCCCGCGCTTCGTATCGTGGTTTGCCTTCGCATTCAACCTGACTAAGCACGAATGAGCCAAAGTGCTCTGCCAGCGCAGCGCGCGCCTCGTCTACGCTCTCAGGGTGGTCAATCAAACGCCTGATATTGGCGAGTCGCGCGATGGCGAACATCCGCAACTCGTCCAGCTTGGCGCGGACTGACCCCCGTCTCGGCTCCAAGAGCCTGTCTGTTATTGAGCGGAGTTCCTTTTCGCGTTCGCTGATTGCCGCCATGACACTCTCGGAGTTTTGCCCATTGGCAATCACTTGTACCAGGTGCGACAGTTCCGCCTCGATCTTTTGCCGCCGCTGCCTCATGGATTCCAGTTCCACGTCGAGTTTGGCGAAGCGTTCGCGCAGCGACTCCTCGAGACGTGCCACAACGTAATCGACTACCTGTGTGCGAAGGACCTTTTCTGACAATCCGCGTAGCAGGCTTTCCTCGAGAACGTCTCGCCTAACAAGCATCGCATTCTTGCAAACCGAATCCCCACGCTGATGATGGACCGCACAGCCATAGCGATCCGCCCCGTGGCGGCCGCGGCCGCAAACAAGGGCAATGCTTCCGCCGCATCCCGCGCACTTTAACAATCCGCTGAACAAATAGCGCTTCGGTCCGCTGGCCAGGCCGCCGCCGTCGCGACCAAAGAGCCGCTTGACCGTCACGAATCGGCGTTGCACCGCGGCGAACATTTCTTCCGTCACGATTCGCAGGTGCGGTGTTTCCGTCTTCACCCATTCCGATTCTGGCCGCGCTCGATACACACGCTTCCCGGTTCCCGGCACGCGCACCTTGCGCTTCGTATTCCAAACCGTTTTGCCGGCATATCGCTGATTTCGAAGGACGTGACGCACGCTAGAAACGCACCATGAACGGCTGAAGCGTCCCGACTGCGGCGCCATAACGCCGTCGTCATTGAGCGCGTGAGCGATTCGCTTGAGGGAATATCCTGACTGCCCGTAGAGCCGAAATATCCGGCGAACGATCTCTGCTTCCTCTTCGTTCACTTCCAACTGGACGCCGGCAGCCGTCTTCCTTGAGCGATAGCCAAAACATCGGCCGCCCGTATGGAG
>Ga0210388_10000553_pt1 | contig 30414 bp, 21 predicted proteins | sample IncBWC19OmetaG_FD_155485 | JGI IMG/M metagenome (GOLD analysis project Ga0210388, IMG submission 155485) | Forest soil microbial communities from Barre Woods Harvard Forest LTER site, Petersham, Massachusetts, United States - Inc-BW-C-19-O ...
CGCGTTGGTCTACGTGTTTCCGAATTGCAAGGACGGGCGCGTGGTCGCAGACGTCGTAAAAATGCAAAAAGGTCACACCGAGGGTTACGAACCCAATATCACCGACAAGATCATCGAACTGGCGCTATCGGCGAAGGGCGGCAAGATTGCAACAGGATCGTGGACTCCGCCGCCCCCACCCCCGCCGCCGCGCGGACCTTTCGGTTAGGCGGCGCCAAGCCCGCGCGGACCTTTCGGTTAGGCGGCGCTAAGCCCGCGCGGACCTTTCGGTTAGGCGGCGCTAAGCCCGCGCGGACCTTTCGGTTAGGCGGCGCTAAGCCCGCGCGGGTTGCGCAGATCTTGCGGGAGGCCTTCGCCCATGAGATCGACGAAGTTATCGCAATAGAACCGATCCACGGCGCGCGCATTGGTATGCGTCAGGGAGTCGTTGAAGCGCTTCAGGGGATTGCGGCCGCCCTCGACATGCGGATAGTCGGAGGAGAACAGGCATACTTCCTCGCCCGAGTTGGCAATGATCCAGCCGGCATCCTCATGGGGATAGGGTGTGACCCGCACCTGCCGCCGCACGAACTCGCTCGGTTTCAGCGAGAGTTTTTGCAGGCGTGGCTCGTTCTTGATGAAGGCGGAGGCAGCGGAATCCATGAAACGCATCCAGCTGGGCACCCAGGATGCGCCGAGCTCGATGGCGCCAAATTTCAAATGCGGATGACGATCCAGCACCCCGTCGATGATCAGCGCGGCCAGGGTGATTTGTACCGAATGCGGAATCGGCATGAAACTCAAAGAAGTGAAATTCTCCTCACCGCCGTGAAAATCCTTCACCCTCGGCAGACCATTGTTGAAATAGTCCGCCGGCAGCTTTTCCTCGCCGCCGACATGGAACACGATCGGCAGCCGTGCTTCTTGCGCGAGTGACCACAGCGGCTCGAAGCCGACATGACTGGGCGATATCCCCGGCGGACAACGCGAAGGAATCAGCAGCGCCTTCAAGCCCAACTTGATGGCCTCGCTCGCCGTCGCGAGCGCGCCTTCGAAGCTCACCAGCGGCACATACGCGGTGCCCAAGAAGCGCCGATCGACCGAACAAAAAGCACTCATCATGCGATTGTGGGCCTGCGCAGCGGCGTAACAGAACCCGACATCCCCGGACTGATCGAGATCGAAATTGCCGAGGCACCAGGTCGTGAATATCAGCTGGCTGGCAAAACCAAGATCATCCAGCGCGCGCGGCCGGTCTTCGCGCCGGAATGACCCCAATGCCTCGTAATTCTTGCGCAGCAAGATGTTTTCGTCGGCGGTGTGGCGAAACTTGGGATCGTTCTGTTTGGCCCGCGCCTCAACAACATAGGCGGCATCTCGGGGCTGCTTCTGAAGTTTCGGCAGCGCATCGTAGCGCGCGCGGAATCTGGCTTCGAGAAACTCATCGAGCGAGTCCGGCAACTCCATCAAGTGTGAGTCGGCATCGTGCACGACTCGATTTTCTACGTAGGGCATGGCGAACTCCTGAATTGCCGGTCACGCCTTTTTAACGTTCATCCTACCAAGCATCGATCCAGCGCAGTTTTTTCTCAAGTCGAGGCGGCGTCGGCGGCAGCGAGCGCAGTCCGGCCACGATCCAGCGGCGCGTGTCGGCCGGATCGATCACTTGGTCGATATGGTAGGTGGAGGCCTGGTTCAAAGCCTTGCCATGTTCATAGGCCGCGGCAACCATTTCATCGAATTTGGCGCGGCGCGCCGCCGGGTCGGTGATGGCCGCGAGTTCGTTGCGGTAGCCGAGCTTGACCGAACCCTCCAGGCCCATGCCGCCAAACTCGCCCGTGGGCCACGCAACGGCAAACACCGAGGCCGGATAGCTGCCGCCGGTCATGGCGAGCGCACCCAGGCCGTAGCTCTTGCGCAGCACCACGCTGAACATCGGCACGGTCAGATTCGCGCCAATGATGAATAAACGCGAACAGTGCCGCACCAGCGCGGTCTTCTCGACTTCCGGGCCGACCATCATGCCGGGCGTATCGGAGAGGGACAGAACCGGAACGTCGAAGGCTTCGCAGATCTGCAGAAAGCGCGCTGCCTTGTCCGAACCGTCCGAATCGATGGCGCCGCCCAAGACCTTGGGATTATTCGCGATGACGCCCATGGGGCGGCCTTCGATGCGAATCAAGGCCGCAATCATGCTGGTACCGAATTTGGGCCGCAGTTCCAGCAGCGATCCGGTATCCGCCAGCGTTTCGATGAGCCGGCGGATGTCATAGACTCGCACGCGATTTTCCGGGATGGCTTGCCGCAGCAACCGTTGATCGGCGCAGGCCCACTCGGACCAAGTCCCCTGAAAATAGGCCAGGTACTTTTTCGCGACGCGGACCGCATCGGCTTCATCTTCGGCGAGGATGTCGATGACGCCGTTGGGTTCTTGTACCGCCACGGGGCCGATCTCTTCCGGCTTGAATATTCCCAGACCGCCGCCCTCGATCATCGCCGGGCCGCCCATGCCGATATTCGAGTCCTTGGTCGCGATGATCACATCGCAGCATCCCAGTGCCGAGGCGTTTCCCGCGAAACAGCGGCCTGAAGTGATGCCGATCAGGGGCGCGAGCGCTGACATGCGTGCCCACAGCTCGAAGCCGCGGACGTAACCGCCGCCTTCCGTGTCGCCCGGACGACCGCCGCCCCCCTCGCAGAAGAAAACCGTGGGCAGGCGGTAGCGCTCCGCGATCTCAATCAGGCGATCCATCTTGCGGTGGTTGTATGCACCCTGAGTGCCGGCCAGCACTGTGTAGTCGTAAGCCAAGACGGCGCAGCGGGCTGCATCATCGCCAAAGCGCGCGCCGTTCACACGGCCCAAGCCCATGACCATGCCGTCGGCCGGCGTCTCCTCGATCAACTTCTCCAACGAGTGGCGCTTACGGCGCGCAGCCACCACCAGATTGCCGTACTCGATGAAGGATCCTGCATCGAGCAGGTCGTCGACGTTTTCGCGTGCCGTGCGCTGCCCGGTCTTGCGCCGCCGTGCCACCGCGGCTGGGCGGCTCGCATCCAAGGTGGCGCGGTGCCGCTCGATGACGGCGGCCAGGTCGGGGCGGATGTAATCGAGCTCAATCTGCGGCGCCGCCGCCGTCTCGATTTCCGTAAAGGCCGTCGCCTCGACGAATACCAGGGCGTGACCCTCGAGGACGGTGTCGCCCTGCGCCACATTGATCGCACGAACCACGCCGCTGATGGGCGAGCTGATGACATGTTCCATTTTCATGGACTCCATGACCAACAGCGGATCGCCCGCGCGCAGCGCGCTTCCCGCTGCGACTGCGACATGGATAATCGTCCCCTGCAAAGGCGCCGGCACGCCGGTGGTGCCTTCGGGAGCGGCGATAGCGGCGGCGGATTCCTGGGGCGCGGGTGTCGGAGCGGCAACCTCGCCGCCGCCCTTGCCATGCGCCAGTACCGCCAGCGGATCGGCGGTCTCGAGTTTGGCGCCTGCGCGGCGCTCAAGTTTCTCGGCCGGCGCCAGCGCAGCGGCTTGCGCGCACAAGCCGGCCGCATGTTCCTCAATGAATCGCGTGTGGATCGCGGCGGCGGCAAACTCCGGCGTTCGCAGCAGCGCGCGCAGGAAGGAAATGTTGGTCGACACGCCGGCAATGCGAAACTCCGCCAGCGCTCGCTCGGTCTTTCGAGCCGCCGCGGCGAGATCGCCGTCGGCGGTGTAGACGATCAACTTGGCCAGGAGCGAATCGAATTTGCTGCTGGTGCGGTAGCCCGCATAGCCGAAACCGTCGATGCGGATGCCGGGCCCCGATGCAGCTTCGTACAGCAGCAGCGTGCCGCCAGTCGGGCGGGCGGTGCCGTCCGCGTTCATCACCTCGAGATTGACGCGCGCCTGGATGGCCACGCCCCGCGGTGGCGCAATGGCAAATTGGCGCAAACCCAACTTCGCCAGCGATCCGCCGGCAGCGAGCTGTAGTTGAATGCGGACCAAGTCGAGTCCGGTGATGGCCTCGGTTACCGTGTGCTCGACCTGCAGGCGCGGATTCGCCTCGATGAACGCGAAGGGCAGGGCGCTGCCGGCGTCCTGATTGATCAGGAACTCAATCGTGCCCAGCCCGCGGTAATTCACGGCCTTGCCCAATGCCACGGAGAGTTCCAAGAGTTTCGCGCGCATGTCAGCCGTCAGGCCGGACGCGGGCGCGGTTTCGATGAGCTTTTGCCGTTGACGCTGCACACTGCATTCGCGGTCCCATAAATGCGCGATTTCCGTGCCGTCACCGAGGATTTGCACCTCCACGTGCCGCGCGCGCGGCAAGATCTGCTCGACATACAGATCGCCGTTGCCAAATGCCTGCTGTGCCTCCGAACGGCAGCGCTCAAAGGCGCCGGCCATGTCCGCCAGTGCATGCACTTCGCGCATACCGCGTCCGCCGCCGCCCGCGACCGCTTTCAACATCACCGCGCTGCCCGCACTCAAGCCGCTGAAGAAACGTTCCGCTTCTTCCAACGTGGCCGCGCCGATCGATCCTGGCAGCACCGGTGCGCCGATGCGTTTGGCCAAAGCGCGGGCCTGCACTTTATCGCCGAATAAAGTGAGGGCTTCGGGGGAGGGCCCCACAAATATGAGCCCGGCGTTATTGCAGAGCCGTGCAAAAGCCGAGTTCTCGCTCAAGAAGCCGTAGCCAGGATGAATGGCTTCGCAGCCCGATTCGAGTGCAAGGCGCAATATCTGCGGTCCGTCCAAATAAGCCGCAGGACCGGAGCCGCTCAAGGGCAGCGCTTCGTCGCCCGCCCGTACGTGCAAGGAGGCTGCGTCGTCCTGCGAGTAGATCATGACGCTCGCGATCTCGAGGTCCGCGGCGCTGCGCGCGACGCGGATCGCGATTTCGCCACGGTTGGCGACGAGCAGCCTTTTAAACATGCGTCGCCCCGTCTCAGGTGCCTGCTTGCGGACGCTCATAAAACTGGGCAATTCGGCCGCCATCGACGACCAAGTCATGCGCGTTGATGAAGCTGCCCTCATCGCTGGCCAGAAACAGCGCCGCATGAGCAATATCGTTCGCGACGCCGGAGCGGGGCAGCGGCGTGGCTTTGGCCAGGTTTCCGCTCAATTTCGCCAGTTTTCGGGCGTTGTCCTCCGCGCTTAAGGTCTGCGCCTTCGCGGAGCCGCCCCAGAAAATGGGAGTCGCGATGGCGCCGGGAGAGATCGAATTCACGCGAATGCCGTTCGGCCCGAGCTTGGCTCCCGCGATTCGCGTGATATGGCTGACGGCAGCCTTCGCCGCGGAATACAGCATTCCGCCTTGACCGAGGCGATGCGCGGCGATGCTCGAATTGTTGATGATGGCGCCGCCCCCGCCCTTCATCGCCCGCGCTGCGTGCTTGATGCCGAACATGACGCTGCCGACCAGCAGCTTCATGCCGAAATCGAATTGCTCCTCGGTGATGGTCTCGAGTTCGCCCGGAGTGGAGGCACCGGCGTTGTTGAACAAGCAGTCGAGAGTCCCGAAGCGGCTGACCGCCGCGTCAATCACCGCGGCGATCTCGGCCTCGTGCATCACGTCGGCGCGATGAAAAATCGCTTGCCCGCCAAGTTCGGCCGCCAGGGCCGTGCCGCGCTCTTCGGAACGGCCGGCGATGACCACGCGTGCGCCCTCAGCCACGAAGCAGCGGGCCGTGGCCTCGCCGATACCGCTGGTCGCGCCCGTAATGACCGCCACTTTCCCGTCCAATCTTCCAGGCATTGCCGCTCCCCCGATCCAACAGACCAAGAGCGCAGAATATCACCGTCACTCGATGCGCATCAGGTCCGCATGGCGAGGAAGGCGCTGGTCGATGCGGCCGCGGCAGCCGCGGGTAACCGTGCGTCGATCCCGGGTCCCGCCTTGTGCAAGGAGGTGTGATGGATCGAGTCGACAATGTTGTTCCACATCGTCGAGACATTTTGCGCGAAGTGCTGAAAGAAATCGCGCACCTCCGGCACATGGGTATAGGCAAACCAGCAGACCAGGATCAAGACGCCGGTCGACAGGATCTCGTACCACGCCGCGAACCAGTAGTAGCTGTGGCCGCCGGTGTTCAAATAGATCGCGCGGCGTGCGTGGCGCAGCGGCCGCGAGATGATGCTATAGAAAAACATCAGGATCAGGATCGACACCCACAGCGGAATCGAGCCCGCCACCACCCAGCCGAAGATCGCTCCGGTCGTGGCGAGTGACACGATCGCGGCGATCCAGACGCAAAACAGCAGGGCATTGAAAACCGCGAGAAACGGTATGAGCAGGGTCGCACCCAAGTGGCCGCCGTAACCCGCGCTGCTGAACTGATGGACGTTGCGCTGCAGATTGTGTCCCCACCAATACGCACCCTCGTGCCAGCGGCGGCGCCATTCACGCCGCTGCTGCCGCCAGTGCCGCCGCCACTCCTTGCTGTCCTTGAATTCGGCGTAGTGTTTCTTGGCGCGATCGACCACTTCCTGCGCGTTGAAGGGTGCGCCGGCAGCCGCGGCATATTCTTCACCGGTGTTCGCGAAGGGAACCACAAGCATCATGATCAGATAGACCAGAATCCAGATGCCGGTGGTCAACAGCGTCAAGACCACGAACGCGATGCGCACGATCGTGACGTCGACGTCGAGATATGCGGCAAGTCCGGTGCAGACACCGCTCAGCATCGCGCCCTCGCGAATCTGGTACAGCCGCTTCGGCGCGCCGGCAGGAGCCGTGCCGATTTTCGGCCCCGCGTTGGGTGGGTCGCTCGCGGCAGTGCTTGTGTCCGCAGCATTTTCGCTCTGAACCGGCCCCATCTCCTTCAGGATCTCATCGATCTCGGCGGCGGAGAGCACGTTCTTGTGCGGCCGCAGGAAGTGCGCGCACTTGTCCGCGATCGCCTGTTCGAGATCCGCCATGATTTCGGCCTTGTCGGGATTGTCCTTGAGCTGCGCTTGGGCACGCTCCAGATACGCGCGCAAGCTTTGAAATCCCGGCTCTTCGAGATGGAACGCGTTTCCATTGAGATTGATGATGATGACGGTGTTCATGCTCAGCGGCCTAATTGGTTGATTGTGGTGTTGAGATAAGCCCAATAGTCTTTGAACTCCGCCAGCTGGGTTTTGCCCTTGGCGGTCAGCTTGTAGTACTTGCGCGGGGGTCCGGAATCGGACTCCTGCCATTCATAGTCGACGTATTCTTCGCGCCGCATTTTGCTCAGCAGCGGATACAGCGTGCCTTCCTGGGTAGCAAAGTCCGTTTCCTGCAGACGCTTCATCATGTCGGCGACATAAACCTTGTCCGCCGAAATGATCTGCAGGATGAGGAACTCCAGCAGTCCTTTGCGGATGGGGTTGAATTTCGGGTCGGTCGTCATTTGCGTAAAGCTACCTTTGAGTAACAAGGTACCAGTGCGATAAAAGGATGTCAAGAACGGTCGGCCGCAGTGATATTGACCGGGGGGAAGCGATCGACAGGGAGGGTGAGCAGACGCGAGGCCCGAAGAGAGCAGGACCTCGCGTCTTCTCACGCTCCCTGGCGAGAGCTCGAGCCGGTCGATATCACTACGGCGGTGCTACCGGTGAGTGTTGAGCTACGTGTGTTTTGTGGCCTACGAGTGAGCATGCGGCAACCCGACTGACGGCAGCACACCAATCTCGTTTCTCGGGCACCGTGAGTTTGAGCGATCCAGCGAAAACGGCCTACGGGGTTGGTGGGCTTCAAGGTCCTGTTTCTTCGGACCTTGAAGCTTCCTATCCCAGTAGCCCGTCCGGGCGGCGGCCCCGCTCAAGCTCACCGTGCCGAGGGCACTAGCCGAGTCGGCTGCGAACCAATTCGAACACCGACTCGCTCTCGCGCGCGCAGCGATCGAGAAGTGTGTCTATTTCGGCGCTCGCCGCGGTCGCATAGCTGCGATCCTTGAGCGAGGGTGCATTGATGTACACGTTGAGCGCGGCACTGCGCAGTGCGCTGTTGGCGGCCAGCACGCCGACGCCGGCATCGCTGATGACTCCGGCGAAGCCTTTTTCAGCGGCGCGCCTCGCGAGCATCACGACCTCGGCGCAGGCGCGAGCGCATTCCAGCGGCGTCTCGGTGGCGGCGCGCAAGTTCAATTGGATCGCCTCGGCGCGCCGCGACTTTTCTTCATCGCTGGTCTTGGGCAGCCGATAGGCCGCCATGAGTCCGTCGAAAGCGGCAATGTCTTCGGCGACCATCGCGGTCAGCCGGGCGCGCAGTCGCTCAGACTCGTCACGCACGGCTTTCATGTCCGACTCGACCGCTTCCTGTCCCTTCTTGCCGAGCGTGACGTTGCAGACCATGGAAAGCAGTGCCGCACCCATCGCGCCGATGATAGCCGCGGCGCTGCCGCCTCCCGGTGTCGGCGCGGCGCTGGCAAGATCATTCAGAAACGCTTCGACCGGGCGCTGGGTGATCAAGTGCCCACCATCTGTTTGGCAATGCCGTAGATTTCCTCGGCGTCGAGCAGCAGGTCATTTTGCTCGAACAAGCGCGCGACGCAGGCCCGGTGCAGCGCAAGCTTCAGCGCGCCGAAGCCCAAGGGCCCGAATAAAATTTTGCCGTGACTTGAAGTGCCGCGATCGCTCAAACCCACGCCTTCGATGCCGGCGGGCGGCGAAGCATTCGCATCGGCAATCAATTCCAGCGATGCGTTTTCCTGCCAGTCTTTCGCGGGCAGCAGCGTGATGCCGGAGGCGCCGGTCGCGAGCACGATTTGCGCGCCCTTGAGCGCCGCACCTCGTTCCAGATGGGTTGGCGCCTCCAGGGGTTGCACGTCGATACCAAAGCGCGCGTTGATGGCATCGCACGCGGCTTTGACACCGCCCAACTTGCGCCCCGTCATGACGACTTGCGCGCCCTCCCGGGCCAGCAGCACCGCGGCACGCTGACCCACCGGGCCGGAGCCGGCAAGCACCACCGCGCGCTTGCCGCGCAGCGAGCGGCCGTGGGCCAACCAGGCAACCGCCGCGGCCGCCGTCGTGTTCGAGCCATTGCAATCGAACATCACGGAGACGCGAAACTTCGCGAAGAATTTTGCGCGCGTGGCCGCGAGCACCGCTTCGCCTTGCGGCAGGTTCGAGCCGCCGATGAAAATCGCGGTGTTTTTCTTGTCTCTCGGCGCGCGGGTAAAGATCGCACCCTCTACCAAGCCGCCTACGTTGGCCGCATTCACCCCGCCGTAGGCGCAGATGTGATCCGCGCCGCCGTCGTAGCCGACTACGTTGTCAAATACAGAAGGGTGAGTGTCCGTGTCGAACTGGTAGAGGAGTTTTTTCATCGTTGCGGATCATTGTATCAAGCCGCGGCAGTGACCAGATGCTGAGGTTTGCCCGCCACCCAAGCGTCGATGTTGTCAATGAGCTGATCGGCGAGGAATTGCATCGCGCCGTCGGATGCCCAGGCCACGTGGGGCGTCAAGATGAAATTGGGCCGCCGCAGGTCGAGCAGCGGATGGCCATCCTTCGGCGGCTCGACCGTCAGCACATCGAAGCCGGCGCCGGCGATCAGACCCGCGTCAAGTGCCTGTATCAGCGCCGCTTCATCCACCAATCCACCGCGCGCGGTATTGATCAGCAGGGCATTGCGCTTCATTTTGCGAAACGCGGCGATGTCGATCAAGTTCCGAGTCGACGGCAGCAGCGGACAGTGCAGTGAAATGACATCGGATTGTGCAAGCACGTCGTCCAGCGGCGTAAATTTCACATCCGGCATCTTCGGCGGCGGATGATCGGCAAACAAGACGCGCATGCCGAACGCGCGCCCGATGGCCGCCGTGCCCTGGCCGATCGCACCCTCGCCGATGATCCCGAGGGTCGACCCGTGCAAATCGCCGATGTCGTGCGTGAGGAAGCAAAATTGTTCCGATGTGTTCCATACACCGGCTTCGACATCATGCCGATAGCTGAGCAAGTTGCGCCTGAGCGCAAGAATCAGCGCGAACGTGTGTTCCGGAACGGTGTGCACGGCGTAGTTGCGAATGTTGGCCACCGCGATGCCATGTTCATTGCAGTAGGGGATATCCACCACGTCATAACCGGTGGCGGCCACGGCGATCATTTTGAGTTGCGGAAGCTGTCTCAAGGTCTCGGCACGCATCGGCACTTTATTGACGATGGCGATGTCGGCGCCGGTCAACCGCGCCACGATTTCCGCGGCGGCAGTTTTCGGGTGCTCGATGTACTCGCCCGGGAATGCAAACTTGCGCAGTTTGGCTTTGAGCGAAGCCCGGTCGAGGAACACCACCCGAATCGTCAAGGTTTCCGCCAATAGGTCTGCGCGGCCGCAACGCCGCTTCCCGGCTCGATGTTCATGCCCAGATCCAGCATCGCCATTTCCGACCCGGCGATCGCACCCAGCAACATGAGTTCATTGAGATCTCCCACATGGCCGATGCGAAACAGCTTCCCGGCAACTTTCGAGAGTCCGGCGCCAAGGGACAGATTGTAGCGCGTGTAGGCGCGGGCGATCACGGCCACCGCATCGACTCCCGCAGGCACCATCACGGCCGTTACCGTATCCGAGTACCACTGGGGCGCAACCGCGCAGAGTTTCAGCTTCCAGCCTTGCATGACGGCGGCGCGCGCACCGGCGGCGAGGTAGCTGTGACGGCGAAATACGTTTTCCAAGCCTTCCTCCGCCAGCATGGTGAGCGACTCGCGCAAGGCGCACATCATCTGCAGCGATGGCGTATAGGGAAAATAGCCGCCGGCATTGGCCTGAATCATGTCGCCGAAATCGAAATAGCAGCGCCGCGACGACGTGCGCTTGGCGGTCTCGAGTGCTTTGCGGCTGATGCAGGTGATGCCCAATCCCGCGGGCAGCATCAGACCTTTCTGAGAACCGCTGATGCACACATCCACACCCCACTCGTCCATGCGAAAATCGATGCTCGCGAGCGCGCTCACCGCATCCACCATGAGCAGCGCAGGGTGTTTGACACTGTCCATCGCGCCGCGGATGGCAGCCACATCGCTTCTCACGCCGGTGGCCGTTTCGTTCTGGCACACCAGCACCGCCTTGATGCTGTGGCTTCGGTCGGATTCCAGCGCCGCCAGGTATTTATCCACCGGCGCACCTTCGCCCCAGAGCGTCTCGATCAATTCGACCTCGAATCCGAGCCGGCGGCACATGTCTGCCCATAGGTGGCTGAACTGACCGAAGCGCGCAATCAGGACTTTCGCCCCGGGATCGAGGCAGTTGGTCAGGGCCGCCTCCCAACATCCCGTACCGGAAGAGGGGAAAATAATCGGATGGCCGGTAGCGGTTTTGAAGATCGGTTTTAGGCCGTCCAGACAGGCGCGCGTGAGGGCAGGGAAGTCAGGCGAGCGATGATCCTCCGAGGCGACCGACATCGCGCGCAAGATGCGATCCGGAACATTGGTCGGACCGGGAACAAATAGAAAATTGCGACCTGCCACTGTCGATCTCCTGTGATTATGCGTCGATCATGTCGGTATCATGCAGACTTTTGGACCCATCGATGTATTAACAAATAGCGGGTATCCTTAATCGCCGCGGCGTACTAAAACAGGTCCTGGACCAAAAGATTGTACGCTGAATTGTCTATGATATATGAGATATCAGGAGGGAGATGATGCGCATTGCCATCGTGGGTCAAAGGGACTTCGGCAAGGCCGCGCTGGAGGCCTTCGTCAAGCGGGGTCACACCGTCGCGGGCGTGTTCTGCGCGCCGGAGAAGCCCGGCGAGGCGCCAGACCCGCTGCGGCTCGCGGCCGACCACCTCAAGATTCCCGTTCACGCAATGCCTTCGCTGCGGGTCGAGGAAGCGCGCCAAGCGCTGCAAGCGCTCAATGTGGATCTCGCCGTTCTGGCTTACGTGCTGCAGTTCGTGCCGCAGGATTTCGCGACGATACCGCGTCACGGAACGATTCAATTTCATCCGTCCTTGTTGCCTCGCTATCGGGGTCCCAGTTCGATCAACTGGCCGATCATCTTGGGCGATAGCCGCACCGGCCTGACCATATTCCGACCGGTGGACGGGCTCGACGAAGGTCCGATCATCTTGCAGAAGGAGACGCCGATCGGCCCCGACGAGACCCTCGGCAAAGTCTATTTTGGCAGGCTGTTTCCGATGGGCGTCGAGGCCCTCTTGGAAGCGGCGGACCTGGTCGAGAGCGGACGCGCACAGGCCACGACGCAAGATGAGTCGTGCGCAAGTTATGAAGGCTGGTGCCGCGAACCGGAAGCGCGCATCAACTGGCACACGCACGTGGATCATACGTACAACTTGATCCGCGGATGTGACCCGGCGCCCGGCGCCTGGACCTTATTCAATCACAAGCGGCTACAGTTATATGACGTCCGCAAACACTCGGCGCGCACCTTCTCGCAGGTCAAAGGCCGAATCGGTGCCGTCACGGCCATCGAGGAGCACTCTCTGAGGATCTCCGCGCAGGGCGGCCAGATCGAGGTGTTCAGGCTCAAGCTCGACGGCGGCAAAAAGCTCCCCGCGCCGCAATTTTGCGCCGAAACTGGTTTGAGTTTGGGGACGATCCTCGGCGCGTAAGCTCAAACGGTCAGCACGATCTTGCCGATGTGATTCGAGGTCTCCATGAGCCGATGCGCTTCGCTCGCTTCGGCCAGCGGGAAAGTCTTGAAAATCACGGGCCGCACTTTACCGGATTCGATCAAGGGCCAAACATTGTGGCGCATGGCGTCCGCGACGGCGGCCTTCTGAGCCACCGTCCGCGATCTGAGGGTCGAGCCGGTGAGCGTCAGGCGTTTGGTTAAAATCATGCCGACGTTGATTTCAGCACGCGAACCGCCCAGCAATGAAATGGTGACGACGCGGCCCTCGACCGCTGCGATGTCCAGATTCCGCTGCACGTAGCTGCCTGCCACCATATCCAGCGTGATATCGACGCCGTAGCCTTTCGTCTCCGCGCGCAGAACCTCGACAAAGTCTTCGGTTTTATAGTCGATGCCGCGAACCGCACCCAAGGCCTCGCAAGCACGCGCCTTCGCTTCAGATCCCGCGGTCGCGAAGACCCGCGCGCCCCAGACTTTGGCAAGCTGAATCGCGGTGGTGCCAATGCCGCTGGTGCCCCCATGAATGAGGACGATATCGCCCGCCTTGCACCGGCCGCGCTCGAACAGATTGGTCCACACCGTCATAAACGTTTCTGGAATCGCCGCCGCCTCCACCATGCTCAAACCCTTGGGGATGGGCATCAACAGCGGCGCCGCCGCGATGGCATAACCGGCGTAGCCGCCGCCCGGCAGCAAGCAGGTCACCTTGTCGCCCAGCGAGACGCCGGAGACGTTGGGTCCGAGGGCGACGATTTCTCCCGCGATCTCCATGCCGGGCAAATCCGACGCTCCGGGCGGCGGCGGATAGCGACCCTGGCGCTGCATGACGTCCGGACGGTTGACGCCGGCCGCCTCAACGCGGACGAGCACCTCATCTTGGCCTGGCTTGGGAACCGGCCTGAGCGCCGATTTCAGTTGCTCCGGTCCACCGGGCGCCGCGATTTCAACCACCGTCATTTCACCCGGCAACTTCATTCAATTTCTCCGCTTCGGCAAATCTGAAAAAAGGGGGGCCAATCTAGACGCTCCGGAATATTTGGGCAAGATTGTCTGGATTTGCGGCAAGATGCCGGCATGTTCATTCGGCAACTCGATTATCTCGTCACGCTCGCGCGCGAGAAACACTTCGCCAAGGCGGCGGAAGCTTGCCACGTTTCACAGCCCGCGCTGTCATCGGCGATCCGCAGCTTGGAAAAAGAGCTCGGCATCATGATCGTGCAGCGTGGCCGCCGCTTCATGGGATTCACCGCCGAAGGCGAGCGGGTGCTGGTGTGGGCGCAGCAGACCCTCGCGTCGCTGTCGCACATGCGCGAGGATGCATCGATCGCCAAGTCCAGCATGGCCGGTACGTTGCGATTCGGCGCCATTCCCACCACCATGACCGTGACGGCCTTCATCACCGCGCCGAGCCGCGCGCTGTATCCGAATATTCGCTACGCCATTTCATCGTTGAGCACCGAAGCGATCGCCGGACAATTGGACCGATTCGAATTGGATCTGGGTCTCACCTATTTGGACGAGAAGACCCTGGATGGCTTCGAATCGCTGCACCTGTTCGATGAGCGCTATGTTTTGCTGTCGAGCCGCAGCGCGCAACTCGTCGAGCCCCTGACTTGGGAGCAGGCCGCGCGCTTACCGCTTTGCTTGCTGACCGGCAAAATGCGCAACCGTCAAGTGATCGATGCGGCGTTTCGGCGCGCGGGCGCCAAGGCGGACGTGATTCTCGAGACCGATTCGATTTTCGCGCTCTACGCGCATGTCAGCGAAGCGGGACTGTTCAGCGTCGTGCCGCACAGCCTGCTCAATTTTTGCGATATGGCGAGGGTGCGCGCCACACCGCTGCTGCCGTATCTCACGCGCGCGATCGGCTTGATTGCACGCAATCAACCCGCGCTGGCGCCGATCACCGCCGCGGTTTGGGAGATTGCGCGCGGCCTCGAGCTGCAGAAGCGATTCGATCTGGCGCTGAGCTAACAGCTCGGCACTGTGAGATTGAGCGGCGGCGCGTATGGCCTAGCGGGATGCGAGCTTCGAGGCCCGCAAGAACGCAGGGCCTCGAAGCCCCCGATCCCGCTGGGCCTTTCACGGTGGACGCTCAAACTCACCCCGCCTGTCGATTACCCGCACCTATCACACGATTCAGCGAAGCGATTGGACGCCCCTTTGTCTTGATTCCACACTGAATGCCGTCATTTCAGTGCAAGGCGTCGCCAATTGAGGCGATGCGTGAGAGGAATCCATGGACCAGAAAGTCGACCTGAAACACTACGAATTATTCATCGATGGCAAGCCGGTGGCGCCCTCGACCGGCGAATACACCATCGATCTTGATCCTGCGACCGAAGAGCCGATCGCCGAAGTTGCGCAAGGCGGAAAAGCGGACGTGGATAAGGCTGTCAGCTCGGCACGTGCTGCGTTAAAGGTTTGGGGTGCGCTGCGCGCCGCGGAACGCGGCCGCATCTTGCAGCGCGCGGCGGCGCTGCTGGAGCAGCACCAAGAGGAACTGATTGAGATCGAGAGTCTCGATGCCGGCAAACCGCTGGCGGCCGTGCGCCGCCAGGATATGGCGGCGGTCATCGACACCGTGCGCTACTACGCCGGCTGGTGCGACAAGATCACCGGGCAGGTGGTCCCGGCGCGCCCTGATGCGTTGACCTACACAATGCGCGAACCGGTCGGCGTCGTCGCGGCCATCGTGCCGTGGAATTTTCCCCTCATGATCGGAATGTGGAAAATCGCGCCGGCACTCGCGTGCGGCTGCACTGTCGTGGTCAAGCCGGCGGAACTGACGCCGCTGTCGATGCTGCGTGTCGCCGAGCTATTCATCGAAGCCGGGCTGCCGCCGGGCGCGCTGAATGTGGTCTGCGGCAAGGGCAGTGTGGTCGGCGAGGCGTTGGTACGGCATCCCGGCGTTGACAAGGTCACCTTCACGGGTTCGCCCAAGGTCGGCCGCGGCATCATGCAAGGCGCGGCGAGCAATTTCAAAAAAGTGACCCTGGAATTGGGCGGGAAATCCGCGAATTTGATATTCGCCGATGCGAATCTGGAGCGGGCGGCGCGTGCCGCGGCCTCGGGAATCTTCTTCAATGCCGGCCAGGTCTGTTCCGCGGGCTCGCGCGTCTTGGTCGAGCGCCCGGCCTACGACGAAGTCGTGCAGCGATTGGCCGAGCGCGCGCGCTCCATCCGGGTCGGCGATCCGATCGATCCGAAAACCACGATGGGCCCGGTGATTTCCGCGGGACAAATGCAAACCGTGCTCAACTACATCGATATCGGCAAGGCGGAAGGCGCTGCGCTCATCACCGGCGGTGCGCGCGTCGGCGATCAGGGCTATTTCGTCGAGCCCACGGTGTTCGCCAATGTCGAGCACGAGATGCGGATTTCCCAAGAAGAAATCTTCGGGCCGGTGCTCTCGGTGATCCCCTTTGATGATGAGCAGGACGCCCTGCGCATCGCCAACGGAACGGCTTATAGCTTGGCAGCCGGCGTTTGGAGTGCCGACATCGGACGGGTGCATCGTATGGCGGCCGGGCTCAAGGCCGGCACGGTATGGATCAACACCTATGGCTACACCGACGTTCGCCTGCCCTGGGGCGGCTCCGGCGAGTCCGGCTTGGGACGCGAGCACGGCGACGCCGCGATCGAGAATTTCACCCAGCCAAAAGCGGTCTGGTTGGCCTTGGATCAATAAGTAAAAAAGTACGTTGGCGCTCGCCGCCTGCGAGCGCCAATCGTTCCTGCTTGAACCGGAGTCCAACCCGTAATCCGCTGCTGCCAGCTGTCGGAATTTTCCTACATGAATTTCTGAGCCCCGACGCTTAGGATACTTGGACTTTCGCCGACTGCTTTGCCAAGCTTTCGCGCCAAGTACTTCTCCAGAAAAAACCGGACCAACGGCCAATACAGAACCGTGAGTATGTTCGCGCTGACGGGATGAATAAAGACTGCCTCGCGGCCGAGCTAGAGCGCGGCCCGGAGACCGACCATGGATCAGAATTCGTCCTCTCCTAATCACGGTGCCAGAGGCGCGCGCAATGGCGCCGCCAAAGCGCGTAATGCCAAGGCGATCAACGCCAAGTCAATCAGCGTCAAGGCAATCAGCGTCAAGGCACGCAACGCCAAGGCAGACAGCGCGCCAGCGAAACCGCGCGCCGGCAAGGCACTTGGCAATGGCCACGCCGATGCGGCCGAACTCGATCAGCATGAATTGCTCAATGCGCTGCATGCGATGCAGGCCGGAGACTTTTCGGTACGGTTGCCGGGACACCAAACGGGCGTCGCCGGCAAAATCTGCGATGCCTTCAATACCATCGTCGCCGCGAACCAGCGCATCGCGCAACAGCTCGAGCATGTGGGTGAGGTGGTAGGGCATCAAGGCAAGACGCGCACGCGGGTGCGCTTTGGACTGTCCGACGGCGCGTGGGCCGACATGGAAGGCTCCGTCAATGCCTTGATCGATGATTTGCTCTGGCCGACCACCGCCGTGACGCGCACGGTCACCGCGGTCGCGCGCGGCGACTTGCTGCAGACGGTGCCGCTCGACGTCGACGGCCGGCCTTTGAAGGGCGAGTTCTTGCGTTCCGCGAACATCGTCAACACGATGATCAAGCAGCTCAGCATTTTCACCTCTGAGGTGACGCGCGTGGCGCGCGAGGTCGGCACCGACGGCAAGCTCGGCGGCCAGGCACAGGTGCGCGAAGTGACCGGGGTGTGGAAGGACCTGACCGAAAGCGTGAACTCCATGGCGTCGAATCTCACGGCGCAGGTCCGCAATATTGCCGAAGTCACGATCGCGGTGGCCAACGGCGACCTCTCGAAGAAGATCACGGTCGACGTGCGCGGCGAGATTCTGCAGCTCAAGGAAGCCATCAACACCATGGTGGATCAGCTGCGTTCCTTCGCCTCCGAAGTCACGCGCGTGGCCCGCGAAGTCGGCACCGAGGGAAAGCTGGGCGGCCAGGCACTGGTGCCGGGTGTGGCGGGTACGTGGAAGGATCTGACCGACTCGGTCAATGCGATGTGCGGCAATCTCACCGCACAGGTGAGAAACATCGCGCAGGTCACCACCGCCGTGGCGCGCGGCGATTTGTCGCGCAAGATCACGGTCGATGTGTCGGGCGAAATCCTCGAACTCAAGGAAACCATCAACACGATGGTCGATCAGCTCAACGCCTTCGCCGGCGAAGTGACGCGCGTGGCGCGCGAGGTCGGCACCGAAGGCCGCTTGGGCGGCCAGGCGCAGGTGCCGGGTGTCGCCGGCACGTGGAAGGATCTGACCGACAACGTGAATTCCATGGCGTCCAATTTGACTGCGCAGGTCCGCAATATCGCCGAGGTGTCGACGGCAATTGCCAGCGGCAACCTCTCGAAAAAAATCACGGTGACGGTATCCGGCGAAATCTTGGAGCTCAAGGAAACCATCAATACGATGGTGGATCAGCTCAACGCTTTTGCCTCTGAAGTGACGCGCGTGGCGCGTGAGGTCGGCACCGAAGGCCGCTTGGGCGGCCAGGCCAATGTGCTCGGCGTCGCCGGCACCTGGAAGGATCTGACCGAGAACGTCAATTCCATGGCCTCCAATCTGACCGGCCAGGTGCGCAACATTGCCGAGGTGACGACCGCCGTCGCCAACGGCGACTTGTCGAAGAAAATCACGGTCGACGTGAAGGGCGAAATCCTCGAGCTCAAGGACACCATCAACACCATGGTGGACCAGTTGAATGCATTCGCCGGCGAAGTCACCCGCGTGGCGCGCGAGGTCGGCACGGAAGGCAAGCTGGGCGGTCAGGCGCAATTGAAGGGCGTGGCCGGTACGTGGAAAGACTTGACGGATTCCGTCAATTCCATGGCCTCGAACCTCACCGGCCAGGTGCGCAACATCGCCGAGGTCGCGACCGCCGTCGCGCAAGGCGACTTGTCCAAGAAAATCACCGTGACGGTGTCGGGCGAGATCCTGCTGCTGAAGGAAACGCTGAATACCATGGTCGATCAGCTGCGCTCCTTCGCCGGCGAAGTGACGCGCGTCGCGCGCGAAGTCGGCACCGAGGGCCGCTTGGGCGGCCAGGCGCAAGTGCCGGGCGTCGCGGGTACTTGGAAGGACCTGACCGACTCGGTCAATTCCATGGCGGGGAATCTGACGGCGCAGGTGCGCAACATCGCGGAAGTTTCCACGGCCATCGCCAACGGCGACCTGTCGCGCAAGATTACTGTCGATGTGAGGGGCGAGATTCTGCAGTTGAAAGAAACGCTCAACACCATGGTCGACCAGCTGAATCGCTTTGCATCGGAAGTGACGCGCGTGGCGCGCGAAGTCGGCACCGAGGGCAAGCTCGGCGGGCAGGCCAATGTGCCGGGCGTGGCCGGTACGTGGAAGGATCTGACGGAAAACGTCAATTCCATGGCCTCGAATTTGACCGGACAAGTGCGCAACATCGCCGAAGTGACCACGGCCGTGGCGCGCGGCGACTTGTCGCGCAAGATCACCGTCGATGTGAAAGGCGAGATTCTCGAGCTGAAAAACACCATCAACACCATGGTGGACCAGTTGAACGGTTTCGCCGGCGAGGTGACGCGCGTGGCGCGCGAAGTCGGCACCGAGGGCAAGCTCGGCGGCCAGGCGCAGGTGCCCGGCGTCGCGGGAACTTGGAAGGATCTGACCGACAACGTCAATTCGATGGCCGGCAACCTGACCGCGCAAGTGCGCAACATTGCCGAGGTCGCGACGGCGATCGCGACCGGCGACTTGTCGCGCAAGATCACCGTCGACGTGCGCGGCGAAATTCTGCTGCTGAAAGAAACGCTCAACACCATGGTGGACCAGCTACGGTCATTCGCGGGCGAGGTGACGCGCGTGGCACGCGAGGTCGGCACCGACGGACGCTTGGGCGGCCAGGCGGTCGTGCCCGGCGTGGCCGGCACCTGGAAGGATCTGACCGACAACGTCAACCTGCTGGCGGCCAATTTGACCACCCAGGTGCGCAACATCGCCGAGGTGACCACGGCCGTGGCGCGCGGCGACTTGTCGCGCAAGATCACCGTCGATGTGAAAGGCGAGATTCTCGAGCTGAAAAATACCATCAACACCATGGTGGATCAGCTCAACGGTTTCGCCGGCGAAGTGACGCGCGTGGCGCGCGAAGTCGGAACCGAGGGGCGCCTCGGCGGCCAGGCGCAGGTGCCCGGCGTCGCCGGCACCTGGAAGGATCTGACCGACACGGTCAATGTCATGGCGGCGAATCTGACCGAGCAGGTCCGCGGCATCGTAAAAGTCGTGACCGCGGTCGCCAACGGCGATCTGAAACAAAATCTCACCGTTGCGTCCAAAGGTGAAGTGGCGGCGTTGGCCGAAACCATCAACAACATGACCAACACGCTCGCCACCTTCGCCGATCAAGTCACGACCGTGGCTCGCGAGGTCGGCGTCGAGGGCAGGTTGGGAGGTCAAGCGAACGTGCCCGGCGCGGCGGGAACCTGGAAGGATCTGACCGGCAACGTGAATTTGCTGGCGGCGAATCTCACCACGCAAGTGCGCGCCATCGCCGAAGTGGCGACGGCGGTCACCAAGGGCGACCTCACGCGCTCGGTGCAGGTCGAAGCACGCGGCGAAGTGGCGGAATTGAAGGACAACATCAATACGATGATCGGCAACTTGCGCTTGACCACCGATCGCAATACCGAGCAGGACTGGCTCAAGACCAATCTGGCGCGCTTCACCAACATGCTGCAGGGACAACGCGATCTGACCACGGTGGGCCGCATGCTGCTGTCGGAACTCGCTCCCTTGGTCGGTGCGCATCACGGCGTGATCTATCAAGTGCAGACCGGCGGCGCGGATTCCGCGCTGAAGCTGCTGTCTGCCTACGCGGATGATGTGTTGAACGGCTATTCGGCCAATCTGGAGCTGGGCGAGGGGTTGATCGGCCAGTGCGCGCTCGACGCCCGGCGCATGTTGATCACCGAGATGCCCTCCAGCGTGGTGCCCATCAGTTCAGGTTTGTTCCGTGCGCCGCCGCGCAATGCCATCGTGCTGCCGGTGTCTTTCGAGGGCCAGGTCAAGGCCGTGATCGAACTGGCATCGCTGGGTGCGTTTACGGACTTGCAGATGTCGTTCCTGGAACAGCTGACTACCTCGATCGGCATTGTGCTCAATTCGATCGAGGCGACGATGCAGACCGAAGGGCTGCTCAAGCAGTCGCAACAGCTCGCCACCGAGCTGCAGACCCAACAGCGTGAATTGCAGCAGACCAACGAGCAGCTCGAGCAGAAGGCCCAGCAGCTCGCGGACCGCAACGTCGAGGTGGAAGCGAAGAACCAGGAGATCGAGCAGGCGCGGCGCGCCGTGGAAGAAAAGGCCACGGAGCTGGCGCTCACCTCCAAGTATAAATCAGAGTTCCTCGCGAACATGTCGCATGAGCTGCGCACGCCGCTCAACAGCATTCTCATCCTGGGCCAGCAGCTGACCGAAAATCCGGAAGGGAATTTGAGCGGCAAGCAGGTCGAGTTCGCGCGCACCATTCACGGCGCCGGCACCGATCTCCTGAACTTGATCAGCGATATCCTCGACTTGTCGAAGATTGAATCGGGCACCGTCTCGGTCGAGGCGGAAGAAGTTTACTTCAACAATTTGCTCGACATGATTGGGCGCCCGTTCAGCCACGAGGCGGAGAATCGCAAGCTGCAGTTCGAGATTGCCATTTCGTCCGATTTGGAGCGCAGCATCATTACGGATTCGAAGCGCCTGCAGCAGGTGCTCAAGAATCTGTTGTCCAATGCATTCAAATTTACCGCCGAAGGCGGCGTGAAACTGAGCGTGTCGCCCGTCACCAGTGGTTGGAATGTGGATCACCCGGTTTTGAAGCACGCGCCGTCGGTGGTGGCCTTCGAGGTCTCGGATACCGGCATCGGCATTCCACCGGAAAAGCAGCGCATCATATTCGAAGCCTTTCAACAGGCCGATGCCGGCACCAGCCGCAAGTACGGCGGTACCGGTTTAGGACTGGCGATCAGCCGCGAACTCGCCAACCTGCTCGGCGGCGAAATTCAGTTGCGCAGTACGCCGGGCGCGGGCAGCACCTTTACGCTGTATCTGCCGCTCACCTATCTGGGCGGCGCGTCGCTGCGAACGCCTGCGGCCGCCGACAGCGTGCAAGCGGCCCACGGCGGCGCGCTGTTGCAAACACGTCTGGTCGAGCGGCCGATCGAGCAAATCATCGATGACCGCGACAACCTCGCGGCCAACGATAGCGTCGTGCTGATCGTCGAGGACGATCCGCACTATTCGCGGGTCATGGTGGACCTGGCGAAAGGCGAAGGATTCAAAGTATTGGTCGCGCACCGGGGCGCCGATGCGCTCGCGCTGGCGCGCGCGCACCATCCGACCGCCATATCGCTCGATATATTCCTGCCCGACATGCTCGGCTGGACAGTGTTGAGCCAGCTCAAACAGGATCCGGCCACGCGGCACATTCCGGTGCAAATCGTCACCCTGGACGAGGATCGCCATCACGGTTTGGCGCGCGGCGCATTTTCCTTCGTGCAAAAGCCGACCACCACCGAAGGCCTGGAAAATGCCTTTGCCCGCATCAAGGGCTATGCCAAGTCGCGCCGCAAGCGGCTGTTGTTGGTCGAGGACAATGACGCCGAGCGCCAGGGCGTCGCCGAATTGTTGGGTTCCGACGATATCGAAATCATGACGGCCGATACCGGCGCGAGCGCGCTGCTGCAGCTGCGCGACAACAGCATCGACTGCGTGGTGCTTGACCTGAAATTGCCCGACATGTCGGGGTTCGAGGTGCTGGAGCGAATTCGCGACGATGCATCGCTGTGCGATATCCCAGTCGTAGTATTTACCGGACGGGAACTCTCGCCCGACGAGGACGCGAAGCTGCACACCATGGCACGCAGCGTGGTGGTCAAGGGCGTGGAATCGCCCGAGCGCCTGCTGGATGAGACGGCGCTGTTCCTGCATCGTGTGGTCGCGGACTTGCCGCAAGGCAAGCAACGCATGCTCGAACGCTTGCATAGCTCGGATGAAGACCTGATTCGACGCACCGTGCTGCTGGTCGACGATGACGCGCGCAACATCTTTGCCCTGAGCAGCGTGCTCGAGCGGCGCGGCATGGAAGTGCTCACCGCCACGACCGGCAGCGAGGCGATCGCGGTGTTGGGGGCGCGCAGCGACGTCGCGATCGTCCTGATGGACATCATGATGCCGGGCATGGATGGCTATGAAACCATTCAGGCGATTCGTTCCGATCCGACCTATCGGCGGCTGCCGATTCTCGCGCTGACCGCCAAGGCCATGAAAGGCGATCGTGAGAAATGCCTCGAAGCGGGCGCTTCCGACTATCTGGCGAAGCCGGTCAACATTCAGCAGCTGATGTCGGCGCTGCGGATGTGGCTGCATCGCTGATCGACGCCATGAGTACCCCCGACAAAGTCAATATTCTGCTGGTCGACGACAGTCAAGCCAAACTGCTGAGCCACGAGGTTGTGCTCGCCGAGATGGGCGAGAATCTCCTCAAAGCCAGCTCGGCGCGCGAAGCCTTCGAATGCCTGCTGAAGAATGAAGTGGCGCTGATCCTCATCGATGTGTGCATGCCGGATCTGGATGGCTTCGAATTGGCCACCATGATCCGCGAACACCCGCGCTTTCAGAACACGGCCATCATTTTCGTATCCGCGGTCATGCTGGCGCACCTCGATCAATTGCGCGGCTACAAGTTGGGCGGCGTCGATTATGTTCCGGTGCCGGTGGTGCCGGAGCTGCTGCGTGCCAAGGTCAGGGTGTTCGTCGATCTGTACCGCAAGACCCGCGAACTCGAGCAATTCAATGCGGATCTGGAGCGGCGCGTGGAGGAGCGGACCGCTGAATTGCGTAAATTCAACGAGGAACTGGAGCTGCGGATCGAAGAGCGCACCCGCGAGCGCGAGCTGGCATTGGCGCAGCTGTTCGAGGCGCAAAAAATGGACACGATCGGCCGTTTGACCGGCGGTGTCGCGCATGACTTCAATAATCTGCTGATGGCGGTGCTGGGCAGCCTGAGTTTGCTGGAAAAGAAGCTGCCCGAGGATCCTCAGATACGGCGGCTGTTGCAGAACGCCATCCAGGGCGCGGATCGCGGCAAGGCCCTGACTCAGCGCCTCTTGGCATTTTCGCGCCGGCAGGAACTGAAACCTCAGGCCGTGGACTTCGCGCAACTGGTCAACGGCATGGAGGAACTGCTCAAACGCGCCGTGGGCCACGGAATCACATTCAGCAGCGAATTCCCGGATGACTTACCGCCGCTGCTCGTGGATGCCAATCAACTTGAATTGGCGTTGCTCAACGTGGCCTTAAACGCGCGCGACGCCATGCCGGATGGCGGCAGCATAAAAATCACCGCTCGGGCCGATCGGGTGCCGCCGTTGGATGCCGCGAACGGACGCGCGGGCAATGGATTCGCCAGGGCGCGCGCCGCCGGCGCCGACGGCCCGTCCTTGCCGCCGGGCGAATACCTTCGAATCACCATCATCGACACCGGTGTCGGCATGGATCAAGTGACGCTCGCCAAGGCGACGGAGCCATTCTTCACCACCAAGGGACCCGGCAAAGGAACTGGATTGGGTTTATCGATGGTGCAGGGGCTGGCGGCGCAGTCAGGAGGTCTGCTGCGTATTCACAGCGAGCCGAACGCCGGCACCGTCGTTGAATTGTGGCTGCCCAGAGCGAGCACCGCTCCCGCAACGCTCGTTCGCGCGCAGGACTCGACCGCGCCGCTCAGGCCGGCCACCGAGCCCTGTACCGTGCTCATCGTCGATGACGACAGTTTGGTCATGACCGGAACAGCCGCGATGATTTTGGATCTCGGCCACACGGCCATCGAGGCACACTCCGGTGCCCAAGCGCTCGAGCTGTTGAGTTCAGGTGTCAAGGTTGACGTGGTGTTGACCGACCATGCCATGCCGACCATGACCGGCTTGCAGCTCGCCGAGTGTATTCACAGCAGATTTCCGGGTTTGCCGATCATCCTGGCCACAGGCTACGCGGAATTGCCGGTCGACCCTTCGACATTGGGCATCGCACGGCTGGCGAAGCCATGTACCCAGTACGAGATTGCGGCGGCGATTCACCACGCCGTGCGCGCCGCGGGTGCGCCGAATCGGGTGGCTTTGTCGGGAGCGGCCACTTAAGCTTTGTCGCATGAAGTTTTGCATTTACGGCGCGGGCGCCATTGGCGGCTATCTGGCCGTGGAATTGGCGCTGTCGGGTCAAGAGGTGTGCGTGGTCGCGCGCGGCGCCCATCTTGATGCCATTCGAGAACGGGGCCTAACGCTCCATATTCACGGCACGCAGAAAATCGCCAAGGTGGCGGCCGATTCCGATCCCGGCGCCTTCGGCCGCCAGGACGTGGTGATCTGCGCCCTCAAGGCGCATCAGGCCTTCGAGAGTGCGCCGGCTTTTGCGCCGCTGCTCGGGTCCGACACCTGCGTCGTGACCGCCATGAACGGCATACCCTGGTGGTATTTCTATAAAACCGGCGGACGCTTCGAGGGTCGCCATCTGAAGTCCGTCGACCCCGGCGGCCGCCAGTGGAACAGCATCGGGCCGCAGCGCGCCATCGGCTGCGTGGTCGAGCCGGCGTGCGAAGTCATCGCTCCCGGCATCATTGCGCACCACCAGTTCAACCGCTTCATCATCGGCGAGCCCGACGGCAGCCGCTCGGCGCGAGTGCAGGAATTGAGCAAAGCCTTGACTGCGGCAACCTTTGACGCACCGGTACGCGACAACATCCGCTGGAATATTTGGTTGAAGCTCTGGGGCAATGTCTGCTTCAATCCCGTCAGCGCGCTCACCGGCGCAACCCTAGGAACCATGATCGGCGATCCGGAGCTACGTGCCCTGTGCAAGACCATGATGCAGGAAACCCAGGCCGTCAACGAGGCGCTCGATGTGCATATTCCCGCCGACATGATGGATCGGCGGCTGGCGGGCGCCGCATCGGCGAACGATCATAAAATGTCGATGCTGCAAGACTTGGAACGCGGCCGCAGTCTTGAAATAGACGCGCTGGTCGGTGTGGTGCAGGAGCTGGGGCGCCTGACCTCGGTGCGCACACCGGTGGTCGATGCCGTGCTGGCCCTGATCAAGGAACGAGCCCGTGCTGCCGGTCTCTACAGCGAACTCGCAACGCCCAATTAAACGGTAATATCGCGCAATGAAAACCGCCTATATCACCCATGCGGATTGCCTGCGCCACGAGATGGGCGCCGGGCATCCTGAATGTCCCGATCGATTGAACTCGGTCAATGCAGAGATGCGCTCATCAGGATTGCTGGATGAATTGCGCTGCCTCGAGGCTCCGCTGGCCCGTGCCGAGGATATCAAGCGGGTGCATCGCGCCGCCTACGTGGATGCGATCTTTGAGAATGCGCCCACCGAGGGCTATGTGCAGCTGGATCCTGACACCGCGATGAACCCCTACAGTCTGGCGGCCGCGCAACGCGCCGCCGGCGCGGGCGTACTGGCGGTGGATGAACTGATGGCCGGCCGGTCAGACAACGCATTTTGCGCCGTGCGTCCCTGCGGCCATCACGCCACGCAAGTTCGCTCGATGGGCTTCTGCATTTTCAATAACATCGGAGTCGCTGCGGCCTATGCGCTCGAGAAGAAAGGCCTCGAGCGCGTCGCGGTCATCGATTTCGATGTGCACCACGGCAACGGCACCGAGGACATGTTCAGTCCTCCGCACTGGCACAAGCGCGTCCTGATGACGAGTTTCTTTCAGCATCCGTTCTACCCTTACAGCGGCACCGCCAACCCCGCGCCGAATATGATCAATATTCCCCTCGCCGCGGGCAGCGGCGGGGCGGCCGCGAAGAAAGCCGTGGAAGAGCATTGGCTGCCGGCGCTCGAGAGCTTCAAGCCGCAGATGATTTTCATTTCCGCCGGCTTCGATGCGCACAAGGAAGATTTGCTGGGCGGCATGGCGTTGGTCGAGGCCGACTACGCGTGGATGACACGTGAATTGAAACAGGTGGCCGAGCGGCACGCGGAAGGGCGTATCGTTTCGATGCTGGAAGGCGGCTACAATCTGTCGGCGCTCGGCCGCAGCGCGGCGGCGCACGTCAGGGCGCTTGCGGAAGGCTCACCGGTTTAGGTGTAGAGCCTGCCCACGCTTTCAGCCACGCACACCGGCTTGCTCTGCCCCTCGCGTTCAACGCTCACTTCGGTGACCAGCTGCACACCGCCTTCAATGGGTTCGAATGCCAGCAGCTTGAAGTTTCCCCGCAGACGGCTATTGACCGGAACCGGCGCTGGGAAGCGAACGCGATTCAGACCGTAGTTAACCGACATGCGCGCGCCGTTGACCTTATGTGAGCTGCGAATGAAGAGCGGCAGCAGGCTCAAGGTCAAGAATCCATGCGCCACCGTCGAGCCGAACATGCCGGCTGCGGCGCGCACGGGATCGACGTGAATCCATTGATCATCGCCGGTGACCGCGGCAAATTGATCGATACGCGTCTGATCGATCATGACCCAGTCACTGACTCCGATCGGCGAGCCGACCAGTGCTTTCAGCTCAGCAATATTTTGATAGGTTTTCACACAGCACCTCGCGCATGGCTATGATCGCACACCCCGACCGTCCTCGGCGCGGCGGCCTCTGGAAAAGCGGCTTTTCGGCCTCATTCATGGGCCAGGTGAAATGTTAAAGGACATTTGTGAATAAAGCTGTGTTGGGTGTTTATCCGGGTCCGCCGCCTCATTGGGTCGGCGATGGCTTCCCCGTGCGGAGCCTGTTCAGCTACGACCAATTGGGACGGCACATCAGTCCGTTTCTGTTGCTCGACTATGCCGCGCCGACCGTATTTGCGCCGGCCGCGCGCCCGCGCGGCGTGGGAGAGCATCCCCATCGGGGTTTCGAGACCGTGACCATCGTCTATCAGGGTGAAGTCGCACACCGAGACTCCGCGGGCAACAGCGGCGTGATCGGTCCCGGCGATGTGCAGTGGATGACGGCAGCGGCGGGGATCTTGCACGACGAGTTTCACTCGCCCGCATTCATGCGGCGCGGCGGCGAATTGGAAATGGCTCAGCTTTGGGTCAACCTGCCCGCCAAGCACAAGATGGCGCCGCCGCGATATCAAAGCATCCTGAGTGCGCACATACCGCAGATAACATTGCCAGGCGGTGCCGGTACCCTGCGTGTCATCGCGGGTAATTATTCCGGGCAGCCAGGTCCTGCGGCCACCTTCAGCGAGCTCAACGTGTGGGATTTACGGCTGCGATCCGGCGCGGAAATGACGCTGTCCGTGCCGGCGGAGCATAGCGCGGCGATCGCGGTGCTGCGCGGCGCTATTACTGCAAACGGATCGCGCGAGGCGAAGGATGCCGAGCTCGTGCTTTTGGAGCGCAGTGGTACCGAGATCCGCGTGGCTGCGAAGGCCGACAGCACGGTTCTGCTCCTCAGCGGTGTTCCCATTGCCGAGCCCATCGCAGGGTACGGACCTTTTGTCATGAACACCCGGGAGGAGATCGAAACGGCGATGAACGATTTTCGCCTCGGAAAATTTGGCGGGTTGGCGCCGCTCGACCTCGGCGCCCATCGCTCGGCTGGAGCTCGATAGGGAGCAATTTGACTCAAGGAGCGTGCCCGAGCACGCGGCGTGAGCCGCGGAGTGCTCAACCAGGCTCCCAGGGCAAGGAATATTGGTGCGGTCGAACCGCGGTGCTATGCTGCTAACCTGAAGATTGCGGCGATTTTTCGGGGCAGACGATCGACACGTAACGACGTTGCAGCGTTGAGGCGGGCACTTGAAAGAGACAATACGCGGCTTTTTTTGGACATCCCCCTATCGAATGCGGCGGCTGGGGGCATCGATTTTACTCGGTGCGTTGGCCGGTTGGCCGCTTTGGACGGGGGCTACGGCGCCTGAGGTGTCCCCGCCCACGACCCCCGTGGTCGATCCAATCGATGAGCTGACGGAAATCATGGTCGAAGCGCGCGAGCCGCGCTACGTATCGCCGACGCGCCGGGATCAGATCGGCCGCATTTGGGCCCCGGTGATGATCAATGGGCGTGGACCCTTCCGCCTGGTGCTCGATACCGGTGCAAGCCACAGCGCGATCACGGCCTTGGTCGCCTTGGCGCTCGGCATTCCCACGGATCGTTCACCGCCGGTCATCCTGCGCGGCGTCACGGGATTTGCCACGGTGCCGACCATTCGAGTGGACACCCTCAGTGTCGGCGATGTGGCGGTCGATCAGGCGATTCTTCCCATTGTTCCCGACGCGCTCGGCGGTGCGGAGGGGGTGCTCGGTTCTGAAGGACTGCTCGGCAAGCGGATCTTCATCGATTTTCGCCACGACCGAATCAACATCGCCTATTCGAAGAATGAGCGCTCGGCCCCCGGTTTTATCAGCGTGCCGTTCCACTCGCTGCGCGGCACGCTGGTGGTCGTGGATGCCTTTGTCGGCCAGGTGCGCTGCAAGGCCATCATCGACACGGGCGGTCAGGTGACGATTGCCAATCTGGCATTGAAGGAAGCGTTGTCGCGCGTCGGCGCACCGCCGCGTTCCAAATACGACACCATTATCGGCGCGACGAAGGACATTCAGCGAGGCGAGTTGATGGACACGCCGGCCATCGGGCTGGGGGCGATCACCATTCATGACCCCGGCGTGACTTTCGGCGATCTGTATATTTTCAAGCAATGGCGGCTGACGAGTGAACCGGCGATTCTCATCGGCATGGATACGCTGGGGCTGCTCGACACTTTAATCATCGACTATCGCCGCCACGAGTTGCAGCTGCGCATGCTGAACGCAAGCTAGGCTGCAGGGCCCGAATCAATCATGATCAATAAACCAGTCGTTGGCGTTGCGGCCTTGATATTCGTGCTGGCGGCGGCCGGCGTCTACTACATGCGCAGCCGCAATCAGCCGTTGCCCGCGGCGCCGGGCGTGCCGACTGCCGCCGTGCCCTCGAGCACGGAGCCGGGCATTGCGCATCCCTTGCCGCAAGGCGCCGGCAACGCTGCGGCTGCCGCGCCGCTGCCGGAATTGGCCGACAGCGACGCACCCTTGCGCGACGCGCTTGGCCAGATCAGCAGCGCAGATGCCGTCAAGGATTTTCTCGTCCCGCAGGATCTCATTCGCAAAATGGTGGTGACGATCGATAACCTGCCGCGGCAGAAGGTTGCGGTGGAAAAGCGGCCTGTCAACCCGACGAGCGGTTCGTTTCTCGCCAATGGCGATGAATTGCATGCCACTCTCGATCAGCGCAATTTCGAGCGCTACAAGCCGATGGTCGCGGCGATCAGTCAACTCGACGCCAAGCAATTGGGCGCGCTGTATATCCACTACTATCCGCTGTTCCAGGAGTCCTACCAAAACCTGGGATATCCCAACGGCTATTTCAACGACAGGCTGGTGGAGGTCATCGATAACTTGCTGGCGACGCCTACACCTGCCGGGCCGATTCAACTCGTGCGGCCCAATGTCATGTACACGTATGCCGATCCCACTCTCGAGGGCCGCACGGCCGGACAAAAATTACTGATTCGAATGGGACCGGAGAACGCCAAGGCGATCAAGGCTAAGCTGACCGAGCTACGGGCAATCATCACGGCGGGGCAGCTGAAGCATTAGCCAGCAGCCGTTTACCGACCGGTTTGGTGTTTGCGACGTCTAATTTCATAAAAAAGTAGGGGAATACGCAATGGCTACCACGTCCGCAGATGCAGGACTGCCGAAAAGCACGGCAGCGGCACAGAGCAGTTGGCTCGTCATCGGTGCCTCATCGTTAGGCACCGTATTCGAGTGGTACGACTTTTATTTGTACGGACTGCTGGTCGGCATCCTCAATTCGCAATTTTTCTCCGGCGTCAACGAAGT
>Ga0210388_10000554_pt1 | contig 30401 bp, 30 predicted proteins | sample IncBWC19OmetaG_FD_155485 | JGI IMG/M metagenome (GOLD analysis project Ga0210388, IMG submission 155485) | Forest soil microbial communities from Barre Woods Harvard Forest LTER site, Petersham, Massachusetts, United States - Inc-BW-C-19-O ...
CTTGTCGCCCGTGGCTTCTTGGAATGCCGCTTTGGCGTAGGGCCGCGCGATGGTGGTCTTTTCAGCCATGCAAAAGCGTCCTAGATCTGCGCCGCGAGCTTGTCGATGAGATCGCTATGTGCGCGCGGATCGATTTCGCGCTCCAGGATCTTCGATGCCGCACTGACGGCAATTTGCGCAACATCCCGGCGCAGTGCCTCGCGGGCATGCGCAGCCTCGAGATCGATCTGCTCCTTGGCCGATGCCAAGAGGCGCGCGCCCTCCGCAGTGGCGGCACCCTTCGCCTCTTCCACTATGTCATTGGCACGATGCTGCGCCTGGTCGATGATCTGACCGGCGCGTTCGCGCGCTTCGCGCATGATGACTTCGGCGCGCTCATTGGCGGAAGCCAATTCTTGCGTGCCCTTCTCCGCGGCGGCGAGCCCTGCTGCGATCTTGCGTGTCCGCTCGTCCATCGGTCCCAAGATCATCGGCCACACGAATTTCATCGTGAACCAGATGAGGACGATGAACACGAGCATCTGCACGATCAGCGTGAGATTGATATTCACAATCGTCTCCTGACCAGTGTCGGCAACACTTTTACGGTGTCAACCCGGAAGTGAACGGATTCGCGAAGGTAAAGAACAGCGCGAAGCCGATGCCGATCATGGCAACCGCGTCCACCAGTGCCGCCACGATGAACATCTTCACCTGCAGCATCGGGGTGAGTTCGGGCTGACGGGCGGCGCCTTCCAGAAAGCGGCCCCCGAGAATGCCGAAGCCGATCGCGGTGCCGAGCGCGCCCATGCCGAAGATGATTCCGACGGCCAGCACGGTCATGCCTTGGACGTGTGCAAAGTTTTCCATTCAATTCTCCTGAAACGAAACAGCTAGCAAAATTGTTGTTACCGAACTCAAAGACATCAATGATGTTCCTGCGCCATCGACAAATAGACGATCGTCAACACCATGAATATGAAGGCTTGCAGCGTGATCACCAGCAGGTGGAACACCGCCCATAGGAATGCCAGCGCGAATTGCGCCACCAGGAGCGCCCAGCCGCCGGCGCTCGACAGTTGTGAAGCGCCGTGCAGCGTCAGCGCTGCCAGCAGCAGAAAAATCATTTCGCCGGCGAACAGGTTGCCGTACAAGCGCAGCGAGAGCGAAATCGGCCGCGCCAAAAACGGCACGATTTCCAGCAGCAGGTTCACGGGAACCAACAAGATTTTCACGACGATATTTTTGGCGACAAAGGGCTGCAAAGTCAGCTCGGCCAAAAAGCCGCCGAGGCCCTTTACCTTGATGCTGTAGTAGATGATGAGCACGAATACCGTCAGCGACATCGCGAACGTGACATTGAGATCGGTGCTCGGCACGACTTTCAGATGTTCGACGCCCGCGTGATGCGCTGCCCACGGCAGAAGATCGACCGGCAGGATATCCATGGCATTGAACAGGAAAACCCAGCAGAAAATGGTCAATGCCAGGGGCGCGAGCAATCTATTCGTACCGTGAAAGCTGTCCTTGACTTGCGCGTCGACGAATTCGACCACGAATTCGACGAAGGCCTGAAACTTGCCCGGCACGCCGGCATTGGCTTTGCGCGCCGCCAAATAAAACGCACCGCCGAACAACAGCGCCAGCGCCACGGAGAAAAATACGGTGTCCAAGTGGATGACGGAAAAATCCACTATTCCCTTAGGTTCCTTGTTGGAGAGGAACGTCAGGTGATGAAGAATGTATTCGTTTGCGGTAGTAGGTTGCTCTGCTGCCATTTCAAGTCTTATCTGTGTCTCGTTCGCCTCAAATCAACTGTTTTTCGCGCGTCCGCGCGCAACATTTTTCCCGCCGAGCGGTGGCAGCAAATTCGCCAGCGCAATCCAAAATACGCAGAAGGTTGCGACATACGTGCCGAGCATTGCGAGCGGCACCACCTTCATCGACTTCAGCACCACCACGAATAGCACGATGACCAGCGCGATCTTGGCGCTTTCGCCTATCAAGAACGCGCGCATCGCCCGCTGCCCATCTGCAGCCGATTTGCCGCCAAAACCTAGCAATGCCATGACAAGACTCGCAGCGGTGCTGATGCCGCCGCCCATCGCAGCGGATAACGCCGCATGGGGACCCGCAATCAGCCAGCTCGCGAGAGCGCAGACTACGGTCACGGCCGCCTGGCCCAGTACGACGCTGAGAGCCAGCCGCCGCGCTAGGGCTACATCGATCGCGACCAAGTTAAATCCCGTGGAGCGAAGCTCAACAGTTCGCTTGTACTGTGCCAAAAATGGCCGGCGCATTATAGAGACGCGGCCCTGGTGCATCAAGGCGTTTCTAAGGCTTTTTTCGCCTATTGAATGTGGGCCAGGATGCCTTCCAGCTCGTCCAAACTGTTGTAACTGACGATGAGCTTGCCCTTGCCCGAGGCGGCGTGTTGAAAGGCGACTTTGGCGCCCAGCTTCTCGGCGATTTCGGTCTCCAAGCGGTGGATGTCCGGATCAACCGTCGGCGCGGGATCGGCGGATTCGGCTGCTTTGGGATTTATGATGCGACGCACCAAAGCCTCGGTATCGCGCACCGACAAGGACTTCTTGGCGACCAGCGTCGCGACTTCGATCTGCTGGCGGCGGGTGGCGAGCCCCAACAGGGCGCGCGCGTGACCCATCTCGATCTGGCGGTGCTCCAGCATCTCCTTGACCTCGTCGGTCAATTCCATCAGCCGCACCAAATTGCTGACGGCGGCGCGCGAGCGCCCGACCGCCTCGGCTGCGGCCTGATGCGTCAATCCGAACTCCTCGATGAGACGCAGCAGGGCGCGCGCCTCTTCCAGCGGGTTGAGATTCTCGCGCTGGATGTTTTCGATGAGCGCCATGGCCACCGCGTCCTCATCAGGGACGTCGCGAATGACGGCAGGTATCTCGGCCAGTCCCGCCATCTGCGCGGCACGCCAGCGGCGTTCGCCCGCGATGATTTCATAGCGCTGCGATTCGGTCGGGTTCGGCCGCGGCAGCGGACGCACCAGGATGGGCTGCACCAGCCCGCGCGACCTGATGGAATCGGCCAGTTCGCCCAGGGATTCCGGGCGCATGTCCGCGCGGGGCTGATACTTGCCCCGCTGCAATAGATCGACGGGCAGGGACGCCAAACGATCGCCGACGAGAATCTGCGGCTTTTCGGCCTCAGGGCTGGCGGCGCGCCGCGCCAGCAGGGGACTCAGCTCAGCCAGGCCTCGACCCAAAGACGGCTTTTTGCCGGACATAGCAATTTCCAGTGAACCGATTGGGCGATTATACGGGCGCGCCCGGCACATCGTCGCGGCCAATCGTTTCGCCGTCCGGCAGCTCGTCGCGGCGAATCATTTCGCCCGCCAGCGCCAGGTAGGCCAGCGCGCCGCGCGATTCCTTGTCGTGAAACAGCGCGGGCTTGCCGAAGCTCGGCGCCTCCGCCAGGCGCACATTGCGCGGGATGACCGTGCGAAACACTTTCTCGCCAAAATGCTGGGTGAGTTGCGCGGACACTTCGTTGGCCAGATTATTGCGCGGATCGAACATGGTGCGCAGCAATCCTTCGATTTCCAAGACCGGATTGATGCTGTCCTTGATTTGTTCAATCGTCTGCATCAATGCGGTCAAGCCCTCGAGCGCGTAGTACTCGCACTGCATGGGCACCATGACCGAATCTGCGGCCACCAATGCATTCAAGGTCAGCATGTTCAACGACGGCGGGCAATCGACCAGGATCACGTCAAAGTCGCCGCGCACCGGCGCCAGCGCATTGCGCAATTTGAACTCGCGCCCCACGGCCATGGTGAGCAGACGCACCTCAGCAGCCGTCAGGTCCTGATTGCCCGGCATCAGCATGAAACCGCCGTACTCGACGCTGACCAAGGCTTCGACGGCGCCGCAATCGCCCAATAAGACATCGCAGCTGGTGCGCGATTGCGCATTCTTGTCGATGCCGCATCCCATGGTGGCGTTGCCCTGCGGGTCCAGATCAATGAGCAGCACGCGGCGCTTGGTCGCCGTCAAGGAGGCGGCGAGATTGACCGCGGTCGTGGTCTTGCCCACGCCGCCTTTTTGATTGGCCACCGCGATGACGCGTTTCATATCAGGAGCCTGTCTGAGTAGTGCTCGACTTTCGTTGTGCAGGAATCAATTCCACGAGATGCCGTTCGTCGGGGAGGCCCGGCACGCTCAAGCGATGCACCGCCAGCGCGCGAAACGCCCGCGGCAGTGCGGATATCTCATCATCAGGCCGTTTCCCCTTCATCGCCAGCAAGCGGCCGCCGGGCGCGCACAAATGGCCGGCATAGGCTACAAAATCCGCCAGCGAAGACAGCGCCCGAGCGACCACTGTATCGAAAAGTTCGAACGGTCTATAGTTTTCCGCTCGGGAATTGACCACCAGCACATTTCCGCAGCCAATCCGCTGCGCCGTCTGCTCGACGAATCGGGCTTTCTTGCCGGTCGCCTCGATGAGCGTAAAACGGCGTTCCGGATTGACTACCGCTAAAACCAGTCCCGGAAAGCCCGCACCGGTGCCGACATCGGCCAGCCGTTCGCCGCGCAGGTATGGCTGCAAACTCAGGCTGTCGAGCACATGTTTGCGCAGCATCCCGGGCCGATCGCGGATCGCGGTCAAATTGAATTGCGCGTTGCCCCGTTCGAGTTCATCCACCAGATTGAGCAGCGTTTCGGCGCGCTTCGGGTCTAGTTCGATTCCGAGTTCTCTCGCACCTGAGACGAGCATCTCGCGTTCACCGTCGCGCATTGCCTAGGAGCCTTTCTACGTATTCAACCCGAGCCTAGCGGTCCGGCGCGGGGTTGGCGGCATTGGCGGCGTCGAGCTGGATGGTCAATTGCGCGGATTCATCCGGCTCTTTTTCAAAATGACCCGCGAAGGCGATGCCGCCCTCGGAACCCGCGCATTCCTCGCTCGCTTCGAAGGGCTTCTTCAGCCACAGCCCGCAGGCATCGGCGAAAATTTTGGTGGCTTCCTCCGCGGGCAGCCGCACCGTGGCCTCGATGCGCGCAAGGCGCTCGTGCTTGAAGCAAAGCAGGTACGGCGAGGGTGAGCGAGCGACAAAGCGCGGACGGGTCCCATCGACCGCGTAGCACTCCAACTCATCGGCCGGCGCCGCGCGGCCCGCCTCATCGCGAAACAAGAACACCTCGTGCAGGGTCAAAGGTACGTCTTTCAATACGCTGCCGAAAGGCGCGACCAGCAGGACATGCCAATCATAAGACGCATCCAACGGTGGCGGTGCCGGCGGCGGCGGCGCTGCCGGCTTCGGCGCGGACGCGGCGCAAGCCGCGAGCACCAGCACGGTCGCCAGCGCGGCGGCCGTCCTGAATGTTTGCTGCGCGCCGGCGGCCAGGCTCAATCAACCCCCCGCCAATCGGCCGACGAGAGTTTCGAGCTCGGCCGCCGCTTCCGGATCCGCCGGTCGATCGTGCTCGAGCGCGCGGTGTAAGGCTTGCAACGCCGTGTCTTTCATTTTCATGCAGACCCTCGCATAGTGAACGCGCCAATCGGCTATCAGCTCGCGCTCCAAAAACTCATAGTCGCGGTCATTGACGATGGCATCAAGAACCATTGCACACACCGCCAGTTGCTGTACGCGAGTCCAGCTCAAAACGGGCGCGGACGAGCCTTCCGCGAAACAGCGGCGCAGATAGGCGGGCGGTTCCGCGCTCGCGATCTCGTCCAGAAGATCGCCGACATCGTAAGATTGGATCAAATGCTCGAAGCCCGCCATCGGCCGCATTATCCTCGACCTGTGAGAACATTAGAAACATGAACCGGATTTATTTGTTCCTGCTGCTCGCAGCGCCGCTTTTGAGCCACTCCCTGGCCCTGCCCGTCACGCGTGTGGAGCGCGGCAATTTGACCTTCGAAAACATCCCGCAGGTGCCCGCGGAGCTCGCCGAAAAATTGGATGGCTATTTGAACGCGCGCCAGGCAACGCCGCTCGGCTGGTCGCCGAAGGGACAATTACTGATTGCAACCCGCTTCGCCGACGTCGACCAGCTGCATTTGGTGGAGCAGCCCGGCGGCGCGCTCCGCCAACTGACTTTTCTGCATGAGCCGATTACGGAAGCCGCGTTTTCTCCGGATCCCGCACGCAGCGCCTACGTGTTTCTCAAGGACTCGGGCGGCAATGAAAATGCACAGCTCTATTACCAACGCCTGGGCGAACCGGCCGCGAAATTATTGACCGACGGCAAATCCTTGAACGGCACGCCCGTGTGGTCCAACAGCGGACGCGAGGTCGCCTTCTTCAGCACCGCTCGCGACGGCCGCAGCTATGACATCGACATCGTGGATCCGGAGTCGGGCGCTTTGCCGCGCCTGGTCCTGTCCGGGGACGACACCGCCGCGTGGTCCGTGCTTGATTGGTCGCCCGATGATTCGAAACTGCTGGTGCTCAAGGAAGTATCGATTTCCGAGGGGTATCTGTACGTCGTGGACTTGAGCAGCGGGCAAAAACGCGAGGTCGAGCCGGCGCCGACCAAGGTCGGGATCGTGGGCGCCAAATTCACGCGCGATGGTCAGGGAGTTTATTTGATCTCGGACCGCGAAAGTGAATTTGCCCGCCTGCGCTACATCAATCTATTCACCAACGACAAGACCGTGATTTCCGCGCATATACCCTGGGATATCGAAGCGTTGGCGATTTCGCGCGACGGGCACTATCTGGCGTATGTCAGCAATGAAGCGGGCGCCGGCAAACTCAATCTGCTCGATCTGCGCACGCACCAGGATCTGACGCCGCCGCGGCTGCAGCAGTTGGGCGTGATCAGCTCATTGAGCTTCGATGCGGAAGGCAAGCGTCTCGCGTTCGGATTCGCGGCCGCGATTCAACCGCGGGACGTTTACGTATTGGATATCGCCGGAAACCGGCTCGAGCCCTGGACGCGCAGCGAACCGGGCGCGGTGGACCCCGCGAGATTCGTGCTGCCGCGGCTTACGCTGTTTCCCACGTTCGATCGGGTGGATGGCAGCTCCCGACAGATGCCGGCGTATGTTTATGAGCCCGTCTCGACCGGCCCACATCCCGTGCTGATCTCGCTGCACGGTGGACCCGAGTCGCAGTTCCGCCCGGGTTTCGATCCCTGGATTCAATACATGGTCAATGAATTAGGCTTCGCCGTGATCGCCCCCAACGTGCGCGGCTCATCCGGATACGGCAAGACCTATATGGCGCTCGACAACGGGGTGCTGCGCGAAGACGCCGTGAAGGATGTCGGCGCCCTGTTGGTGTGGATCGCACTGCAGAAGAATTTCGACGCCAAGCACGTGGTGGTGGCGGGCGGCTCCTACGGCGGATATCTCGCCCTGGCGACCCTGGTCAATTACAGCGATCGTTTGCGCGGCGGGATCGATGTCAGCGGCATCGCGGACTTCGTGAGCTTCCTGACCAATACCGCACCCTACCGGCAGAATCAGCGGCGCGCGGAATACGGCGACGAGCGCGACCTGGACATGCGGAGTTTCTTGAGGCGCATCTCGCCTCTGACCAATGCCGATCGAATCACCCGGCCGCTGCTCGTGGTCCACGGCAAAAACGATCCGCGTGTGCCCCTCTCCGAGGCGGAACAGATCGTGAACAAAGTGCGCGCGAAGGGCGGAGAGGTTTGGTACCTGCTCGCGGCCGATGAAGGCCACGGTTACCGCAAGAAGCAGAACCGCGACGCTTACTATGAGACGTTCGCGCAATTCCTCATGATGTTGCGCAACTGACGCCGCGACCTCTTGAAGCTTCCTATCCCCTCAGGCCATCCAGCTCAAACTCACAGTGCCGGTACGAGTCCCTATTTGCTTTCGGTGGTCGCTGTCGCCAGGGGCGACTTCTGGTTCGCGAAATAGGCAGCCGCGATTTTGACGTCTTCATCGCTGGTCAGGAGTTGCGCCATGCTGTCCATCACGGCGTTCTTGCGGCGGCCGTTGCGATAGGAGGTCAGCGCCTGCTCCAGGTAATCCACGTGCTGTCCGGCGAGCACCGGCGGTTTCGGCGTCAGCGGGCCTTCGACACCCAGACCATTCTCACCGTGGCACGCGATGCAGGCAGTGACTTGCTTGGGAGGCGCTTTGCCCGGCGCAGGCGTTCCGGGCTTTACTGGCTCGGCACCTTGCAAATAGGCGGCAATGTCCTCGATATCCTGATCCGAGAGCGATGCGGCCTGCGCATGCATGGTGGGGTGAGGCCGCGTGCCGTCGCGATACTCATGCAGCGCAGCGACTAAGTATTCCGCATTCTGGTGGCGTAATTCCGGCACGCTGTAGTCGGGGTATGCGTTGCGGTAATTGGCGATCCCGTGGCATCCGTAGCAGGTGTAGAACTTCATCTCGCCTTTGGCTGGATCGCCCGCTGCATGCGCGCCCAACGACAAACAAGTCAACGCCGTGCCGGCGAGCCACCCAGTCAATCGAGAAAGCATCTAGTACTCCGAGCGTTCTTAGGTTCAATAAGGTGCGGTGATGTTAAAGAGTGGGCGGGCAAATTGCCACTAAGGCGCCTGTCTGAGTATTCCGCGTGAGCCGGCCTCAATCCAAGACATCCGCCAGATCCTGCAACAGCGTCGGATCCGTCGGCTTGGTTCCGGCTGGATAGCGGCACACCACCTGGCCGCCGCGGTCAATGAGAAACTTCTCGAAATTCCAGCCGATATCGCCCGGAAAGTCGTTTTCCGGCGCCGTCAGCCATGCATACAGCGGATGGCGCTGCGGGCCGTTCACGTCGATCTTGGCCGATAGTGGAAAAGTCACGCCGAAGTTCACTGAACAAAATGTTTGAATCTCCGCAGCCGTGCCCGGCTCCTGCGCGCCGAACTGATTGCAGGGGAACCCGACAACCGTGAAATCCTTGTCCTTCAGCTCTTGGTAGAGATTCTGAAGATCGGCGTATTGGGGCGTGTAGCCGCAACGGCTTGCGACGTTCACCGCCATCGTCACCTTGCCGCGCAACGGCGCCAAAATATTTGGGCTGCCGTCCAGGCCCGGCACCGTGAAATCGTAAAAAACACTCATGCAAGATCCTTCCAGTGACGGCCCTCAGGCCGCGCGTTCGCGCTTCTTCAAATGCACCAACAGCAAGGATACCGCGGCCGGCGTCAGGCCCGGAATCCGCGCCGCTTGTCCCAAAGTCTCCGGACGCACGTCGCCAAGCCGCTGGCGCGCCTCGTTCGACAATCCGCCCACCTGGCCGTAATCGATGTCGGCCGGCAAGCGCAATTCCTCGTTACGCGAAGCGCGCTCGATCTCGTCGCTCTGGCGCTTCAAATACCCGGAATATTTGGCCTGCACTTCGACCTGCAGCTTCACCTGTTCGAGCAGGCGCTCATCGGCGCGCCAATCGGCACAGCCCTCCGGTGCGATGTTGGCCAGATCGTCGAAGGAAATTTCTGGCCGGCGCAGCAGATCAAAGGCGTGCGTCTCGCGCGACAGCGCAGCACCCAACTTGGCGAGCAACGCAGCATCGACGTTGCCGGGCTGCACAACGGCGCGCTCCAGTCGATCGACTTCGCCGGCCACGGCAGCACGCTTGCGCTCAAACAACTCCCAGCGCTCATCGTCGATGAGGCCGAGCTCCCGCCCCGCCGCGGTGAGCCGCAGGTCCGCATTATCTTCTCGCAGCGACAGCCGGTATTCAGCGCGGCTGGTGAACATGCGGTACGGTTCAGTCGCGCCGCGCGTGGTCAGATCGTCAACCAGCACGCCCAGGTAAGCCTCGCTGCGCCTAGGTGTCCAGACCTCCCGCCCTTGCACGGCGCGCGCGGCGTTGAGGCCCGCCAGCAACCCTTGCGCCGCGGCCTCTTCATAGCCGGTGGTGCCGTTGATCTGACCGGCGCAGTACAGGCCCGACAGGTGTTTGCTCTCCAGGCTGTGCTTCAAATCGCGCGGATCGAAGAAATCGTACTCGATGGCATATCCGGGGCGCGTAATGTGGGCGTTTTCGAAGCCCGCGATCGTGCGTACAAATTCCTGCTGCACATCGAAGGGCAGGCTGGTGGAAATGCCGTTGGGATAAATCTCCTGCGTATCCAAGCCTTCGGGCTCGACGAAGATCTGGTGCGATTGCTTATCGGCGAAGCGCACCACTTTGTCTTCCACCGAGGGGCAGTAGCGCGGCCCGATGCCTTCGATCAAACCGGTAAACAGGGGCGAGCGCGCGGTCGCCGCGCGAATGATCTCGTGAGTTCGCTCGTTGGTCGCAGTGATGTGGCAGGGTAGCTGGCGCGGATGCTGCGCGCGAGTGCCGAGATACGAAAAAACCGGTCGCGGGTCATCGCTGTGCTGCTCGCGCAGCGCCGAGAAATCGATACTGCGGCCGTCGATGCGCGGCGGTGTGCCCGTCTTCAGGCGTCCGACGCGCAATGGCAATTCGCGCAGACGCGCCGCCAAGCTGATAGACGGTGGATCGCCGGCCCGTCCGCCGGGGTGACTCTTCAGACCCACATGGATCTTGCCGCCGAGGAACGTGCCGGCCGTCAGTACGATTGCAGGCGCACGAAACTCGAGCCCGCTCGCGGTTACGACACCGGCCACGCGATCGCCGACCAGGATCAGATCCGCCGCTTCCTGCTGAAACAGCTGCAAATGAGCTTGAGACTCCAGAATCCCGCGAATTGCGCGCTTATAGAGCTGCCGGTCCGCTTGTGCCCGAGTGGCGCGCACCGCGGGTCCCTTGCTGGCGTTCAAGGTGCGGAACTGGATACCGGCCTGATCGGTGGCGCGCGCCATGGCTCCCCCGAGTGCGTCGATTTCCTTCACCAGATGTCCCTTACCGATACCGCCGATCGCGGGGTTGCAGCTCATCTGGCCGAGCGTCTCAATGTTATGCGTCAGCAGCAGCGTGCGAGCTCCCATGCGGGCAGCCGCGAGCGCCGCTTCGGTGCCGGCGTGACCGCCGCCGATAACGATGACCTGGTACTGCTTTGCAAAACGCATGACGCTGAATCTACTCGATTTTTAGGCCGGGCGCGTACTCTAAACTCTCGCGCTAAAAAGCACCAGGGAACCATTGATGCTTGGCTTGAACTAAAGCTTTGGAACCTCAAAAAAGCACTCCCGGAGCCTTCGCATGAAACCCCATTCATCGATCCCCTCTAAGTCCGGTGCCGCACCCGCCGGGCGCGACCGCGGAGGCGTTGGAATCACAGCCATAGCCGTCATCGTCGCACTGCTGGTGGGCATGATTGGGATATTTGATTCGGCAGCCGGAGCCGCACCGCAGATCGGCCAGGCTGCACCGGATTTCAGCGCGGTCGACAGCAAGGGCGACCCCATCCATTTGAGCGAGTATCGCGGCAAAATCGTGGTGCTGGAGTGGACCAATGCTGATTGCCCCTACACGCGCAAGCATTACAGCAGCGGCAACATGCAAAGCGTGCAGGCGCTGGCCAAAAAGGATGGGATTGTATGGCTGACCGTCATATCCTCGGCTCCCGGCAAGCAAGGCTATGTAAATGGCGCCGCTGCGGATGCGCTGACGGTCTCGCGCCACGCCGTCCCCGCCGCCGTGCTGCTGGACCCCACGGGAAGCGTCGCCCGTTTGTACGCCGCCAAAACGACGCCGCACATGTTCGTCATCGACAAGGACGGGACGCTGCAGTACATGGGCGGGATCGATAGCCTCGCGACCACCGACGAGGCCGACATTGCGCGCGCCGAGCCCTACCTGATGGAAGCGATGCTGGCGGTCGCCGCGGGCAATCCCGCGCCGCACCCGGTCACCAAGCCGTATGGCTGCTCGATCAAGTACTAGTGTTCGCAAAGTCGGGCGTCGCCCAACACTCACCCGTAGTCCGATCGTAGTGATATTGACCGGCTCGAGCATCCGCCAGGCCTGCCGGTCGATATCACTGCACCGGCGACCGAGTATAGTTCCGCTGCGTGATTATCCGACCCGCCATTGCCGCTGAGCGCCGCACCCTCGAGGCGCTGCAGTGGCGCGCATCGCTCGGCAATGAAGGCGATCGCGATGCCTTGTTGCGCCATCCGGATGCCATCGACTTGCCGCCGGAACAAATTGCGGCGGGCGGCGTGTTCGTCCTCGAACAGGATGGCGCCATCGTCGGCTTTTCCGCCATTGTGCCGCGCGCTGATGGCGACACCGAACTCGACGCGCTGTTTGTCGAGCCCAGCCTGCAGCGTCGCGGCGTCGGGCGAAAGCTGATCGAACACTGCGCTGAGGCGGCGCGCTCGATGGGTTCGAAGGCGCTGCATGTCGTCGGCAACATGCACGCCAAGCAATTCTATCTGTCCTGCGGATTCACCATCGTGGGCAGCTTCGAAACCCGCTTCGGCCCAGGACTGCTGATGCAGAGGAATTTGAAAGGCCCGTAAGTTTGGGCGTGCGCCCCAAGGCTTGGCGGATCGCGCGCTTCGGTCAGGCCACGGTGACCGGAATGCCGGCAAACTTGCCCGCCCATTTTTTGGGCCCGGTCTCATGCACCGATTCGCCATCGGCGCTCACCGCCACCGTGACCGGCATATCCTTCACGTCGAATTCGTACACCGCCTCCATGCCGAGTTCCGGAAAAGCCACGACGCGGCTGCCGCGAATGGCGTTTGATACCAGAAATGCAGCGCCGCCGACGGCAATCAAATAGGCCGAGCGGTGCTTCGCGATCGAGGCGACCGTTTCGGGCCCGCGCTCGGCCTTTCCCACCATCGCCAGCAGGCCCGATTTGCCGAGCATCGTGTCCGTGAATCGATCCATGCGATTGGCGGTGGTGGGACCCGCGGGCCCAACGACTTCAGTGCCCACCGGATCCACCGGCCCCACGTAATAAATCACGCGCCCGGTGAAATCCAACCCGTCGGGCAGCGGTTTGCCCGCCTCCAGCAGTGCGCAGATGCGCTTATGCGCGGCGTCGCGGCCCGTCAGCAACTTGCCCGACAACAACAGGCGCTCGCCCGGCTTCCAAGCTGCGATCTCTTGTTTGGTGAGGCCATCGAGGGACACGCGGCGCGCGCTGGCATCAGCGCTCCACTGAACCTTGGGCCAGAGGTCCAAGTCCGGCGCTTCCAGCAGCGCGGGTCCGCGCCCATCGAGCGTGAAATGAATATGCCGAGTGGCGGCGCAATTGGGAATCACCGCCACCGGTAAGGATGCAGCGTGCGTTGGATAGTCCAAAACCTTAACATCCAGCACCGTGGTCAAGCCCCCCAAGCCTTGAGCGCCGATGCCGAGTGCGTTGACGCGTCGGTAAATCTCCAAGCGCAACTCCTCGAGCGGGGTCTTGGGCCCACGCGCGATGAGATCGCCGATATCGATCGGCTCCATGAGCGATTTCTTCGCGAGCAGCATGGCCTTCTCGGCGCTGCCGCCGATCCCGACGCCCAACATTCCGGGCGGGCACCAGCCCGCACCCATCTCGGGGACCATCTCCAAGACCCAATCGGCCACCGAATCCGACGGGTTCAGCATGGCGAACACCGATTTGTTTTCCGAACCGCCGCCCTTCGCGGCCACGGTGATCTCGAGCTCGTCGCCGGGAACGAATTCCGTATGGATCACGGCGGGCGTGTTGTCCTTGGTATTGCCGCGCTTGAATGCCGGATCCGCGACGATGGAGGCGCGCAGCTTGTTTTCAGGATTCAAGTAGGCGCGCCGCACACCTTCATTGATCATTGCTTCGAGATCCAGTTTCGCGTCCCAGGTGACGCCCATGCCCACCTTGACGAACACCACCACGATGCCGGTGTCCTGGCAGATCGGCCGGTGGCCTTCGGCACACATGCGCGAGTTGGTCAGAATCTGCGCGATGGCGTCGCGCGCCGATGGGCTTTGTTCGACCTCATAGGCGCGGCCCATGGCGCGGATGAAATCGGGCGTGTGGTAGTAGGAAATGTACTGCAGGGCGTCCGCTACGCTCGCAATCACATCGGCTTCGCGAATGACGGTCATGTCGCAAATCTATCAAGTTGTGAGCGAGCATGGGTAGCGAATCCCATACAATCTCTCGATGGCAGGTAGCGTGCGGCAGTTCTTCGCGGCGTTCGTATGGATTGGCCTAAGCGCGTGCGCGTGGTGGACGCAGCCCGCTGCCGCCGAAAATATCGGCGTTCTGCCCACGATCGAATGCCGGCTCGAACATCCGCTGCATTTGACGTCAATCGCCGCGCACTGCGGAATCTTGCGCGTGCCGCTCGACCGCGAACACCCGAAAGAGGGATCGATCGACTTGAAGGTGGCCATCGTGCCGGCCTTGAACCGGCGCAGCACCGCGGCTCCCCTGTTTCTGTTGGCCGGCGGCCCGGGACAGAGCGCCATGCAGGTGTACGTTGCGCTCAACAGCGCCTTCGCCCGCATCAACCGCAATCACGCGATCGTGCTGTTGGATCAGCGCGGCACGGGAATTTCCAATCAGCAGTCATGCGTCTATCCCGAGGATTGGCAGGAACCTGACGATCCGATTCCGGCGCTGCGCCAGGCGACCGTGGAGTGTCTGGCGAAGCTTGGGCCCCAGGTACGTTTCTATACCACCAGCATCGCGGTTCGCGATTTGGACGATGTGCGCGCGGTGTTGGGCTACGACCAGATCGACTTGTACGGCGGCTCCTACGGCACACGCGTCGCCGAACACTACATGCGGCGCTACCCGACGCACGTCCACGCGGTGATTCTGGACGGGGTCACCTACCCGCAGCAGGCGATCGGCGCCGAAACCCCGGAAGACGCCGAGCGCTCCTTGAACTTGATCATCGCGCGCTGCCTGCAATCGCCCGATTGCGCTGCCACCTATCCGCAGCTGCAAGACGAGCTGAAGGCACTGCTGCGCCAGTTCGGACCGCAGAAAGTCAGGGTCACCATCGACGATCCGAACAGCGGCTTGCCGCTCGAGATCGAGTTCAATCGCAGAATACTCAACGCCGCGCTGCGCATGCTCTCCTACAGCAGCATGCAGGCCTCGCTCTTGCCCACGCTGATTCACGAAGCGGCGCACGGCAAGCTGCGGCCGATGGCGGCCCAATCCGTCATGAATATGCGGCAGATCTCCGATCAGCTGGCGAACGGCATGCAGTACAGCGTGATCTGCAGCGAGGATGAACCGCTTTTCGCCGGCCTCGATCGCACCTCCCTCGCCAAAACCTATCAAGGCACCGACATGATGGACGGGCTGCATGAGGTTTGCCGCCTCTGGCCGCGGGGACCGGTGGATGCGGACTTGCACGCTCCTTTGCACAGCGATATTCCGACTCTGCTGCTGTCCGGCGAGGCGGATCCGGTCACGCCGCCGCTCGACGCTGAGCGCGTCGCCAGTGGACTCACCCGCCACCGGCATTTGATTCTGAAGGGCGAAGGCCACGGCCAGTTGGCGACCGCGTGCATGCCCATCATCGCCGCGGATTTTCTCGACAACCCCTCGCCCGACAAGCTGGATGCGAGTTGTCTGGACCGGCACACACCCGAACCATTTTTCCTGAGCATGACGGGGCCGGCGCCATGATCGAGGCCATGGGCCTGAACAAGCGCTTCGGCAACATCGAGGCGGCGCGGGACGTTTCGTTCGTGGCGCGCGACGGCGAGATCACGGGTCTCTTGGGTGCCAACGGCGCCGGCAAATCCACCTGTCTGCGAATGCTCTACGGCGTGCTGACGCCCGACAGCGGCAAAGCTTGCGTCGACGGCATCGACATCCGCGGCGAGACTTCCAAGGCGCGCGCGCACTTGGGCGTACTGCCGCACGCAGCCGGGCTGTACAACAACCTGACCGCGCGGGAGAACATTCGCTACTTCGGCGCGCTGCATGGGATGGAGGCGAAGCGCTTGCAGTCGCGCACCGCCGAGCTGTCGCAGGCGCTCGGCATGGATGCCTTCATTGAACGGCGCGCCAAGGGATTTTCGCAGGGCCAGCGCATCAAGGTGGCCCTGGCCCGCGCCCTGGTGCACGACCCCGGCAACGTCGTGCTCGACGAGCCCACCAACGGACTCGACGTGATGGCAATCCGCAATTTGCGCGAGATGCTGCTGGCCCTGAAGGCGCAGGGACGCTGCGTGTTGTTCTCCTCGCATGTCATGCAGGAGGTCGCGGCGCTGTGCGATCGGGTGGTCATCATCGGCCACGGACGGGTGCTCGCCGACGCCACGCTGCAGGAGATTCGTGAGCGCAGCGGTACGGCCACCCTGGAGGAGGCCTTTCTGCAGGTGCTGGGCGATGCGGAAGGCGTGAGCTGATGCCGACCCTGCTGACGGTCTTCGTCAAGGAATTCCTGGAAAATTTGCGCGACCGCCGCACGCTGTTGTCGGCGCTGTTATTCGGCCCGTTGTTTGGACCGCTGCTCTTCGGCCTCATGGTCTCGCAAATGCTGAAGCAAAGCGTGGTCGAGTCGGACGTGCCCTTGAAGATCACGATCTCCGGCGGCCACTACGCGCCGGGATTGATTCGCTACCTCGAAGGACGCGGCGCCAAGCTCACGCACACGGAACTCTCGGAGGATCAGGCGCGGGCAGCTGTTAGAAACGGCCGTTCCCAGGTGGTGCTGCTCGTGCCCGCGGATTATCCAAAACTTTTCGTGGACGCGCGGCCGGCGCCCGTCCTGCTGTTCGCCGACAGCGCGGATTCACAAACGCGGAAAGTTGCCGATCGCGCCAAGGCCATGCTGGGTGCTTACGGCAGTACGATCGCACAATTGCGGCTGGAAATGCGCGGCGTGAGCCCGTTGCTCAGCGTGCCCATTGCGGTCAACGAAGTCGATATCGCGACCCCCGCCGGACGCGCGGTGGTGGTGCTCGGATTCATGACCTATTTCGTGCTGTTCGCCTTGTTGATGGGCGGCCTGTACCTCGCGATCGATTCCACCGCCGGAGAGCGCGAGCGCGGCTCGTTGGAAGCGCTGCTCAGCTTGCCGGTGGCGCGTTCGGCATTGGTGGGCGGGAAAATCCTGGCGACCTGCGCCTATATGTGTATTTCATTGGCCTTAAGTCTCACGGCGTTCGTCTGCGTATTTCGCTTCGTGCACCTCGAGCGCATCGGCATGAGCGCCAACTTGAGTGTCGGCACCGCGCTGATATTTTTTGCGATCTGCCTGCCCTTCGTGCCGCTGGGCGCCACGCTGATGACCTTGGTCGCCTCGTTCACGCGCACCTATCGCGAGGCGCAAACTTATCTCACCACGGTGCTGCTGGTGCCGACGCTGCCGATCGCCTTTGCCAGCATTTATTCGCTGAAAACCAAGAGTTCGCTGATGATCATCCCTTCCCTCAGCCAGCATTTGCTGATGACCAGCGTGCTCAAGGACGAACCGATTTTATTGGGCGACGTGCTGGTCTCCGCAGCCGCTTCGCTCGGGCTCGCGCTGCTCATGTTCGTCCTCACCGCGCGCCACTGGCGGCGCGAATCCATGCTCGGTTGATCCTTGCTGTATGAGCGTTTAGCAAGAAAGTTCGCCCCGCAAGATTAGGGGAATGCCGGTATAGGCGTTCAACTAGACCATATGTATACTATTTGCAACGCAGGGTTCGCGTTGCTCGTGGAGTAAGGATGAGCACATCATCTTCCGCACGGATGGGCACCGTGGCTTTTCTGGCCATACTGACGGTGTCCGCAGGCACAATGCTCTGGCTTTTCTGGCGTTTTCCGCTCATGACCGCAATCGTCACGCTGGGCGTATTTGCGGCGTTCGTCGTCTTGTCGAGACTTGCTCGATCCATTGATGTCGACATGAAGGATTTGGATCGGACCGAACAGAGCGTCTGATCGTCGCCAAACAGCGACAGTGCCGCGCGCGGCAAGGGCCTCCGTCGCTGTAGATTTTCTAAAACCCCAACTGTTGGTATTCGCTACGTGCCCAGGAGCTTGAGCGCGGCTTTGGCGCGCAAAGTTTGCGGATGATTGGCGCCAAGTTGAGATTCCAAATCGAAGCTGGCTTTCTTCAGCAGTGCCGGCGCGTCGGCGCCGCCGCTTTTCGCCAGTGCCTCGCCCAGCCGCTCCTGGGCCTGCGCCAGTTCCCAGACGTCATCGGGTGTCTTTTGCCGAATCGAAACCGCTTCCCTGAGCACCGTCTCTGCTTCCGTATTGCGGCCTTGTGCGGACTCGACGGTGCCTAAGTTTTCGAGCGCCATCGCCAAGGTGGCCGAGCTTTGCGCCCCGAGCTTGCGCAATCCCGCGGCGGCCTCGGCCAGCTGCCGCTCCGCCGGCGCATAATTGCCCTGGCTCGCGCCAAGCTGGGCGACGGCGATCTCGGCTCGCAGCGTCAAGGGATGCGCGGCGGGGTAATGCGCCGCCGCGGCTTCGTAGGCCGCCGTCAGCGTGCTCGCGGCTTCCCGTTGGTCGGCGGCCAACAGCGCTTCGCCCAAAAATATCCGCGCTTGCAGGGCGACCGGACTGTCGGGCCCGGCGTAGCGGCCCGCCATCTCGGCTGCTTGCCGCAGGACGCTGATGGCAGGTTCATTGCGATTGGTGATCGAGAGTATCCGCCCGTAATAGCTCATCGCGGCGGCAACCGCCGCCGAGTCTCCCGCCAGTTCCCGTTCCCGCTCGAGGGAGCTCTTCAAGAGCGCCTCCGCCTCGCGCAAATGCCCGTCGCGCATTTCCAAAGTCCCGGTGTTGGCCACGATGATTTGTGCATCGAGCCCGTCGCCCAAGCCCAGCGCGCGATAGATGGCGGTGGTTTCGTAATTCGCCTTGAGGGCCTCGGGCAAGCGATTCACGGTGCCGAGCGCGATGGCCAGGGAGCTGAACAGCAGCGCGGTCTCGCGATTGTCGTGGCCGGACAGGGCAATGCGCTGGGCAATCGCGTCGCGAGTGGTCGCAATGGAGCCATCGATGTCGCCGCGCGCGCGCTGCAAGCGCGAGCGGATCCCCATTCCTTCCAAGCGCTCTTCGGCGAAGCGCCGTGGCGACTCCTGCCAGAAGGATTCGGCCTGCTGCAGCAGTTGCGCCGCGCGATCCGCATGGCCTCGCAGCAATTCGATGTTCGCTAGTTTTTGACGCGCATCGGCAACCGCAAAGGGATCCGCCCTCGAATCCGCTTCAGCGAGAAATCCCTCGAGCAGCGCCGCCGAGCCGTTTACATCCTCCAGCGCGCCGTACAGATCCGCCAGCGTCAGAACGACCTGGCCCGCGAGCAGCGGCTGATCGTGATATTCCTTCAGGACCCGCTGCGCGCTCGAGTCGATCATGCCCTTCGCGGTCGTCGATTTGGAGCCCTGATCGCTGATCGCCGATCGAAACAGGCCGGTCAAGTTGTAGCGCACCGCCTCCTCGCGTGCCGCATCGCGCCGCGCCGCGTCGCGTTCTTGCGCGGCTTTCTCGGCCTGCCAGGCCGCCACGCCCAAACCCACCGCCAGGGACACGATCACGGCCGCGACGGCCGCAGCCACCCAGCGATAGCGGCGCAACGTGCGGCTGATGACATACAGGCGCGCGCCCTCGCGCGCCTCGACCGGCTCGCCGCGGCGCGACCGCTCGACGTCGAGCTTCATGGCTTCCACCGTTGCGTAGCGATCGCCGGGCTCTTTGCGCAGAGACTTGGCCACGATGGCGTCCAGATCGCCGCGCAGCAGCCGCACCGGAACCGGCGGGTTCGGCCGTGCTTCCGCGGTCTTCGACAGCGAGGGCGCCGGCCGTTGCAATACCGTGCGCATTGCCTGCAATACCGGCGTGTCGGATCCCATCCAAGGATGAGTGCCGCATAGCAGTTCGAACAACAACAGGCCCAACGCATACACGTCGGTCGCCGTGGTGACGGCGCCGCCGGTGAGTTGCTCGGGCGCCGCGCAAATCGGCGTCATCGGTGTTGCCGCTGCCTGGGTCACCCGGGCGCGCTGCGCATCCAGCAGCTTCGCGATGCCGAAATCCAGGAGTTTCACCGCGCCGCCGGGCGTCACCAAAATGTTCGAGGGTTTGAGGTCGCGGTGAACGATCAGATTGCGGTGGGCATAGGCGACGGCATCGCACACTTGGGTGAACAGAGCGATGCGCTGTTCGAACGTGGCTTGGGTGATTTGGCAGTACTCGGTGATGGGCCTGCCTTCGACGAATTCCATCACCATGAAAGGACGGCCGTCCTCGGTCACGCCGCCGTCGTAGAGCCGCGCGATGCCCGGATGCTCCAGCCGTGCCAAGATCTGGCGCTCTGCTTGAAAACGCACCATCTGCGCCGCCGCCTCGCGCTGCAGGAGCTTGATGGCGACGCGCTGTTCGAAGTTGCCGTCGGCGCGGCTGGCCTCGTAGACCTCGCCCATGCCGCCACGCCCGATGAGGTGGATGATGCGCCACGCACCCAAGCGCACGCCCAGGCCTTCCGCCGGCAGCTCTTCCGCCGGGGGCTTCGGCGGCGTCGCCAGAAATCCGCCCGCGGCGCTCGCCGCGCGCAGCAAGCTTTCAACTTCGGCGAGCACTGCGGAATCCTCGATGCGCCGGGCGCGCAGATTAGCAAGCCGCTCGGCTTCCGGCAGGTCGAACATGGCATCGAGCAGCTCATCGACGCGGGCTCTTTGCGCCGGAGACAGCGGGGCCGTGACTTGATTGCTCGGTTGCATATTCTTATGCGCCTGGCTTGGGCCTCAGTGTACCTGAGCGGCCGCGAAGATTCGGTTGCAGAGTGCCCCCAGTTTCGCGGGCAGCGCCTCGGCGGCCACCGCGATATCGTCGCTGCCGCCGCGAATCTGAATGTCGCAGAGCAGGTCGTTCTGTTGCGCGATGACTTCATGGAGCGTGTCTTGCCAGACGGCCGCGTCGCCGACCTGGCCGAGTGGTCGAACCGGCAGCGGCATCTTTCCGGTGGACCAGGCCTCAAGCGAGGCCTTGCCGAGGCCCGGACGCACGCTCACGGTGATGGCCGAGAAACCGGTTGTCAGGAACGCGCACGACTGGCCGTCCCCGGCCAATTCCGTGGCGCGGGTTATCGGTGCCTGCAACAAGCCGCCAAGATCCGCGGCCTTAAGCACCAGAGTCTCGCAGGGCGAGGTCGGCGCGATGACGGGCGGCGCGCCGGTGGGCGCTTTTCCGCAGCTCGCTAACAGGGACGCTGCACAGAGCAGGAGGCCCCGTTGTGCAATGGAAATCACTTTGGTTGAGCGGCGGGGTGGAACGCGTCCCCGGGGTAGACGGTGCTGAGCACGGCGAATACGGCGCCCATCAGGACGGTGCAAATAACCACGCTCGCCGCGTAGCCGAAAGCCTTCTCTTGCGGCGAGCGCATGAGCACCGGCAAGCCGAGGTACAGCGCATAAATGCCGTAGATACCGGCCAGCAGCTGCAGCGCCGCCGCCGGAATCGGCGCCAAGGCGAGAACCGAACATAAGCTGGCCGGCGTCAGGCTGTAAGCGGCCGCTTTGAGCGCCTGGCGCAAATCTCTGCGCCCGGAGAAAGTCGGCGCCAGTACATTGATGACGAGTCCAACGACGGACACACCGAACACGGCAGAGACGAACACCATCAGCCCAAAGGCGAGCCCGCTCAAGACTGGCATCTGGTGGGTTCCGCCACCTTGGGGGCAATGGCCGGCGCGGGTTTGTTGCACTTGGGACGGTTCATACGAGTTCCGGGTGGATCTGACAATGAGAACCGGATGGGCGCTTCGAACCCGCCATTGGCCTCGACGGCCTGCGCTTGCAGCCATCGCCGATGGTTGTGTCTAGAATCGAGCGATGGAAGAGCAACACCCGCTCCCGGAAGATGCACTCACACGGCTGGAGGCGAGCACCGCCGCCCCCGAGGTGCGACGCATCGCGGCCGAATTGCTGCCGGCCTTTTACCAGCAGCTGCGGCGGATTGCCCAACGCACGCGCGCGCGAATGGGAGCCGGGCACACCTTACAAACGACGGCGTTGGTTCACGAAGCGTACCTGCGCCTGGGACAAGCACGCAGCTTCGCCGATGAAACCCACTTCTTGCGCGCGGCCGCGCTGGCCATGCGCCATGCCTTGATCAACTACGCCCAGGCGCGCGTTGCCGAGAAACGCGGCGGCGGCGCCCGGCAAGTCACCCTGTCGCATATCGATGAATTCTCTGTCGACTCAGATGAAGGCATTCTGGCGCTCGATGAGGCGATGGAAAAATTGACCCGGGAAATGCCGCGCCTCGCCGATGTGGTCGAGTGCCGCTTCTTTGGCGGCTACGGCGAAGAAGATACCGCTCGGGCGCTCGGCGTTTCCTTACGCACCGTGCAGCGCGACTGGCTCAAGGCGCGGGCGTGGCTGTTCCGCGAACTCGGCGGGACGTCTTAGCATCGCGTGAAAATCGGCGGAAAGGGTGCGCGGTGCCGCGGATCATTTACCGATGCAAAAGCTGCTGAATATTTCTCCCAGCAAATCATCGCTGCTGAATTCACCGGTGATTTCCCCCAAGGCCAACTGCGCACGCCGCAATTCCTCGGCGAACAGCTCGAACGCCCGAGTCGTGGTCAGCAGCTGTGCGGCTTGCACCACACAGGATCTGGCGCGATTGAGCGCATCGAGATGGCGGCGCCGCGCGGACAGCGCGCCGGCATCGCCGCTGCGATAACCGGCACGGTGCTTCAAATGAGCGCGCAGCAGGTCAAGTCCGGCGCCGGTCCTGGCGCTCAAGAACACCTGCGGCGGATCGCGCGATTCTTCGACCCCGGCCTCTGCGCCGCTCAGGTCGATCTTGTTGAAGATCAAGGTGACCGGTACATCCTGCGGCAGCGCTTTGAGCTCGACGGCCAGGTCCGATGCACCGCTTTGGTCGTCGGGCAGCGCCGCGTCCAAGACGTACAGCACGCGATCCGCCCGTCCCAACTCAGCGAGTGCGCGGCGGACACCCTCGGCTTCGACCAGATCTGCCGCCTGGCGCAGGCCCGCGGTGTCGATCAGATTCAGGGGCAGGCCATCCAAATGAACTTGGTGGCGCAGGACATCGCGCGTCGTGCCGGGCTGGTCGGTGACGATGGCAACTTCATCCCCCACGAGTTTGTTCAGCAAACTGGATTTTCCGGCGTTGGGTTTTCCGGCGATGACCACGTTCAAGCCTTCGCGAAGCAGCGCGCCCTGGCGCGCCGCCGCGCTGATGGCGTCGAAACTCATGAAGATCTTCGCGATGCGGTCGCCCAGCATGCTGCCGGGAAGGAAATCCAGTTCCTCGTCCGGAAAATCGATGGCCGCTTCCACCAGCGTCCGAAGCTCGGTGATCTGCGCCTGCAGTTCATTGACCTGCGCGGAGAATTCTCCCTGCATGGAACGCACGGCGGCGCGCGCGGCAGCCACGCTGCCGGCGTCGATGAGATCCGCGATGGCTTCGGCCTGGGCAATATCGATCTTGCCGTTCAAAAAAGCGCGTTCTGTGAATTCGCCCGGCCTGGCCATACGGCAACCGAGCTCGAGCAGCCGCTTCAGGAGCGAATCGAGCACCAACACGCCGCCATGGCCTTGCAGCTCCAAGACATGTTCCCCGGTGTACGAGGCCGGAGCGGGGAAGTACAGTGCCAGTCCCTGGTCGAGCCACTCGCCGTCGCCGGCCAGGAAGTGTGCAACCTGTGCGACGCGCGCCGGCGGAAGATTGCCGATAATCGAAGCGGCGATCTGTGGAACGTTCGGACCTGAAACCCGGATCACCCCGACCGCGCCGCGCCCGGGGGCAGTGGCAATGGCAACGATGGTGTCTCTTAAGACCACGGATTAGGGGCCTGTCTGAGGATCCTAAGCGCGCTGCTTGGCAGCCTCGGCTTCAACGACTTTATTCACGCGCCACTGTTGCGCGATCGACAGCACCGTGTTGGTGAGCCAATAGAGCGTCAGTCCCGACGGGAAAAACGCCATCATGCCGGTCATGATCAGCGGCATGAACTGCATGATCTTGGCCTGCATCGGATCCGGCGGCGCGGGATTCAATCTGAACTGCGCGAACATGGCGCCGCCCATGAGCAAGGGCAGCACGAAGTACGGGTCGCGCGAGGACAGATCGTTGATCCACAGCAGAAACGGCGCCTGGCGCATTTCCACGCTCTCCAGCAGCACCCGGTAGAAGGAGATGAACACTGGAATCTGCACGATCATCGGCAAGCAGCCCGCCAGCGGGTTGATCTTTTCCTTCTTGTACAGTTCCATCATGGCCCGGCCCAATTTCTCGCGGTCGTCCTTGAAGGTTTCCTGAATCTGCTTCATGCGCGGACCCACGGCGCGCATCTTGGCCATCGAACGGCCGCTGGCCTGTTGCAAGGGATAGAACAACAACTTGATCAGGAGCGTGACCAGGATGATCGACCAGCCCCAATTGCCGGTGAGCTTGTGCACGAAGTTCAGCCCGGTGAACAAAGGCTGCGCCAGCACCGTCAAGATTCCGAAGTCGACGGTGCGCTCCAAATTCCTGCCCATCGCCGCGAGTTGCGATTGCAATTTGGGACCGACAAACAGGTCTTCGTGGAACCGCACCGTCGCGCCCGCGGGCACATCGACCATGGGGCCGGTGGCGCTGATCAAGTATTGGTTGTTGCGAACCTGTAGCTGATATTGATAGGGCTGGTTCGCCGGCGGCACCACGGCAGCGACGAATTGATGCTGCAGCGACGCCAGCCAACCGTTGTTGATGGTCGCCGAGTATTTCGAGTCGCTGTCGCTTTCGACATTGAGATCCTTGGACTTGGTGCCGTCGTAAACGGCAGGGCCCTTGAACGAGTAGGTCTCGACGTCGAAATAGGAACGCGAGGCATGTTCCCAGTGGCGCAGGATCTGCGCGTACGACGCCAGTTTTCGCGGCGCGGCGCCGTCGTTCTTCACCTCGTAGTCGAGCCCGATGGCGTACTGGCCGCGCTTGAAGACGAAGGTCTTGGTGACGGTCAGGCCCTGACCGTCGCTCCAGGTCAACGGCACGCGCAGCTCGTCAACACCCGGCGCGAGCGCGAAACTCGTTTGCTCCGATTGCCACGCGGCGAGGTGAGTGGGCGCCGCCTCGCCGGCAGCGCCGATGAGACCGCTCTGCAATAAGTACAGGGTGGGCGGGGGCTCGTAACTCAAGAGCCTGACCGGAATATTCGGCGTGTCCTTGCGCAGCGGATAGTCCTTCAAATCTGACTGATCGAGCTCGCCGCCTTTGAGGTTGATGCCGATCTCCAGCACATCGGTGCTGACGTGCAACGGTGCCGTGAGCGCTTCCGCAGCACTCGCGGCCGGCGCTCCTGGCGGCGCGGGCAGCGCGGCGGGCGCTGCGGCGTTGGCACTTTGAGGCGCGGGAGTCGGCGCCGCGGATGGCGCTTGCGGCAGCGAATCGGCCAAGGTGTTCGCGGGCGCCGCGGCGGTGGGCGCGGTGCCGCTGCTCGTTTGCGCGGCGGGTAGCGTCGCCGGCTCGTAGTCATGCATCCAGGTCTGATAGTTCAGGAACAGGATCGCGGCGAGCACGCCCCAAAGCATGAGACGGATATTAGGCATGGGTCGCCCGCTCATCCGGCACCGGATCGTAGCCGCCTTCTCTAAAGGGATGACAACGCAGCACGCGCTTCAATCCCAGCCAACCGCCCCGCAGGACACCGTAGCGTTCGATGGCGGTATGTGCGTAACAAGAACACGACGGATAGAAGCGGCAGCGGGGCCCCAGCATGGGTGAGATCGCCAGCTGATAACCGCGGATGATCCACATCGACAATTGGCGGGGCGTGATCATTTCTGAAGCGACTTCCAATGCTCGTTGAGGCTTAGGCGCAATTCGCGAGAGGTGGCTGCTCGCGCCGCGTCCCGGGCCGACACGGTAACATCGACCGGCGGCAAGGAGTGTTGGTTCAAGCGAAAGGACTCACGTGCCAGGCGTTTGATGCGATTGCGTGCCACGGCGGTACCGAAGGTGCGCGTCGCGATGCTCAAGCCCAAGCGCGCATGAGTTTCATGGTTGGCTGCGACAGAAAAACTAAAGAACGCATCGGAGAATTTTTTACCGCGCCGTTTCACGTCTCGAAATTCGGCCGGCTGGTGCAAACGCTTGCGCGGCTCGAACGTCAGTTTACGGATCGGAAGGCGCCCTTGAGGGATCGCGTTACGGGCAGAGCTTCTTGCGGCCCTTGGCACGGCGGCGGGCCAACAATCGACGGCCGCTCTTGGTGGCCATGCGCGCGCGAAAGCCGTGAGTACGGGCACGATGCAAATTACTGGGGTTGAAGGTACGTTTCATAGCAGCGCGACTCGAGCAAAAACCACGGGGTAAATCAATGAGCTGGGCGATTTACGAAGGACGGCAAGGGTACTGACCGAGCCTTGATGTGTCAATAGACGCCTCTTCAACTTGGAGCTAGACTCCCTGCCCTTTCGTCCGCTTTGCCCCTTGTCACCAACCTAGGAGAGCGCTCTTGCCGGAGTCGCTATGGAACCGCTGTCTGCGAGTACTCGAGGGCGAGCTCCCGGAACAGCAGTTCAACACCTGGGTGCGACCCCTGCAAGCCGTGGAGCGGGACGGCGAACTGAAGCTGCTGGCGCCGAACCGTTATGTCATCGAGTGGCTGGGTCAAAACCTCCTGCCCCGCATCAAGGAGCTCATCCTTGCGTTTGCGGAAGGGCTCGCCCCGGAAGTCGCGCTCGATGTGGGCACGCGGGCCGGCGTCATCGTCCAGGTTCCGCCCGCGGCCATGCGCGATGACGGCGCCGGTGCGGCGGCCAGGGCGCGCAAGCTGGCACCGGTGGTGCTCGGCAGCCGCATCAATGCGGAGTTTACTTTCGACAGCTTCGTCGAGGGCAAGAGCAACCAGCTCGCCAAGGCGGCCGCGATTCAAGTCGCGGGAAATCCGGGCCGGGCGTACAACCCGTTATTCATTTACGGCGGTGTGGGCCTGGGCAAGACGCACCTGATGCACGCGGTGGCCAACAAACTGAAGGAACGCAACGGCGAGGCGCGGCTGGCCTACGTGCACAGCGAGCGATTCGTGGGCGATATGGTGCGAGCCTTGCAGCACAACACCATCAACGATTTCAAAGCGGCGTATCGATCGTTGGATTGCTTGATGATCGACGATATCCAGTTTTTTGCCGGAAAAGACCGCTCCCAGGAAGAATTCTTCCACACCTTCAACGCACTGCTCGAGAGTCAGCAGCAAGTGATCCTGACCTGCGATCGCTACCCGAAAGAAGTCGACGGACTCGAGGAGCGCTTGAAGTCGCGCTTCGGCTGGGGCCTGACCGTCGCCATCGAGCCCCCCGAATTGGAAACCTGCGTCGCGATTTTGATGAGCAAGGCCGCCATGACGCACGTCGATCTTCCGGAAGAGGTCGCCTTCTTCATCGCCAAACGAATTCGTTCGAACGTACGCGAATTGGAAGGCGCGCTGCGTAGAGTGGTCGCGACCTCCAACTTTACCGGCCGCCCCATTACGCTGGAGTTCGCCAAGGAGGCGTTGCGCGACCTGTTGGCGTTGCAAGAGAAGTTGGTGACGATTGAAAATATCCAAAAGACCGTGGCCGAGTACTACAAAATCCGCATCGCCGATTTGCTGTCGAAGCGCCGCAGCCGCTCGATCGCCCGGCCGCGGCAAGTGGCGATGGCATTGGCCAAGGAATTGACGAATCACAGCCTGCCGGAGATCGGCGATGCTTTTGGCGGTCGGGACCACACCACCGTGCTGCACGCCTGCCGACGGGTGAAGGAGCTGCGGGAAACGGAGCGGCGCATTGGCGAGGACTACTTAAACCTGTTAAGAACCCTGGCGGGATAGGGTAGGAAAAGCTGTGGATGGCGCTGTGGATAAAGATATCCACAGGAGAGTGACAATTTGCGGGCTGCCTGTGGACAAGTGTCAGAGGGTTTTCGTTTGTTTGGAAGATGTTGATTTATATAAGTTTAAATGTGTTATCCACAGGGATTTGGTCCTTCATTAATCATAGTAATAATCTCTTTTAAGAATCTAAATCTAAGATGTAAGACGGTGAGCCCATGAAATTGACGGCAGAGCGCGAGAAATTATTGACCCCCCTACAGGCGGTCATCGGGGTGGTCGAACGGCGCCAAACCATGCCGGTACTGGCGAATGTATTGCTGGGTGTCCGCCAAGGGCAGTTATCGATCGCGGCCACGGATTTGGAAGTCGAGCTCGTCGCGGCCACGGACGTGAGCGTGCAGGACAGCGGCGACATCACTGTGCCCGGGCGAAAATTTCTGGATATCCTGCGGGCGCTGCCGGAGAAGGTGTCGGTTTCCTTGAGCGTCGAAGGCGAGAAAGTCGTCATCAAGGCGGGCCGCAGTCGTTTCAGTCTGTCGACGCTGCCGGCCGCCGATTTTCCAGTGATTGACGATATCAACTCACAGCAGACGGTGCAGTTGCCGCGCAAGGAATTATTGCGACTGCTGGAGAAAACGCATTTTTCCATGGCGCAGCAAGACGTGCGCTATTACCTGAATGGCATGTTGCTGGAAATCGATGCGCAGGTCCTGCGTGCCGTCGCAACCGATGGGCATCGCCTCGCTCTGTGTGAAACGGCGCTGGGAGCCAAGGCCAAGACATCGCAACAGGTGATCGTGCCGCGCAAAGGCGTGTTGGAACTGCAGCGCGTGCTCAACGATGACGGGGTTGCCGAAGTGGCCATCGGGAGCAACCACGTTCGTGCCCAGATTGGCGATATTCGCTTCACTTCGAAGCTAATTGACGGACGATTCCCGGAATATTCTCGGGTCATACCCGCGGCGCCGGCGTCCGCCATCCGCGCCGATCGGGACGTGCTGCGTCAAGCGTTGCAGCGCACGGCGATCCTGTCCAACGAGAAATATCGTGGAATTCGCGTCACCGTGAAGAAAAACATGCTGACGGTTCAGGCGCACAATCCGGAGCAGGAAGAAGCCGAGGAAGAGATCGAGGTCGGCTACGAGGGTAACGATCTTGAGGTCGGTTTTAACGTTAATTACCTGCTGGACGCGCTCGCCGCCATCGACGGGCAGGAAGTCGAGCTCGGGCTGACCGACAGCAATAGCAGTTGCCTGATCCGATCGCCGGGCAATGCCAGCGCCCGCTATGTCGTGATGCCGATGAGGCTATAAGCCGTGAGTTTGAGTCGGCTGCAAGTAACGGATTTCCGCTGCTTGCAGTCGGCGGAACTGCAGCCCGATCCGCACTTCACGCTGATCAGCGGACCCAACGCGTCCGGCAAGACCAGCCTGCTCGAGGCTATTTACGTTCTCGGCCGCGGCCGCTCCTTTCGCACGCGACGCTTGGAACATCTGATTCGGCATGGGACCGAGCGCTTTGTGGTGTTCGGCGAGGTCGACTCGACGCGGCGTGTCCCCATGGGGGTCGAAGGATCGCGCAAGGGCATCCGTGCACAGATCGATGGGGACAAGCCCTCCTCCCTGGCCGAGCTGGCGCTGTCCCTGCCGGTGCAGATCATCGATCCAGAGGTGCATCACCTCATTGAGGAAGGGCCGAGCCGCCGGCGACGTTTCCTGGATTGGGGCGTGTTCCACGTGGAGCAATCCTTTGTGGGTCACTGGCAGCGGTATCAACAGGTACTCAAACAACGGAATGCGGCTCTCAAGGCGCGGCAACCGAAAGCCGTCGTGTCGGTATGGGACAGCGACCTGTTGCGCTCGGGCGAGCTCCTAGGCGCGGCGCGGGAGCGCTACGTAACCCTCTTGAGCCCGTCCGCCGAAGTGATCGGCCGCAGCTTGCTCGGCATGGAGCTCTCGTTGAGCTATCGGAATGGATGGCTGAAAGGCCAGAGCATGACGGAGGCCCTGCAGCAAAGCTGGAGCCACGATCTGGAGATGGGCGCGACCCAAGTGGGTCCGCATCGCGCGGAACTCGGCATTCGTCTCGGGGGAACGGCCGTCAAAGACCGCATCTCCCGCGGGCAACAGAAGCTGCTCGCAGCAGCATTGCTAATCGCGCAGCTCAAGCTCTTTCCGGAAGGATCGCCCGTTCAGCCCACCCTGCTGTTGGATGACCCTGCAGCCGAGTTGGACGACGAGCGATTGGCGAACCTCATCCGCGAGGTCTCGTCTCAATCGGTGCAACTGATCGTCACGACGCTGCATGGTGAGTTTCCGGCCTTCGGCAAGCCAGGACGCCGATACGCCATGAACGGCGGCCAGGTGCTGGCTTCGGGCTGACGTTTCACGTGGAACAGTCAGGCTGGAGAGCGCGCCGAAGTCTGTCCGATGTTTTCCGGCGTTCACTCTCACCTCGGCGCGCCGCTGGTTCCTCGCTTCATCCGACGCGATTGCCGCATTCCCCGACCTCGGTCCTGTCGCTCTCCGTCTCATCTCCAATCTAGGCTCTTGCCCCGTCGCCGTAGACTTCAACACGGTGGCAATGGCCAGGCAGCCCAGCTCTCAAGGCCGCGCGCGCGTGCGCCCATTCGCAGGCGCGCGCCCCGAAACACCATCGGACACACCGCCTCGCGCCCCTGCGCACGACAGCCGGATCGCATGCATGCCTCGTCTCGTCATAACAGGTAGTAGGCTGCGCGCCCGTTCTGTCATTCACGTCGCTTGGTTGCACCTGGAATTTATCCCCAGCGGCGGCCAATTCTTGCCCACAAAATATCC
>Ga0210388_10000555_pt1 | contig 30385 bp, 25 predicted proteins | sample IncBWC19OmetaG_FD_155485 | JGI IMG/M metagenome (GOLD analysis project Ga0210388, IMG submission 155485) | Forest soil microbial communities from Barre Woods Harvard Forest LTER site, Petersham, Massachusetts, United States - Inc-BW-C-19-O ...
GGACGCGAGGCACGGCGAGGATCGGGCCGATGCTGATGAGCGGATTGCTCGGGCAGATGATGACGCGGTCGGCATCGCAAATGGCTTCGAGTACGCCTGGAGCGGCGTGCGCGTGTTTTATTCCGGCGAAGTGAATGCCGCGAACTCCTGGCTCAGTGCGATGCTTGATGAGATATTCCTGAAAATGCATGTTGCCGTCGCGCGTTTCGATGATCGTAGGAATGGGCTGGTCTGACATAGGCAGAATGCGCGACTTCACGCCGAGAGCTGTGCGGATCGATTCCGCGGCTTGGCTTAGCGTCTTGCCGTGGGCGAGCAAATCCGTGCGATGAATATGCGTCGCGAGATCGCGATCGCCCAGATTGAACCAGATTTCTCGGCCGTAAGTCCCGAGGCGTTTTAGGAAATGAAACGTTTCGCCACGCATGCCCCAGCCCGTAGCCGGATTGACGACTCCTGCGAGCGTATAGGTAACTATGTCGAGGTCCGGAGAAATCTTCAGCCCGTGCAGGACGATGTCATCGCCAGTGTTAACGATGACAGTGAGGTCGTGCGGGTCCATCGCGCCGTACAGGCCAAGGAGAAGTTTTGATGCGCCGATGCCACCGGCGAGAGCGGTGACCTTAAGTTTTTTTGCTGGAGACATAGCGAAACAAGGATGCTGGCACGTAGAGATTCCCGCAAGTAGAAATCGTTGAGCGTGAGCAAGAAACTAAACTGGACGCAAGACCGGTACATTAGCGAAACAGGTCTTCGCTAGCCGAGCGGATGATGCGGGCGGCAGGATCTTGCACGAAATGGTGGCGATACCCACGAATGAGAACTACCGGCGTCCCCGCCGATTTCTCCATAAGAAGACCTGCAGCGGCAGCGAGTTCATCGGCGACGGCGAGGACTGTTGCGCTAAGAAGTTTGCGATGTCGGTCGCGTGTGCCGCGGAGATCGATCAAAGCCGGAACACCGCACGCACCGATGGCCACGTTGATGAGACCCAAGCGCCAAGGACGGCCAAACGTGTCGCTTATGATGACGGCGAGTCGCTTTCCGGTTTGTTCACGCAGAGCAGCAGCAAGGCGTCGCGCAGAACGGTCGGGATTTTTTGGCAACAGCGTGACGAAATCGCGGCCTCGGACATTCGAGTGGTCCACTCCAGCATTGGCGCAAACGAACCCGTGATGGGTTTCAACGATAAGCACGCGATCCGCGCGCACGATTCGCCGAGATTCGCGGAGTACCACTTCAATGAACCGCGCATCGTTGGAAAGCTTCTTAGCCAGCTCAATGGCTTTCTGGGTAGGTCGGGCCTCCGACAGTCGGACGATGCGGCCTTCCGCTTTCGAAATTATTTTTTGAGCAACCACCAGAATGTCGCCATCTTCAAAAATGATCTTCGCCCGGCGAGCGGCCAGAGTAATTAATTTCGAAAGTTCGTGGCCCTTGCGAATTTCCGGAAGACCGGGGATGACGAACATCGAAATCGGCAATAAAGTAGGCGATCTTGGCTTTGCCTTGCGCGGACGTGAAGATTTGTTGGCCATACTCGGGAGAAAGAATCTTACGCGAGAAGCCCCGATGATTCACACGGAAGCTAAAATCACCCGGCGAATTGGAGTGCGGCAGCTCTGCTGCCGCTTTTCTCAGTCACTCGCACGACCTATATTTGACGATTCTAAATAAGTCGGGCGGGGAGTCTGCCGTTTGGCAAGCGCCCCGCCCGAAAGCCCAAGCCGAGACGGACGACTACTTATCCTTCTTCGGAGGCTTGTCTTCCTTTGCAGGCTTCGCCGGTTTCGGAGGATTCTTCTTCTCCGCTTGTTGTTGCTGCTTGAGTTTCGCCTCTTCGGCGTCGTGTTTTTTCTCTAGGTCTTCGAGCTGTTGCTGGTGCTGTTGATTGAGCTTTTGCTGAGCTTGCTCGTCAGCGGCCTTCTTTGCCAGGTCGGCACGTTCTTGTTGTTGTTGCTGCTCGACTTTTTGGCGTTCCACATCCTGCTGAGAGCGCAGATCCTGCACTTGCTGTTGATGCTTCTGGTCAAGTTGCGGATTTGCGTTGGTCGTAGTGGCCGGTGCGTTGGGCCGCGCCGATGGCGGACGATTAGGATTGTTGGCGGGCGGCGTCACCGTCTTATTGGCCGCATTTACCGGCGTAACGGGCTTGTTTGCATTGGGCTGAACGCCTTTCGCCTGAATCGTTTGCGGCTTGGCCGGCGGAGCGATTTTCACATTGGCGTGAACTTGAGCCGTTGCAGGCTGAAGCTGACGTGTCTCCGACATAGCTAGTGGCCTGCCACCGTTAGCCTGAATGGCTTGCTGCTGCTTAGAAAACGACGGAGGTGGCGGAGGCGGAGTCGTCTTCGCAACTACTGCGCGGGTTTGCACTGCCGCTGGTGGATGTACCGTCGCGGTAGCGCCAGAGCCGAGAACAGCCTGCCGCGAAGGCGCTACTGCTGGCGTCGTGGCGACAACTGGAGCTGAAGCCACTTCCCGCGCGTCGAATCTCACCGAATTCTTGGAAACCGATTGAGCGGACGTAAATGCTTGCGGTGTCGTGACGGACACGGCTCCAGTCACGCGCTGATTGACGTAGGTGACGTTGGTCACCGTGGTTTTGTTAATTACCGTGGTGTTGTAATAGTTGTTCACGACGGTTGTATTGACTGTGGTGTTCGTGATGTTGACGTTGTTCACGTAGGCTCGGCTGACGTGATAAGACGGCACGTACACTTCCCTCGGACCGAGCGGAAACCATCCAACGCTGACGCCAGCGGCAAATCCGCCACCGCCGACTCCGACACCAATGCCGAAGTGCGGGCCGCCGACCCATGCAACTAGAGCGGGCGCATACACGGGCCGAACATATGCTACGCCGACAACAGCAACCGCAGGCCGCGCGGGTACCCAGCCCCAGACCCCACCAACAGTGACCCAGCGTCCGTAGTGAAATGGAGCGAAACCCCAAGGCGCATCATCCACCCAGGTGTAGCCCCAAGGCGCGATATAAGCCCAGTGGCCGTAGTGATACGGAGCCCATCCAACAACCGCAACGTGCGGGAACCAAATCGTGCCGTAGTCCGGCGTAGGACGCCAGCCGCCATATTCGTCGAGGTCTTCGTAGCCGATGACGTCGTTCGAAACATAGCGAGCAGAAATAGAATTATCGATGCGGGCGTCACGCTCAGCGCACCAGGTGTCAAAATCGTCGCTCGAGTTGTCCCAGGTTTCGACGTCTGCGCTAATTTGATCAGTACCGTTGAACGTGCCGACTTCCTGAGGATGGATGGTGTAAGCCGAACCGCCGCCCGTGACTTCGCCCTGGCCATCGCGAACGATCACGACGGTAGCGTCCCCAGCTTCATCGACATTGACCTTGTAATTGCCGGGACGCAGCAGCGTGAAAGCAAGATTGGGAGTGTCGACTTCAAACGTTTCGTCATCGCCAAGACGGCGGACCCGGATGTTCACAGTGCCTTCACTTAATTGAACCTGGGTCGTGTTGTCGGTGAGGTTCAAGAAAGAAATACCCGTATTGCTGTTCAGACGGATCGATGCGGAGCCAAGATGCAACTCCGAAAAAGAATCGGCATCGTTCCAGAGTTTATCGCCGGTAGTCAGGGGGCGATTGACAACAGCTGAAACCCAGTCTTCGGTTCCCGCAGGTTCGAAGGAAACATTTCCTCGTACAAATCCCAGTCGCGCGACGCGGCCCGGCGGATCGTCATCGTCGGCCGCGGCCCGTTGCGGGATAAAGCAAGCCAATGCCAGCGCGAGACTGAGCAGGCTCACCAAGTGCATGGTGTATCTTTTCATTTGCGATTCCCTCTCTCCTGAATTGCCAAGGCCGGTATTGGCCCTTTGTTGTGCGGATTTGCGTTCTTGAACCCCGAATCTCTCAGTGCTGGTCTCAAGGGATTCGGCCCCATTTGCTTAACTTTAACGATAGCATCCTGGTGCGAAAAGCCGGGCTTGAACGCCAAGTGCTTTGTCGAACTTAGAAACGCCCGCTGCGAACTACTCATTTAACCCGCGCGCACAAAGAGAGTTGCGGAGCCGCGTGTTGGATTGGCTAGGGATTGCAAGCAGTAAGAAAGCAAAAGGCCCGCCGCATTTGAAAGCGACGGGCCTTTTTGAAATGTGCTGATTTGGCTGATTTTAACGGTGGCCGTGAGAACCTCCGCCACCGCCGTGAGAACCTCCGCCACCACCCCCGCCGTGAGGTGCGCTTCCCCCGCCACTTGCATGAGGTGCGCTACCGCCGCCGTAGCTGCGGCTTGGAGCAGAGTAGGTTCGCGTAGGCGCTGGGTTCCCGCCGCGAGCACCCTGCGGCGCATAGCCACGGGTGTTGGAAGATGCGTTCCCTTGCGGTGTGTATGAGCGCCCGCCAGCATTAGCGCCATTGGCCTGAGCACCCGAACCAGCCCACGGCGGACGGTTATTCGCACCACGCGCGGTCATAGTTGAGTTGTTAGAAGCGCTGTGGTTATTGGAGCTGCCGAAACCGTTCGGGGCCTGACCGTGATCGGTTGTGTTGCCCTGAGCGCTCCAGCTGCGCGAGTTGTTGGTTGCGGGCTTATTGCCGTTGTTGCCCGGAATGTTGTTCTGCATGTGCATATTGTTATTGTTTGCGCCTGCTGACGGCGGACGGCTCTGCGATAGCTGATTCTGCCGCGCCGTCGTTCCCGTATTCGCTGAATGCCCAGCGCTCAAGCCGCTCGTGTTAATCGTGTGGACCGGAGTGTGCGAAGCACCTGCCGCCGGCGTTGTACGCGCCATCACTGAGCGGTTCTCCACAGAGCTAGGCGGACGGCTGACGTTGCCTCGGGTATTTGCTGCGCCGAGCGCGCTCTGCCTCGTGGGAGAAAAACCCGCTTTGTTGGATACCTGTGCGCTGCGCAGCGAGGCTTCATCGATATGAGCAGCGCCGCGATTAATGGCTTGGCCGCCGGTGAATGCGCTGCGTGAAGCAGCCGTTACAGCGTGCGCGTTGTGCGCGTAAGCGTAGTTAAAATTGCCGTTAGAGTGAAAAGAGTTGACGTTGTGGATGTAGGTGTTGTGAACGTTGATCCGATTCACGTATCCGTAGCCCCCGTGATACCAGGGATGGAATGGTTCGCCGAAGCCCAGCGGAAACCAGCCTACGCCGAACCCAACACCAAATCCGAAGCCGAAGCCTCCGCCGAGGAAACCGACGAACGCCGGACCGTAAATCGAGAAGCCCACTCTTGGGCCGGGGTACCAGCCCCACCTGCCGCCGATGTAGCCCCAGCGGCCATAATGAAATGGTGCAAATCCCCAGGGCGCATAGTCAACCCACGTCCAGCCCCAAGGAGCGACATAGCTCCAATTGCCGTTGCTGTAAGGAGCCCATCCGGGTGCAACTTCCGAGGGATACCAAATCGGGCCATTGGCGCCATCCTCACTCCAGGTGCCATTGTTATCCAAATCTTGCGTGCCGGGCATGTCCTCCGGAACGTAGCGCTTTGAAACAGAATTCTGTTCTCCCAGATCCCGCTGGCTCGCCCATTGATCGAGTCCATCCGCAGGAGGCGCTTGCGGCACGACCGTGGACTGCACATCATCAGTCCCACTGTAGATGCCGCGTTGTCCGGCTTGGAGATCGTAAGTTTTTCCGCTGGCAGTCACTTGCCCCGCTCCGCGAATTACGGTGATACCGGTGTTGTCGCCGTTTTCGTTGACGTCAATGCGGAATGCCCCGGCTTGCGTGATGGTGAAAGCGAGATTAGGAGTATCCACTTCATAGGTATCGCCTTCGCGAATTTCTTTCACGCGGAAATTGATGGAGCCCTCAGCGAGGCGCATCTGAGTAATGGCCTGATCGAGGTTCAGAAAAGAGAGTGCCGTCATACTGCCGAGATGTATGGAAACAACGCCCGTCTGCAATTCAGCGCGGGAATCTTTGTCGGTCCAGATTTTGTCGCCGATGGTCATGGGGCGATTGCGCGCTGCGTTACCCCAGTCGCCTTGGCCGCCAGGCTGAAAAGAGACCGAACCGTCTACATAACTGATCCGAGCAACACGGGTAGGGGGATCGTTGGCGTCGCTTGCCGCGGACGGATCAACGGGATCGGCTTGATTTGGCTGATCCCCTGGTGGGGCTTGGTCTGGCTGCTGCGCGCGAACCTTTGGAGCTGAAAAGCAGAGAAGACCTATCAAACAGAGAAGCAGGCTAAGCTTTGGCTTGCCAATAATAGTGGTCTTCAGCATGGTTAGTCACCTTGTCCCGGGTCCGGACCTTTAATTCCGGCCTTGGGAGTCTTCCTTCAGTATATAACTCCCATTGAGTGAAACCCGAAAGTGGAAAAGAAGTTGCTCATGGCGGACAAGGCAGTACAGCAAACGGGCCATTCCTTGTCGGGAGACGAACATATTCAACCGATTTTTCCTACTCGTTCAGACTAATGGCAAGATAAGTTCATTATTTTCTATATGTTATAGGTAGATGTCTACTGAGATGACAGTCAGGAAAGTTGATTCCCTGTACGTGGAGTAGCCCCTGCCCTTCCAGCCAGGGGCGCTCACGGGGCCATTTCGATGGGGCTAACTGACAAGGGTGCTAGTTGTGAGCGGCCTGGCCGCCGATTTGGTACCCGACTCCCCGGATGGTGCGGATCAAAGGCCGATCATAGCCTGAATCTACCTTGCGGCGAAGGTAGTTGATATAAACGTCCACGACATTCGTCATGGTATCGAAGTTGAGCTTCCAAACCTGCTCGACAATCGCCGTGCGGGTAACCGCCTGCCCTTCGTGGCGCATGAGGAATTCAAGCAGGGCGAACTCCTTTGGGCTCAGTTCGATAGAGTTACCTCCACGCTGAACGGCATGAGCCACTCGATCGATCTCCAAGTCCCCAACTTTCAAGACCGCGCGACCCGGACGGCTGCCGCGGCGAAGCACCGCGCGAATCCGCGCCGCAAGCTCGGCAAACTCGAAGGGCTTCGCCAAGGAATCGTCAGCGCCGGCATCCAGCAAGCGGACATGATCCTCCGCGAGGCTCGTTCCCGTAACCATCAGGACGGGTAGATCGGGTTTTTTCGCGCGGATGTAGCGCAGTACGTCCAGGCCGCCTTCCGCAGGCGAATTGAGATCCAGGATTACGAAGTCGTACGGCTGGTCGGAAGCAAGACGCTGGGCTTCCCCACCATCCGCGACCATATGTACGGAAAATTGTTCCTGCTGCAACCGTTGATGGAGAAACTCCGCCAGCGGCGCGTCATCTTCAGCGACAAGAATGCGCATCGGCACACACCGGAAAATAAATTTGGAAGGGGTAAGTCCATACTGAGCGTCATGCCGATGTGTGTCAACAAACTATCGCGACGCAATGGCGCAAACGATATCCCTAGAGTGCGCCTGCGCGCGGTACGTTGCGGCGGGCTTCAGCCCGGCCTCTTGCGGTCTTTCAATTTCCAATCATCAAACTATACGGCAGCGCGGGTATCAGGCGTCTTCACGTGCTCGGGACGGAAGCCAACTCCCACCACCCGCGCAGGAATCCGCCGCAAGATTGGCCAGCGACGCATTAACTTTAGAGGCCACGGAAGAGCCAAAGCCTTGGAGCTGCCAAGAACTTTTCGAATCACATTGTTTTGTATAGCGATCTGCAGCCGCTGCGTAGCCCAAGTCGGAAAACTTCTACGCTTCTGGACCGCCTGAAGTTCGCTTTCAGAAGGAGTCTTACGCAGAAGTATCCCACCAAGTAAATTTGCCGTTGCCACGGCATCCTGAATTGCCAGATTGATTCCGACGCCTCCGATCGGTGACATCGCATGCGCCGCATCGCCGATACACAAAAGACCTGGCCGGGACCACTGCGATAGCCGGTCGATGGCAACTGTCAGAAGACTGACGTCCTTCCAGTCGGCCAGCTCTTCCATTCGATCGCGCAAGAATGGCGACAGCTCGGCGATGTCTTCGCGGAAAGCTGGCAGCCCGCGCTGCTTGATACGCTCGGCCTCGCCTTTGGGGATGACGAAAGCACATTGCCAATAGCTCTCGCGATTGATCATCACAAGAATTTTTCCTCGGTCGAAATGGCCGAGAGTTTGACCAGGATCAGTGGCGCCGCGGCTTATCCTCATCCACATCACATCCATCGGAGCACCGAGATCGATCACCTCGAGGTTCGCGCGTTGACGGACGACAGAGTGCCGCCCGTCTGCACCAACAGTCAGCGGGGCGCGAACTTCCAATGAGCCGTCAAGAGTTTTTGCGCGCAGCCCCACAACAGCACCTTTCTCTTCCAGGAGATCTGTCACCGCTGCACTCATCCTCAAATGAAAGGTGGGATAACGGCTAGCCTGCTCTTTAATAAAATCGAGGAAATCCCATTGCGGCATCAAAGCGAGAAACTTGCAGTGAGTAGGCAGGTGGGTGAAATCTCCCATCGTAACGGTGTCATTGCCAACCTTCCCGGAAAGCTCGCGCACTTCGTCGTGCGGACGCTTGAGAAACTCGTCAAGAATGCCGAGTTCATGCATAAGCTCGAGCGTCGAAGGATGAATCGTGTCACCCCGAAAATCACGCAAGAAATCGGCGTGCTTTTCGAGTACGCAAACATCCACTCCCATGCGGGCAAGAAGAAAAGCCAGCATCATGCCGGCAGGGCCGCCTCCCGCAATGCAACAACGAGTAGAAACTGTCTCGTTCATGATTGCGCTTTGTTAGGTTCGCTGATCTTTGTCGCTTGCCACGCCACCGCTTGCCAACGTCCATTGCGTCGCAGGAAAGTTCCGGTGTTGCGGTAATGAGCTTGCTCCACCTTTCCGTCAGGGTGTTGTGTGCGACCTTCCAGTCGGAATGCCACAATCACTGTGTCGCCGTACTCGTGCACCGTAATGTCTTCGGCCGAATAGGTGCTCTTCCCTTCTGATGCCGGCGCCGGTCTCCCAAGGCTCTGCATGATGTCGGCCTTTGTGATGACTACGCCCGTCGCCCTCGTATAAATCACATCGTCCGCGAAGAACTTTTCAAATATCGCGCGATCGCCGCTGCCTGCGCCCGCCATGAACTCACGCAATAGTGCAGTGACTTCTGCACTCGCGTTCCCCTTGGTCTGCGCCCCGGCTCCTGCCACAGCCATCGAGCAAAACACCGCCACGATCATCACGACTCTCGCGAATTTCATTCTCTCTCCCGTTCCGCCCGCGCCCTCTTCCCGATTTTCGCCGGGCGGATTGTTCCTGTTAGGATAGAACGATTCAGGAGCTTTAAATACATCAATGGACACAGCTTTCATTTGCGACGCCATTCGAACTCCGATCGGCCGCTATGCTGGCACGCTCTCTTCGATTCGCACCGACGATCTAGCGGCAATCCCGATCAAAGCCCTCATCGAACGAAATGCCAAAGTCGATTGGGACGCGCTAGACGACGTCAACTACGGTTGTGCAAACCAAGCGGGAGAAGACAACCGCAACATCGGCCGCATGGCTTTGCTGCTCGCCGGACTTCCGAAAGAAGTTCCTGGAGTCACGGTAAACCGTCTTTGCGGCTCCAGCATGGACGCCGTGGCCACCGCCGCCCGCGCGATTATGAGCGGCGAAGCCGAGTTGATTGTTGCGGGCGGCGTCGAGAGCATGTCTCGCGCTCCCTTTGTGATGGCCAAGGCAGACTCTGCTTTTTCCCGCGCGGCCAAAATTGAAGACACCACCATCGGCTGGCGCTTCATCAATCCTCTAATGAAAGCAAAATACGGCGTCGATTCCATGCCCGAGACCGCCGAAATCGTCGCCGAGGAGTTTCACATTTCGCGCGAAGATCAAGACGCTTTCGCCCTCCGAAGCCAGCAGCGCGCCGCAGCCGCGATCCGCGACAGGATTCTCGCGCAAGAAATTGTCCCCGTCCCCATCCCGCAGAAAAAAGGCGACCCCGTACTCTTCACCGCCGATGAACACCTTCGCGCCGACACATCCCTCGCGGCGCTGGCGAAATTGCCAGGCATTGTGAAGCCGGGCGGCACAATAACAGCCGGAAATGCTTCCGGCGTAAACGACGGCGCGTGCGCCCTTCTTCTAGCCTCGGAATTCGCCGCCAAACGCCACGGCTTAACACCCAAAGCTCGCATCGTCGCTTCAGCTACAGCAGGAGTCGCGCCGCGCATCATGGGGATGGGTCCCACGCCCGCCTCTCGCAAACTCTTTGCCAAAACAAATCTGACGATCGGCCAAATGCAAGTTATCGAGCTAAACGAAGCCTTCGCGTCGCAAGCCCTCGCCGTGCTCCGCGATCTCGGCGTCCCCGACAACGCTCCCCACGTAAATCCTAACGGTGGCGCAATCGCTCTCGGCCATCCCCTCGGCGCCAGCGGCGCGCGACTGATCACCACCGCGATGTACCAACTCCTGCGCACCAACGGAAAATACGCCCTCTGCACCATGTGCATCGGGGTAGGCCAGGGCATCGCCATCCTCCTCGAACGCGTCTGATTGCGCCTCACTAGCGCGTCGGCCTCGAACCTTTGATCAGGATGTCCACGAGTCTCTTAGCGCTTTCCTGCCAGTCGGGGCCGGTGGCCACGTTAGAGACGCCAATCAGTGCGCGCAACAGGTCGAACGGCTCGAGGTCTTTGCGTATGTCGCCGCTCTTTATCGCAGTCTTCACAAGTGCATCGATCGCTCCCCGAACCTGAACGCGGGAAGAATCGTAAAGCCTTGAGGGACCGCCGACGACGCTATTCAGCACGGATGCGATAATCTGCTTTGCGGCAATGTAGTCAACGAAAAGCATCATCCAGGCCTGCAATGCCTCGATGGGAGGCAGTTTTGCGGATAGTTCCCGCTGCGCTGCCGCCAGCTTTGCCACCTCAGTGTGATAAACGGCCTCGATCAGGGCATCGCGCGTCGGGAAATGGCGGTACAAGGTTCCCGGCCCCACACCCGCCTGTTTGGCGATATCGTCCAAGCTGGCGTCCGCACCTAACCGGGTGAACGCCGCTTTAGCCACTTCCAAAACGCGCTCGCGGTTGCGTTGGGCGTCAGTGCGCGGCTTTCGTTCGGAACGTTTAGAAATAGAAGGTTTCCTGGGCATAAGAATTATTGTAACCGGAGACAGCCTCCGTATATCTAAGTATTCGGAGACACTCTCCGTTTTACCTAAGTCCTGACGGTTCGTCAATAGCGACTCCGTCAGGCAACTAAGCAGATCAAGGAGGAACAATATATGCGAGTTTTCGTAACAGGCGCTTCGGGTTTCGTAGGTTCAGCGATCGTTCGGGAGTTACTAGATGCGGGACATAAGGTGCTCGGCATGGCTCGCTCGGATGCGGCTGCCGCGTCCATTGCCGCCGCCGGAGCCGATGTACACCGTGGTTCGCTCGAAGATCTCGAGAGTTTACGCAGCGGAGCGGCCGCCGCGGACGGCGTGATACACACGGCCTTTATCCACGACTTCTCAAACTATGCGCCTGCCGCCGAGAAGGATAGGCTCGCTATCGATACACTTGGAGCCGCCCTCGCGGGTTCCGAGCGTCCGTTGGTCGTCACTTCCGGGACCTTGCTCATTCAGCGCCAGGGCCCGCTCGCAACGGAAGAGGATGTTCCCAATCCCAGTTTTCCGCGCAAGTCGGAACAGGCAGCAGTGGCGATGGCTTCGCGAGGCGTGCGCGTCTCCGTGCTGCGCCTTCCGCCATCGGTCCATGGGGACGGCGATCATGGCTTCGTCCCGGCTCTCATCAAGATCGCGCGTGAGAAGGGGCAATCCGCGTACGTGGGTACCGGTCTTAACCGCTGGCCCGCCGTGCACCGATTTGATGCTGCTCATCTCTACAGACTCGTACTGGAGAAGGGTTCTGCGGGAGCGAGCTACCACGCCATTGGCGACCAGGGAGTGCCCTTCCATGACATCGCTGGAGTGATCGGCCGCCGCCTGAACGTGCCAGTCGTAAGCAAGTCGCCCGAGCAGGCTCCCAATCACTTTGGTTGGCTCGCCCACTTCGTCGGTATCGACTCTCCGGCCTCAAGCAAGCTAACCGAAGAAAAACTCGGATGGCAGCCGAAGCAGCTGGGGATTATTGCCGACCTTGAACGAGGGACATATTTCGAAGCAGAAAAGACCACGCATGCGGCCACTTCGCATCATTAAGAATGTGGACTGTATAAAACACCTGTCCCAAAACCATGCTATACAAAATGCAACACTGAGCTGAATCAAAAAGAAAAGTAAAGGAGTGCCTATGGCAAACGAAACAGTTGGAACTAGGAAGGATAGAGTTGCGATCATTACGGGTGGAAGCCGCGGACTCGGCCGCAACACGGCGATCAATCTCGCTCGACGAGGCGTGAATATTCTCTTCACCTATCGCTCGAATCAGAATGAGGCCGACTCACTCATCCGCGAAATCGAAGCGCTGGGAAGGAAAGCAGCGGGATTTCGTCTCGACACCGGTGACATTCACGCATTTGATGGATTCGTCGCCGATGTCCGCAAGACGCTCCACGGTTGGGGAGGAGATCGGTTCGACTATCTGGTGAACAATGCGGGTGGTTCGCTCCACGCGAATTTCGACCAAACCACCGAAGCGCAATTCGACGAAATCGTCAACGTACATTTCAAAGGCGTATATTTCCTGACGCAAAAGCTGCTTCCGCTAATGAAGGATGGCGGGCGTATCGTGAATGTTTCGTCGGGGCTGGCGCGTTTTGCGCTACCGGGCAGCTCGGCTTATGGAGCGACAAAAGGCGCCGTGGAGGTGCTGACGCGTTACTTGGCCAAAGAACTCGGACCGAGACGCATCACGGTAAATGTCGTCGCTCCGGGTGCCATCGAGACAGATTTCAGTGGCGGTATGGTCCGCGACAATCCAGAGATTAATAAACGCGTTGCCGAGATGACCGCGCTCGGCCGGGTGGGCGTACCTGATGATATCGGACCGATGATCGCCGCCCTCCTTTCGGACGAGAATCGTTGGGTCAACGGTCAGAGAATCGAAGTGTCCGGCGGCATGGCGCTCTAAACAGCATCCTCAAACGTGAAGCGCAACTCGGAACAATGCAATTTCCCAGCGATTGAACTTCGAATGCCCAATTACTGTGCCAGCGGAATATTAGCTGCCATGTCGTAGCGAATCACAGCTCGAATTTTGTTTTCGATTTGAAGGTAGCGCGCCACTTTCTTTCCCGGCAGCACACCGCTGAGCTTGGCCGCGTAAGACTTGCGCATGGTGACTTCGTCCTGATCGATGGCTAGCGCCGCATTGGCGAGACTCATCGCTTGCTCGTCGGTCAGCGTCTTATTGTTGTAGGCATCCGCATAGGCAAGAATTGTTTTAGATAAACGATCGTTGAGACCCTGAAGATCCTTCTGATAGGCGTCATAGATAGGCCAGAACACTTTTCCCTCTGCGTCGGTCAAATCCATGTTTGCGGCCACCACCAGTTTCTTGTCGGCTTTCACTTTGTCGAGCAGAATTTGCATGTTCGTGTCAGCCGACTTGCTCTGCGCAAATGCGGGGACAGCAGTTAGGGCGGCAACACAAAGAACCACCATTCTTGTGAGTCTCATCGATCTTTCTCCTTTGGTACTGGCTTTTTTCCGGAATAGTCGCGAGTACGGCATTGTCACCCGGCAGCGACCGCCGGCTGTACTGTCACTTTTGACAGTCCGAGCGGCCTGCCATTTGGCGGTGTATAGATGCCCAAATTAGCCTAATGCTGGGTTAACGCCGTGACTGGTGAATTGAATTACTGGGACCGGACTTGAATCGGGATCTATTCGTAGGAAACGCTTGGCAGGTGACTTTCCATCGCCGCTGCTTGGCCCGTGGGTTGCTCGTGGCTCAGGTGCTTGGAAGGCCGTGAACAGGAAGGATTGCGGATATTACGTCGGCGATCTTCGCCTCCCTATCAATCATGACTACTCTTAGACCTGAGAACGCTTCCTGTAGGCGCTCGAGGACGTAAGTATCCAATCCCGATATGCAGACGGGATCCACTAACAACACATCACAGGTTGACTCGATCATCTCCGCGGTAATGCTAAATGAGGATTCTTGTGCCCCCACCAACGAAATGTCGGGTTGACTTTCAAGTGAACGAGTGAGTGCTTCGCGCAAAAATCGATGGTCGCTCAACAAAAACACCCGAATTGGGATACGGATGTCATCGTCGCTGATCTGGTCATTGTCGCGGCTTGGGTGGGCAATATTGTGGTGAGTCTGCATAGCGACTCCTCCTCATAAACCTCCGGAGAATAGGACCAAGAAAAGGCCCCTAGGTGCACTGTCAAAAGTAACAGTGCCCCGAAAGACCCCGCCGATCGCAGAAAATCCTAAGTGCTGATTACCCAACGTCCGGTAAGCCAACTAACCATGAGTTGACAGACTCGCTTCCTACCGCTTGAGGACCGTAGTGAGGGTATGATGGTCTGATGGTAAAACGTATGCGGTCCTTGCTGTTCGTCGTGTTGCTAGCGTGGTCCCTCCTGCTTCCTTACCCAGTACTTTCGCAATCGGCTGTGGCGGTGCAATACACGGAGGGCGTGGAACGCGGGTTCCTTGTCCTACGCACGCTCGAAGGCGACATCCTCGCCCAGGGTGATTCAACGCAGTTCGCCCGTGGCGATCGCGTGACAAGCCACACGATTCTTCGCTTCAAGGACGGCTCGATAAATGAAGAAACCGTCGTCTTTTCTCAGCGCCGTATTTTCCGGCTCATAAGCGATCACCAGGTCCAAAAGGGCCCCGCATTCAAACAACCGATGGATGTCACGGTGGACGGCCTAACCGGCCAGGTCACGGTCCTCTATACGGACAACGACGGCAAAGATAAGACCGTGACCGACCGGCTCAAACTTCCGCCCAACGTTTCCAACGGCATGGTCATTACGCTGCTGAAGAACATCCGGCCCGGCGTTCCGCTGACGACACTTTCCATGGTGGCAGCCACGCCAAAACCTCGGCTCGTGAAACTCTTGATCTCTCCCGACGGCGAGGAGTCAGTCTCGGCCGGAGGCTCCTCCCACAAAGCTATGCGTTATGTCGTAAAGGTCGATATCGGAGGCGTCGCCGGAGTGGTGGCGCCACTTGTAGGCAAGCAACCTCAGGACACCCACGTCTGGATTATCGGCGGCGATGCCCCGTCGTTCGCCAAATCAGAGGGTCCGCTATATGGCAGCGGCCCCATCTGGCGGATGGAATTGACCAGTCCGGAGTGGCACGATCACTGAGCTTTTGTGATCGTGCTTGATTCGCACCCCGCGCCTTCTTAATCAGCAAGGATGGACTCGACACACCAACTGGGGTCGAACCTGCAGGCGATACAATCTGGATCGCGGAGCGTGGTGCCGGTAAGGCTGTGTCTATTCCGATGCCTAGATAGTTCGTCCGCAGATTTCACGCTTGAAGTCGTCGTGCGCGTCTAATACGCAAAATTCGATTGGCAAACGATCGTGCGCGCTATACGTAGCCACTGTCCCACGTCGATTCTCAGTTTCCGGTAATCCAACTTTCCAAGCATTGTAGGTTTGCTAGAGACTTTCCTGCTTTCATCTCAATGTTTCTCCCTATATACGCCCCCTCAACGTTTTGCTAACTACGTAAGGGATCAACGATGTGCGCGTCTCTCTGCCGCCGTTCGCGTCACATCCGCCAACTCGAAGTACGGTTCGGCCAAGGCCAATAACTTGTAGAGCTCGATTCTGAGGAGAACACTCATGGCGATCCGGCACAGTAGCACCCTCGTGTCATATATTCTGAAGACCACCACCTTCATTCTCGCCTTCCTAATCGTGTGTATGGCTCTCGTCCCGGCTTCGCGCGCCCAGTCCAGCGGATCTGCCAAGTGGGTTGCCACCTTCGATGTGCCTAGTGGAGGCGGCATGCCCGCTGCTACAGCCACTGATTCCCTAGGCAACGTCTACGTCACCGGTGGGTTCGGGGTCCCCTCCAATGAATGCCCCCCACCCGAAAGCTGTAGTCAAGCAGTCACCATCAAATACGATCCCTCCGGCAAGGTTCTCTGGAAAGATTGGCTTTCCACAACCAATCCAGGTTCAGCGGGAGGCATGGACATTGCCCTGGATTCCACCGGCAACACCTATGTCCTTTTCAATTTCACCCACCCCTTGGCTGCCGATCCCAACCAGGTCGTTCCCGAAGTGGTCACCGCCAAATACAATTCTGCCGGCGGTCGGGATTGGATCGAGTTTATTGATAGCAGTCGCGAGCCGGGCAGCGTGCAGCGCATTCCTGTGCATCTCGCCGTCAGTCCCGAAGGCAACGTCTATGTCACCTACTCGGAGGGGATACCGAATACCGGTCCCATAACTGGGGCCGTCACAAAGTATGACACTGCAGGGCACACCATCTGGTATCGCAGCATCAACGATTCCGGGAAAACTCCCAACATAAATCAACCGGCGGCCATCGCTATTGACGCCCTCGAAAATATCTACGTCGACGTCGGTCTACTTATCTCGCCTTACGCTGACGGCGAAATTGTCAAGTACGATCTAAACGGGAACCGACTAGCGACCTTTGGTCGCGGCCAGATTAGCCTTGCGAACGGTTTTCACGTTGACCCGGATGGCGCGTGCTATTTCAGCGGCCGCGGCGCTAATAACGGGAGCTCTCTCCCCGACCTGGCTGTCGCCAAATTCAATCCCGATCAGTCGCTCGCGTATCTCGTCGACATCACCACGCTCGAGTCTGGCCTGGGCGCTAACCTTGGCGCAGGCCCAAATGGCGGAATTGGCACGATCACCTCCGATTCCTCCGGCGATGCTTTCCTCCTTCAGTACTTTAACAACACGGGCCCGGCCTTCGATGGAACCGTCATTTCCGTCCTAAAACTCGATCCGTCAGGCCATGAAGTGTTCATAACCCGTTACAACAGCCAGTCTAACGAGTCGGGCCAAGGTTCCGCTGTAGCGCTTGCCGTCAGTCCCTCAGGCGAGGTTTACGCCGCTGGCGCCGTCGGTCCTGAAGCGCCGTCAAACGACTTAGAATTCGCCACCATAAAGTATGACAACACTGGAGTTCAGCAATGGGTCGCGCAGTACACCAGCCCCAGGCAATACGCGGTACCCATAGCCATGGCCCTGTCCGCCGACAACGTTATCGTTACAGGCCTGAGCATCAACAGCTCGGGCGCCAATGACTGGGTCACCATCGAATACGTCCCCTAATGCCGCTCTCCTCAGCCCGGCGAATCTGATTTCCGGCGGATGAACGGTCGGCGTCGATGTTAGGAAGTAATTGTTAGGTCCCGATAAACGCCGTGACCGTCCCATGTGACACCACCTCGGAAGAAAGATTTATACCAGGTGAGACACACCGCTGGGTATCACTCACCTCCTATTGCGGCCCGCAAGCCTCGTGAGTCTTCTTGGCCAATTCGCGCAGCTCGTCCTGAGTGGAAAACCCGCCGTCATTTGCCAAGAGCACGATTCCGATCTTTGATTCTGGATAAAGAACCAGCTGACTAGCCATTCCAAACGCTCCGCCGCTTTCCCATAGTTCCCGTTCGCCACCTTCTCGTGTCATGTACCAGATCAGACCGTCCTGGACGTTCTCGCCGTTGCCGAAGATCACGGAATGGGATTGCCTAATCGTGGGATCGCTCTCATCGAGTTGCCAGTCGATGTATCGCACCATATCTTCGGCATCTGAATACAACCCTCCCGCTGCGCCAGCATTGAAAAGATGGTAGGGCATCGGTTTGCCGCCGGGGCTGTAGCCCTGCACCAGGAATTGTTCGTTCTGCGCCGACACCGCTAGGCCTGTTCGCTTCATTCCGAGCGGGCCCAGTATTTTTGTCTGAAGCAGTTGTTCGAGAGACTGGTGGTACACCTGTTGAAGTCCAAAGCCAATCAGCTTGATTCCAAAGTTGGAGTAGAGAAACTCGCTTCCAGGCTCGCTACGCAACTCGAGCTGGTGCAGCGCTCGTAAATAAGCCTCGTCATCGTATGGCTTTTCCAACTCGATTAGCTGGAACGGCAAAGTATCGAAATTTGGATTCTTAAAGAGAGCATCCGTGTCCGGAACGTTCTTCGGCACGCCGGCCCGGTGCGCTGCAAGCAACCTCAAGGTGATAAACTTCCCATTCTTCTCTAAGTTCGGATATTGCTGAGTCAGATAAGCCCTGAAATCCCCGTCGAGCGTCATCTTTTTGTCGAGCACAGCCCTGCTCGCGAGAGCTCCAGTGAACGTCTTCGTGATCGATGCAATTTCATAGACGCTCTTTCGATCCGGCACACGAACCTTCGATTTGCTCACTGTACCGTAGTTATAAAAGACAGCTTCACCATGGTCGGAAATCCCAACCGAGAGCCCGACATGTTGGTCCTGCTGAAAGAATTCTCCGACGGCCTTGTCCACCGCTTTGTCGAGAGCCGTTCGCGTCGGGTTGTCTGACGCCAATTGACCGAAGACCGGACGAGCGGCCAAAAGCAGAGCGACAGATAAAATGCACAATCGGAACGGGGATGTTCTCATGCTATCGAATACCGAGGATTCCGGATTTGGTTACACATTTAGACCGTCACACACCAAGTTACTTAGAGCCGAACCATGCTTACGTTTCTCAGTCTGAAGCAAACCCCGATAAACGTCGTAACCGTCCATGCAGATTTTCAAGCTACCGGCAACGTGACAAATCAGGAGTTAGTAGCTTCGCTCGGCCTACCACCAAACATCTGCCAATCTAAGGATATAAATGTACAGACTGGCGCTTCCAACCTACCCATACTAGGGACGTTGGAGCACTAAGTTACGCACTGGCGATATTTTCGAGTTCTTACTCGATAGCGATGTGGTTTGGAATCCGGAATGAAACGAACTGTGCTCGCTAGGCACTATATATCCGAAGGCACGACGGCCCCGGTCAGTAGGAAAATTATGAAAACACCATCCCTCCTCAATTGGTACTTCATTTTACGAACGCACCATCAGTGGACAATGTTCCAGGCGATTCGCTATGCGCTCTGGCTTGCTCGTTAGGAAACCAACTCCCGATTGACGTGTAACCCGAGAAGTGAATTGCTGGGACCGATCTCGTATGGGGCTCCATTCGTGGGGACGCTTGGTCAGCCAATATGCAGGGTCACCGACTCCAGCAGTGCTTTGACTCCGTTCCAAGCAATCTGCACACCTATACAAACCAGGAAAAACGAAGACAATTGCGTGATCACTGTCATCCCTGTAGCTCCCAGGATTCGCGCCAGCCGGTCAGCAAACCCATAGCAGAGCCAAATGCTGATCGCGATCAACACCAATCCAATGAGTGCAGCCAGGATCTTCAAAGGATGGTAAGAGTGATGGAGAGCCGCGTTCGCCCCCAGCGTGATCGCCACCGAGATTGATCCGGGGCCGACTGTCAGTGGCATCGTCAAGGGATAAAATGCCTGGCTGAACGTATCCTGCGGCTGGACGGTTCTGTGCATGTCATGTTTTTCGTCGTCTCGCTGCGTCAGCAGTTTCCATCCTGTCGCCATGACGATGAGGCCTCCGCCGATCTGCACCACCGGCAGCGAAATCCCGAAAAAGGCCAGCACGTAGGTTCCGACAAAATACGACCCAATCAGCAGGAAAAAACTGTTCATGGCAATGCGCCACGACAACGCTCTTCGCGCTTCCGGTGCGTACTCCCGCGTCAGCGCCAGAAAAAAGGGGCTGCCTCCGAGCGGGTCCACGATAGGAAAGAGCGCAACGAGAACCAGCAATAGATTTTTCGCCGCTTCTTGCATGTGTTCAGTAACTTCTCTCCCTGAGTGTAGCCTATTCGGCTCGGTGAGCACCTGCGTCGAGAGTTCCCGGATTGTGGCGCTCGCTGCCTTCGTGCATTGTGGCAACGTGGCTGAACAAAACGTGATATAATGCCATCAGGCACTTTTGTGGTTCAAAGCGCGGCAATCTCCTTGCCGCTTTTTTTATTTGCGTTCCTCAGGAAATCTACGGAGGGACCGCGCGTAAATGTGCCTAGGGCGAATCACTGCGACTTGTCCGATCCTGCCAGGAGACCGGAAGAAAGACTCAGAGTGGGCACGGTCGGGTCTCCAGCGAATCTATAGCCCTCTGGAATCTCGATATCGAGGATGATCCGCGTAACTCTTTTAGAATCAGTGCTTACAAGATCTCTGTAACTGTTGATTCTAAACCACTTACACAATCGCTAAGCCCTTTAGATGCAACGTTTATAGGAAAATGGGGGGCAGCTCCTTAACCATGACTTGATCTGCGCCTGGTCTGCACACACGCAGGAGCACCCGCAACTTCAATGTGCTCATACGTTTACTCACAATTCTCTGGATGACGGGGGTGGGGGTCTAACCCGTCTGTGGCCGGGGAGATGGCTGACAGAACAAACCGAGAGGATCCCTGATGCCGTGAACAGAAGTCCCCAAAGCTTAGAACACACAAAGCCCAAAGTTGTCGCCGAGCGGTCGACCGACAATACGGGTATGCAGCGGTAATCAAGAGGGCGCAAGCCACCGCGATCCAACGCAAACCAGTGTCTTATTACGATACAGTTTTGTTTCCAACGCAGGAGTGATTAAACTCAGCCCATGAACCTGCTTGACCCCTTGTTTCGTTCTCAAGCCGTGGAGAAGGTGTTCTCCAATCGGGCCACGCTGCAGGCCATGCTCGATTTCGAGGCTGCCCTGGCACGGGCCGAGGCGCGCGCAGGTTTCATTCCTGCCTCAGCGGCACCTGCAATTGAAGCGAAATGCCGCGCGGAACTTTACGACATGACCGTTCTGGCCCGCTCCGCAGCCAGCGCCGGCAACCTCGCAATTCCGTTGGTGAAACAACTCACGCTCCTCGTTGCCAAAAAAGAAAAAGACGCCGCCCGCTACGTACACTGGGGAGCCACAAGCCAGGACACGATCGACACCGGCCGCGTCCTTCAACTTCGTCAAGCGCTCGCTCTGATTTCCTCGGAACTCGATCTCTTTGCCGTCGTTATCGGCGAATTGGTCCACAAAAATCGTGCCACTCTCGTCGTTGCTCGCACCTGGATGCAGCAGGCACTTCCCACGACGTTCGGGCTCAAAGCGGCTGGCTGGCTCGACGCGATCGACCGTCATCGCGCGCGGCTCGCGGAAACGCAAGAGCGTTGCCTCGTACTGCAATTTGGCGGCGCCGTCGGCACCATGGCTGCTCTCGGAGCACGCGGCCTGGACGTGGCTGCCAATCTCTCCAAAGAATTGCAGCTTCCCTTGCCGCAACTCCCATGGCACAGCCATCGCGATCGCATGGCGGAAATCGCCACTACGCTCGGACTGTGCTGCGGAACTCTCGGCAAAATTGCGCGCGACATTTCTCTCCACACGCAAACCGAAGTCGGCGAAGTTTTCGAACCGTCGGCGGACGGCCGCGGCGGCTCTTCCACCATGCCTCACAAGCGCAATCCCGTTACATGTGCGGTCGTCTTGTCTGCCGCCTCGCGTGTGCCTGCTCTCGTCAGCACCATGCTTGGCGCAATGGTTCAGGAACAGGAGCGCGGTCTGGGCGGCTGGCACGCCGAATGGGAGACGCTGCCCGAGATTGTCCGCCTGACCGCGGGCGCTTTGCATCACCTGACTACCGCTGTCTCGGAATTGGAAATTGATCAGGAACGCATGCGGCAGAATCTAGAGATCACACATGGCTTGATTTTCGCTGAAGCAGTCGCCATGGCTTTGGCCGAAAAAATGCCGCGCTCCCAGGCTCACGAACTTGTTCAACTGGCTTGCAAACGCGCCCAAAGCTCGCGCCGCGACCTCCGCTCCGTCCTCGCTCAAGACGCCATTATGAAAGCAAATCTGTCCGAGGCCGAACTTGACCGCCTATTCACGCCAGCAAACTACTTAGGCATCGCCGACCAATTCATTGATCGCGTGCTGGCATCGAGCACGGAGCGTCGCGACCAGAAAAAACCACGGAAAAAGTGAGCCCATGCCCTTCGCTCAATTAGAAGATGTGCGCATCCACTACGATCTTGGCGGTCCCATTGACGCGCCAGTCCTCGTTTTTTCTAACTCGCTCGGGGAAACGCTCTCAATGTGGGATCCGCAGACGCCGGTACTTCAGAAGCAATTTCGCGTATTGCGATATGACACGCGCGGCCACGGGCAATCCTCCGTAACGCCCGGTCCCTACACCATTGAGCAGTTGGCGCGCGATGTTCTCGCCCTACTGGACGAATTGCATATCGATCGCGTTTATTTCTGCGGTTTGTCCATGGGCGGACAAACGGGGATGTGGCTGGCGCTGAACGCAGCGGACCGGTTCCACAAACTGGTGCTCTGCAACACGGCCGCTAAAATCGGCACTCCGGAAATATGGAACCCGCGTATTGAAGCCGTTCGCAAAGGCGACATGAAGTCGATCTCTACAGGGGTCATGGAGCGCTGGTTTTCCGCGGAGTATCGCGCTAAGTCACCCGACGTTGTCGCCTCAACCAAACTCACATTCGAGGACGCGAATCCTGAAGGTTACGTCGCTAACTGCGCCGCCATTCGCGATTTCGATGCGCGTGATGCCATTGCTGGGATTAAGATTCCAACCTTAGTTATTGCAGGAACTCATGACGTCGCAACCACGCCCGCCGAAGGGCACTATTTAGCAGACCACATTCCGGGAGCGCGCTACGTGGAACTCAGTGCCGCGCATCTATCCAATATCGAGAATCGCGATCGCTTCAACACCGAGCTCAGCACTTTCCTGCTTTCTTGAGCAGCGATGGTCATCAGCCAAATATTTCCCGCCATATTCTTCGCCCTGCGGAAATGATTGTACGTCGCACTCTAGCGCACGCTTCATTTCGCTGGCATACGCTCTTTGACTTGCTTCGAAAGTGCCTGAATCTGCTCTCTCGTAATTTGTCCCTCTCCTCTCAACACAACGATTAGCCGTCCGGAACCTCCATCCTTGAACTCAGCATTTTGAATAGTAGCGTGTCCTTGAATGGCCGGCGGAAGCGTAGCGCTCAGGTTCGTTCCTTTTTCCATCGCTGAGAGGATCGATGTCCGTACTTTGTCGCGAATCGCGTCGCCCAGCGATCCGGAGCGCAGCAACTCGCCCAGTGACCCATCCGCTTCGATCTTCCCTACCTCCGGTACTAACCTCAGCTCCGTATTGTTTTCCTCGATCGCCGGCGTGAGTTTCATCTCAATCACGGCGTTGCCGCCGATTAGCTTTTTAGCTTTTTCCTTGCCCAAAACTTTCGCACACGCCCATCGTTCGTAGTGCAGTCGCACAACCGCAAGGCTCGCAGGTGGGATGGGCGTTAGGTCCGCGTGCTCAATGGCGATCCGCTCCCCGCACGCATCCTCTTTATCCAATTGGGAAGCCAGCAGAGCCGTCAAGTTTTGCTGCAGTTCACCGAGATCGGCAGTCAGCTCCAGTTTGAAGATGCTCGTTTCCTGGTCTTTCGAGTGCATGGACACGGTCGCTGAGGCCGTGATCGTAACTGACTGCTCTTTGATCTTTAAGGGGATCTTCACTGGAGGAATTTTGAAAGTGACATTCTGAGCTTGTCCAGGCAAAGGCAAGAGGCTCATCGCGAGGACCATGACCAGTCCGCAGACCGTTAGCCAGCGAAAACTGACCGAAGTGACTTCTCTTCCCCCAGTAATCAAACAACGCACATCGCGAAAAAAACATCTCCAAGCAAACTGGATCTTATTTTCCAGCAATAGTTCTCTCTCGCGATTTCTCAGGAGCTTTCGCAATTCGTCCTGGCAATTTAAGTGATGCACTAGGGATGCCGTCTGATAGATGAACAAGCCGCCCCGGCGGTTGCCGGGCATTATGTCTAATTAGAGGGCCATCCGTTGGCTCCTGCTATGCCGGCGCTACCGTTAGGACCTCAATCTTCAATACGGCAGCAAATTCCGTGTAACCTTTGCGCTTCTCGTACGTCCAAGCAGGTAAAGCTGAATGCAACACCTGTCTGCATTGTAGCCTTACAGCATAGATGCAGACTGCAGCGACCTGCGCGAGGGGGACGCGGAATTTCCCGGTCGAGGTTAGTTTTGTGCGGTCAAGGGGTCCCCAAGTATGGGTGCTTTTGGCAGAAGCTACCTGCAGGAACAGACGTCAGAACCCATCCCTCCAAAAGTCATCGGCTCAACAGAAAATCTCCGTCTCAGTCTACTTTCAGACCCACCTGGAATAGTTGAATACCCTGGTTCGCCGCGAGTGTTGGTTTCCCTCCATGTTGGAACATCCGTGGCAGTCGACTGCCGCCGTGGCGGAGAAAGACATCGAGGAACGACGATTCATGGAGATCTCGAAATTATCCCGCCAAATCTCGGTGGCGTCTGGGAGATCAAGTCTCGGGACACAGCGTTGATCATCGGGCTCAAATTGCGCGTCCTCGAAGCCATTGTGAAAGAGTCGGGTGGTGATCCGAGCAGGCTGCGCGTCTTCAATCGTTTTCAGGCGCGCGATTCGCAGATGGAGCACATCGGATGGGCTTTGAAAGCTGAGATGGAAAGCGGCTATCCCACCGGCCGGGCGTATATGGACGCATTGGCAACAGGTCTCGCGGCGAGGATCGTGCGGAATCATAGTTCCTTGGCACGCACATCACGGAGCTTTAAAGCTGCGATGCCGGGGCGCAAGTTGAAAGATGTTTTGGGATTTATCGAAGACAATCTCGGACGCGATCTTGGGCTGGACGAAATCGCAGAGGTCGCAGGTTTAAGCGTTTCACATTTTAAAACGCTGTTTCGCAAATCGCTGGGTCTGCCGCCACATCAGTATTTGATTCGCCGGCGGGTGGAGCGCGCGGCCATGCAATTGCGCGAAGGAAGGATGCCAATTGGGCAAGTTGCCCTCGAGAATGGTTTTTGCCATCAGAGCCATCTAGCGCTGCACACACGCCGCGTCTTGGGCTTGACGCCGCAGGAGCTTAGAAACACAACCTGAGGGAAGTTTTACAGCAAGGAAATGCGAAAGCAATTGGAGCGAGACTAAAAACGCTTTTTGCGCGTGCGTGCTCAACAATCAGACGCAGACGCTCAGTCACATTCAGTAGATTTTGCCTGGTTTCGTCCGATTTCGAGCGACGGCGCTTTTTTCGAGAATTATGATTTCATCCGGAACGATTTGCAGCTTGCTGGGAAAATGAAAGTGTATTCAGCGGAGAATCGAAATTGCTCTTCCGCTCGGGACAATTATGAACGACTTGTTTGGGGCCAAATTCGCCGGAAGCGAACTGAAGGATACACACGAGGAGACCGAAACTTCGCCCCCGATACACGCCGGTCACCCGGCGGCTGAAAACAATCTCAAAGTCGCGGAATTCCATCCGTTGCCCGAGACGCCGATGGTCAAACCGATCAAAATTGCCATTAAAACAAAAGGAAAAATTCTCCTGATCCATCCCGGAGATATTCTCGCCGTCGAAGCAGAGGGAAACTACGTATTATTGCGACGCCTCGAGGATTCCTATTTGTTGCGAGAGTCGATTTCAACTATGGCGGAGAAACTGCAGGCCTACGGCTTCGTTCGTATCCACCGATCGGTCCTAGTGAATGCATCGTCCGTTGAAGAAATTCATCCCGGAACCAGCGGGGAATACGTGTTACGCATAGCTGGTGGCAGGGAATACATGGTCTCCCGAACTTATAAAAATAATCTGAAGTCGCTCGCTAACGCCTGGATCGGTACGGATTCTTTCTTGGATGAGTAAGGGCTCTTTGAATTCTCGATGAACCTCAGGCCACTGCGTGCTGAAAAATTACGGCCTCTCCAGTGGGTTTTCCTCGACATTTAACGGTTTCCGCGGCTTCCAGTTCTCAAAATTCGCGGAATAGCCAAGTTGAGTTCATATTTTTAGAATAAATTTAGTGACCCTAGAATCATTTTAGAATTCGCAGTCATAAAATTATTCCGAATTTCCGCTATCAGTTTCCGGAGTCTCCAAGATTTGGAATACAGCGAGCTCCTTGTTTATTTGGGACGCTTCAGCTTCCCTTCGATACAAGCTGTCGAATAAGTGGTGCGAAGTCCAGGCGTCGCGCGTCGAGCCGATTTGAGCAATCTTCACGAATTCATATTTATATTTGGTTGTCGTCCTTGAAGTCGTTGAAAACAAATTAATACGAAGAATTTTCCGATTGGTACGGCGCTTGCACTTGGCTGTGCGACTTAGTTGCGGCGCGAGTGCCGCACAATTTCCAAAATTCCGTACCTAAATTCTGATTTGTTTGCGATGCACTCAACTGGAGGATGCTAAATGTTAAGTAAACGATCGCTTCTTGGGATCGGCTTTTTGTTTTGTCTGTTGGCATTGGTTCCGTCGGCCCTATTTTCGCAGAGCGCGTCCACGGGCACTGTCGCGGGAACTGTCACGGACCCTTCGGGCGCTGCTGTGGCTGACGCGACGATCACTCTGACGGACAAAGCGACAAACAATCCTCGAGTCGCCTCGACCAATGAAAATGGCCGATTTATCCTCGTGGATGTGCCTGCCGGTACGTACGACTTCACGGTAAGCAAGCAGGGATTCCGCATTTCCCGGCTTACTAGCCAAACCGTGAATGTCGGCTCGGCCCTCACTCTGAATGTGACTCTCGAAGTTGGTTCGGTTGCGGAGAGCGTCGAAGTGACGGCGTCGAATGCGGAACTCCAAACCCTGAATGCCACGGTGGGAAACACTATCTCGGGAACCGCTCTAGACTCACTCCCGAGCATTAGCCGCGATGCCAGCACTTTCTTTACTCTGCAGCCTGGCGTCTCTCCTGATGGCAGCGTGGCAGGCGTGGCCATGGATCAAAACTCCTTCCAACTCGATGGTGGCCAAAACACCAACGACATGGACGGTAGCATGAACATTTACACGCCGAGCTTTGCCGGCGACGTAACCGGCGGACTGATTTCAAAAGAGGTCACGGGAAACGCTGGCGGCGGTCCGACCGGTGTCATGCCCACACCGATCGATAGCATTGAAGAATTCAAGGTAAGCACGACGAACCAGACCGCGGACTTTAACAGTTCGGCGGGTTCGCAAGTATCTATGGTGACGAAGCGCGGCACAAACGCCTGGCATGGTACGGGCTACGAATATTATTTGGACAACAACTGGTCTGCGAACAGCTTCGACAACAACGCGGCAGGTATTCCAGTTCCTAGCTATCACTACAGCCGTTATGGCGGCGCCGTCGGCGGGCCAATCATTCCCAAAGAAATTCTCGGCGGCAAAACGTATTTCTTCGCCAACTATGAAGGCTTCAGCTGGCCCAATTCGGAAACAATTAACAGGAACGTTCCAACAGCATCGATGCGCTTGGGATTACTCTTTTTCGGCGGACAATATTACAACCTGAATCCAACGCCGGTGACCTTCCAAGGTGTCACTTATGCCGGAACAAATCTTGATCCGAGAGGTATCGGAGTCAATACCACAGTCCAGCAGATGTGGGCGACAATGCCGCTGCCGAATACTGCCGGATGCAACGGCCTCTCACTTTGCGACAATACGCCCGCTGGTGGAAATGTCGGGGTCTTCACCGGCAACATGTCAGTTCCTCAAAGCAGCAACTTCGGCGTGGCCCGCTTGGATCACGACTTCGGAGCCAAGTGGCACTTTATGACGAGCTACCGCTACTACAAGCTGGACCGCGTAACTGACAGCCAATACGACATCACCGGCGGAACGCCCGTTTCCCTGTCCGAGCGGCCGCAGGTACCCTGGTTCTATGTAGCTGCCCTGACGACGAATATCACCACGAACACCACGAACGACCTCCACTACAGCTTTCTGCGAAATTTCTGGCAGTGGGGCTCAGGCGGCGATAATCCACAGCTTACCGGACTGGGCGGAGCGCTTGAACCCTTTGGCGAGGCGGGAGCTGCCGCGGGATATGCGCTGACGCCGTATAACGTAAACACGCAAGACACGCGCACCCGCTTCTGGGACGGCAAAGACAACATGGTTCGCGATGACGTGAGCATTCTTCACGGCAACCACCTCTTTCAGTTTGGCGGCACCTACCAGCGCAACTGGGACTTTCACGAACGCAGCGACAACGGTGGCGGAATCAACTATCAACCCGTCTATCAGCTCGGCACTTCCACCGGCGCCGGAATCAACTTGACTGGCATTATTCCGGGCACTGTTGCAACCGCAGACCAAACAAACTTTGGCCGGGACTACACCGCCGCACTTGGAATCGTATCCATCGCGCAAACGGCTTTCACGCGCTCTGGGCCGCAACTGACCCTGAATCCCCCGCTGACGCCTGCTCAAGACATCAGCACAATTCCCTACTACAACGTGTACTTCAGCGATTCGTGGCGGATTAAGCCCAGTCTCACCGTTACATACGGTCTGGGATGGACACTCGAAATGCCTCCTGTCGAACAACAAGGGCGCCAAGTTGAGCTTGTAGACCAAGCAGGCCAGCAAATCGACCTGCAGGCTTACCTGAACGCGCGGCAATCCGCGGCGTTGCAGGGTAATGTCTACAATCCGGAAGTTGGTTTCGCCCTCGTGGGCAACACGGGCGGCGGGCAAAAATACCCTTACGATCCCTTCTACGGCGCGTTCAGCCCTCGCATTGCTGCGGCTTGGAATCCAAGCTATAACGAGGGAATCCTGGGCAAGGTACTTGGCCAGGGCAAGACGGTCATCCGTGGCGGTTACAGCCGAATCTTCGGACGTCTCAACGGCGTGGACCTTGTGCTGGTTCCCTTGCTTGGCACCGGTCTCATCCAGCCTGTGCAGTGCATTGGCGCACAGAGCCCGACCGTGGGCATTGCTAATACACCGTGCGCTGGCTCTGGCCTTGCTACGCCTGCCAATGCTTTCCGCATCGGCACAGACGGCATGACTGCCCCGATTCCCTCTCCTAGTTTGACTCTTCCCCAGCCTGACTTTCCGGGCATTAACGCCATCGCTGCAGGCGCGGGCGAAGCCTTGGACAAGAATTTCCGGCCGGACGAATCGGACCAGTTCGACCTGACCATTCAGCGCCAAATCAACAGCAAGACGATGATCGAGTTCGGCTACATCGGCCGCAAGATCAGCCACGAATATCAGCCCGTCAACATTAACGCGGTACCCACCATGATGACACTTGGCGGGCAGACGTTCGCGAAGGCCTATGCCAATTTGGAATTGCAATATTGCGGCGGCGTTGCGGGTCTTTCTGGCGGCGGTTGCACTGGTAACGTAGCGGCCGTGACGGCACAGCCATTCTTCGAAACTGCCCTCGCGGGGACCGGGTATTGCACCGGCTTCGCGAACTGCACGCAGGCTGTGGCCATGAAAGAAGGGTCAGCCGGCACGGGGAACCTGCAGCAACAAAACGTTTGGAACTTGTGGAGCGATTTGGACAATGGCGGGTTTAACTTCGCCCGCACCATGCTGAATACTCCGCTCAACTGCCCGACAGGAACGGAAATTGGTTGCAGCGGTCAGTTGACCTCCGGCGTCGGAGTGAACGCCAGCCTCGGCTACGGTAACTACAACGCTGGATTCGTTACTCTTAAAATGAATGATTGGCACGGGCTGACCTTGCAGCAGAACTTTACCTTCAGCAAGGCTCTGGGCACGGTGAGCAACGTTCAGGCCAGCAGCGAAGTTACGGTTGTGGATCCTTACAACATCGGCGCAGGCTATGGTCTACAGCCGTTCGACCGCAAATTCGTTTACAACGTATTGGCAGTTTACCAGCCGCCCTTCTTCAAAGCTCAGCACGGATGGGAAGGTCGGCTACTCGGAGGATGGTCGTTCGCGCCTATTTTCACGACTGGCAGCGGCCTTCCGCTCGAAATCAACACCACCAACGGCGACAGCCAGGCGTTCGGAGAAGGCGATTCGCAAAACTTCTTCGCTGACGAAAATGGCGTTCTCACCTGCGCTAACAACTTTGGCAGTTCGCGCCACAACAATGTCACCGGTTCGAACGGCGTGGGCACTGCCGGTAACGTCAACATGTTCGCCAATCCCGCAGCGGTGTTCGCTTGCGCACGCAACCCGATTTTGGGTCTAGACGGCGGTGCAGGCGGGGCTGGCGTGCTTCGCGGCATGCCCTTCTGGAACGTCGACTTCCAGATCAAGAAGAACATTCACATCAACGAGCGCTTCAGCGCTGAATTCCAAACCATCTTCACTAACGTTTTCAACCATGATCAGCTCGCGGACCCAGTTCTGAACCTTGGACAGCCCGCAAGCTGGGGTGTTGAGAGTACTCAGGTAAACACGCCGCGGTCGATCGAACTGGGTATTCGTTTCCGTTTCTAATTACTTCCGGCTGTTTTTCAGGCTAGCCGCAAAAACGGGGAAGGCCAATTGGCCTTCCCCGTTTTTATTTCTATATATCGCTTCTTGGAGCTTCAATGGCTGGCGTTGTTTCACGGCAGCGATAGTCCTCACCACAAACACAACCGGATCTCTACGGCAGATCCTTGCTTAACCGATCAACCACCGCCTTCGGTTCCGT